>Ga0265797_10009346_pt1 | contig 12779 bp, 16 predicted proteins | sample P2T30metagenome_FD_192433 | JGI IMG/M metagenome (GOLD analysis project Ga0265797, IMG submission 192433) | Plant litter microbial communities from East Loma Ridge, Irvine, California - P2 T30 | ecosystem: Environmental > Terrestrial > Plant litter > Unclassified | place: USA: California... | reverse complement strand
GTATTTGAACACAATCTACAAACGCTATGCAGGCAAGCAAGTTCGCGTTGGATCAACGTCACTGCTCACGCAGCGGCAGCGGTCTTAGCCTGCTTTTGCGCCTGCTTCAACTTCTTCTCAGTTCTCATAAACTCTCGGATGCCCACGGGTATGTCCTCGAACAGCTTGTCTCTGTCCACATCGTCTAAACCGCCGTCCCAATTCGTCTCGCTGCCACCGCCATCATCATCCATACTGGTAGCAACATGACTCGGCGTAGCTTCCGCCGCTACCATGCTACCAGTGCCCTTGCCGCCCTGCCGTTGTGCCTGCATTGCTGCTCTCGCCTGGGCACTCTTCTCCGCCCACTCCTCCATCTCGTCCCTGTACATGTCCCAGACACAGTTCACGCAGCCAGACATGCAGCAGTTATCCGGTTCCTCGGGGCGTGGAGGGACAAGGACACCAGCAATGTTCTGAGATGATTTTACAATCTCTTGTTTGCGTTCCTCGAGAGCGGTTGTGGAACCGAAGATTATACGTGCTTTGGCAAACGTCTCCTCCTTCTGCGTCTTGGGCGCTTCTTTGGGTGGTTCGGGAGTTATGTGGGATAAGGGCTGGACTTCGGAGAGAGGTCTCTTAAGCATGTCTAGGCTCGGTCAGATCAAGTATAGCAGGCAATGTCAAGGAGGGTCCAACCTTCATAGTAGCCAGTGATTGACCTAGCCTGTTCACCTTCGGGTGCAATATATCCCTTGAGCCGCCGTTGCATCCGATCGCTATTCTGTAGTCCAATTCTTCCCACTCCAATTGAAGCATGCGGCCTGCGCCATGACTTCAAGCACGAAGCGCATAATCTCTGGCGTAGTGCCATTGGTCCCGAGCATACGAAATGTTCCATGTGCCCATCGAAAAAGACCAAAAGTCAGACGTGCAGGAACTCTGAAATGGCTCGTTGCGACTAGTTGGACTGACCGCTGTTATCCTCGCGAGCTCAGTGAGAGTAACGACTTGAGGATTCGACGTCATTTTGCGCTGCCTTTCCGAGTGTCGGCAAAAGCTACAGCGAACGCCGACAGGGTATCAACATCCAACACGCGCCGGTCGACGCGTCGGCTTTCACTGCTTTGTCGCATAACCATATCAGAACATATTCATATCACGACAGAATACGCCTCTGCGCACATATACTAAAAATCCACCCATCGCATCCTGCGCCCACACAACACTATGAACGAGCCACCAACGAAGCGGAGGAGGACCAACTCACCCAACGACCAAGCATCGAGCCCTCTCAGAAAGCCTCCGCGAAGACCTTCATATGCATCGCCTACAAAATCCCATCTTGCGCGCAACTACCCGAACCTTTTGCCCTCTAGAAGATCCACCCTCAGCGCATCTCCCAAGCGCAGGCGACCCGCTACCGGAGAGAACGGTCTCCAAAGAGGGAAAGAGAGCGATGCGACCCTTGGCGCTGAACAGTCTGTTGGAGAGCAGAAGAATGGAGCATCCGGAATGTTACTAGGCGCAGGCGAGGTCGACGAGTCAGAACTGCCAGGAACACCATCACAGGAGAGCTTCGAAGGACAACATCAGCAGCAGCACAGAGGTAATCTCTTTTTCTCCGCAAGCAAGCGACCTCCACATGTCAAGGGACTCGTGAAACAGTCTCCAGCCAGCCAGAAAGCACCAGCGGTACAATCGGACGACATTACAAGAACTGTAGAAGACGGGCCTACACAAGAAGGTACACAGGCAGTGGCTCAACAAAGACAGCCTCCAGATCCAGAAGTTGAAAAGAGAAAGCAGGAGAAGGCACGATTGCAGCGCCAAGTAGAAGAGTTGGAGTCTGACGTATCGAGATGCGTCGAGGAGATTACCAAAGAGCAGCGACGCGCACCAGATGAGTCTTTACCGTCCAAGGAGCACGATGATTTAACGTGGGTACACATACCTTATGGCACTGGAGCATTTACTAACCCGTAAATCAGGGCCTTTATTTGCAAACTCGCTGGTGCAGATACAGAGCCCGAGAAACCAGCACCTATATCAACCCTACTTTGCTCATTCCTACCATTCGCTACGCTCTCAATTCCTCATCCACGCTCTAAACAATCAGCTAGGCCCATCCCCTCACATCGGCCACTAGAACTTGCAGACCCCTTACCATACCTCGAGATGTTTACATCACTAAACTTTTCTACCCAACTCAGCCTACCCCGTACAAAGGTCTTACCAACCTCGAGGCGCATCCACCAGAAACACACAATCGACATCACAGGCCCGCAGAAACTCCTCAAGGCCCAAATCACAATCACCATCGATAGCCTTGCACACGAGGTTATCGACATGCACCTTCTGCGCCTCTCACCATGGGCAGAGCGCGAATTAGGCTCTTTTGTCCGCGCGAGGGCACAGGAAACCGATATTGGCAACGCTGCATGGGCTATGGATTCGTATTGGGATATTGCAAAGAAGCGAGCGCAGTACTGGCAGAAATGCGACGCAGCGTTTGCACACCTGCTTGCTGGACGCAACAACGAGGACGCCGAGAATCATATGCCAAAGACAACGGCAACAGCAAAAACACCCAAGGCCGTCATGTCGCGTAAGGACCTGAACCGCAATCTGGGCCGCGATACACTTGTTCTACAAGATAAGCACGTTTTGCTAAAACTCAATTGGCGCATCGGCTTCGATTGGACGGGCGAGGCCGAGTCGGACGTCACTGTTGAGGCTGCTTTTCCCAAAGTTTGGTCTGAAACAGATACAGGAGCCAGCCTCAAAAAGGTACCAGAGACGTTTGCGTCGCTGCTGCATTCGAAAGGGGCGTTTGAGGCGACGAGGATTATGGTGGCACTGTTGTTTACACAATAGATGATGTGTGAGGAAGTGTTGTTTTGTGCAAGCGCCTTTATGAGATATCCATACTATTCATTTTGTGCGTGTGAGTGTGCGTGTGCGTTTTTAGCTTGCAAATCGACTGAGCTCTTCATGGATATATTTACACTTGGCATGACTATACACTGATCAATACAACCGCAATAGTATACCTCAGCTTTTCTCCCCAGCCTCCTTCTCTTTGATAACAGCGTCCTTCTTCTGCGGTCTCTCACCAAATATCTCGCTGCCCACCCTAACCTCATCACTGCCCATGCGAATGGCGCCTTCGAAATCCGCACTCATACCCATGCTCAATTCCAGTTTCCCTTGCTCCCAGCCCAGTTCCTTGGCCACCTTATCCCTTGTCTCCCGCAGCGTCACAAAGTCCTCATTTTCGTTCTCTGCTGTAGTCTCTCTACTCCTCGCAATCGCGCCAATAGTCATCAGGCCTGAGAGCTGGAGGTGTGGGCACTTTTCGATAATGTGCCTGCATAGCGCGACTGCATCTGAGGGCTCTACGCCTGACTTGCTTTCCTCGCCCGAAGTATTGACTTGGACCTTCACCCTGAGCTTTTCCACGCCCTCGTTCTTCTCGGAAAGCGCTTTTCGTCCCTTCTCCAATTCGTTTGCCTTCTTTTCGCTATCCACGCTGCTCACGCACCATAGGTTCGGTATTTGTTCGGCGAGTTGCTTGCATTTGTTCGATTGTAAGCCACCGATCATGTGCCATTGTATTGTGCGGGGCAGGATCTTGGACTTTTCGATTAGTTCCTGGACGTAGTTCTCTCCAAAGTGCGTTTGCGTGGGCTTCGGTTGTTGATGTAGAGCGAGAATATCGTTTGCGGGTTTGAGTTTGGATACGGCTATGAGGCGTACCTGGGTGTCACTTAATATCGTTGTTGGTAGTTTGGGGAACTGGAAAGAAAGTAGAGGTGCAGCACTAACCTGCTTGCCGTCTTTGCTCACTGCCCTGATACGCGAAGATATAGTCGCAATATTTTCTGAGAGTTGATTCGCGCGTTGTGCATTTATTTGCATCTCCTCGGCCATTGTTGACGAAGACATAGAGTGTTGTTCGCGTGTCTGACCCTGTGACTCGTTCAGATCAATACGTCAGTTCGGTGTTAAGGTAGTATCTCCGCTTGGCATAAGAGTACAGAGAGCGCCGGACATAAAACTTGGATCAGCCTATCAATCGCATGTCTCATGATTTAGCAGTAAAGCGTTTTATTCGAAATTAAAGTTAAAAGTCACGGAGTGGCAGCGATCGGATCTAAAGTATGCCAGGTCTCGCTGACTCGCTGGAGCCATGCATTGCTCGCGCCGAATTTCGGATCTATCAAGAAGTCGTGCTCTGTGCCTTTCACTTCCTCGCTTCGATACTTGTAGCTCTGGCTCGGCGCCCAAATCTCGTTAAACCATTTCCTGCCCTTTTCGCCCACGAGCTGGTCGTTTTCGGCATGGAAGCAGTCTATCATCCACATCCTACTGCTCCCAGTCAATTGATTGTCGTCCTTGATGGTCCTCGATAGAAGCTGTATAGCATCGTCAAAGTCGTTCCAAACAAGGCTAGACGAACACCACGGGACAGAGCGCTTCAAGAATAACTGTGTATCCATGGAGAAGCCATCCACACCTTCCGCAAACATAAACTTGGCGATGTGCTTTCGCAACTCGTCTACAGCCTGAGGATCATCCAACTCAAGGTCTTGTATGCTCTCATGAGGGTTATTCACATGTTCCTGTGGCCCACTGGCAGAGGGCGTGGTCAGCGCAACAGGAGCTGCAGCGCGATCTGCTTGCGACAGTGAAGAGCCGATTCCGTTTACCATTGCGCCACTGAGACCAACCAAAGGAATGACATCCTGATTGACAAATTTGACAAGTGACCCGAATTTTCCGATCAACGAGGCCGGGAGTAGCTGGGTGGCTAGCAAGTACGACATTCTTGAGTGCGTAGGGTGGACCCATGGAGCGAAGAAGCAGATGTAGGGTTGCACAGGGTGTAATAGATGTGGGTGTGTGAGGAGGAAGTTCATGAGGTAGATATCGCCTCCGCTATGGCTGGCAACTGAAACATGGGTGATGTCCAGATGTGCCAGAAGTTGCGGAATCATTTCTAACAAGGTGAGCAAAGTGTTTCTATAAAGGACGTATGTTCACTGACCAAGCCAAGTCCGTATTCTCTTTTCAGGCTCCACTAGTTCACTCCCACCCACGCCAGGCCGATCTGGATGGATAATTCTGACATGATGAGCCTTGGCCAACTGATCCAAGGGGGAGTAGGATAGGCGCGAGCCAAATAGAGCTCCGCAGAACAAGGCAACTACATTGCTGTTGACATCTCCAAAGTCGGAGTAAGACACACGGTATGGCTTGCTTCTGTAGGCGTCGGTATTTGGAGGAAGCACAAAACTTTTGTGGAACCTTCGGTCACAGATAAATTCCAGTGCTCCCATCCTTGATAACTGACAGAGATACGGTAGAAGAGGGCTGTGACGGGTAGGACGAACCAACAGTATTCTCGAGGTTCCTCAACTTTAAGTGCGCCTTATGCCAAGCATACAAGGCAACCACTGCTTACTGCAGGACGCAGGATGCTATTAGCTTGGACCAGATGCCTCTTCAACTAAGTTGTCGTCGCACTCGTCGAGTTATCGTAGTTACCACATGTTGCTACACGAAAGTTACTAGCTTGTTAAGAAAGGAGCTTTAGTCAGATGTGCGAATGTTGCTGACGTGGACGAGAGTAGGGTGCAAAGTGTGGGACAGACAAATTAGGGTAAGAGGCAAGACTGACGACGCAGTGAGCTTATGCAAGAGTAGATAATCGAAAAGGGTGTTGGCCTGCGGGATGCAGGTAAGAGACAGCGCAAGGGTTGAGGGAAGAACATCCGGTTGGGTTGCCCCACATGGCAAGGAAACATGTTCCCTCGCGCTTTGTCCTCCCGCGCCTTGTCATATACAGATCACTCATTGGAACCAAGTGTGAAGACAAAATGTACTCACGTGTCCGATTGGAGCATAGAGTTACCCGATTGAGCCATCTAGTACCTGCAGGAGCTTCAAGGTAATTTTCATACAGATTGCTTTATATGGCCAAGGCGCCGTATAACCCCGGATTCATCCGGAATTATATATGAGGGCAACATTCCAGAAATGAGCGTGCATTTACTCTGGGGTAAGACTGTGCCGTCTCAGACTCGAAATGTATAAAGATATCCAAGTGCCGTGGGTGGCTTGCTTGTGCAGTCGTTCTTTCTCCCCCTGAGAGCCTACCAACGCAGCCTCCCCAACCATGAGGTATCTCCCCGTCCTTTTTGCCGCGTCGGCTATTCGAGGTGCGCTTGCACGCCCGGGTACTCCACGTCCAGATGCGCAAGGAAGATACACGATTGAAGCCGAAGGGATCAAGGCGCAGTTCATTCCCTATGGCGCGACGCTTACCAATCTCTTTGTCAAAGGTAGGACGAAATCAAGACGTAAAGTGCCGATTTCTAATCATATTGCAGATGCGGCGGGCAAGGAGTTGGACATTGTCCTAGGGTACGACAACACGTCGTACTACGGTAAGCAGACAGGCACACAATTGACCGAGCACCGTCTAACACAGCCTAGCTGTTGACCCTGGACATCCCGTATACAATGCAATTCCTGGGAGATATGTCAACCGCATTGGTAATGCAGAATACACCATTGACAACGTCACCTACCACACCCAGAAGAACGACGGCCCAAACACGCTGCATAGCGGTACCAACAACTGGTCTTACAGGGTGTGGAACGTCAGTGCCGTGACCAAGGACTCCATCACCTTCTCCGTCAAAGATGCTTCCAACTCGTCGCTCGGCATGATAGGCCGGGTTGATGCGAGCGTGACGTACTCTGTCTCCAAGAAGAAGTGGCACATCTCCATGGATGCTCGGTCGCTAGACAATAAGACGCCTATTATGCTGACCCAGCATACCTACTTCCAGCTCGATGCCTTTAAGCGACCAGACAACCGAACGATCTGGAACCACACTGTGTATATGCCTGAGGCGAAACGTGTGCTGGTAGCTGATGCGAATGCGCTCCCTACAGGCGAGATTGCCCAGATACCCGCTGGAGCGATTGATGACTTCTGGTCTGCGCCACACGAGCTTGGGTTTGCGTCTGGGAATGCTGGGTTTGAGAATCACTGCGGTAATGGATGCCACGGCTACAACGGCGCTTGGGCTTTCAACGAGAAGAGAAACAAGAGCGCACCCGTGCTAACACTGGCGAGCAAGTTCAGTGGCATCGAGGCCAAGCTAAGGACCAACCAAGATGCTGTCGTGCTATACACTTGCAACTGGAACGACGGAAAGAGCGAGTTCAAGAGCACTCAAGGTGTTGCGGGCCAGGACAAGTTCATCCCACGTGACGGCTGCATTGCCATCGAGGCTCAAGACTACGTGGACGGAATTAATCAGTGAGTTAATTGGTGACGTCGTGGATGAGCCAGGCTAATGCTGTTGAACAGTCCAGAGTGGGGTCGGCTCAAGAAGCAGATCTCGGGCCCTGGAGACAAGTACCACTGGGAGTCGTCATGGGAGTTTGGGACGGTGTGAAATCCGGTGGGGGTGGGCATTTGGGACGGAAGAGATTGATGGGGCTAAAGCCGTGGGCAGCATACGACGGAAAGTAGTACGCATAATGTTACGCAGCCCCATGTTGACCAACTTGTTGTATGTATCTGGAGCCCCGCATTCGGGCGGGGTGGTGGTGCTCGCATGTTGCCCAACTGTCTGCTGTAGCCGTCAACGTGGGGACTAAAAGATGCGCCGTCGGGCAAAAATTGATTTCGCCCTGATGCATATAGATGCGCAAGTGAAGCGTGCAGCGGCCATGTTTGAGGCGCGGCGATTGCGCGCGTGGGGAGGGAGAGGCTGTTCCTGGTATCGAGTGGCTACGCGGCACAAGCTCCGGTCGCTAGTTGCATGGCTGCATACTGGCCGCCAGCCTGTTTGTTGTCTTGTGTCTCACACTCCAGCTATCGCATCACAAGTCGCAGTGCGGTGTGCATGTGTGAATGAATTGCTGGGCTGACATGACCGACAGCTGCGCTTGAAGCCTGATCTGAGCCCATTCGGCCCTACCAGCGATCCACACCTTGCCTTGCCGCCAAGCAACGACATCATCTCGGATTCCCTCATCACCACCAGCACCCGTCGCCAACGCTGCGCCCGACGATTGCACCTGCCCTGCATCGCTGCTCATGTGCATCCCCGGTCGATCGCGACTGACGGTACATTTTGGTCGCGTGTCTTGAGGCGCGAATACGGCGAGGGCCATCAACGGCCAGGTTCTCCAGCATCCATGTCCTTGTGACACTCGTTATCTCCCACCAGACATTCACCACCCTCCGCTCGCTAGTCGTCGCGATAGCCACCTTGACCCTGTCTGCGCCGACGGGGCCGCCAGATTTGGGCACCATCGACGGCCCGCCTCGCAACGAGACCGGCGCGATCCGTCCCTCCATCCACATCCCTATTCCTCCGTCCCTCGTTCCCCATCATGGGCAACTCGCAGGGAAAAGAGTCGCAGCCAGAGAGGAGAGGCCACGTCCGGCGCTCCAGTGCACACCAGGTCGCCTCTCCGACCACGGCCGGCCCTGGCGCCTCGACACACGACCGATCGGGGAATAATCCCTACGGTAACTCGAGGAGGGACAGAGGCAGCAGACCGGACCTGTCCTTCCTGGGCATTCGCACGGGGGACAATGCCGAACGTGATCCCGCCCTGGAGCCGCGGCGAGAGACCAAGGCTGAACGGGAGGCCCGTAAGCTGGAGCGAGAGCGAATACTCCGGGCCCAGGAGCGGGAAAGAAGCTTGAAAGAGGAGGGCGTCGATGGCGGATATCTCGTCACCCTCGGCGTCTACACAGGACCCGAAGACTTTAGCAAACCAATGGTCCGCCAGCTGCAGGTATGGCTAACCCAGCACTTACGCCATCACACTTGCTTACCCGCACTAGATTGAACGCCGACTTGCTCCTTTTTGGAGGGGCCTTGATGACCACGAAGACACATGGACCGAACACCAACTTGTTGAAGTTGTGAATGGCCGCCCACTGCCCGCTGCAGATGCTATTCCTCCCGAAGAACCACCAAGAGCAAATGCCCACCTCAGCACAGCATGGAACCCCCGCGGCTCCGAGCCAAACCTGAATAAGCTCACGGTCCCCATGGGCTCTCGGTCCATGTCCCAAGAGCCAGAGCGTACGGGTGGTCTTTCACCGTCGCAACCCACCTTCTCTCTCCCTTCGCCTACGTCCCCAATAGAGCAGACCTCATCCTCAACTCCATTCTTCCGCGGACGCGCAAAGACACTCGCGTCACTTGCCACCGGCTCCCGCAATGCTTCGCAGACGGAAATGGCCCCACGAGAGATACAGCTTCCCAAAGACCCGTATGTCAATGGCCAGCGAGTCGAGGCTTTTCTGTACAAAAACGCCTGCGAGTGCCCCATCTGTTTCATGTACTACCCGCCACATCTAAATCGGACACGTTGCTGCGATCAACCCATTTGCTCCGAATGTTTTGTTCAGATCAAGCGACCGGACCCACACCCCCCAGAGCACCACGGAGACGCTGGCGCTGAAAATGCATCAAACAATGAGCCAGACGAGGAGATTCAGTTAGTCTCAGAACCAGCTGCATGCCCGTACTGCACACAAACCGAGTTTGGAGTGACGTATGAACCACCACCATTTAGGCGGGGACTCGCATACGCTGGCCAGACTACTATGAACCAGGCAACATCGGCCATGTCATCTACATCATCCCTGAACTCACCGACTTCAGGCGGGCCAGGACGAAGAAGGGCTACATTACTTGCAGTCACTGATAAGACTGTGATTACAACTGACATGGTGCGGCCAGATTGGGCGAAGAAGCTTGCCGACGCAAAGTCCCACGCTCTACGGAGGGCTGCTGCTGCCACTGCCCTGCATAATGCCGCTTACATGATGGGTAATCTCCCACAGGGAGAAAGTCGTTTCGGCCTTGGCAGACGGAGGCGAATGTTCGCGAGCGACAGTCCTGGTAGTAGTGGACACGGCACTCCACGGCGCGAAGGCGAAAGCTCCTCAGGCCAGCCAGGAGGCTCGAGTGACCTGTTTCCCACTCGTCTCAGCTCGAGGAGAGGCAACAGACTTGATGATCTCGAAGATCTTATGATGATGGAGGCTATACGCCTTAGTCTGGCTGCTGAAGAGGAGCGAAAGAAGAAAGAAGAAAAGGATGCCGCTAAAGAGGCCAAGAAAGAAGGGAAGAAGAAGGCCAAGGAAATTAAGAAGGTTGCAAAAGCTCAACGCAACATTGGAAGTGGCTTCCACCCTATCGAGATTTACGACATGGACGAAGCGGAAGCAGGCAGTTCCGCTGCGGCGGGCAAAGGCAAAGGAGTTGACCGTTCGGGCGGTGTTGGGGGGTTCAGCCCAATGTCAGAGCCGACGTCAACGCTGAATGCTCATTCTGCAAAGGATGATTCGCAAAAGCACCTTGAGGTCTGCCGCGCGCAAATCCAACGAGAGACGTCCGACCCAGGCAGCCCGTCCTCCTTTGATCCATTTAATGAGCAGTCACAGCATCGCTCTGTTCTGCGCAACCTATCCAACGCCTCCTCGTCCGAGTCTTCATTTGCAGATTCTTGCCAAAACTCGTCACGACAAGAGGGTCAAAATAGTCTTGCGCCTGGGTCATCCTACGCGCCCAGTCCAAATGCTTCGGGCGTGAATTTGAGTCAGAGCGAGACTCCACCACAGGACACGACCGGCACAGAGTCAATGTTCAACTTCCAGAGTCTTGCAAAGGCTATTAGTTCCGACGATGAATACAAAAACGATAACAAGCCTCAGTATATTGAGGATGTCGGAGAGGCGGCTACAGAGTCGAAAACGACGCATGTGAACGGGAAAGCGCCCCAGACTTCAGTTGATGCCGAAACCAAGACATCAGAAACGTTGGCTGATAGCACAATGACGCTAAAACCAAACGAAGGGCCGCTCAAGGAGTCGGGTGCAGACGATGCGGATGACATCAGTCCGGCGCCACCTGTCCAATACGTCTCTGACGGGCACTCACATCTCGATCAAAAGCACGTTGGAGAAGTGAGTATGATCCATGGTTTGAATCATCAGGCCACGCAGTAGTGTTTCCCTTGCCACAACACACACACATTTATATTATTTTTATCATCTTACCTCACTCCTATCACTTGCATTCATTCGGTGTTCACACGGCGCAAGAGAGCTGTGGTGCATCTCATGGACTGGGGTCTCATATTTTACTTTCAAACACATCGCTATTTGGTTTCGGTCGAATTTGTTCAGTGGATATAGGTACGCGCACAGAAGTCGAACATGTGAGGACGATGAAATTGCGATTGATACTGAAACAACTCCCCCAAGCGTGACACGTGCAACAGCATTGGATGTTTGGACGTGGGGCATCACATGCAGCATATATGGAAGACGATTGTGGTTGTAGATTGATATGGACTTCAATTAGCACAAAGCTCTATCACACCTAGCAATGATCCGCCTGACTCGCTTCAGCTCCTCTATAGCTAGTTCTCCTCTGCAATTCTACCGCTATCCAAGCTGCTTTGGCTTGGTGTCTTCGTACACCGCTCCTCTGTCGTCTGCTTCGCATCTCGCGCGTCGTGGCGTCTGGCATATCGTATAGCGGCCTCTGCTGCCGCTCTCGACGGTGTCGTGTGGTTGCTTCGTGAATCGTGTCGTTATAATCGTGATAGCGTTGGTGTCATTTATCTCGTATCTCGCGTTCTCAAGCCTGTAGTTTCCATGCCTTTGTAAAACTGCTCACTCAGTACACCAAGCTCTTGATGTCACGGTATGACAGTAAAGCGCTGGACTGCCTTGAGAAGTATATCGAGACGAGGTCCATGGTAGTGCGCATGACAGCGTGTGGCTTTCCAGGGTGTAGTAGGTCGAGGAGGGTAAGAGTCCAGCAGGCAATTTGCACAATGAGGAGGAAGGCAATGCAGACACGGAAGGAAGTTTCTTTGGCCATTGTAATTGTTATTATTTTTTCTTTCTCCTCTTTTACAGTATGCTTGGTGGTGCGGGGTCGTGTGGGGAACCGATATGTGGAAGGAGGAGTAGCGGTGGCTAGCGTTTTCGACGAAGCTTTTTGTTTGTTGTTTTGCGAGCAAAGAAAACACTGAAGACGACGTGATGTGGGTATTTGTAGGGGGAAAAAGAAGAGAAAATGCGATATCCACTTGTGTGCTTTTATGTGCAGGGAAAAACTGGGGAGGGAGGCGAGTGGCTATTATGGTTCTGCTGATATGGTAGGTGAAGAGTCGGTGAAGCGGCTTGTTGGCACATGAGCGTGAACTATGCCTATTCTTCTCTTAGACAATACATAAAGTACATGAGGCAGGTGATGATGACAAGAGGAAAAAGACAAGAAAAGTGACCATTGTGACCGCAACCCCTCACCATGGTGCTATTGTCACGTTGTCAGGTGCATGAAGAAGCGCAGAGTCACACCATGTTTGCGCCAGAAACAAAAAAGTGACAGCGGCATCTCCAGGTCCTTCATGATTCAGGCCGCGCGGGAAGCCCAAAATCGTGCGCGAGTGTCGGTGTGTGCAGATCTGCTCGAACGTGCATAACCTGCTTCCTTCACAGCCAGCTTGGGTGTAGCCGCTCGAGTCGACATGTGCACTGACCCCCGTTCCCCCGCGAGGGCTATGGTTGGACAGCTGATGCATGCGAAGGATTGACATCCTGGATACAAAAGGGTCTTTTTGGCGCGAAGGCGCACACACGTGGGCTCTTCCCGCAATCAATAGCCGAGGACTCTGGCCGCGATGTTCTCACAATACACACACACACACACACACACACACACAAAAGTCGGACG
>Ga0265797_10009345_pt1 | contig 12779 bp, 12 predicted proteins | sample P2T30metagenome_FD_192433 | JGI IMG/M metagenome (GOLD analysis project Ga0265797, IMG submission 192433) | Plant litter microbial communities from East Loma Ridge, Irvine, California - P2 T30 | ecosystem: Environmental > Terrestrial > Plant litter > Unclassified | place: USA: California... | reverse complement strand
GTGGGGGCTGGATTCGAACCAGCGTACTCAGAGAGGGCAGATTTACAGTCTGCTGCCTTTAACCACTCGGCCACCCCACCGCGAAGAACCGCAGAGTATGAAGCAAGCTCAACGTACTGTCAATCAGGTATGGGTGGAAGGTTTTTCCACTTCGCCTGACAGCGTTGCTTCGGGGCGTGATTGTAACGGTCGGACTGTAAAGCCGCAAGGGTCATTTTGCGGACGGTATAAAAAACTTTGCAGGTGGAATTGAAAATGGCGGCGCGATTGCTGGAATTGGCGCGGCGGTATTTCCAGCGTTATATACCAACGTCGTTCCAGCGGAGGCTGGAACCCAAGTACGATGCTCAGCCGTTATCGCTTTCAAAGGCGTATCGGCATGCGGATAAACTTGGGTTCCCGCCTGCGCGGGAACGACGTTGGTTGCGGGTCGGGCGGTGAGGGGTGCGGCGGGTCAGCGGCGCCGTCACGGCGCCAGCGCCGCCAGCACCTGCGCCTTCAGGGCCTTGATCAGCGCCGTCTCATCCGGCGGCACGCCTTCCGGCGCGGTGAAGATACGGTCCGCGTAGAACAGCCCCAGCTGCGCTTTGCCCACCACCAGCGGCAGCACGATGAAACTCTCGGCATCGGGCAGCAGCGTCTTGTACCAGGCCGGCAGCAGATCGCGGATCTTCGGGTTGAACGCGTCCGGGATCATCATGTCGGCATTGTTTTCCAGCGCCAGGTGGAACAGGTCGCGCGTGAACGCGCACGGGAACGTGAAGCCTTCGTGCAGCTCGGCCGTACCCTCCCCCAGCGACGCGCGCGCCCGGAACTTGCCCGTGCGGCCGTCGCGCAGGCACACGGTGGCAAAGCGAAAGCCCAGCGCGCGGTACAGCGTGTCGAGCACCGCCATGATCACATCGTTGGCGTGGGCGGCCGACGCGCCCAGCACCGACACTGCCTGCACGCCCGCCAGCAGCAGGTCGCGCGCATTCTTCGGCTTGCCGCTCGGGTAGAACTCGCCCTCGTCGGCTTCGCCCGCGTCTAGCATTGCCAGCGCCAGCACGTTCGGCAGGCTGCTGCCGGCCTTCGGATCGAGCTTGGGCGCGCGCTCCATGTTCATGCTCTGCAGCATGCTGCTGATGCCCTCCTGGACGATGTCGAACAGCACCGCCAGCTTGGGAGCGTCGATCGCCAGCGCCACGCCATAGCGCGCCAGCAGCGCGTCGGCGTCGGGCGAGTTGGCCGGATCGTGGTGACGGCCCATCAGGCGCGCCACGTCGTGGCTGAACGCGGCCACCTGGCGCATCCATTCGGTCCGCTCGAGGGCGACCTCGAGCGGACCGGGCGCGAGCGACGCCTGGGCCTGGATGATCAGCTCGGGCAGTTGCCATTCGCGCAGCACGGCGTCGGACAGGGTCTCGAAGGTGCAGCCCAGGATCAGGCGTGAGGCTTGCTGAACGTTGAGCTTGCCGGTGGCGACCAGGGCCGCGATCTCGCGATACCGATCCGGCTCGTGGCTGGCCAGCAGCATCGGCCCCAGGTTCTTGAACAGCGCGCAGATCGCCGCTTCCTCGGCGCCGGGATAGGGACTGTGGTGGGCCATTTCGCGCCCGACCAGGCTGGCGCACAGGGAGGCTTCGAGCTCCACCCGCACGCCGTGCTCGGTGATGTCGAGCGCGTCGACCAGCAGCATCGCCAGCGCGGCGGCGCGCACATTGTCAAAGCCAAGCAGCGAGATGGCGCGCGAGATCGTCGTCACCGGCGCGCCCGACAGGGTGCGGAACCCGACCGTATTAGACAGGCGCAGGATGCGTTGGGTCAGCGCCACGTCGGCGACCACGTAGTACGCGAGGTCGGCCGTGCCCTGGTCGTCGCTGTAGCCCATGGCGATCACGCGCGATATCGCCCCGCCCAGGCTGAACATGCGCTCGGTGCCGCTCAGCTTGCGCAACAGGGCGTCGCGCACCCGGGGCAAGGCAGGCGTACCCCGGCCGTCCCGGGGCAAATTGGTCATCGTCATCCCGCCTTGGGCGTGGGCATGCGCATCCCCTGGCGCACGCCCTGGTCGTATTGTTTGAGCACTTGCTGGAACAACGCAGCCAGCGCCGGCAGCTTGGGATTGAGCGGGTCGAGCTTGCGCACATTGCCGATCAGGGCGGGCACCTGGCCACCGAGCCGCTCGTCCCAGCCGCCCACTTCCAGGCAGCGCAGCACCGCCAGCGTGGCATTGAAGGCCACCGACGGGTTGTTCGGCAGCTTGTGCGCCGCCTCGAGCATCAAAGTGACCGCGCCCCGGTAGTCGCCGCTTTTGGCGCGCGCGGCGCCGCTGGCGACCAGGTCGACCACGTGCTGGCGGCTTTCCTTGACCATCGAGCGGGCCAGCTCGCCCTGGCCCGCATTCTCCATCACGCCCACGGCGCGCGCCATGACGGCCTCGTCGCCGGCATCGCGCATCACGTCGCGCACGACCGAGCAGGCGCCCTCTTGCATGTCATGCGCGAGGCACGAACGCGCGAGCTCGAGCTTGATATCGACCGACACGCCCGGCGCATCCTGGCAAGCCGTCACCGCCGTGTTCAACGCCTCGCCCAGGCGCACCTCGTTGCCGGTGTACTCATGCACCAGGGCCGATGCCACTGCGCTGCACAGCACCGTCGTGGCGCGCCCGCCCATCGTGCGGTCGAGATCGCGCACCACGGCCGCCGCGCCCACCGGATCGCCCTTGGTCACCAGGGTGCGCACCAGCTTGACATGGTCTTCGGGATCGCGAAACTCGGAATACTTGGCCTTGCCCACCACCTGGCGCAGCGATTTTTCGGCGGTGTCGACATCGCCAGCATCGAAGGCGACGTCGGCCAGCGTGCGCAGGCGCCGCACCGCGTGGGGCGAAACCGCCACCGCCTCGGCCAGCACTGCCTGCGCCTTGTCGAGTTCGCCAGCGGCGGCATGCGTGCGCGCCAGCCAGTCGAAGGCGTCGACAAAGTTGCGGTTGGTGTCGACCAGGTCTTCGAGGATGTCCTTGGCTTCATCCAGGCGCTTGCGCACGAACAGCGTCTTGGCCAGCCCCAGCCGGGCCCAGGCAATGGCCTTGAGCTCGAGCAGATGGCGGTAGATCGGCTCGGCCAGCTCGGCCTGCCCCAAGAACATGTGCAGCTCGGCGCGCAGGCGCAAAAAGTCAATGGCGTAGCGCGTATGCCGGCGCTGGCCCTCGATGCAGGCGGCGACTGCATCGACCTGGTCGCCCGCCTCCATGAGCGTGTACACCGGCAGGAAGGCATTGCGCTTGTCGAGCGCGCGCGCGATGCGCTCGAGCAGGCGGTCGGCGGTGAACGGCTTGAGCACATAGTCGGTCGGTGCGAGCTCGGCCGCGCTTACCACCTTGCTGTGGTTGCCTTCGGCCGTGACCATGAAGAACATCGTGGCCAAGCGCATCAGCTTGTGGTGACGCAGGTCTTCCAGCAACTGCTGGCCATCCTGGCCGCCTTCGAGGTCGTATTCGCACAGGATGAGGTCGAACTGGCGCAGGCCGAGGTGCTTGATCGCCTGGTTGGACGTGCTGGCGTGCTCGATCCGGTGCAGGCCGCACAGCGTGAGCATGCTGTGGATGCTGGCCCGCATTCCTGCATGGGGCTCGATGATCAGGGCCGTCAGGCCTTCCAGTTCGTTCATTGTGGTCCGTGTTGGCCTGCATTGGGCGTGGGGCCGGTGCGGTATGCGCGCGCTAAGACTCACGACTATCGGCGAGTATATTACGGCGCGGAACGAATTTACTGAATCGGATCGCTGCGGGCAGCCAGAACCCACGCGCAGTGCACGAAAAAACGACAGCTCAGCGCGTTGCCTGGCGGCTGTCGCACTCGGCCCTGCTGGCGCCGACGATGACGTTCTGGTAACGCACCTCATACTTGCCTGCTGTTAGCCGATCGATGGTGAACGTCGCGCGCGGCTGCACGAAGGCGTGGCGCACGTTCGAGCGGCGATCGAGGTCGTACAACTTGACGAACACCGGCGAGGCGTTCGCGCTGTTGTCGATGGTCACCTGCATCTCGACACCCTCATTGCCCACCGGGTAGCCCGGCAGATACGCCGAATCGGCCGGCCACGGCTCGCCGCTTGGCGCGCTCAGGGTTTGCAGGTCTGTGCTGCAATCGGGCGCATGATCGGGCACGACAAGCTGGGTCGTGCCGAGCATGTGCACAACGGGTGCGGCGCGGCCCGCCCAGGTATCGGCTTCAGGTTTGACCGCTGGCGCCGCGGCCGGTTCCACCGCCGCTGCCGGTTCCGTTGCCGCTGCCGTTGCCGCTGCAGTCGGCGTGGCGTCCAGCACGCTGGCGGACTTCTGCGCGCCGCTCCAGGCCAGGGCGCTGGGCATGATGCCCGGTTGCTGCATGAGCAAGACGGCAGCGGCGGCGCCGGCCACGAAGCAGGCGGACAGGCCCAGCCACCAGCGCGGATCGCGCATCAGGCGCGCGCGACGCGGCTTGCCTGCGGGCGTGGCGGCGTCCCATGATTCGCCGCCTTTACGCGGCTGGCCGTCCTTGGCGTTCGAGCTTTCCAGCCATTCGACTTCCCACTCTTCGGACGCGATCCACTCGTCGTGCTCCTTGCGGCGCACCGGATCGGCCAGCACGTTGTAGGCCGAATTGACGACCGCCATGATGCGGGCAGCCTTTTCGTCGCCGGGATTCTTGTCGGGGTGGTATTTCTGGCTCAGCGCCTTGTACGAAGCACGTATGACTTCCTGGGGCGCGTGACGCGACACCTTCAGGTTGTCATAGTGTGTGTGAATCTTGGCCATGGTGTGTCAAATCTGCCCGCTGATGCCTGCCATTGAAACTACGTCCCCGGCCGAGGCTGATGTCGGGACCCTGGCGCTGGAATGTCGTACAGCTTAGACGCAATTGTGTCCGTTGTGCAAGATATCACAATCTTCACAGGCGATGACTGCGGTCTGCCTGGCTGATTGCATCGGGCAATGTTACATCCTGCCCGACCACCAGCACCTTGAACAATTCGCCCATTTCCGCAGGAGAGACCAGTTTTTGCACGGCGCGCGACTGCGGCAGGAAGCGCAGCGCATCTTCTGGGTTGTTTTCAAGCAACAATTCGCCAATGCCGGCGCCGATCAGGAACGCCGCCTGGCTCATGTACGCCAGCACCGGCAAGCCGGCATCCTGCGCCGCCAGCGCCATCGCCGTGAAATCGACGTGGGCCGTGATGTCCTGCAGGCCCGGCAAATAGAACGGATCGGGATGCGCGTGGTGGCGGTAATGGCACATCAGGGTGCCGCCGATGCGCTGGTCGAGGTAATACTCGTGGGCCGGGAAACCGTAGTCGAACAGGATCGCCGCGCCACGCCCGCCCGCGAACATCGTCGCCAGCGAGCCCATGAAGCCGGCGCCGACCGGGTGCAGCTCGGTCACGTAGCCTTCGATCATGTGCTCGTGCTCAGGCACCTGGCGCACCAGTTGCTCGTGCAACGCGGCGTCGAGCGGCGCCTGGATGAACGCGAACGCGCCATCGGCGATCGTCACCATCTGGCGGCGCCAGCCATCTTGCGTGCGGATGACGAGCTCGACCGGCATCGCGTCGAGCACCTCGTTGGCCAGCACCACGCCGCTGAAGTGCTCGGGCATGGCGTCCTGCCAGCGCACTTGCGGCAAATCGGCCAGGTTGGCCTGCTGGCGCGCGCGCAGCTCGCCCGACAACTCGATGATGGTGTACGAGTTGACGTGCACACCCTCGCGCCCCAGCGCAGCGAGCACGTCGCGCGCCAGGCGGCCGGTGCCGGCGCCGAACTCGATGATGTCGGGCGCGCTTTGGGCGATAATAGCGGCTGCCACGCGCGCCACGGCCGCACCGAACAGCGGCGTCATCTCGGGCGCCGTGATGAAATCGCCCTCGGCGCCGAGCTTGGACGCGCCGCCGCTGTAATACCCGAGGCGCGGCGCATACAGCGCCAGTTCCATGAACCGCGAAAACGCAATCTGCCCACCGGCTTGTTCGATTTCACGAGCGATGAGCTGTTGCAGGGCGTGGGACGCGGCCAGGGCGTCGCGGTCGGGTGCGGGCAGGGACATGCCGGCATTGTAGCCAGATTCGCTTTTATCAACAATTTACTGCCTGATGTTCAGGCCCGATAACCACTGATGACCGACACAGTTCCAACCGCCCTGCCCCGGGTTGCGCTGGTGACCGGCGCCGGCCGCCGCCTCGGGCGGGCGATCGCGCTGGGCCTGGCCGAGGCCGGCTGGGATCTCGCGCTGCACTACCGCCACTCGGAACAGGATGCCATCGCCACCCGCGACGCCATCCTGGCCCTGGGCCGGCGCGCCGTGCTGCTGCAGTGCGACCTGGCCGACGACGCGGCCGTGCGCTTGCTGGCAGGCCGCGCCATTGACGCGCTCGGGTCGTTGACGTGCATCGTGAACAACGCGTCGTTGTTCGAATACGACAGCGCCACCGATTTTTCGCCTGCCCTGCTGGGCACGCATATGGCGGCGAATGTCGCCGCGCCATTGCTGCTGGCGCAGGCACTACACGCTTCCACGTCGGCAGGTGGGCAAGCCGTGGTCATCAACTTGCTGGACCAGAAACTGTACAATCTCAACCCGGATTTTCTGTCGTATACCTTGTCCAAGGCGGCGCTGCACGCGGCCACCACGATGCTGGCGCAAGCGCTGGCGCCGACGGTGCGCGTGGTGGGCGTCGCGCCCGGCATCACGATGGTCTCGGGCGAGCAGAGCGAAGCCGGTTTTGCGCAGGCGCACCGCGCCACGCCGCTGGGGCGCTCGTCGACGCCGCAAGACATTGCCGACGCGGTCGTCTACGCAGCCGGCGCCCGCGCGCTGACCGGCACCACCCTGCTCGTCGATGGCGGCCAGCACCTGGCGCCGTCGATGCGCGATGTCATGTTCCTGACCGAACCGGGCACCGACGAACCGAACAACCGCAGCACCGAATCATCTATCCAAAAGGCTTAACCATGTTGTCCGCCCTGTCCCACCCGAGCTTGCGCAATTGCCGCCGGCTGTTCCTGCGCAATTACGAAGTGATGATCAATATCGGCGTGCACGACTTCGAGAAGAAGGGCGAGCAACGTGTGCTGATCAATGTTGAGCTGTATATCCCGCTCGAGATGTCCACACCAAAGGCCGATCAATTGTCTGAAGTGGTCGACTATGACTTCATGCGCGAGACGGTTGCCCAGCGTATCGCCAAGGGCCACATCCACCTGCAAGAGACGCTGTGCGACGACATGGTCCAGGCCATGCTGGCCCATCCGCGCGTGCGCGCCGCCGGCGTGTCGACCATGAAACCCGACGTGTATGCCGACTGCGAAGGCGTCGGTGTTGAAGTATTCCGCATCAAGGACGAAGCATGAACGAAACCGTTATCGAGCGCATGACCGAGGCGGATTTCCCGCTGGGTCAGGACACCCCCGTGATCGACGCCAAGAAGCAGGAAAAGATCGCCCACGAAAACCACAAGCTGCACAAGCGCCTGTGCCGCCAGGTCGGCCAGGCGATTGGCGACTTCAACATGATCGAAGACGGCGACAAGGTGATGGTATGCCTGTCGGGCGGCAAGGACAGCTACGCGCTGCTCGACATCCTGTTGACCCTGCGCGAGCGCGCGCCGATCCACTTCGACATCGTCGCGGTGAACCTCGACCAGAAGCAGCCGAACTTCCCGGCCCACATCCTGCCGGCCTACCTGGACAAGCTCGGCGTGGATTACCACATCGAAAATCAGGACACCTACAGCATCGTCAAGCGCCTGATCCCGGAAGGCAAGACCACCTGCTCGCTGTGTTCCAGGCTGCGGCGCGGCATCCTGTACCGCGTGGCCGATGAGCTGGGCTGCAACAAGATCGCGCTGGGCCACCATCGCGACGACATCCTCGAGACCTTCTTCCTGAACATGTTCTTCGGCGGGAAACTAAAAGGTATGCCGGCCAAGCTGGTGTCGGACGATGGCAAGCACATGGTGATCCGGCCGATGGCGTATGTGAAAGAAGCCGACACCGAGCGCTATGCCGAAGTGAAAGGGTTCCCGATCATTCCGTGCGACCTGTGCGGCTCGCAAGAGAACCTGCAGCGCAAGCAGATCAAGAACATGCTGCGCGAGTGGGAAAAAAAGCATCCGGGGCGTGTGGAAAATATCTTCTCGTCGCTGTCGACCGTGGTGCCGTCGCATTTGATGGATCGCGGGATGTTCGGATTCGCCGACCTGAAGACGGATGGCGTGGCCAATCCGCTGGGGGATATTGCGTTCGATGAGGAGCCGTGCTCGACGCCAGCGGCGGGGACGATTTCGTTGACGCAGCTGTGATGCCGATCTTGTAGTCGATCCGGCGCCGGTTCGTACGCATCTGACAAAAAGCCGTTTTCAGACAATTCTGACAGCGGCTTTTTTCATGAAGCACAGCTAGCCAGGCATCCTGATTTCAACGGTCTTCGCCTTGAAGGCATTCATCAGTTTGGCGATGCCGTCCGCAGCGACAGTTAGGGCATTAGATGCCGACAACCTGGCGACGCTCGCCACACATCGTCTCCTGCTAATTACATCACAAATGGATTGTCACTAGGGCCGTCGCAGTGAATTGTCACAACGCCACTGGCGGCTGTTGTCAAGCGCACCAGATCGGGACGGCGACAATATGTCTGCAGGGTCTTGGCAGCAAATTCACGCTTGATAGCGCCGTTACTACCGAGCAAGAATCCTCTTCCACCGATGAATTCGCGAATATGGCAATCGGCGTCCGAGCAATAAGAGACGCAGTCTTTGCAGGCATAGGCCCCCTCTTTCTCAAAAGCCTCGCACTGATCGAACTCTGCAGGGACGAGCAGGCGGAACTGTGGCGATTTGAAGTAGCCGCATTTTTCTATCCGCTTACCTTGGGCGTCAGTCACCGAAGTCGAGAAGCGACCGATTCCGCGATAGGCACTCGGATAGTCGAAATCACCCGTATGGCGAATGTTTGTAAGGATCACTTTTCCATGGCGATCGACAGCGAGCAGCTCACGCGGGGAGCCGATTAGAATCGTGGTGGCACCGTAGGAATTGACCCGAATCTTGTCGAGATACTGGCCTTTGACGCGCCGAAGGTTGTCGTTGCCTTCAAAGCAATCGACCGACCACTCAGCATGCGTATTTGTCGGAGGGCACTGGTCGGACGCAAGCGCATTCAAACAAACCGCCAGCCAGAAACCGATGAAAAATACGACCTTCATTTCAATTCCCGCCTTTAAAGGGATCTAAGCATCTGATCGTACAGCGTAGCCGTGGCAATGTCGCGTGCCGGGTAATGCTTTTCCATATCGGCCCACGATGGATGTCGCAGGGTGGTGACATTGCCAACGCTGGCGGTGAGCCTCAATACGTCTGACAGGCCAGCGCCCGCTCAGTTCAAGCGCCCGTTGACACCACCCACGCTGTAACGCCCCGCCCCCAACAACGCCACCGTCACTGCGGCAAAGAAGAACATCCCCTGCAATTCCAGTGCCCAACCACCGGTCTCATTGAGCGTGAAGAACTGGGCGGTATGCGCCAGCAGCACCGCGACGACCATATTGATCGCCACCACCAGCGCCGCAGGACGGGTGAACAGGCCAAACAGGATGAACAACGGCGCCACGACTTCGCCGATGTAGACACCATAACCGAATACCGCAGGCAAGCCGGCTTTGGCGAGCATGTCGGCAACGAAACCGATGCCGTTGCTCATTTTCGAGATGCCGTGGAACAGCAGCATCGCTGCCAGTGCGACGCGCAGCACCAGTTTGCCGGCGTCATTGGCATTCGCGTTCAATTGTGTCGTCGTAGTTTGCATGTTCGTTCTTTCGTGAATGAAGAAAAAATAAGGGGTTAGTTAAAAGCGTAAGCATCCATGGCGAGCACGCCATGTTCAAAACTCGTGTGCAGCAATGACGCCCTGGCTTCAAGCCCGGCCGCGCCCATCGCCACGAACAGCGGCAACAGATGCTCTTCGGTCGGATGATTTTTCTCGGCCATCGGCGCCAGCTTGCGGTAGTCCAGCAAAGCCGCGCGATCATCCGCAATCAAGCGCTCGCGCATCCAGGTCTCGAAGTCGCTGACCCAGCCTGGCGCCGGCGCATCGACGCCCTGCCCCCGAACTTCATACAGATTGTGCGTCAGCGAACCGGAACCGATCACCAACACGCCTTCCTGGCGCATAGCCTGCAGCGCCAGGCCAAGTTGCTGGTGGAGCGCGGGACCGGCGCCATGCACGATCGAGATCTGCAGTACCGGCACGTCGGCTTGCGGATACATCAGACTGAGCGGCACCCAGGCCCCATGATCGAGGCCGCGCGTCGCGCTGCGACCAACCGGGATGCCTGCCGCGTCAAACAGCGCAGCCACGCGCTCGGCAACTGCCGGGGCGCCTGGCGCCGGGTAGCGCATGTCGAACAGCGCTTGCGGAAAACCGCCGAAGTCGTGGATCGTTTCCGGCTGCGTTGCCAGCGATACCGCCGGGCCGCGGGCCGTTTCCCAATGCGCCGACACGACAGCGATCGCCCTCGGCCGCGGCAGCGTTTGCCCCAGGCCTTGCAGGAAGCGTCGTGCCGGACTGTCCTGCAAGGCCAACATGGGCGAACCGTGTGAAACAAAGATGGTGGGCAGATTCATGGTGCACCTCGTTAAATGATGCATTCATCGTATCCCGTTATGCTGCGTTGATAAAGCCGCTAAATATAGCTAGACTATTTCCATTTGATTGACAATATTCCCAATGGACCTGCTCGGCTCGATGAAAACCTATGTTGCCGTGGTCGACAGTGGCAGCTTTGCCACTGCCGCAACCAGGCTGAACGTGTCACGCGCCATGGTCTCGAAACAGGTGCAAAAGCTCGAAGAACACCTGGGCACGCGCCTGATGAACCGCACCACGCGGCGCCTGAGCCTGACGGAAACGGGCCGCGCCTTCTTCGAGCGCAGCGTGCAGATTCTGAGTGATGTAAACGAGGCCGAGCAGATTGCAGGCCAGATGACGACGCTGCCGCGCGGCGTGCTGCGCGTGACGATTCCGCTGTCGTATGGCCAGCATCGCCTGGGCAGCATCCTCGGCGCCTATACCCAGGCGTACCCGCAGGTACAACTCGATATCGCGCTGTCCGACCGCAAGGTTGACCTGGTGGAAGAAGGATTCGACGTGGCGATCCGTATCGGCGCCCTGCCGCAGTCGGATCTCATCGCACGCAAACTCGGCGAGGCGCACAGCATCGTGTGCGCCTCGCCCGGCTATCTGGCCGCGCACGGCACGCCGCAGGCGCCGGGCGATCTGAGCGAACATGCCTGCCTGAGCTACTCGCTGAGCAGCTCGGGCCACGACTGGCGCCTCGAGTCCGCCAGCCAACAAGTCACCGTGCCGGTGAATGGCCCGATGAGGGCCGACAACGGCGACATCATCCGCCTGGCGGCCGTCGCTGGCGCCGGCATCGCCTTCCAGCCGCACTTCATCGTTGGCGAAGATCTCGCCGCAGGGCGGCTGGTGCAGGTGCTGCCCGACTGGCGATCGGCCGAGATGGGCATCCATGCGGTCTATCCGAGCCGCAAGCACCTGTCGGCCAAGGTGCGCACCTTCGTCGACTTCATCGTGGCCGCGCTGGCCTGAACTGCCCGGCACAAGACATCAATACAGCACCACCGAACGGATCGATTCGCCGCTCTTCATCAGGTCGAACCCTTCATTGATGCGTTCAAGCGGCAAACGGTGGGTGATCAGGTCGTCGATATTGAGTTTGCCCTCCATATACCAGTCGACGATCTTCGGCACGTCGGTACGCCCGCGCGCGCCGCCGAAGGCCGAGCCGCGCCATTCACGGCCGGTCACCAGCTGGAATGGACGGGTCGCGATTTCTTCACCGGCCGCAGCCACGCCGATAATGAACGATTTGCCCCAGCCTTTATGCGTGCACTCGAGCGCCTGGCGCATGGTATTCACATTGCCGACGCACTCGAAACTGTAATCGGCGCCGCCGTCGGTGATCTGCACAATCGCATCGACGACATTCTCGACCTCTTTCGGATTGACGAAATGGGTCATGCCAAACTTGCGCGCCATGGCCTGGCGCGCCGGATTGATGTCGACGCCGATGATTTTGTCGGCGCCGACCATTTTTGCGGCCTGGATCACGTTCAGGCCAATGCCGCCCAGGCCGAACACGACCACATTGGCGCCCGCTTCGACCTTGGCCGAAAACAGCACGGCGCCCACGCCGGTCGTCACGCCACAACCGATGTAGCAGACCTTGTCGAACGGCGCGTCTTCGCGGATTTTCGCCAGCGCGATTTCAGGCACCACGATGTAATTCGAGAAGGTCGACGTGCCCATGTAGTGAAACAGCGGCTTGCCGTCCAGCGAAAAGCGGCTGGTCGCATCCGGCATCAGGCCGCGGCCTTGCGTCGAGCGGATCGCCTGGCACAGATTGGTCTTTTGCGACAGACAGAATTTGCACTGCCGGCATTCCGGCGTGTACAGCGGAATGACATGATCGTCTTTTTTCAACGTCGTCACACCCGGGCCGACGTCGACCACGATGCCCGCGCCTTCATGGCCCAGGATCGCCGGGAACAGCCCTTCCGGATCGGCGCCGGACAGCGTGTAGTAATCGGTATGGCAAATGCCGGTCGCTTTCAGCTCGATCAGTACTTCGCCCTCGCGCGGGCCTTCCAGGTCGACTTCTTCGATGGTCAGGGGCGCGCCGGCGCGCCAGGCAATGGCTGCTTTGGTTTTCATGGGATGCTCTCCGGTTCATTGACATGGAATG
>Ga0265797_10009344_pt1 | contig 12780 bp, 10 predicted proteins | sample P2T30metagenome_FD_192433 | JGI IMG/M metagenome (GOLD analysis project Ga0265797, IMG submission 192433) | Plant litter microbial communities from East Loma Ridge, Irvine, California - P2 T30 | ecosystem: Environmental > Terrestrial > Plant litter > Unclassified | place: USA: California... | reverse complement strand
GTCAGACGGGTTCGAATCCCTCAACTCCCACAACAATTAGAACGCTTTCAACTCAAGTTGAAGGCGTTTTTTGGTCTAGGCACATCTATTTCCTGCAAATCAGATGCATACAAAAATGTAATATTTGGTTCAAAGCATCTGCCTTTCATGCAGAGCGTCGGGGACGGTCGGCCGCTGCCGTTCGAATCCCTCAACTCCCACAATAACTGAAACGCTTTCAACGCAAGTTGGGAGCGTTTTTTGGTTTTGGAGCACCTATATTACCTACGCCAATGCGTATATCCCAAAATTTGAAACATTTAATTCAGTAGTCGCTTCACAAATACAGATTTGAAGAAATTTGAATCACTACCTCAATCGCCAAGCGATTTTATGACCTAATTCCAAAACAATTGGAATACCCTCCATTTACATCAAAGGATTATTCTTAATTGAATAATAAATTTTAATTACGATAGGATTTTATCACAAATAATAATGCTAAACCTGTAGGAGGGAAGAAGAATAAAGACTTAGGCACAAAAACCAAAAAGCCGCTTCTGTTTCCAGAAACGGCTTCATTGTGGTGATGGACGGAATCGAACCTTTTAATTTCATCAGCGTTGTATTTTTCTTAATTTATTGCCATTCAGGCTTATTAGGAACAAATATATTAAATAGGATTAAATTAAATATAACCTTATCAACATTTTACTGTAAACCAGTTTGTAAACCAGCGTGGATACAATATTTTTGCCTAAATAAAGTAAAACACCTGATGGCAACTGTAAAATACTACTTGAAGAAGCCAAACCCAAACGGGATCTGCTTGATTTCCCTGTACTTTCGGTATGGTACTGAGCAAGTTGTCATATCGACAAATCTATTCACTAAGCCCAAGTTCTGGGATTCTAAAAACCAAAAATTAAAATCAGGTCATGAAGGATATTCAGAGCTAAATGCCAACTTGGAAAAATGGCGAAATGAAGTTCAGAAGATATATCAGCAACGTTTATACCAAAGGCTTCCTATTACTCCTGCCGATTTAAAGCCGCTTTTTGAGCGTGAAATCAGGATCGACAGATACGAAGCTGCTCCACTGAAAGAGAAATCCGGACTGACGGAATTCATTGCCAAATACATACAATCCGTAGTAGCATTCAAAAATCCCAATACGATTAAAACGTATCACTCACACTTAAAGATGCTCTTAGAGTTCCAGGTAGACTCAAAAAAGAAAGGCATCAGTTTTAATGATATTACACTTGGCTTCTATCATGATCTCAAAAGTTTCATGGTAGAGATTAAGAAGTACAATGAAAACACACAGAACAAACACACTGGCCTTTTAAAGTTTTTCCTTAACGAGGCAACTGAACGCAAAGAAAATGAAAACCTCGAATTCAAGAGCAGACGGTTTTCAACGCCACGGAAAGCGGTGGATTCGATTTATCTCGATGAAGAAGAGATAAAGCTGCTTATGAAGCTCGACCTGTCTGCTGAACCAAGACTAGAGAAAGTACGGGATCTTTTTATAGTCGGTTGCTTTACTGGTCTACGGTTTTCTGACCTTACTACCTTACAATCTGAAAATATTTCGCCTGATTTTAAATATTTGAAAACCAAGACCGTCAAGACGGATGAATTCTTGGAAATCCCGATTCACCCGATTGTCAGGAAGGTTATGGAGAAATACAAGGATAGGACGCCGAATCATTTGCCACCGGCGATATCCAATCAAAAGATGAACGAATATCTGAAGGAAATCGGCGAAAAAGCCAATCTGAGCGAGGATGTGGCGTTATTTGAAAAGAAAGGAAAAGTTCGGACTCAGAAAAAGGTAAGTAAATTTTCGTTAATAACATCCCACACCGCCCGGCGGTCCTTCGCAACCAATGAGTACCTTGCCGGTACGCCAACTTACGCCATCATGGCAATTACTGGCCACAGGACGGAAAAGGCATTTTTAACTTACATCAAGGTTACTAAAAAACAATATGCACGTCAACTTTCTGAAATTTGGAAAGAACGATTTAAAGATGAGTGATTATGGAAAACAATAACATAATTTATGTATCCAAGTATTCTGTTTGGAAAAGGATTCTTCAAGTTTTTTTTGGAGTCAAGAATGATGATTTGCCATTGACACCATATTTCAAATATGAGCTTAAGGTTCGTCACCACCAAAACAACTTGTGCTTTGACAAAGAACCATCCAGACTTCTTTACGAAAACAGTATCTTCGGACTCCTCTCAAACTTCAATTCCATCACCGGTGCCATTAGCTGTCTTAAATATCACTTTGCTCTATACGATGCAAAACATGATTATTTAGACTTTTTCAGATACGAGCTCCCTGCACGAATTAAATCATCAAGTAGTAAATCCTCCAAAATCATATTTGAGGGATGCCTAGATTGGGTTACCGAACAGATAAGAGAGTATCATATGGAGCCCATCTATCTTGGTTCAAGAGCCGAGCTTCAAGGCACAGACCCCGAAAAAATAATGCGTTTATTTACGTTTCTTTTTAATGATATCAGCGATCCAAACGGTTCAGAAGTTGCAATGAAAGGGACTAACTTGGGAGGAGCTATCGTTCTCTATCAATTCTCATGTTTTAAAGATGTAGCTCTTTCCACCTTGCAGAAAGATTTTGCCACAATGAAAAGTAAAAACAACATTCTTCCCAAGCTACAACATGAATTAAGAACTTTTTTCTACGGTCAGGCTGACAAATGACAGTTTGATCTTGTTCAGTTTGGCTTAGTCGGCAGAAACTAGCTGATCTGGTTAAACGGACCGAACAAAATATTAGACTTCAACCCTCTAACCTGTTCAAAGAAAAAAAGTTGCAGAAAGAGCTAACCGTCAAGGATTACTTGTCTCGCCGTAAATACTTCTGAGGGATCCACTGGTTTTCAAGGATAAACGAAAAGTTTGGTAGCACATCGGTACTAATCTGCAAAACATTAGATGACACCGATTTTATCTACATAATTTTAAACAAATAAATAACCAAGATGTCATTTGCTTGGATATTTATTTGTTCAAATCCTCTTTTAACTGTTCATAAAGATACTTTAAATTATAAAACTTGCCTATTTGTTATTTTTTAATTTTAATGCGGACAAATAGTCTATTATTGGAATATCGAAGTCAATCTTAAAAAAGGAATTTCTTGCTTGTAATCCATCCTTGTACACGACTCCTACTCCTCCCGATAGTTCTAATCCGTTAAAAAAAACGACCCCAATATTAGAACCAATAAATCCAAAATCAAAGTTCTGGCTAGTTTTTAGATTCAGTACATTATATAGCAGACCACTAGCGTAAATATTATAATAGACACTCGAGACTAATGGTTTTGATTGCGGTTGAGTCCACACATAGTTCTTTCCATGCCATTTGTAAACCTCGCCTGGACCAAAAGCATGAGTATAACCCCCATCCCAAACCTTTACTCTAAATCCAATCTTTTCCGAAGCCAGATTAATATTTTTTAATGGAGAACTTGTACCACCTTCACTATTTAATTTATTATTGCCGTTAAGGAAAAATCCATTCGCAGAGCCGATTGTGAAAAATAGTCTTGGATTAATAAAAAATGCAGCTGAAGAAATGGAGCTTTTTTTGTTTTTTACGACAAATTCTTTATCAAGAGACAGAATTAAAGATTCAACGTCAACATATACTTGATTTATCTTGTCATCTGCGTCAAAGCCAAACCGAGTATTTTCTACTATTAAATTTATTAAGTTTTTCACAACATTCTGATCGAACAAATAGTCTGTTTTGTTTGCGAACTCAAGAAGCGCCAATTTAATTTTATTGATTTCATCCTTACCGATTGCATCAAGCCCTGTAGGATCCTTCTTCATGTGAGATATAAGCAATATGACCGGATCTGATCCTGAATACGTTAAAAAAGAAGCGGCTTGTGATTTCATTGCTGCAATTAGCTTTGGAAGTGTTGTATCCGTATTTGTTACATCTTTAAAAACAAGAGTATTATATTTGCTATTATTTATAAGACCGATGGAGGTATACCATTTACCAATTTCAGACGACGTCATGGGCCTTTTAAAATAGAAATTTTTCTGTATACTTTGGTCTTTTGCCAGAACATCATACGCCGCCTCCATGTAGAAATTAAGGAGTTTCAGATTTTCCGTATTTTTCGTTTGCTTACCGTCAGAGCTAACGCTTGAAACAATCTCAATCTTATCAATTCTTTGTGATTCAGCTGCGGCCATTTGTGCTGCCGGTACACCATCAATTTGCTTTTGCTGAAAAAACTTAACAAAGGAGTATATGTATGCAAGTTCTGTAGCGGAGTTCACAACGGCCTTTGATACTGTCGTTTTACTTTTCCCGACAGTAATATCTGTCATTAAATTAAACAAGGAATAGTAAGTGGCAAAGTTGTAAACGCCTTTTGATGGATCTTGTTTAGAAAAATAGTTAACAATGATATTGGAAAAAAGCCTGTTAAATACTTCTTCTTGCTTTTGTCGGATAACCTGATTTAAGACATCTCCATCAATTGAAGCTTTAGCAACATTCAAACCACCGGTCAAGTGTACTGCTTGGAGAATACAAGCTGACATGAAACCGAAAATAAAATACTTAAGTAAATTTTTTTCATGATAGATAGGTAAGAGTTTATATAAATTATTGTAAGCTTACAGTGTAGCATAAAAGAACTTTTCATGCGCTTTTATATCATCGACATACCTTTTCTTGGGCGATAAAAACACTTTTCTCAGTTGTCTTTCAACATCTGGCCAGTAGGGTACATCTTTTATGATTTTATTTGTCTACTTAAATTATAGAAGTTATCTTGAGCAGAAAATTTCCCTGTCTATAAAATTCTATTACTTAACTTCCTTCGCGTAGCACAAACAAAGTTTTTCCGGGCAGCAATAGGTTGAAATAGTATACTAGGATTGGGGCGTGCGAAAAAGTTCATATTATAGATAGGGAGTATTGTTATAAGTAATTGCTATTTAGACAAATAAGATGAAATCTTTATTACCGAATAATAAATAGGTAATAAATGTGGTATCACTAACCTAATTGCTATTTATGTATACTTCACCACCTATATATTATGGCTCATGCATAAAATTTCCTGGCTAACCAAGTTACCAACAAGTGTTGTTGGACCAAAGTTGTCAACTCTTAGCAATGCCTCCTAATATGCGATTTTCAACCCCAATATAGATTAACAAATTGAATAACAAGATCTTATACAATAAATCACAAAGAAAATATCCTTTTGCTAAGAGTTGTCTTAGTTTCTGTCTAAGCAGCTTTTAATCGGTGTGCAGCAACTGTCAAGGAACACTTGACAGTTCATATCAACAAATAGAATACACTTCAATAAGCTGGTTTGCTTTTATAAACGTAAGTAGAAAAATGCTTTTTCGACCCACGTCGAGAATTACGTGGGTCGAAAATCAAATAAATGACTCATGTTAGTAATGACTTTGAATCGAATCCCAGCAACCTTGATTGACCAGCAGATCATTACACACTGTAAATAACTGACATCAATATGTTCCTATTTAACTCAAATTCGGACAGATTGGCTACTCAACTCTCAAAAGTATTTTTTAGTAAAGTATATGCGCGAGTTAAACGTTATTAACATGTGTAGAAAAACACATTTTTGACACACATATTAAAGAACGTGGGTCGAAATCTTAAAAAATGACACACGTTAGTTCGGAAATAACCCTAAATTTGAAAAAATGACTTACAAAAAGTATGAATACTGCCATATTACCCCTACCAACATTACCTCTTACTGGCGAAATAGAAACCAAAGCAGTCCTTAAAAAACTAAGCACTGCTCGAGCAGCTTTGGCAGGGTTGAATGGTATTGCCGAAAGTATTCCAAACGAACGCATTCTCATCAACACACTTGCGCTGCAAGAAGCAAAAGACAGTTCAGCCATAGAAAACATTGTTACCACACACGATGAATTATATAGTAGTGATAGTCAGACACATCAGTTCGTCAGCCTTGCCGCTAAGGAAGTTTATAACTACGCCCATGCACTGTTGGAAGGATATCAACAGGTAAAACAAAGCGGCCTGCTAACAAGTAATAACATCATTGCCTTACAAGCATTACTCGAGGAGAATGATGCAGGTTTTAGAAAAGTACCAGGTACAGTATTAAAGAACGAGCAGACAGGCGAAACGGTGTACATGCCACCCCAAGATCATGATACTATTGTGTCTTTGATGAGCAATTTGGAGCATTTTATAAACGATCCCTCCCTTTCAGATATAGACCCAGTTATTAAAATGGCCATCATACACCACCAATTCGAAAGTATCCACCCATTCTATGATGGCAATGGAAGGACGGGAAGGATCGTAAACATACTGTATTTGGTAAAGGAAGGTTTGCTCAAACTACCAATCCTGTATCTAAGCCGTTTTATAAATCAAAATAAAGTAGACTATTACAACCTGCTCCAACAAACACGCCAGACAGGCCAATGGGAACCTTGGATTTTATATATTATTGATGCAGTAGAACAAACAGCGCTACAAACATCCGATATGATTAGAGGTATCAAGGTGTTGATGACCAGGCACAAACAAAAAATTAGAACCGAGCTACCAAAGGTTTACAGCCAAGATCTGATTAATAGTTTATTCAGGCACCCCTACACCAAAATAGAATTTGTAAAGACCGACCTGAACGTTGCCCGCAAAACAGCAGCCCGATATCTGGACTTACTTTGTGACATTAACCTCCTTCATAAGAAAAGACTGGGGAAAGAAAATTATTATTTCAACGACGATTTAATTTCACTGCTGGTTAGCGTAGGAAGCTTAAAAAAACAAGAGCAGGATACAATGAATATTCGGACAACCCATGGTTAATCCAACGTTTCTAAGAGCAAGAAGAAGTTGTAACTGCTAAAGAATTCTTAAAATGCAGACTTAAAAAAAATACGAATTTTCACATTAATTCTGCATTTTCTCCTTGTAGATGTGTAATATTGATTTTTAGACCCTAATCTATTAATCAATGTACATTTCAAAATTCTCAGCCTTCAATTTTAGAAGTCTCAAGCAGGTCGTTGTTAGATTTGAAAAAGGAAGAAATGTCCTAGTTGGTAAAAATAATTCAGGAAAATCTAATATTATAAAAGGGATTGAAATCCTTCTAGGTGAAAAATTTCCATCATATATAAATTTCACAGATAGTGATTTCTACACCTATGAACTTGTTGATCAAGACACAGGTGAGATAGTAGAAAAACCATCGGATGATTTCTATTTAGAAGTCGAATTAGAAGGAAGAGATTTTAATGAGGCACTGATAAAAACGATAAAGAAACAGACAGCATTCTCACAAGTAAAAAATTCCAATTGCCTGTATACCAAAGAAAAAGACGGATCTATTAGGATAAATTATGACTTCTTTCAAAGCCTTGATGAAATTGAAAATAGAGATGAGGTCGCAGTTTTGGATACTTTTGCAAATGGTGCACCGAAAAAAACAGTTTGGAGAAAGCCAGATGACCTAATTGCATTTCTTAAATCCTTACGAAAGTTGAAGTTATTCTTTTGCAAATCAAGAACTGATGATGAAAAGTCAGGACTAGGATTTATCTGTATTGATGCAAATGGAAATTTTTGGGTAACTCACTTCCTATCAAAAAAACTTAAAGACTCCATAGTTACCACAACTGTTATTGGAGCACTTCGCAGTCAAAAAGAAGATTTGAGAATTGTTCATTACAGTTGGTTTGGAAAGCTCGTTTTAGGCCTGTGGAATAATAATAAACTGTTAGTTAACACGGACAACGGAAAAACTTATGAAGAGATGATAATCGAGAATTCGATTGGAATCAAAGAACTAGTTGACACCATATTTCATAAAGACACTTCTGAAATTCGAAAGCTACTTGAAGGCGCCATAGCTCACAAATCAATTTCATTCAGATTTATAAGCGACTCTGCGAAAGAGCTTTACAAAAACATTCAATTATTTGTAAACGATGGAATCGATAGACCTCTAAATGAGAAGGGGACTGGAATTCAAAGTGCTATCATTATTTCGCTATTTTCATTGTACTGCAATAAGTTTCATAACAATAGCTCTTTATTAATTGCAGAGGAGCCAGAATTATTCCTCCACCCGCAAGCACGTCGCGTGATTTCCGCAGAATTAGACAAGTTTCTAGAAAATAATGAGCAACAACCACGTCAGTTAATAATTAGTACACATTCAATCGAATACCTGAAAAATGTTGATCCACTAAACATAACTCGAGTATTTAAGGATAGGGAAACCAATTCATCCTTAGTCAAACAGTTGGATCTAGCAACATCCAATCAAATTTCTTTAGAACTAAAGAGGTTTCTTTGGTCAAATAATACTGAGCTGTTTTTTGCTGACAAAGTCGTGTTAGTTGAAGGTGGCGAAGTATACTTAATCCCGTCACTCGTTGACAATGTAAGAGCTTCAAAACAGCTTCTGGACTATGAAAACATCTCTGTATCGCGAGTCAATGGCAAAGGAAGCTTTTTGACTTATGTGAAAATGTTACAATGCTTCGAGATCCCTTTTATTGTTTTAGGCGATATGGACTGTTTTAAGGATGAGGTTCCAAAATTAGTTACTCACCTAGGTTTAACTGATATCAAAGAGTTAGTAAGCCAAATAAAAGCTGCTATGGCAGAAATGCCTATAGACTACGGAAAAGTTACTGATAGGGTAAAAAATGTGGATAAGAATTTTGACGCTCAACTTTTACAAATTGTATTCGAAAAATTTCAAAAATCCGAAATCCGTCAAGATGATGAAGAACTATCCAAAATCATCTTGTATATGCAATCCCGATACACAGATGGAGATAAGGAAGAATCAATCCTAAATAAAGTAGGAAAAGAAAATTATATAAAAGTGCATTCCGTATTGCGTAACAATGGAATATTCATCTGGTCACAGGGCGATCTCGAGTCGTGTTACTCTTTGTTTTCCAAGCAGATTGAAGGTGGAAAGGATATCAAAGCCCTTCAACTTTCCTACTTATTACAAGAAGAAGGGCGAAAAATTTCCGATCTATTTATAAATGTTGAAGAGATTTCAGAGCTTGTCAATCTGATTGTGGGTGCCCCATTAGACGCAGCTCCAGGGTTAGTCGCAAATCCTTAATTAGCCTCTGACTCAACACAAAATCATAACAGCGCTGATAAGCAGCAATTTTGACTTTGCAACTTATAACAAACTACTAATCAATAATTTACTACCATAGTCACTAACTTACAATGTTACTTCCGAGTCTTACTAATCCTTGCTCTTTTCATTAATTTCGTGCTCAAACATTTCAACCATGGACTTAATTGCCACAGAAGGAAGCAAATTGTCTCCTACAATTCTTGCAATTAGTCCATCGCCAACATAGGATTTTTTTCCCCCGATGTCAATCCTTAACAACTTATTGTCTTGAGAAATGAATCTGTAATCTGGATAGCGCTCCCTAATTGAGTAAAATTCCTTTTTAGTACTCCAACTTGTATGATAACCACTTTGATTGAAAAGGCGTGCTATTGCGTCATAATCTATTGATATATAAATACTCACCTCCTCCGATAACAGTTCGAAGATAATTGGCACAGAAAAATCTTTTAAAAATAGTGGCTCACAAATCACCCGATTCATAGTGCGAACATAATTATAGACAGGAAATATCTTTCCTGTCTGCATTTTAACTACAGCTTCTATTAGTTTACCTTCTCCCAGCCGCATAACTTCTCGATAAGCCCCAATATGGACAACGCCTTCAACAAGAGCATATGCACCCAAACTAGACCTAGAATTCTCAATTATGTCTTTTAAAACAGCAATGTAGGTATCAGGGTTGTTGCTAGCTTCAAAAATACTTACATCATGACCAGTTTTAGGATCTTTTCCTTCACCATTGGTAATTATCGTAGATGCTCTTTCAATCCTTTCATACTGTCGACTCATACGTTCGACTTGTTTTCGCATTTTTTGGTCCAAAGCGTTAGCGGACGGAATTATTTTCTTTCCTGTCGGATCTTCCTTCCATGATTGTAGTATTTTGATTGCTTCCTCGTTTTTCTTCCCAGACTTAACTTCAATGATCTCATATCCATTTTCATCACGATAGAAAATATCACCAACTTAGATGAAAGACGTTATATCAGAGATTAAGGCAAAACCTTGTTTGCCTAGGTTTAATTTATCTACTTGTGTTTTAGTTTCGAACAAACCTGCCGACAGAAGTGAAGGAGAACGTTCATACAAAAATAACCGTCGAATAATGTAATGGTCGCCAAAAACCATTTGCCATGCTATTGAGTCGGCTAGTTTTCGCAAAATCTGAGCCTGATATTCTGAGAATCGAATCCTTTGAAGCAACGCCTCACTTCCTTCTTTATCTCGCTTAATTAGTGAAGTCTTTCTCTCCGCTAGCAGCTTAGCCAATTCCTTTTCACAGTTAATCAAACCATCTAAAATTTGATCCTGAGCCAAAGCAAATCCTTCATGGCAAGCCTGAATAAATTTATTCAAGCTATGGTGATTCATATTAGATGAAGTTTCAATACGAACCGTATCAACTCCATACTTACATGCCAGGTTAAATATGATTTTGACTTTCTCAAAAAAATCAGATTCTTTACTCATTGTGGTCGCCAAACATTTTACATAATTATATGTTAAATACGATCTTGAAATCCTATATCGTCATTTCGTCCAATAAAAAATTAAAATCAGACAGAAAATTCAATACTACCAACCAAATTAATATGACACCACTCTACAATCCAAGGTTTCGCAAAATGAACAGATTATAATTGAAGTAATAGCCTAGCAACATTGATTTTGATTGAGGTACTAATTCTAGAACTTAGACTGGTCGCCGATTCTAATCCTTGGGCTTGATTCAGATTATCTATCTCTAATTCACTCAATGCAAAATAATCGTAAGTATACTGGCCCTTTGACTCAGTATGCACAACATATTTATTAAATATTACTTCTCCTATTCTAAAACTTTTAACCTCTATGTGCTCCGAATACCTATCCAAATTTGGATGCACCAACTTGTAATGAGCCGAGTTAAAATAATCAACACCCATAACATCAGAATCGACAATAAAATCAACCTTATTTCTCTTAATTTCCATATTGCACCGTTTGCAAGAGATATTTAGATTCTGGACATTAAACATTAATGTTGCATAACTAGATTTCGGTAGAATGTGCTCGATATCTATCACCATACGGAACTCTCCGACGACTGATCTACTACAATAACAGCACTTTGGAAAAGAAACAGCAAGAAAGTGATTCTTTATCTTAACTTTTACATCCTTCAAGATATCATTTTCCCATACATTACCTCCTGCTGCTCTAGCTGCTTCAATATTGTCTAAATCCACTTGCTCAAATACTAGTGCCACCTATTTTTCGATTTCTTTAACTATTTCTTTACCAGCTTTAATCAGTTGATTAATGATATCCTTTTGCTTTTGATCATAAGAATTCTCTTTAATATTTGTCATCACTCCATCAAATTCCTCGGTACTAATTTCCTTTCCCGCCAACTTATTCATATTATCTATAACAAATTCCGATAAAAATCGATTTTCAGGAGTTGTAAGGTCAAAATACTTCTGATATACCTCTTCAATATTTACTTTATTATTTCTCTGAAGCTGGAAGTATCCTTCCTTTCCTTTAAAAATTTTTACACTTTTGTTACTCAGTTCCGCTCCATTTGTTATTAATGGAGAATGCGTTGCAATAATTATTTTTGGTTGATAAAAATAAAATAGCTCAGTAATTTTTTTCACATATTCAATCTGCCACTTAGGATGCAAACTATTCTCCGGTTCATCTACTAGTATAATAGATTTTTCTTTTATTGTTGATGCTATGAACACGAGAGATGTTATCATTGTTAATTCTCCTGAGCTTGCATCTTTTACCGACAATTCCTTGCCGTCTTTATACAGGAATAATTCTATTCCTGTAATCAACTTTTTTCTTTTTAATTAGCTGTAGAAAGAAAATATTAATAACAAAAATTCATTTAATATATCAGGAAACACTTTCTGTCCTAGGTATATTTTAGCTACTCTATTATCAGATACTGCCTCATCTGCACTTCTATTTAAATATATGAGAAGGCTTTCCATTTTATGGCCATCTAGATCTGATTGTATTACCTTTTCCCTAAAGTCCACATCGACTCCAGCTATTCTAATGCCAATAATTGGTTCGAAACCTATGTATTCTAATGTGGTAGCAATTGTAAACAATTGTCTAAGGTTTTCGTTAGCAAGGGTTGTAAATGCTTTCATCAAAATTCTAGAAGCTGCATTTTTTCCGTTCGAAGCTCTAAGAATATTCAATTTCTTACTACTTATTTTAAATTTGTCATAAATAGTGTTTGCTATTGCAATAACATTTTGATTTCTATCTGTAAAGAATTCCGAAACACTATTTAACAGCATGCTTTTTCCACTTCCGTTTTCTCCGACTATAATGTTGACATCATCATCATAATAACCGCCAATAAGGAGTTCCGGAGGAATTTGTATTTGAGGGAATTTTTTCATTGAAGTGATGGTCTAGTCGAAATAAAAGGTGTTAAGGAATCTATTATTTGAAATGATTAACTGGACATTTTTATTGGGTGCATTTCAAAACTTCGTTTAGATGTTAGACCGATAAAAATCGCTATATCCTAAAGTATTAACCGGTTTATGTTCGCTTTTAAGAAAAAATAATTG
>Ga0265797_10009343_pt1 | contig 12781 bp, 8 predicted proteins | sample P2T30metagenome_FD_192433 | JGI IMG/M metagenome (GOLD analysis project Ga0265797, IMG submission 192433) | Plant litter microbial communities from East Loma Ridge, Irvine, California - P2 T30 | ecosystem: Environmental > Terrestrial > Plant litter > Unclassified | place: USA: California... | reverse complement strand
GCCGGTGGCGTGGCGCTTGATTTCGCCGCAGGCGCAGATGCCCTGGTAGGGCTGGATGTGCGAGCAGGCCGAGACTTTCTGCAGCTGGACCTTGACCGGCTTGTCGCACTTGGCGCACTTGAAAGTCAGGAAACGGGCGGGTTTGGACATGATATTCCGTGAGTGACTATATTAGAGGCGCGCATTTTAGCACCGCGCGCCATGGCTTATTGGACCGCTCATTGGACAGTGATCGAGCTGCTGCCGCCGCCGCCAGGGCGCACCAGCACCTTGGTCGCGATCCGCTCCGTCATCTCCTGCACGTGCGAGATCACGCCGACCTTGCGGCCCATCGACTGCAGGGCATCGAGCGCATCCATCGCCACGCCCAGCGTATCGCTGTCCAGGCTGCCGAAGCCCTCGTCGATGAACAGCGACTCGACCCTGACCCGGTTCGAGGACAGCGAGGCCAGGCCCAGGGCCAGGGCCAGCGAGACCAGGAAGGATTCGCCGCCGGACAGCGAATTCACCGAGCGCACTTCGCCGCCCATGTCCTGGTCGCGCACCATCAGCGCCAGCGACGGGCCGGCCGCGTTCGTCACGCGTTCCAGGCGGTAGCGCCGCGCCAGCTGGGCCAGGTGCTGGTTGGCGTAACCCAGCAATACATCCAGCGTGAATTGCTGGGCGTAGTTGCGGAACTTCTTGCCGTCGGCGGAACCGATCAGTTCCGCCAGCTTTGCCCAGCGCGTCTCGACGGCGCGCTGGCGCTCGATCTCGTCCATCATCGAGCGCGCCCGTTCGCGCCGATTGTCGTCTTCGCGGATGCGCACCGCCAGCGCGGCGGCGGTTTCGTGCACGCAGCGGCGTTCCTGCTCGGCCTTGGCCAGGTCCTCGGCCACGGCGGCGGCGGCGCGGACCGGCTCCCCGGCCACCGCCGCATCGTCATGCTGGCGGCGGCGCGCGCGGCGCTCGTCCAGCACGGCGGCGGCCTGGCGCGCCTGCGTGTCGAGTTCAGCGAGGGCGGCGCGTTCCTGGCTGATCCAGGCGTTGCCGACCGCGAGCAGCTCGGTGACCTGCTGCTGGCTTTCGATCGGCTCCAGTGCCGGATCGGCGCCGTCGAAGTTTTCGAACCACTGTGCCAGGCGGGTTTCCGTTTCGTTCGACGTCTCCTGCAATGCGGCGATGCGTTCCTGGGCGCCGGCCTGGGCTTCGCGCACGCGCGCTTCCAGCTGGGCCGCCTGCAGGGTGGCGGCCTGGCAGGCGTTGACCAGCTCGCGCGCCGCGGTGACGGCGGCGGCGAGTGCCCCCTCGACTTCGCGCGCCGGGCGGCCGTCGAACAGTTGCGCGCGCTCGGTGCGCAACGCGGCCGATTCCTGGTCGATGCGTTCGAATTCGGCGCGTGCCTCAAACAGGCGCGCTTCGCCCTGCTGCGCGCGTGCCTGCGCGGCCCCATGTTCGGCTTCCAGCGCGCCCAGGCTGGACTCGAGCTTGGCCAGCCGGGCCGACTGTTCGTTCCACTCGCGCGCGGCGGACGCGCGCTGCTGGCGCCAGCCGGCCGGGTCGCGCTGCCATTGCGCCTGCCAGCCGTCGCCGCAGGACTCAAGCAGCACCGGATCGAGTTCATCCAGCAGTGCGGCAAGGTTGGCCCCTGCCGCTTCGCGCCTGATGGCCAGCGTGGCGATGTCGGTTTCCAGGCGGCGCAGCGTGGCATCGGCCGTTTGCGCCGCCTCCAGCAGGCGCACGTGCTCGCGGTGGGTCGCATCCCAGGCTTGCTGGGCGGCGTCGCGCGCGGCTTCAGCGCGGCGCAAGGCCTGGTCGCGGCCGTCGAGGTCGAGGGCGCCGGCGCGCAGGGCGTTCTGCTGGGCGTTCAGCCAGGCGGCGCGGCCCTCCGGCTCGGGCGCTTCCTCGAACAACGGGCTGGACGCCAGTTCGTCTTCCAGCTGCTCGATCCCGTCCAGCACGCCTGCACGTTCCTCGGCCAGCGCGCGCAACTGTTCTGCGGCGGCATCGATGGCAGCGCGCTGCTGGGCCTGGTCATTCAGGTTGTCGCGCTGTTCCTTGCGGCGCCTGGCGACTTCCTGCGCCATGCCGTCGAGCAGGGTGTGCAGGCGCGCATCCTGGTGGCGGTAGGGGTGGTCTTCGCTGCCGCAGACCGGGCAGGGCGTGCCCGGGGCGAGGCGCTCGCGCAGGCTCTCGACACCGTCGGCGCAGGCCAGTTGCGCCGCTTCCAGCATGCGCTCGGCCTGGGCCACGGTGGCGTCGATGGCGGCGGCGGCGGCCTGCGCCGCGTCGAGCGCCTGATTTGCAAGCTGGCGTGCCGCTTCGCGTTTCGCTGCCTGGCTGTCGAGCCGGGCGAGCTGGGCGCGCGCCGTGGCCAGCGCGTTGCTGGTGGCCCCAAAAGCAGCCAGGCGCTCGCGCCGGGTTTCCAGCGCGCGCCGCTCGGCGCGCAGGTCGTCGGCATCGAAGGCGTCGAGCGCTTCGATGGCTTGGGCGCGGGCGGTTTCGCGTTCGCCCAGCAGCGTGGTCGCGGCTTCCAGCCCGGCGGCGGTGCGCTGGGCGGCGGCTTCGGCCTGCTGCAGGCCGGACGTGGCGCGCGCCAGGGCGGTGCCGGTGTCGGTATCGAGGGCGGCCGCCTGCTCGGCCTGGACCAAGCGCTGTTCCCAGCGTGCCCACTGGCTTGCCAGGCCGCCCAGCTCGCGGCGTGCTTCGAGCCAGTTGCGGCTCTCAAGCAGTGCGTTGCGGGTGCTGTCCAGCGCCGCGGTTTTTGCATTCAGCGCGGCGCTGGCCTGCTGTGCTTCGGCAGTGGCCGCGTCACGCGTTTGCCGCGCTTTCTCGTAGGCCGGCGCCAGCGTTGCCAGCGTGGCGTCCAGCGCCTTGGCGCGGTCGAGCAGGGGCGCCTGGGCCAGGCGCGCATCCTCAAGCGCCTCGAACTTGCGTTCGGCCTCGATCCGCCCCTGCGCCGCCTGGCGCTGGGCTTCGAGGGCGCGCTGCAGGTCGCGCGCGCCGTTGTCCAGCGTCTGCTGGACCTGGCGCTGCTCGTCGGCCAGGCGCTTCAGCTCGGCCACCAGCGCGCGCGCCGGCTGCACCGCGTCCAGCGTGGCCAGGTGGCGGCGGCGCTTGTCCGCGCCGTCGACGGCGGCATTGGCCGCGGCCAGCGCCTCCGCGGCCTGGGTTTCGCCCTGGGCCAGGCGCTCGCGTTCCTGGTGCCAGCGCAACTGCGCATCGAGCGCGGCGCGGCGTGCCTCGAGCGCCGCCAGCGCGCTTTGCGCCGCCGCGTGTTCCTCGTCCAGTGCGGCGCGCAGGTCCGGGGCCAGCGGCGCCTGGTCCTGCAGGCGCGAAGTCAGGCGCCGCATCGCCTCCTGCTCGAGCTTCGCGCGCTCGAAGGCGCGGCGCGAGATCTCGCTGTAGACGGCGCTGCCGGTCAGGGTTTCCAGCAGCTCGCCGCGTTCGTTGTCGTCGGTGCGGAGAAACGCCGAGAACTCGTTCTGGGCCAGCAGCACCGAGCGCGTGAACTGTTCGAACGAGAGGCCGATGCGCTGCTCGATCTCGAGCAGGGTCTCGGTCTTGGTGTTCCCGATCGGGGCCAGTTCCGGCAGCTTGTGCAGGGTCATGTTGACGCCCTGCAGGGCGCCGCTGGCCTTGTTGTACGAGCGGCGCACGCTCCAGCGCGAGCGGTAGGCGATGCCGTCGTTGCCGATGAAGTCGACCTCGGCATAGCCCTCGGCCGCGCCGCGGCGCAGCAGGGTGCGGCGGTCGTGGGCCTGGACCGTGTCCGCGCCGACGTCGGGCACCTGGTTGCCGGCGCGCGCGCGCAGCAGGCGCGGGGTAGCGTCGTACAGGGCCAGGCACAAGGCGTCGAGCAGGGTGCTCTTGCCCGCGCCGGTCGGGCCGCTGATCGCGAACAGGCCGGATGAGGCCAGCGGTTCGCTCTCGAAATCGACCTCGAATTCGCCGGCCAGCGAGGCCAGGTTCTTGCCGCCGATGCGCAGGATTTTCATACGCCATCCCCCGGCATCACGAGCTCGGCAAACGCCGTCATCTGGTCGTCCGGCGCATCTTCGCCGAAGCGTTGCTGCCACAGGCGGCGGAAGATGTCGTCGGGTTGCAACTGGGCCAACTGGTCGAGCGTCAGCGCGGCTTCCAGGCCGGGTGTGGTGACGATGCGGCGCGTCGGTTCGATCTTGGCCAGGCGCACGGGTTTACCCTCGAGCGCCGCCTCCACCTGGGCGCGCAAGCCCGGTTCCGGGCCGTCCAGCAGCACCCGCACTTCGAGATAGGGCTGCTCGTGCAGCGGACGCTCCGGCAGGTCCAGCGCGACCAGCGCGGCGATCGCTTCCTTGACCGGCGCCGGCGTGGGCGGCACGCGCAGCAGCTCGACCGCGCGCGGCACCGGCAAGGGCACGATCGCGCGCGCGGCGGCGCCTTCGAGGTCGATGCGCAGCACCTGGTGCTGGTAACCCACTTCCGAAAACGACAGCGGCAGCGGGCTGCCGCAGTAACGCAGGTGTTCCTGCTTGCCGACGCGCTGGGCCAGGTGCAGGTGGCCCAGCGCCGCGTAGGCGACGTCGCCGAACATGGTCGCCGGCAGCGCTTCGGTACCGCCGATCACGATGCGGCGCTCGGAATCCGGCGACGCGTCGCCGCCGACCATGTGGCAGTGGCCCATCGCCAGGATCGCCTGGCCTTCGCTGCGGCGCGCCGCGGCCAGTTCCCGGGCTTGCCGGTAGAGCAGGGCCGTGCCCTGCAAATAGGCGTCGTAGGCGTCGCCTTCGGCGCGATCCTCGACGGCCAGGCGCGGCACGTCGCCCGGGCGCAGGAAGGGGATCGCGACGCACCAGGCTTGTACCTCGCCGTGGCGATCGGTCAGGGGCACCAGCAGGCGTTCGAGGTCGATCCGGCCGTCGCTGTCGCGCACGACATGGCCGACCACGCGCGTGCCGTGGCTTTCTAGCAGCGGGCCCGGGGCTTCCAGGCGGCCGGGCGAATCGTGGTTGCCGGCGATGACGACGATGTCGAGCCGGGGCAGCCGCGCACGCGCCTGCTGCAGGAAATGGTAGAGCTGGCGCTGCGAGGCCGCCGACGGGTTGGCGGTGTCGAAGATGTCGCCGGCGATGAGCAGGGCGTCGATCTCCTCGGTCACGAGGGTGTCGAGCAGCCAGTCGAGGAAGCGCTGGTGCTCCCAGGTCCGGTCGAAATTGTGCAGGGTCTGGCCGAGGTGCCAGTCGGAAGTGTGCAGCAGCCGCATGGATCGGTTGATTCGAGGGAAAGTTTTTTCGGGCTCAGGATGAGCCGGGGGCGCTCACTATAGCGCAGACGGCGACTTGCTGTAAAAAGTTCTCCGGCAAATTGGCGATAGTGCAAAAATCACCATTAGAATCCTGATATGACCGAACCAGTCCTTTCCATCGGCGCCGCGCGCGCCCTGCACCTGGCGGCCCAGGGCATGCTGCAGGCGCGCCGCGCCCGTGCCACGCCCGACGACGTGCTGGCCGCGATCCGGCGCATGGGCGTATTGCAGATCGACACCATCAGCGTGGTCGCGCGTAGTCCCTACCTGGTGCTGTGGAGCCGGCTGGGCGACTACGACCCGGGCTGGCTCGATGCCCTGTTGGCGGAAGGGAAACTGTTCGAGTATTGGGCCCATGAAGCCTGCTTCATCCCGATCGAGGATTACGGCCTGTACCGGCACCGGATGATCGACCCCGGCTCACTCGGCTGGAAATATTCGGCCGCCTTCCTGCGCGATCACCCGGCCGTGGTCGAACGGGTCCTGCAGCATATCCGCGACCACGGTCCGGTGCGCTCGGCCGATTTCGAGCGCCAGGACTGCAAGGGCGGCGGCTGGTGGCAGTGGAAGCCGGAGAAACGTTCGCTGGAGGTGCTGTTCACCGCGGGCAAGCTGATGATCGCGCGGCGCCAGAATTTCCATCGTGTGTATGACCTGGCCGAACGCGTGCTGGCGGGCTGGGATGATGCGCGCATGCCGTCTATGGCCCAGACGCAACGCCAGTTCGTGCTGCGCGCGGTCAAGGCGCTCGGGCTGGCCAAGGCGTCCTGGATTCCCGATTACCACCGCACCCGGCCGCCGCACCTGCAGCCGCAGACGCTGCTTGAAGCCGGCGAACTCTTGATGGCGCGTGTCGAAGGCTGGCGTGAGCCGGTGTTCGTGCATCCGGACCACGCGGCCCTGCTGGAACAGGCCGCCGCCGGCGCGCTGGCGCCGACTTTGACGAGCCTGCTCTCGCCCTTCGACCCGATCGTCTGGGACCGCCGGCGCGCGCTCGAGCTGTTCGGCTTCGACTACCGCCTCGAGTGCTACACCCCGGCCGAGAAGCGCCGCTACGGCTATTTCACGCTGCCGCTGCTGCGCCGCGGGGCGCTGATCGGCCGGGTCGATGCCAAGGCGCACCGCAAGGCCGGCACCTTCGAGCTGAAATCGGTGACGCTGGAAGCAGGTGTGCGCACCAGCACGCGCCTGGTGGGCGACCTTGCCGCGGCAGTGGGGCGCTGTGCGCGCTGGCATGGCTGCCCCCAGGTGACGCTGGCGCAGGCGGATCCCGACAGCTTCGGCACCCTGCTGCGGGCCGCGCTGGCGGGGACGGAGACAGGCGCGCAAGCCGCTTAGTATCGCGCCATGGCACCTCGGCGGCGAGGGTCCCGGATTTGAGCTAGATCAAACGCCAACCCTGGGCCCCTCCTTACACTTGGTACTTCTTCAGGCCGAAGATAACAACGAATCAACACACAATTCGTCAGGCCTGGCCATAAATCAACGCCTCCCATCCAGCCCCGACTGCCGGCCAACCGTGCGGCATGGGAGCATTTTGGGTGAACGACCGAGCGGAGACCGAATGCTGACGTCGACTTACACACTCGTTGCCCTATCCGTCGAACAAACCACGGTGCGCACGGCGCTGCAATCGCTGGTCGAGGACTTGCATGCGTTGCCGGGCGATACCACGACCCTGGCCCTGGGCCGCGCCGCGCAGTTGTGCGCACGCCTGCGCCAGGTCTACGACAGTTGCCACTGGCGCAAGCTGGACAAGTTCCTGGTGCCGGCCCTGCGCCGCCACACGGCGGCCGCCGACGGCCTGCTGCGCGAACTCGAGCAGTTGAGCGAACACGCGGCCGAGGCCATCTTCACGGCCGAAGCCTGCGTGGCCCAGCTCGAGCGTCCGGTGCCGCGCGAACATTTCTGCGGCGCCGTCGAGCGCGGCGTGGCGGCCTTGCGCCAGCGGCTCGAGCGCGAGGAACACGAATTGTTCCCGCTGGCACGCAGCCTGGTCGGCGGCGACGCCTGGTTCGCGATCGCCAACCAGATGCTGGCACACGACGCCCACCAGCGCGAGCAGCGCGAACCGCAGCGCCGTTTCGGGCACGAGCTGCCGTATCCCGCGTCTTCCCGCCGTCCCGCAGCCGCGTCGTTGTCGATTGCCCACTGACAAGCCGTCGGCCTGTTGTTCGCACGCGCCAGTCCGGTATGGCGCGAAGCCATCAGGTCTTTGTTATGATGGCGATTTTGGAAGTGCGATTTCATCATGTTCGAGTTCCTATTCAAGCGGCCGGGCGATAACAAGCCTGGCGACAAGCCGGCCGGACAGGGCGCGCAACCGGAGCAGCCAGCGGGCTCGTCCTCCAGCCAGGCTGCCGCCCCGGCACGCGCGCAGCAGGCCGAAAAACTGAGCCGACTCCAGGGCGACGAGGCCGCCGCGGTGGAATTCATTCTCCAATGCGAATTCTCCGAGCTCCGGCTCACCGCGGCCGAATTCGTGCACAGCCCGGAAGCGCTGGAGCGCGTGCACACCGCGATGCGCAACACCGACCGCCGCGTCGCCAAGCTGATGCAGTCGCGCCTGGATGCCCACCGCCACCACGAAGCCGAGCGCCGGCGCGCCCAGGCCGCCCTCGAACAGGCCGAAGCCCTGCTCAAGGATGCGTTGCTGACCCCGAACCACGTTGCCGACCTGGACCGCAAATGGGCGGTCATCGCCGCGCCCGAGTTGCAGGAAGATTTCCAGCGCGTGCGCGCCGCCCTCGGCCAGCGTCTCGAAGCGCAGGTTGCGCTGCAGCGTGCCATGATCGACCGCCTGGCGGCCTTGCGCCAACTGGGGGGCGCCGGCCTGGCGGCCGAGGAGATGGCGGCGCGCCTGACGCAGGTGGCGCAGGAGCAGGCCGCGGCCCTGCAAGCGCCCGAGCACCCGTCGTTGCCGCGCGGCCTGGTGGCCGAGTTCGGCGTCGAGTGCCAGAAGCTGCAGGCCAGCCTGCACGCGATCGAAGCCGGGCAAGCCGCGCTGGCCGCGCGCAGCGCCTTCCTCGACGCGCAGCAGGCCCGGCCTGTCGCCGAGCTGAATGCCGACGCACTGCGCAAGGAATGGAAGGCGCTGCCGGCCCTGCCGCCGGTCGATGCCGCCGCCGAATTGCAGCGCCGCTTCGAAGCCTTGCTGTCCAGCCTGCCGCAGCCGGAGCCGCGCAAGCCGAAGGAAAGCAAGCCGCAGGAAAACAAAGCGCAAGAAAACAGAGCGCAGGACGGGCGTCCGGCCGGCAATGACGCGCGCAAGGCGCGCGGCGCCGACCAGCATTTTCTTGACACCATGGATGCGATGGAAGCGGCCCTGCAGCAGGGTTCGCTAGGCACCGCCGCCGAACTCGACAAGGCGCTGAAGGAGGCGCGCGACAAGGGCATGCGCCTGTCGCCGGCCCAGTCCGACCGCCTGGCCCACGTCCGTGCCGAGCTCAAGCGCTTGTCCGACTGGGCACGCTGGGGTGGCAACGTGTCGCGCGAGGAACTCATCAAGAACGTGGAAGCCCTGCCGACGCAGAACCTGGCGATGAGCGAGCTGGCCAAGAAGGTGGGCAGCATGCGCGAGCGCTGGAAGGCGCTCGACAGCCTGTCCGGCGCCGCACCGAAAAGCCTGTGGGAACGCTTCGACGCCGCCTGCACCGCCGCCTACGCGCCGGCCGCCGCCCACTTCCGCCAACTGGCCGACGAGCGCCATACGAATGCCGCGCGCGGCGAAAAGCTGGTCGAGGAAGCCAGGGCCGAAATCGCGCGCCTGCAATCCGGAGAAGCCGACTGGAAGCACGTGGCCGGCACCGTGCAACGCCTGCGCCTGGCCTGGAGCCACCTGGGCGCGATCGACCGCAAGGAAAAGAAACGCCTGGACAACATGTTCGCCGACGCGCTGAACGTGCTGCAGGCGCCGCTCGAGGAACAGCGCAAGGGCGAGATGGCCGAGCGCGAAGCCATCATCGAGGAAGCCGCCGCGATCGATCCGCACGACCGCCACGCGATCGATACCATGCGTGCCCTGCAGCAGCGTTGGCAGGAACATGCGCGCGCCTTGCCGCTCGAGCGCAAGAGCGAGCAGGCGCTGTGGCAGCGCTTCCGCGCCGTCTGCGACGACGTGTTCCAGCGCCGCAAGGAAAGCATGCACGAGGCCGACATCGAGCGCCGCGCCCACGAGGCGGCCAAGGAAGCCATCAGCGCGCGCCTGGAAGCGGCCGCGCCGGAGGCGACCCCGGCCAGCATCGGCAAACTGCTGCGCGAGGCCCAGGCCGAATGGCAAGCGATCGGCCCGGTGCCGCGCGCCCACGAAGCTCGCGTCGAGAAGCGTTACCACGCCGCCGTCGCGCTGGTGCAGCAGCACGCCGACCAGGTGCGCCGCGCCGCTGGCGTGGCCCAGGCCAACCAGCTGCGCGATAAATTGCGCCTGGTGCAGGAACTCGAGGGGGCGGTCGCGCAGCCGGCGGCCGGCGCCGTCGACTGGGAAGCGCGCTGGAGCGCCTTGCCGCCTCTCGACGGCGAGCTGGAGCGCACGCTGCGCAGCCGCTTCGATGCCGCCTTGCGCGCGCTGGGCGAAGGCCGCGACGCCTATGCCCAGTTGCTGGAGCGCAACCGCGACACGCTGCTGCAGGAACTGCTACGCCTGGAAATCGGCGCCGGCATCGACAGCGGCCCGGAATTCGCGCGCGAGCGCCTCAAGCTGCAGGTCGAGGTGCTGCAGTCCTCGCTGAAGTCGGGGAGCAAGAGTGCCGCTCCCGGTACTGCCGGCGCAAGCGCCCGCAGTACCTCCGCTTTGCGCGAGCTGCTGGCGCTGCCGGCCCTGGCCGACGCCCGCACCACCTCGCGCATCGAGCAGCTGTCGATGCGCCTGGCCAGGGATGGTAAATAATTGAAGCAGAAGGAAGCAAGATGATCGAAGTGCGGGTGCAGTCCGCGGATTTTGACCTGGGCGCGGAAGTCGCGCGCCTGCGCGCGGGCGATCCGCGCATCGGTGCCGTGGTGAGTTTCGTCGGCACGGTGCGCGACATGAACGACGGCGACCAGGTTGCCGAGCTCGAGCTGGAGCACTATCCAGGCATGACCGAGCGCTCGCTCGAGGATATCGTCGAACAGGCGCGCGCCCGCTGGCCGTTGTACGGCGCGCTGGTGGTGCACCGCATCGGCCCGATGAAGCCGCAGGAACAGATCGTGCTGGTGGCCTGTTCAAGCGCCCACCGCGGCGAAGCCTTTGCCGCCTGCGAATTCATCATGGATTACCTGAAGACCGATGCGCCGTTCTGGAAGAAGGAGCAGACGCCGAACGGGGCGCGCTGGGTCGACGCGCGGGTGAGCGACGACAAGGCCAGGGCGAAGTGGGCGGCGTCCTGAACTGAACGGTGGCTGGCCTGCCTGGGCACGCTTGCTGCTTGACATCAAGGCTCGAATATTGCGATCTGGCAATATTCGAGCCTTGTTCATTTTTTGAGGAGGAATCCGTCATGCACCCATCCCAGCCTGGACGTCCGAGTGGAGCGTTCGTCGGCGCATCCTGGGCCGCCCTGATCGTCGGCCTGCTGGCCTATCTGGTCGGCTTGTGGAATGCCCAGATGCAGCTCAACGAGAAGGGCTATTACTTCACGATCATGCTGCTCGGCAGCTTTGCCGCCGTGTCCTTGCAAAAGACCTTGCGCGACCGTGCGGAAGGCCAGGTCATCACCGGTATCTACCTCGGCTGCTGCTGGATGGCCATGGTCTGCGCCGTGCTGCTGCTGGGCGTCGGCCTGTTCAATGCCACGCTCGCGCTGAGCGAAAAAGGTTTCTTTGCGATGTCCTTCGTGCTGGCGCTGTTCGCCATCATCGCGGTCCAGAAGAACGTGCGTGACGTGGCTGCGCTCGGCACGCCCGCGCACGCCATCGACTAGCGCGGGCCCCCAGCCTCATCCTTGCCTGGCGGCGCCGCCTGCCGCCGCCACGCCACCCATTCCCCCAGCCGCACACCCTCCGCTCCCTTGAACTGGCCGTGCTTGCCATGGCCGATGCGCTGCGAGCGGTAGATCCCGGTATGTCCCGAAAACAGGTAGCTGGCCACGCAAGCCAGGAAGGCATAAACCCCGATTTCGGCACCGAACAATTCGATTGCCATCAGGCTCGACGCGATCGGCGTATTCGCCGCGCCCGCGAACACGGCGACGAAGCCGAGCCCCGCCAGCATCGGCAAGGGCAGCTGCAGCAGCGGCGCCAAGGCATTGCCCAGCGTGGCGCCGATATAGAACAGCGGCGTCACCTCGCCGCCCTTGAAACCGCTGCCCAGCGAGACGATGGTCAAGGCCATCTTGCCGGCGAAATCCCAGGGCGCCACGGGCGCCGCGAACGCCGACTGGATGGCCGGGATGCCCAGGCCGAGGAAGCGGTCGATCGGCCGCAGCCAGGCGGCCACGGCGATGACGACACCGCCCAGCAGCGGACGCAACGGCGCGTACGCCGCCCTTTGCTTGACCCAGTCACCCAGCGCATGGGTGCCGGCCGCGAACAGCCTGCCGGCCAGCCCGAACAACGCACCGGCGATCAATACCGCCAGCAGTGGCCAGGGCGCGATCGCCGGTATCGCCCCAGTCGCGTAATGCGTGTGATGCACGCCCCATAGCAGGCAGATGCGGTCGGCGGCGATGGCGGCCGCCAGGCAGGCGGGCAGGGCGTCCAGGCGCATGCGCCCCAGCGCCAGCACTTCCAGTCCGAAGATCGCGCCGGCCAGCGGCGTACCGAACACCGAGGCGAAACCGGCGCTGATGCCGGCCATCAGCAGGATGCGCCGGTCCTCCATCCGTAACCGGAACACGTGGGTCAACTGGTCGGCCAGCGCCCCGCCCATCTGCACCGCCGTGCCTTCGCGCCCGACCGAGGCGCCGAACAGGTGGGAAACGACAGTCCCGCCCAGCACCAGCGGCGCCATGCGCAGCGGAATCACTTTGTCCGGATCGTGGATCTGGTCGATCAGCAGGTTGTTGCCGGCCTCGACCTCGCGGCCCAAGCGCAGGTAGAGCCAGCCCACCGCGAAACCGCCCAGCGGCAACAGCCAGATCAGCCAGCGCTGCGCCAGGCGGGTCGCGGTCGCCCAGTCGAGCGCCATCAGGAACAGGGCGGAAGCGGAACCGGCCAGCGCGCCGACCAGCAGGGCCAGCAGCAGCCATTTGGCGAGCCAGGGCAGCAGGGCCAGGTACTCTTTATATAGTGAGCTAATGCATGTCCATCGAAAGAAAGTCGGTCGGCTTCCCTGGACATGCGGCAGGCTGGACGGCGTGCGCCTGCACTTTCCCATGGCCGGGACGAACCTTGACAGGTCCAAGTGCAGGCATCATCAGCCCTGGGGGCGGTTCGTGAACGATCACGGGAGGTATGCCATCTCCGCCAACGATTGTAGCGTATAAGCCTGGCTTAAGCGATAACCGAAATTGCGCATCTTGAAAAGCCCGCACTTCACCCTTAATTTGGTTCCATGTTGAAATTCCAACCTGACTACTAGGGGATAAGAAGATGCGGCAA
>Ga0265797_10009342_pt1 | contig 12782 bp, 9 predicted proteins | sample P2T30metagenome_FD_192433 | JGI IMG/M metagenome (GOLD analysis project Ga0265797, IMG submission 192433) | Plant litter microbial communities from East Loma Ridge, Irvine, California - P2 T30 | ecosystem: Environmental > Terrestrial > Plant litter > Unclassified | place: USA: California... | reverse complement strand
AGCAGTGCCTCCAAAACAGGATTCGCGGCTGGCACCCATAGACCTGCCTACGACTGACTTCGGCGACGATGACTTCGGTGGCATGTTCGACCATTTCAAAGACCGCCGTGCTAGCCGAGGATCACCAACACCTCCAGCTTTCGGCGGCTCTAACCACACACTGCGCGCCGACAACCACACGGCTAGACAGCCAACTCATGCCGAACCGGAGTCCAAGCCAATGTACCCACCACGGTCTTACTCTCGACAAGGCGCGATGCCATCACCAAACGAGCTCAGGAAGATGCGGGACAACACTGCTTCGCCATACTCGTTGGAAGGACGCCGATCAAACGATGGTCTGATGGCAGGTTCTGCTTTCAACTCTCCAGTGCTAGAGAACGGTCCTGGTATACCCGGCATCCAGCCCGCCTTTCTAGGTGGTGCGGCAAAACAAGGCTATGCACCGGTCTCTGAGCAAATGGCTTCGCCGGGCGCCGAGCGTCTGTCCTTCGAAAGCCACAACAGTCAACGCGAATTCGTCACTGGCGCCAACAATGTCAAGGAGCCAGCCTACAGCAACAGACAGACCCATCTCGATGATGGTGACCGATGGGGAAAGAAGAACATCTCCAAAGCACCGACATCGTCAGCATCAAATCACACAGCGCCTACCACATCTTCATCTTCGACCATCCGCCAAGCGCAACCGCAGCCGGGTCCTTCAAACACCAGCAGGGCCCGGGCTAACAGCCATCAGAAATCTGAAGGAGGTGACTGGCTGAACGAGTCTCGTAACGCGACACCCAAGGCCACACGATTTGCACCACAAGATGAATCTCTTTTCGACGAGACATCTCCTGCTGGTCCGCCCAGCAGAGCCGTCCGACCGAGCGATTATTCACAGCAGCGCACGGAGAGCGGAACGCCAAAGAAAATGACAAAGGCACAGTTCGAGATGCTACAAAAGCACGGCAACAAGAGTGAGGAGCAGAGTGAGGATGAGGCTGGATCTGGTGATGAGTACGACGACGATGATGAGGAAGAGCGAGCAAAGCAAGCCACTCAACAGAGGCGGAAACAAGAAGCGAATATGTCAGTCTACAGGCAACAGATGAAGAAGGTGACTGGCGGTGGACCTTCAGATCTCCCGTCAAACAGACCTGGCTTGGACAGAGCCTCACAAAGCGCTTCTGGCTTCTACCTTGGCGGCATTGGCGGTCCACCACCTGCCGACGCAATCAGGGGCAAGCAGAGCGACGGAGACGACGACGACGAGGTTCCTCTCGGCATCTTGCAAGCACACGGCTTCCCCAGCGGATCGAGGCCACCCACGCAGCTTGGTGGGGATTACTCACAAAGAGCGTCGGTGGCTGGTTCTGTAGTTGGAGGCGGTGGTCAGGGCAACTTGCCAGCCTTCGCACGTCGACTGCCCCAGGATCCCTACTTTGGAGCCGGTCTAGTCAATCCTGCCAATCGTGAGTCTTTGGCTTTCGGCGGCGGTGGTTCGGTCTACGGTGGTAGCCCTGCTGCTTCGCCTATGGGTCACCCTATGGGCACTCCTGGCGGCCACCCCGGCGGATTGGTGGGTGTCATTGCAGGAGAGGAACGCGCCAAAGCTGCACGCCGCGCAACTCCATCTGCTGCATACGGTGCACCTCTCCCATCCAACATGCCCGTGCCCATGCCTCGCACAATGTCAATGGGTAACCTTCCTCCTCCGTCCATTTACGGCGGCCAAGGCATGCCACCTATGCCGCAGATGCCTCAGATGCCACAGATGATGCCAGGCCAAGATCCCAACCAGCAAATGCAGCAATTCATGCAGATGCAGATGCAATTCATGCAGAACATGATGGCAATGCAGCAGCAAAACATGGGCCAAGCGCCCATGCCTCCGCAGATGCCTGGCAATGGTTTCCTCTCGCCTAGCCCCAGTCGGCCCATGTCCATGGCAAGCCAGGCTCCGAATGGAGGTCGCTCGATGACCATGATGGGACCACCCTCAACCTGGGGACAGCCTCCTCAGCAAGGCGCTCGTCCAGGTTCGAGCTTCCAGCAGTTTGCACCTTCTGTTCATAACCTCCAAGCTGGGCCCGGCGCCGGCTATACTCCCTCGATCGCTCCAAGCGAACGAAGCAACATTGGTATGCCCTCTCGCTATCGCCCTGTGTCCACCATGAACGGTGACAATGCCATGATGTCCGGTGGACGCTCACAGAGCATGACCTCATCACTGACACTGCAAGCTTTCACGAACCCTCAGCAGTCCGAGGAGCAAAGGAACACCATTCGCGTCATCGACAAACCAAAGGGCGCTCCAAGGATTGTCTCACGGGCTGTTGAGCCTGAAGAAGACGAAGACCAGGGCTGGAACGAGATGGCTAAGAAGCGCAGTGAGAGGAAATGGAAGTGGGGACGCAGCAAGAAGGAGCCTAAAGAAGAGCCACTAGGCGATCTGTACCAAAATGTTGAGTAAGAGATGGAGTTTGGAAGGCATGCTGGATACAAGCAAAAAAATTCGGTTGGAGACTACTTCTTGGACATGATGGATTGGAGTTGCGAAAATTATTCGGGTGGCCCTCACCTTGCACATGGTTTCAGTTCAGGACATGAGCGTCCTGAGCTCTCTGCGGCAGGGTGCGGTGTTTGGCCTACGATTGTTGATTGTAGATTCTTCTTTCCCCCAAAAATCCCACGAGAGGGAGGCTAGACGGTATCTGTACGTCTTGGTTTTTTTCTTGCTCTTCACTCGCGGCTTGCTGCAGCTGGGTCGGACTTCCTGCTCCTCGTTTCTCTCGATCTCCCTTCTCACGCGCTTCGAATGTCACATCTCACTGGTCGGCTCTTACGTTTTGAGAGACAACGCATCACACAAACCCGGACGGATACACTTACTGGAGGAGGAAAAAGGTGATGCGGGTCTGCTGTGCTCGAAATCTTTGTTTCGGCGGAACCAAGGGGAGGGCTTTCTTCTCCTCCCATTTTTGGACTTGTTGATAGACTAACCTTTTACTCTTTCTTCTATATCTGTTGTTTAATTCTTAATCTATAATGTTACTTGGATTGGCATTTAGGAATTTATATGAAGTGATGAGTTGCTCGCTGAACTACATACTCACAATTCAAGCTCTAGTCCGTTTGACGATTGTGTCCCAGTGGGAAGCATAGTCATCGATAGGTCTAAACTTGACAGAATCAGTGTATCGAAGACCGAGATACATACTGGGTTGGAGTGGTCTCTCAATGGTTGCCCTAGTCGAGTGAGAGAGCAGACCGATCGATGATACCCTGAAGTCGTTGGGATCACTGTGCCCGAACTCGTGCGTACATGTAGCGACTGACCTATCTGATGTCACTAATAATCAGACAGATGTCGTACGATCATGACATTCGATTACGGCAAATATCGATAAACTTCGAGGACAGGCGTACGATCGAGGCGCTTATCAACATAATTCCAATTCATGAAGTTGCTCTGCCACAATGCACGTCAGCTGTACCGGTTGACTAACCTAAGCCACCGCCAAGACAGCGTACAGTCAGCTCTCGTTCAGCCTTGGAAGAATGTCGGTCCGCCCGTCGAGGCTATGCTTTACTTCGTGTGATATCGATATATGGCTCTCTATGGGCAATCGAGGCGGTGATCCTTCACTTTGAAGCGTGGGATCCGATCAACGCGAACGAGGACAGAGCTGAGAATATGCGCGGAACACAAGGTGATCAGTCGAGGCTGCTACCGCCGTCGCAGACCTTGCGACAGAAACGAAGGCATACGAAATCGCGGAATGGGTGTGTTACTTGCAAACTGCGAAGGGTCAAGGTAAGGTACTTTGAGGTCGCTCGGCAGGATCTCGCATAATGCTAACTCGTTCGTCTTCTTCGCAGTGCGATGAATCCTTGCCACATTGTCGGGTCTGCTCGACACGAGGCCTGCAGTGCGAGTACGCTACACTGCACGTAATCGATCCGTCTCCACTGTCGTCAGTCAGGCCGCCATTGAATCACACAATACCTATCACGGATACATCGTTTCGGAACTCGACGCCAGATGCCCTGCTATGGCAGTACTATCTAGTCCACGCAAGCAAAACAATTACAGCGTCAAGTACGGATCCTGCCCACACCCGCATGTGGGAGAAGTCCGTTCCTGCCATTGCATTCAGCAGTTCTGTGGTCTCGCACGCTCTCATGGCCTTCAGTGCCTTCTGCTTGTGCACTTCGCCCTCCTCAAAAAGCGAGGCTCGCGATCTTCGCGCCACGGCAGAGCGCCATTACTACCAGTCGGTGAAGTTACTGCGACTCTCCCTGGCTGCTGTTGAAAAAGGTGACGCGGACGTGGTGCTTGCTTGTACGATGATACTGATACCCTGTGGTTTGGCTCTTGTATGCGACGACAAGAGAGTGTCCCCGTTACAGGATTGGATGTATCATCTGCGTGGCTGGCGGACTATCGGCTCCAGTATTTATGGGGCTTCAGATCGATTGGACGCAGCCTCGAAGCTGATTCCTTACCCGCAGCCTGGGATTCCCGAGTCTAGAGATCTACCAGAGAGAAGCTTCGAAGGCGATGGTGTGTGGACATCATCGACCCCGTTGATGAGGAAGATTCAGTGCTCGTGGCCAGAAGCAATGGCACGCCTGAGGTATGCAGTGGACTCTCATTGCAAGCAGTATGAGATCGCGGCAGACGTGCAGACGACGTACGTGTCTGCGATCACAGCGCTTGAGCGCGTGATGGACTACATCATGTTATACCCCGTGGCCAACCTCTTCAGAGCTGTTTTCATATGGCCAATACAAGTTTCACCCGAGTTCATGCAGCTCTTGGCGAGCCATGATGATCTAGCATTGGCGATATACGCACACTGGCTAGTCATTACCATGAGTTTGGAAGATTTGTGGTGGCTGAAAGGTTTTGGCTCGGGTCAGATCGAGAGGTTAGCAGAGCAGACGACCAGCTGTTGCTCGACTAGCTGTGGTCTTATGTCTTGGCCTGTTGAGATGTTGAATGAATGGTATGGTGTCAGATAAGAGAGGGACGAGTAGCTAGATTGACAGAAAGATGTCTTCCGTTACTGATTGAGTTCGCGGGTATGAGAAAATCGGTCGTTGTGGATATTACTCTCTTCCGCGTTCTTTTTCGTGGCTGTGCCTTACATACACGTTGCTTTTTCTGATGGATGGCTTTCACCCCGTCCGCCAAGCGACGTCTTTACCACGAGCTCACTGACATAGGCACCTGGAGTCCTCTCTGATATACTCAAATTAGCTGGAGCACCTAGCCTGTCCACTGTTGTACCTCAGAGCTGACCATATACCGCATTGATAACATATGAGACGCACGTTGAGATCGACAGTGATATGTGCCAGGGTTAGTGTTGGGGTGACACAGAGCCACTATGCTTTTTTGCCTCTGCCGATCTTAATGGTCTGCACCGTGTGTTGTCGACAAGCTGAGACCGAAGATGCGTTTGAATATGAAGAGGCATCCTGGGTCGGCATTAAGTGTAGTCGTGTGAAGTGGAATAATACGTCGGGTAGAGATATTGACGCTTCGATCGCAAGTGTGAGACGACGAGGAAGTCTAGTGATACTCGTCATGCCTTCGAGGATATTGCAATACTGTAGGATTCATTGTCGTTAGCTGCATATCCGACGTGCTGTGCTAAATATACTCCTGGTCAGACATATTACCAGACGGCAGAACCCTAACCTCAGGCACTACATCCGATCTGTGCATATTCATACCTCGTTGCACATCAGTGGGGGAGCACGACATACTCACAGCAAAGGTCGTGCATCCTCCACTATGTTGTGCCTACAGACAAGCGATCAGCGACTACACACAACGGACTGGTTGTCGAAACGTGAAGAACAAGGGTATATAGGTAAGCTGCGACCAGGTCGGCGGATTGATGTGCTCGGGGCAAAGTGGAGTTTCGCCCTCGTTATTATTACACAGCTATACGCAGGTTCTTTGAAACCTGCATGTTAGCTACTGTGCCGTGTTGAGTTTGAATCACATGATCAATCAGGCAAGACCACTTTAGTCGAGATGATGGCCAAGCAATAATGCCTCGCGCGGCAATTGTGTATCTCTGAGCATCCGAAATGCGCGCAGCCGATGTGGAAGGCTGATCTTCATGGCCATCATCTCCAACCGTCGATCGGCAAGGATGGAGGGGCGACGAGCACGCACGCCAGACACGCCAGTCTGTTGCTATCAACGACGATGTTGTGCCGCGTACTCCAGCACGGTTGTTGGTGAAGAGGCTAGCAAGAGACCCTGCCACCTGCTAAGGGGTTGCCCCATCCTGAGCTGTGATAAAAAGGAGTGACTAGGAAGCTACTTCGCTCCTTCGCTCGCCTTCTTGTCTCGACCATGATGCTCTCAGGGGCGAGCAGTAGGTATGGCTCACAGCAGTGTGGTTGATGTGGTGATGGCAGCAGCACAGTGTAATGACATGGCGTCGTGGGTCGGTCGACACAGGATGCTTTCGGAGGATTGCGGCTCTTAATTGGACAGGCTTGGACAGCGGCAACTCTCTATCGCGCGTGGGAGTGTGTTGCTTTCAGCCAGTGAACCATCACCCTTCGACCAGGGGGCCTTGTGCAGATCCGCGCGAAGTCGCGCTGTTATTGTGCTCGTTCTGGAGGCATGCAGCACACGCGTGACCAGCCCGCAGACAATGCAACTTAACACGGGCACGCCGCCAGTGATATAGGGACATGTGCAATACTGTCGTCTCCTGCTGCCTGCGCCGAGGGAGCTGCGAAATTCCCCACGAGCTTGTTTCTTCAGTGCCGGTACCGTCCAAAGGAACCTTAACCATTGAGATAGCCTTCGAGCCGCGTCCCCTGCACTGGTAACCACGACGGCCTGGCTTAGGGCCCGTCGCGTAGCGCCTCTATCGCACCAGACGACCCGCAAGAGTCTGCAGTCGTGAAGAAGCTGGGGGCCATCGTGGACGCCGCCAGACTGTGGTACGGACAGAGAGGCTGAGCCGTGGTTCACGCTGAAGAAAAGGCGATAGCATTTGCACCGCTCGTGGTCGCTGTCTCTCGATCTCCAGCGGCGCGCCATCTAATCTCATCATCGACACCACCTCCATCTGCCCACTGACCACTGGCCACGCCGTCACCCACCCACACCTTTGGGCGCCAGCAGTAGTGCCCTCGCACGCCGCCGGACGAGCCGCCTGTTCCTGCGTGCATTCCCCGTAGGTGCACTGACTGCCATTTGCACCTGTCACGCCGGCACCGCAGAAAAGTGGCAACGGTAACCCTGCACGATCAAAACACCACGCCCAGCCTGCTCTCCCCCGACTCAGTGTCTCCAGCGTCTCCGAGTGAGACATTCCCGCAGATCCAACGCTCACCGACCGACCCTGGGAAGCCCACACACCCTGCAACGTGAGGGAGAGGTGTGCTGTGAGGTCGAGTGAATGTGCAAGTAATGGACGACTCGAGCTCTGCGACTTGAACCACCGACGCTGGCTGCCAGCAATAAACGACTCCCGCAGCCCTACCTCTGCACCACCGACTGAAACGCAGCCGAGCTGCCGACCTACCGCGGACCGTCGCAGACAGTATGACAGTGACGGCAACCATGACTTCGACCGTCTACCGACCCTCACGACCGCCAATGGCTCCTCCCTCGAAACCTCTACCATCCTTACCAGTCTCGAAGACTAGACTGCCTAATATCCCCGACGCGCCTGAGGACCGCCCACGGACACCAGGCACTACCTTGCCTACGCCCTCGAAAGCGCGATCTGTGACCACATCCGCCCTGCCCACACCAAAGTCAAGCAAAACACAGTCTGCCTCAGCTGTGCCCACCTTGAGCACGACATTTGCGACTCCTCCACCAAAATCTCCAGGTTCCTCACAAACACCGCGATCCTCGTTGCCCGGTCTGCGAAAAGTCTCTAGCATCGGCGCATTCCCTCTGCCGCCCAAAAGTACGCCCCGCATCTCCAGTCTGCCTCCCAGTCCCCTCTCGACCTCAGAATCATATACGGACCTCCATGGCGCTGCACAGTCAGCGAACAAAAAGCAAAAGACAGAAGGAAGGAGCAAAACAACAGAAGGCAGCGCGAGAAGGCCAAAGACGCCGTCGCGGAGCTCAGGCTATGGTCTGAGAATACGCGCTTCTGCTGGAGCGGCCTCCTCTCAGCCAGTCGCACCGAGCCTGCTCAATGGCTCAGGAGAAAACAGCTTCATCTCAAGCGCGGAAGGCGCGCGGGGATCCGATGGCTTCTTGAGCTTGCCTTCACCGCCGCAGAGCAGAGACTCGTCTGTCGATGAATCCTACAACACAGATGACACGATATTCGAAGATCTTGAGACGGAACCGGGCGTGCGTGGTCGCAAAAAGAGCATGGACAGTAAACGCAGCTCTGGCACTACGAAAGACAATGGAAAGGGCAATGTGATAGTCAGCGTTCGTGTAAGGCCTGATACAGGAGGAGGCGACCCAAATTCGGAAGACGGAGAGTGGATGGTAGATGGCAGACGATCGCTCATCTCGTATCGCGGAAGGGAAGGTGGCGATCATGTTTATGGTATGTCTGAATGCTGGAGCCTTTATGAGCAATCCGCTAATTCACCTTAGACAATGTCTTCTCGCCACATGATGGTAACGCTCGAGTATATGATAATGCAGCAAAGCGACTCGTACGCCGAGTCATGGAGGGCTACAATGGCACAGTGTTCGCTTACGGCATGACCGGTACTGGCAAAACATTTTCTATGCAGGGCACAGCGAATCAGCCAGGTACCATCCCATTGGCCATTACCGACATCTTCTCATACATTCGCGAGAACCCTGAACGAGAGTTCTTGCTACGAGTGAGCTACCTGGAGATTTACAACGAGAAGATCTTCGACTTGCTCAACCAGAGCACACCTGGGACACAGCAGGAGGAAATCAAATTGCGCGAAGACAGCAAACGAGGAGTCTATGCGTCTCCCTTGAAAGAGGAAATCGTGCAATCACCAAATCAGCTTCTGCGAGTTATCTCACGAGGCGATCAAGCGCGAAGAGTTGGCAGCACTCAGTTCAACGCGCGATCTTCACGATCACATGCTGTCGTTCAAATCGTGGTCGAATCTAGAGAGCGTATTGGCAGCCAAGGTGTCTCGGACATGCGACGACAAGACAAGATCCTACCGGGAGGAGTACTTGTCTCGACTTTATCGTTGATCGATCTGGCGGGCTCCGAAAAGGCCGCTCTCAACAAGGAGCGCAGGACTGAAGGTGCACACATCAACAAGTCTTTACTGACACTTGGGACGGTCATCGCTCGCTTGACAGGTGATGAAGATAAGGACGATAGTGCCAAGAGTGCAGACAAAGAGAAGGGCCTGAAGCATCTGCCTTATCGGGACAGCAAGCTCACAAGGCTATTACAACCTGCACTTTCTGGTGACTCGCTGGTCTCCATTCTCTGCACGATACAACTGTCATCAGCGACGACGAGTGCAGCGTCTACTAGTGCTCATACTGCCGAGACACTCAACACGTTGAAGTTTGCAAGTCGAGCCAAGAACAACCTTGTTAGCCATGCGAAGAAGAACGAATCGAACACAAGTGGCGACCCCAACAGCCGTGCTCTGCTCGACAGATACAGACTTGAGATTCAGGAGCTGCGAGCCCAACTTGATGCACAGAACAAGGCGAAAGCGGAAGCCGAAGAGGCAGACGAGATCGAAGTAGATCGCAGGAAAGAGGCCGAACTGGAGCGACAAGAGCGAACGAGGCACGAGGAGCAAATGCTGGAGATGCAACTCGCACGTACTGCGCTTAAGGAGCGAATCGGTCATCTAAACCGCTTGATCCTCTCGTCGAAGTCTCTAGGAGTCAATTCTGGTCGTTATTCAAGCGCCAGTATGCCCCTACACCGGATGAGCTCATACAGCCATGCCAGTCAGCCAGAATTCGGACGACCGGTGAGCTTGAGAAGCCGTGACAGCATGACTAGCCGACGCGACAGCCGCCCTGGTAGCTATCGAGACAGCCCTCGAAACAGTACGGCCACGCTTGAGGTGCCCAATATGGACGAGCATAGTCTTCAGCGGAAGTTCTCTACGGGTTCGATCACAACAGGTGTCTTGCCAGCTGCTCAGCCTTCGCAGCTGGCGGAGGAATCCGAAGACGAAGATGATTCAGCCGGCCCTCGTGGCGACGGTGAAGCTAGTCTAATAAGGCAGAACGGTATGCTGCAAGCCGATCTGGCTGACAAGAATCGTTACATTGCTACTTTGGAGAAGCGGCTCATACAAGCACGGCACAGTTCGCAATCGCGTACAAGCGTGAGCTTCTCAAACAATGCCAGCACTGGCGCTGTGGAATACCACGACACAGAATCCCTCGTACGCGAGAAGGACAGGGAGATTGATGAGCTGCGTGCGAAGCTCGATGACCAGACACGAATGGTGCAGGCTCTCCGCAGCGCGGCGCGAAAGCGCGAAACACTGGGATCTGGCGAGAAGAGTGTTCCTACCGTTCACGCCTCTACGCAGACCGTTGTTGTGTCCCCTCCTAAGCCTGCGCTTGCCGTGCGTACGGAAGATGACGTTTTCCTACCACATCTAATTCCTCGCGTGGCATCGCGCCAGGCTCACTACAGAAGCCCGTCGATCACCTCCCACAACTCCAATACTAGCAGCCAACGCAACCACTATTCGAAGACGCTCTCACCAGTCGCCTTATTGTCACCCACTCGCAGCCATGATCCACCTCTCACTGGTGACCCAGCGCACATCAAAGCCACTGCTGCGGCGGCGAAGCTTCAAGGAGCTACACGGCGCCGCAGTGTCGATGAGATGACTGCTCTCCTGGACCAGATGATCGCAGACAAGGTAGAATCAGGACACATGGTGCGTGGCGAGCGCGGTAGTCTCCGCGCGAAGAGAGATACAGTCATGGAGAAGCTGAGTCTGAGCCCCCCCATCAACGTGGAAAGGCCATCCGAGGCTGGCGCGCAGCAGAGTGAGTGACCTCCCGACATATTGACGCGCTACATTTCATTGAGCTTGAGAAGTTTTTGGTTCTCTCCTATCGGGATATGAGCATGGGCACGAGCATGGCTTGCATGACTACGCACCCGTCCATTTTCTTATTCCTCTTCTCTATTTCCCACTTTTTGAGCGATCTCTTACGGTCATTTGATCTTGCATTCTTGTACATTTGGGTTTAGCGGGAGAGCATTTAGACACGCATACGTGCGTGCATCGGCGTGAGACGGGCCAGAAGACTGGGAGGTGTAGGATATAGAAAGATGCGTGGTGCGTAATGGGGGATGATGGATTCGGATCAAATGGTAGCCTTGCTTCCAGTATCAGCTGGTAGCGTATCAAACTATTCCTATCGAGCAAACACGCCAGTTCCCTTTTGTTTGTGGGACAGGATGATTGAATTGCCATAGTCGAGCAAGCGTCTTGTCTCAAAGACTGGCGCCTCAGGCTTGCCATCTCCAAGGCGTTAGGTACAGGAAAAATATAGCTTTAAGGACAGCGCTGTGAGATTGTCATTGCACGTGAATACCGAAGCGACCGCGACCGCGGCCGTGCTTGCTAAGAGACGACTCTTCGAAGGCACGGCCGACCGTACGTAAGCTCTTGCGCACTCAGGGTAGTCAAGCCATACCACCTGTTCGTGGCGGCTAATGTTAGTCCTGACTCGGAACGTTCGCTCTAACATACTTGACGCGTGTTTGAGCTTTACACGCTCCGTGGTGGTTGCAGCTCTTGTGCATGATACACAAAACGTCTCACTGGCAGCATTGAGGCTCGCTGGTATAGTCATCAATTTGAAGCGTGGTACTGCGGTGGTACGAGGCCGACACGCAAAGATATCTGTATTCGAGTCATTTGACCATCAGAGCACGACCTCATATGTACAGTTTTAGACACACTTGCTGATCAAATTGACTCCCAAATGGACCATAACTGTCGATGGTCTCGCTTGGACCGGACTGTCAAGCTGCGACAGCTTGGACGTCTCAGACTTGCTCGAAGCATCTCAAGGGTATCGGGGCGCCTGCGGGCCGGTTTGCCACAGTCCAAGGCGGCACGTGGAAGTCGAAGCGCCATCGAGGCGGCACATGGGCTTTCTTGCTGTATCCATCCATCTCATCTTCCATCTTCATTCTAGTTATCTCCAAAGATACCAGTACCGACAAAGGCAAGGAGAAGCTTGCGGGCGCGCATAGGTGCGATCATCACAGCGTGCGCGGCGCTACCTGTCATGATCGTCGCCGCTGCACCAAGAGCATCCCGGGTTCGCAGTCCGGCTGTTTCATCCTGCTAGGCCACTAGCTACTCCACCTCGCCCCATCTATGCCGTGTTTGAGAAAAATCGCTGCGTGTTCGCCGTGCTCGTGCCGCGGCGCAGAAGGCCTGCTCGGCCTGCTAGAGCTCACTATAGGGGAATCCTGCAATGTAAGTGGTGCTCTCGACGGCTAAGGTTAGCTGGTACAAACAGGTGTGTCGCCGGATGCACAGGAGCGGCCAACGAGAAGCGTTTGCTTAGGTGCGTTTGGCAGTGCAGCTGCGTGCTGCATGCACCTCTGTCGTGGAACCAGGGCTCGGGTAGTAGCTGACACAGGCGACCGTTTCTTCTCACACTTCCCTTCCTCTCGCCTTCGCTCGTCTCTGCAAACCCTCACTGTGCTCTGGCAGTGTGCTGAAGGCCCTGATTTTCCTACTACCTTCGCCTGTCCGTCAGCACTTGCATTTCGTTCATTTTGCTGCTCCTGCTTGCGGGTGCCGCGTTATGTCGTGAGCCTCATCAC
>Ga0265797_10009341_pt1 | contig 12783 bp, 10 predicted proteins | sample P2T30metagenome_FD_192433 | JGI IMG/M metagenome (GOLD analysis project Ga0265797, IMG submission 192433) | Plant litter microbial communities from East Loma Ridge, Irvine, California - P2 T30 | ecosystem: Environmental > Terrestrial > Plant litter > Unclassified | place: USA: California... | reverse complement strand
TTGGACAACTAGATGCTCTGCCGGTCCAGATGGTTTGGATATAAACACGGCTCCGACGCGTCGACTACCCGACCAATGGAGCCCAATGATGCAGCAGCAGGAGCTCGCGCAGCAGTCTCGGCGCCCGCCAGGATATCCTCGCTCAGTGCTGCACGAGGATGGGGTGCAATGCAAAGCTCCAACGTCCGGGATTGGTCCTCCCGATGCGGAAATGCTGGAGAATGGTGAGTGGTAGTGTGGACCAGCTAAACACGTAGCCACTAACTGACAGCGAAATTGTCCGGCACAGTCAAGCGTGGAGAACCCTGTGTGCGATGGGCGGGTGGTGAGGCGACGCTTATGCGTGAGATGTTTGAAGGGTAGTCCTTGCAAACAGATCAGTGTTCCAACGAGTCGGACTGAGTAGAGGCCGGCCCAAGAAATCGTCTCAAACAACTTAACGTCTGCGTTCCAGTAGCTTAACGGCCTAAACGGATGATGGCGTTCTTCACGATGCAGTGTCTTGATGCGCACTGGGGTGGGGAAAAGGACATGCAGAGATGAGTGAAGCGGTCGGTCCGAGACAAGACAGAAAGTGCGACAGATGGTCAATTTGTAATCGTATGCACTGGGCCCACGGCCAAAAAAACAGAGAGGCTTTATTCAAACAGTCGAGAGGATCAACGGCGCCCGTGCGAGCGTCAAGCGTCACGACGAGCAGGCGGGAAGCTCGACGTGGGTTCACGCGTGTCCTGAACCGGTGCTGGCCAGGACAAGTCACTCCGTCCGGGCGAGGGGGGGAGGGGGGGATAGGATAGTGGACGTGTGGTCGGCGATGCTAGTCTGGCTGGACGGGATCAAGAAGAGAAGAGGGCGGGAAGTGAGGATGCAGCAGCGCTACATTGGGAGAGAGCATGGGGCAGTGTGGGAAGCAAAAAGGAAGTAGTCGACAAGCCACGCCGGCGGACAGAATGTAAATACTTGGACCGGGGTATTGAAGCTAGAGGAGAAAACAATGGTGGGTACCTGAGAAGTGGGTGTGGCTGCAGGCCGGGCGAGGGACGGCTGACGAGTAAGAGTAAATCCATGGGGGCTGTGGATGACAGCGACCATGTGAAGTCTCCGATTTCCGATCTGTTCACGGCGGGGCTTGGGAAACCCTGTCCGCCATGGTTACGGATCGCCCATGGTGGATCTGCAGGCGGCTGGGCAGCCACTGCAGGGCATGCTCGTCTCTGCTCGCTGCCACTGCTGTTGTCGTCGTCGTCGTCGTGGGCGGCCACGGGGAGCCCATGTGGGCGACGTCGCAGACGCCTGACGCCCCTTACGGTACCTACACCAATACCAACACCAGCAGCAATAACAACAACAACAACAGCGGCAGTGCTGCGGCAGAGCGCCCATGACGAGACAGCAGCGTCTGCTACCGGCCCCCTCTCTCCCTCCCTTCGGAAGAGATCCAGGGCAAAGTCCGCACCGCGGCTCCACAGCGGCCAAATGTCGCAGGTTGCTGAACCAGGAATACCTCCTCTCACCCAGCCGGCCTTGGCAGGAAGCGTGAGGGCGCGCCATCGAGCATTCGTCCGCCCAGTCTACGCGTGTAGAGCTCGACGGCGAGAGCTCCAATTGCGCGTTTCCGAGCCCGTCGCGCGCACGTTTCACACAGCATTGCTGGCTCGGCTGCTGAAGCGCGCCCTGGTGTTTTCTGGCCTGTCAAATCATCAAACCAACGTCGAACCCTACCAGCCTCAGCATGCGGCTTCTTCCAGGCGGATATGCCACGCGAGGGGGGCAGCCGCTGTCCTGTGTGCTGCCTACGGGTTTGCGACCGAGAGCAGAGAGAACAAGCATGCTGTCTTTAGGGGCTTCTCTCGGGCTCCATGCTCGATCCGTCGTCCTCTCATCTCTGCAACGCTGCAAGTTCCCGTCGACGAGCAGGGATCGCTCGCCTGTGGTAGATCGTGCTCCAGGCCAATCCTCAGCCTCACTCGTCGATCCTGTCCTGCGGATCCGACCTGCCCTTTCAGACCTATGACCTGACGCAACACGCACTCAACACGCGACCTTGCGATGCCCTCTCCACGCACACCGCGACTCCTCAAATCTTAGACTTGGCGGTACGCTCGAGCTAGTCTCGTTCTCGGCCTCTGCTGCCGGCGAAGCTTAGTGGTGCTTTGCGGCAAACCCTCCGTCATTGACACCGCACATGTGCAAAATCCAAACACTAACCTTCCGGCACCGCTCGCTCTCGCCCTCATTACACCGCCTACCGACAGGTCACTCGCGCACCAAAAGGCATGCCCCAGTGCGCCAAATGCGTTGCCCAGTGGGCCGTCCGGTCAGATTAGCATCAATGTTCTTTGTTCACGTGGCCGTGCGAGATTGCAACCTTCTGGAAGGCCGTCGAGGGGGCACAGCATGGCTCTGCAGAACATTGTCCATCGCCTAATAAAACCAACGTCGTTCAAATTGCCCGCTTCCGGCCTCATCACAGGCCACTCGAGTGCGTCATTTCGGTACGCGCGGTTGGCGATCTTCAGTGGACCCGGCTGGCGCATCAACCTCCACCACCGCCCATCGTGAGATGAAAAGGACCGCGGCGAACATGCTTCGAGAAGGTTTCACTTTCTTCGATAAACGCGTGACTCGTCGTACGCCTTAGCGCTACGACGTGCAGAACAAAATACGAGCTGAACACGGCTTGACTCGCCCACACCTCTTCCACACCACCCTCCCCAGCAACAAGCAACACAAGGATGACCAGAAGGTGCCTCCTTCAAGCCAGCGACAACCAAAACGGTCGTCTTGTTGCTTCTTGCGACTGGTCCCACCATGAGTGCACATCCCTGATCACCAGATCCACCAAACAGCCCTCTGTTTGCGACATGTACCCGGAACGACCGAGAGGAAATAGCATTGGCATTGGCAATTGAACGTCATTGGCCGCCTTATGACCGTGTCCAAAAAAAGATATCCCATGCGAGTCAATACCCCAATTTTTTTTTCCAACACATGCTCGCTGGCCACTACCAGGTCCATCCACCGGCCCAAACGAAAAAAAAAATATCATGGGTAGTGGTTGATGCCCTCCCCCCTCCCCCACGTACCGAAGTACCGAAGTCGGGGTGTACAGTCATCGCAGTTTGTGGTATTGATCGGCATAGCTTTAGAGTGATACCGAGGCTCAATGCAACACGGCCGGATCAATAGCAGCAGAACGACCGCAAGATGCCTGTACCGCTTATTGTGGCGTAGTAATCAACACGAGTCGAGAATTGCACCGATGCACTGTGTTTTCGGCTGTCAAGCCTGCCAGGAACGGACCGAGAAAGCAATAACAAACAGCTCCCCGGCAAGGTTTACCCTATATGCCCTGTCAGTGATGATGTCGAGCCTGGGCATAGGGCCGAGGTATGCAGAACAGGACATGCCGGTCAAAAAGAGGCTCAACGCTTCAGGTACCCGAGAGTCAGAACTGGTGCTGATTGGAACATGAAAACAAAACAAAAAAGCTTTGGATAGACTAAAGTATGCTCTTCCACACGTTGCTCTGGTTGACATACAAAGGCATTAGTGCCTTTTGCACGCATTGCAGACGACAAGTCGTGTTTCCAGGCAACGCGGAATGTGTCAGCAAAAGCATCTTTTTCTAATGCGCAGTCAAAAGCAGACAGGCAGTGCTCGCGTGGAAACAATGCTCATCCTCTCTACATGTTCAAACAAGCCCTTCTGTGAAACTGCGGTTATGAATTCATCTATGCTCATCGGCCAATGACCAGCGATACAAGTACAAGGTACAAACAAGCAGCCTCTCATCGCTTGACCCAGGTGGGCATCTTGCGTGCCTTGACGTGGCCAGGTTTTTTTCTCTCCACCTTCCTTGGGTCGCGAGTGATGGTTCCAGCTGGGGAGTAGTTAGTAGTCAGGTTCGAAACAAGGTGGCGCAACATGTTTGGTATTTTCAGGGGTTTGTTTGGGGTCCATGTAAGCGGTGAGCGTGCCGCATTAACCATACCCATGGAACGATGACAAAAGCAATGCTGACAGGGAGACGAGTAAAACAAAAGAGACACGTCAACTCACCTCTTCGTAGGGCGGGCTTCAAGGCTGGCTCATGGACCAGTAATGCTTTAGCCACTGCTAGAGTCATTGCTTCCGCTTGACCCGTAAGGCCGCCGCCTTGCACCAGTGCAAAGACGTTGTATTTATCAAGCCGCTGAGTAGCCTTGAGTGCCCACACAGCGCTCTCCCGGTGGTGTAGCCGCCCGAAGAACTGCGAAAGGGATTTGCCATTGACGAGCGCCTCACCCTCGCCTTCTACCAGCCAAGCCACAGCAGAGGACGTCTTCCTCCGGCCAACACCCTTGGCCCGTCCCAGCTCATCGATTACCCCAGGCTTTGGCTTGATGTCGCCAGGTTGATTTGGCTTCTTGTACCGCAACATGGCTTGCACCACCTCGTCCGACATGAGCTGGGGATGAATACGGTTGAGCCTCCGGAGTATCTGGAGCATCCTGTGGTAACGTGCCGTCTTGACCGGCTCGTTGGTCATGATGCGGTACTGCTCAATCGTCTTCCATGCCACTTTGGGTGCCTCTGTAGGCGATATTATGGGTAGAGTGGCGACTTTGCGGAGTAGGGCGGACAGCGAGAGGAAGTCGTCGGTAAATGTGGGCTTTGCGCTGAAGTACGATGGCGATGCTGGGACCACGCGCAGCGTCCGCAGCAAGTTCTTCTTCTCGTCTACCACATCTTCGCCTGTTTCACCAAAGTTCAACTCTGGTGCTGCAGTAAATGGTTCCCGTAGCTCTTCGTCGGTAACTTCTGCACATCGCGGTACTGTGGTGGAGATGCTTCGTGATATTCGGGCTTGGGCTAGGAATTGGAGGCTCCATTGAGCGTGTCGTATCGTCCGTTGGCATTGGGGCCTCTGCCGGCCTCCTGCGGCATCTATCGCCCTCCACAAACTGCGCGAAAGCTCCCTGCTTGCCATTATGGGTGGGAAAATGCGCCGTGATGGCCCGTCAAAATTGCCAGCAATTGACGATGAACATTGCACGACCCACACGCAAATTGCTTGGCGGCAAACTAAAATTACGGTGGACTGTGCACCAGCAGATTTCTGCTGGGTAAAGAGCCCCGCGCCGTCAACCCAACACCCTTTTTTCTTCATCAACACCCGCTTCCACACACTGATTCCACTGCCAACTCTGCAATCATGTCTTTCGGAAAGCTTTACAGCTACTCGGTAAGCTGGTTGTCACACAGCACGCAGTATCAAACCCAATGAGTCCTAACAGCGTGTCAACAGGGTAACCCGCGCACCACCTCTCTCCTGGCGGTCGCAAAGGAGAACGGCCTCGACCTTGAGTTTGTCGAGACTGAGCCTGCAAAGGGCGTCTCAGCCGAGTACCTGAAGCTTAACAAGCTCGGCAAGGTCCCTACCTTTGAGGGTGCCGACGGCTTTGTCCTCTCCGAGTGCATCGCCATCGCTGTGTACCGTAAGTGCTACCCCGCCTGCCTGCGCCCGCCCCTACTTGCATAACATGATGTGGAATGTATATCATTCAGTTATCCCTGTCTGAAAACTATTGTTGAAAACTTACTATTCTGATTTGCTCTATTCAATTTTGTTTCATCGCATGATATTTTGGCAATGACTCAGAGCTGACGGATCCCAGTTGCTTCGCAGAACGAGAAGACCAGCCTTCTCGGCAAGACCAAGCAGGACTACGCCACCATTCTGCGATGGATGTCCTTTGTCAACACTGAGGTCCTCTCACCTCTCGGTGGCTGGTTCCGCCCCATCCTCGGCCGCGACCCCTACAACAAGAAGAACGTCGAGGACTCACAGAAGGCCGCCCTCAAGGCCGTCCACGTCATCGAGGAGCACCTTCTTACACACACATACCTTGTCGGTGAGCGTCTGACTCTTGCCGACATCTTCGCTACCAGCATCCTCGCTCGCGGCTTCCAGTACTTCTTCGACAAGCAATGGCGCGACTCCAACCCCAACGTCACTCGCTGGTATGAGACCATCTACAACCAGTCCAGCTACTCAGCAGTGGCTCCCAAGTTTGAGTTCATCACCGAGGCGCTGAAGAACGTCGCACCGAAGAAGGAGGGCGGTGAGAAGAAGAAGGAGACCCCCAAGGCCGCCCCCAAGCCCAAGAAGGAGGAGGCTGAAGAGGAGGAGGAGGAAGCCGCGCCTGCCCCCAAGCCCAAGCACCCTCTCGAGGCTCTGCCCAAGGCTACCTTTGTCCTTGACGACTGGAAGCGCAAGTACTCCAACGAGGATACCCGCGAGGCTGCCCTCCCCTGGTTCTGGGAGAACGCCAACTTTGAGGAGTACTCCATCTACAAGGTCGACTACAAGTACAACGATGAGCTGACCCTCACCTTCATGACCGCCAACTTGATCGGTAAGCACAAATGTACAGCCAATACACGTTACTATTGCTAACCCTGTCCAGGTGGTTTCTTCACTCGTCTCGAGGCCAGTCGCAAGTACCTGTTCGGCTGCTGCTCCGTGTACGGCACCGCCAACGACTCCATCATCAAGGGCGCTTTCGTTGTCCGTGGCCAGGAGGCCCTTCCCGCTTTCGATGTCGCTCCCGACGTCGAGAGCTACGAGTTCACCAAGCTCGACCCCACCAAGGAGGAGGACCGTGAGTTCGTCAACGACCAGTGGTCATGGGACAAGCCCCTTGTCGTCGGCGACAAGACCTACGAGTGGGCCGACGGTAAGGTGTTCAAGTAAACGCCTCGCTAGTTGGATGAGGTGTTTGCTTTGATTTATGATGCGGATGAATTACGACTGGGCATGGGTATGGATGGGATGAAGGATGAGGATTCATGAGATGACGTTGGGCATGCTTTGGCAGATCAGCGATACTGCCACGGCCGGATAGAGGCTCGGAAAAGCTGCACAAGAAAATTCATGATACCCAACCAATGACTCGCTTTTGCATTGATGTGCCAACCGTGCCGTGTGCGTTGCTGTGGGCTCAGCCCAGAAGCGTATCGCACCTAGGTGAAGGAGTTTAGGTTTTTGTCTGACATGATGCTGCATCGCCTATCGCCTATCGGCCACCGGCTACCGCCTACCGTCTAGACTGTCAGGCGTCTACAACCCCAGATCTGGGCTCACGGTGGGCGGGGCAGAGCGCAGCAAGCAAGAGTCGTGGCTTGGTTGCCCAAGCATGCGATTGGCTGGAGACGAACAAGGGAAGGAATAAGGCGAAGGAAGGCTGCAAAGAAGGGCATGGACAGCCGCATGGGGTGCATGTGTGTCTTTGATCCTCGAGTCCCTTTCAAGCCCTCGAGAAACTTTGCTTTTGCTTTTGCTTTTGCTTCTTACCATCGGCCGCACATACCGCTACCGCGCATCCGACGGCAGCCTGTTACCCTAAGCGACGCTCTGCCGGGCCTTCTTACGGTGATTTGTGCGGCACCTCTGGTACTCTTCAAACCGCCCTGTAGGGCGCTCGAGCGTGTTGTCGTCATCGCAACGACTGTCGCGTGAGCTGGCATATCGGATTCTGGCAGCCTTCACCATCCAAACTCAGAGCCAGAGCCAGAGCCCAGCCCAACCCCGGCTTCCTGTCGCAGCTATTGGTGGGATCGAGCGCCGGACTATCCACGCAGTGTAACAACCCCTTCGGCCTGCGCAACGGAAACACAACCATTTGGCTTGAGACATCTGGCTTATGCCATTTACTGCACCTTGAGAAGCTGGTTTGCGCCTTCAAATAGAAGAAAAGGTACGCGCTCGTACTTTTAAGAGCAAGCAAAACCCTGGATTAGGTATCCAAGACAACGACCACGCGACAATCACGGGCACGCCAGGGGGTCGAACGGCTTCTTGCACCGTCCTCTCGTCGCTGGCAGTAACTTGTTCGTGTGCTAGAACCGAGGTCAAGGGCTACGCTATCTGCACGCGTAGCTGGGGCAAGGATTTGTCCTGCACGTCCTTGACGAGGCGTGGAGAAAGAAACGAGGAGACAAGTGAAATCAAAAGAGGCACACCATCCGAAAGGTGAAGAGGAAAAAACGACCATGGGAATGAAGGAACATGATGGAAGAGTAGTCCGGAGGTCATCTGGACACTCGAATGAACCTGCTATTCAAGTAATATGCTTAGTAAGTGTTTAATGTGCTGCATTTGCAGTCATTGGCCTGCAGCCATGGCTGACAACAGGCCATGTCGCAGATACTGCATCTCGCTGCTGGACAACTCAATTCAGACTATAAACTAACGTCAACAGGGCTCTGGAGGCGGACCGAGCGAAGACAATGTCACTGGCTTTCTAGTACGGTCGACAGCAACGCAGTGGGCAAAAAACTCCGTCATAGCTGTAGATGCAGGTTCCCATCTCGCATCCATCACCCGCATATTAGCGAAGGACTTCCCGCTCGTCTCCGAACCGGACCCGCCTTTACCGCCATCTCGGAACGGTAACAGCAACAGGAGTGGAGCTTACGACCATTCCGAATCGCCGTCGCCAGGTGCCGCGCCCGTCTCACCTTCAGATGACGAATCCGAAGCCGACACGCCAAACTCTGAAAGAGAGGTACCCGTCACCATCACAACACTCAAGCATGGTGCATTCGCCGGCCTCCCGTTTCCGTACCAGAGTGCCAGGGCGAATGCGCTGCATGTTGTGAGGGAGCACATATCGACATATCTCATTACGCATCCGCATCTCGATCATGTGTCAGGCTTCGTTATTAACACCGCGGCTTTTCATAACACGTCGCGACCGAAGAGGCTAGCTGCGTTACCTTTTACGGTGAAGGCCTTAAAGACTCACATCTTCAACAATGTTATTTGGCCAAACCTCACAGACGAAGACGGGGGTGTAGGCCTGGTGACCTTCCAAAGACTCGCAGAAGGTGGTAATATTGCGCTTGGCGAGGGGAGCGGAAGAGGATTCATCGAAGTATGTGATGGTATAGGGGTCAAGGGATTCAAAGTCAGCCACGGACACTGCATGCAAGGCCCGGGTCATGTACATCGCGGATCGAACGCCAATCTCCTGGAAACATCAAGCGCACAACATTCAGCTCCTGGTCACCAGTTGGACGGCCAGGAGGGTCGCTCCATGAGCTTCTCCTACACATCGCAAAGCGCGCCTGGCACTCCCGCTTTGAACGGCGGCGCTGATTCAGGCCGACGAACCAGCGGTACGACCGTCCCGCCACCCCAACAATCATCCGAAGATCACTGTGTAATCGACTCGACCGCCTACTTCATTCGCACCGAATCGACGCCTACTACGCCCAAGCGCGAAATCCTCATCTTCGGCGACGTGGAGCCAGACTCTTTATCTCTCTCTCCACGCACCTCTCAAATATGGTCCGAAGCCGCCCCCAAGGTTGCCTCTGGTATCCTAACAGGCATCTTCATAGAAGTCTCATATACGAACGCGCAGTCGGATGCCGTACTCTTCGGACACCTGGCACCAAGACATCTGCTCGAGGAGCTGTGTGCACTTGGCGACATGGTCAAGGAGCGCAAGAGAGAGCACGAGCGTGAGAAGGAAGAAGGCAGGATCAAAAAGAAGAGAAAGAGAGCTAGTAACAACTTGCAACTCGATGGTCCAAACGAGAAAGACCGGGGCAAGCGCGTCGGTGTCATCAAGGGCATTGACTCGCCAATCTCGTCTACCAACCAAAACATCAACAATGACGACGACGCCATGAGCGATTATCCCATTTCGCGCGGCGATACAGGCACACATACACCTAACCCGCTCTTCTCGCATCAACAACACACGTCTGATCCTCACGCTTCCCATCCCTCGGCTCCCGCGGCGCTCAACCTCTCGTCCGTGTCTGCGGAACACAGCCGCGCCATGCTTTCTGCGGCCTTTGACTTGCCATTGAAAGGCGTAAAGGTGATAATTATACATGTCAAGGATACGTTTGCAGATGGGCCACTAGTCGGTGATCAAATCTTGAAAGAGCTAAGGGAAGGGGAGAGCGTGTTGCAGGATCAGGGCAGGGGGCTGGGATGCCAGTTTGAAGTTAGTGTGGCCGGGGAGAGTTATTGGTTCTAGGAAGGGTCTTGATGCCGATGATGTCCATGATGGTTAGGCAGGAAAATATGGCGAATAGTTGGGGTGGGGTGGGTTCTTTCCATCGGCGTTTTCTTTTCTTCCTACTTGTATATGGCTTCGGCTGATCTTCTTTTGTGTTTTTGCTATGGTATTGTGTGTGCGTGGAATATGTCTCTGTTTTTTTTTACTTGGTTTCGGGGCGGATGATCTGGATTTTCGGGATCAGTTGTGGTAAATGCTGGGTACACACGGTAGGCATCCCGCCGGTGGTGTTGATGTGCTGTTTGTTGTAAGGGAAAAAAAAGATAGATTGATGATGTATCAAAACATTTACAGAAGAGACATGGTTGTTCCTTTGTGAACCCCTTTACAGTTTACGCTTTTTAAATTTGTAATCCATTGCTGTAGTGTAAATGAATTTCTACCTCTTCTACTGTTTCTCATATCTGTCATTTGACTGCTCTGTCTGTGTATATATATGTATATATTAACAGAATCCCATCGTTCTCCAAAACTTAACACATGTTTATTTCTGTAAATCTTTAGTCTTCCTTATTTTGCCATTTTCGGAACAAGGAAAGCTACCCCCTGGGTATCTTGACATATTTCCACTGCTAACCCAAAAGAGCAACTGTAATGGGGTGTTGTAGAGATAACAAGTTCAGACTCAGCCTCAAGTAGAGAGAAAGGAGACGTCTAACAAGTTTCGTTGCCGTTTATCTCTAGAGAGAGAGAGAGAGAGAAAACTGTCTACCATCCGTGACATCAAGGCGCGATAATACTTGGCTTCTCAGCACTGTATCGAAAGTCCTGATATGTACTCCTGATCAATCATTCACACTCACTCTCAGAGCCGTCGCCCTCACCCTCATCGCGCCTCGTCCGCTTCGCTCCACTAACCTCTCCATCACCGTCAAACCCCCTCTTTACACCATAGGCCTCTTCCATCTCTCTTAGCATCTGCGCCTCAAACTCGTCCATGCCCTCGCCATCAACCAAATTCTCCGCCCCACCGTATGCTTTTGGCTCCTCATTGTCCACCTCATCGTCATCGTCAATCACACCACCATCCACCGCGCTCGCGTGCCTCCACGCCTTCTCCCGGTAACAAGGCAAGCCATGCTTAGTATGCTCATGATACCGCTTACACCACGCACCCTCTGTGCTCTCTTCAATCTTGAGCGTGAGATTACGGCGCAGCATGCGCAGACTAGTCTGCATGACATTGAAGACGAGATCAGTGTGCAGCCCTGCACCACGCTCTGCCGCCGTCTCCATAATCGTCTCCGTCTTGTCACCTCGGAGCGCAAGTGCATCGGCCCACAGCATGCGCGCGCCGCACTTGCGATCCGTGTGCTTGTACAGTGTGTTGAGGAGGTCGAAGTTTACGGCTGTGACGTCAGAGTCGAGTTCTGGGTCGGCGACGGTGAGACCGTAGTCCTTGGGGTTGGGGTCGAATTCAGAGGCCATGTACATGCCTTTATTCCACGCTTCTTTTGATTTTCGCTTGCGCTCTAGCAGCGCTTTGTTGGCGCGCCAGGTCGGGTTTGTGGGGTCGCGCTGGTCCTGGGCGCGCAGCTCGTGGAAAGCCCGGATCCAGGTGTCGGCGACTACGTCGCACACATCCCAGGCGCTTTGTTGGTAGCTCAAAATGTAGATTTCGGTGAGGTCTTTGGCACTATAGGGTTGTGCTTGCTCTGGGTTGTTGACGTTTGAGAGGCCGGGAAGGTCGAGATGGATGCTTGCGCTGTGCCTGAGGGCGTTGAGGATTTGGTAGGCTTCTTGGGTTTCGGGTTCGTAGATGGCCGGGACCTGTGCAGTGGCAGGGACTTGCGCTATGTTGGAGTGTGGGAATTCCTCTTCGTCAATCTTGGGTAAAGGCGTGTTGTTGCGGGACGGTTGTGTCTTGGGACGACGACTAGCTCTCGACTCTGACTGCTGCTGCTGCTGCTGCGACACTTGGCTCGATTTTGCACGGTGTGAGTCGTAGGCTGGAGGACTTGTCAGTTTACGTATACTTCTGAATTTGCGGAGACGGTTGCTCTTACATGGATCGCTTGGAGAGTAGACTTCATCTACACGATCAGAGCTCTGGTTGATCATGCGTTCATACTCGCTACCCTGCACATCGTCGAAATACTGCCGTTTATTGACTGTCCGTCCAGTGCGGGTCGTGACCGGCCTCGGGATATGCTGCAGTAGTTCATTCGTATCGTTATCATGCTCGCCATACTGCGCAGTGGACGTTGGATTGGAGCCCGCAGTGGATGCCTTGGAATTGAACTTCACCTTGGACTTTGGCGCAATACGTGTGGTCTTAGGTCCTGGTGTCGCTGACTTTGAGGAATTGTCTCGGGGCTTTCTTCGCACGGGCGTCATGGTTTTCTGTTTTGTCTTTGGCGCATTGCTCGGTGCTGCGATTCCACGTGATATGGCTGGGGCGCTGTTTACACCCTGGGGTTGAGCTTGCTGGTGAATTGGTTGATGAGCCGTAACTGGGACATTCTTATCGAAAGGAAATATATAGGCAAAAGACTCAGCGGTTTCTGCCTTGCGCTTTCGTGAATTTGAAGGTTGGTTTCTCATCTTGCTTGAGGTTGGGCTTTCACAGCTACGTAGTAGCAGTGCGGATCGTGGGTAAGTGGCGGAGAGATCGGTTGAGGGTATGGGTAGAGAGTTGTTGTAAAGGTCAAGTTTAAGAGCCCTGGGTAGGAGGCTGCGAGCTAACAATATGAGAAGCGGA
>Ga0265797_10009340_pt1 | contig 12783 bp, 9 predicted proteins | sample P2T30metagenome_FD_192433 | JGI IMG/M metagenome (GOLD analysis project Ga0265797, IMG submission 192433) | Plant litter microbial communities from East Loma Ridge, Irvine, California - P2 T30 | ecosystem: Environmental > Terrestrial > Plant litter > Unclassified | place: USA: California... | reverse complement strand
GCCCGCCAGCGGGTCCTCGGCGAAAACGGAGAACCGCTGGCGCCAGCACATCCCTACCGTGCAGGCTTGCGGGTCCACTACTACCGTGAGGTGCCGCGGGAACGCCCGATCCCGGTTCAGGAACGTATCCTTCATCTGGATGAACACCTGCTGATCGCGGACAAGCCCCATTTTCTGCCCGTTACGCCCGCCGGCGAGTTCGTCGAGGAAACCCTGCTGCGCAGGCTGATCCGCACCACGAACAATCCACATCTGGTGCCTCTGCATCGCATCGACCGGCACACCGCGGGGCTGGTGATGTTTTCCACCCAGCCTGAAAGTCGGGGGCCCTACCAGCAGCTGTTCCCCACGCGCCGCATAGATAAAACCTACGAGGCGATTGCCCCGGCGCTCCCCGACCTTGCCTTCCCGCATACCCGGCACAGCCGCATCGTGCGCGGCGAGCCCTTTTTCCGGATGCGTGAAGCGCCGGGCGAGCCTAACAGCGAGACCCGCATGGAGGTCATCAGCGCGACCGGCGCCTGGTGGCATTATCGGTTGTTCCCCGTGACCGGGCGCACGCATCAGCTGCGTGTGCACATGGCCGGGCTGGGGGCCGCTATCCGCCATGACCCGTTTTACCCTGAGGTAGTGCCGGCCGGCGAGCCGGACGATTTCGGCCGGCCCCTACAGTTGCTTGCCAGGGCGCTTGCCTTCGACGATCCGCTGAGTGGGGAGCGGCGGGCATTCGAAAGCCAATTGTGCCTACAGGCGGGGTGAGCGCATACGGTCGCTCATAGCGCCTCTTCGCGGGGAAACGCCCGCAGTGGAGCTTGCGAGCCCTTGCCGCGCAGTTCATTGATTGCGTGAAGCAGCACCACATACAAAAGGTCTTCGTTCTGGTACTGCCTGGGCTCCAGCGAGCGCTCGGCTTTGGCCGGAATGGCTGGGTCCATGATGGTCAGCAGCATGGTCTGCCCGCGCATCTCCAGCAGGTGCTTGAGGGGTGGGTCCAACTGGGCGAGAAGCGTTTTCAAAGACGGCATAGGGGCAGGTCCGGATCAGTGACAATGGGTCGACCGGTGCGCTGTTTTGTTGGTTCCTTCGCGGGGTCGGCGCGGTGGTTCAACAATTCCTTACAGATTACACACACTTACTTATATGCAACCGCCCGCTTCGCTTTAGGATGGCGGCAACTTTTCCGGAGTGCCGTGATGCCGCTGCCTACCTGTTACGCCGTACCTTGTGTGTTGCTGAGCGTGTGCATGGCAATGCTTGCGGGCTGCGAAAAGCCCCCGGCAGCCGCCGAACCACCCCCGGCGCCACAGGTGGCAGTCGAAACCGTCAAGCCACGGCCGCTCACTCTTACCACCGAACTCAATGGCCGGCTGGTTTCGCCGCGCACGGCCGAGGTGCGCGCCCGGGTCGCCGGTATCGTGCTCAAGCGGGTATACCGCGAAGGTAGCGACGTGAAGCAGGGCGAGGTGATGTTCCTTATCGATCCCGCGCCCTTCAAGGCAGACCTGGACAGCGCCGTGGCCGGTGTGAAAAAAGCCGAAGCCAACCTGTACCAGACTCGCCTGCAAGCCGAGCGCTATGCCGAGCTGGCCAGGATCAACGCCGTGAGCCGTCAGGACGCGGAAAACGCGAAAGCCAGCTACCTGCAATCCCAAGCCGATGTGGCTTCCAGCCGGGCGGCGCTCGCGCGGGCTCGCCTGAACCTGGGCTATGCCACCGTCACCGCGCCTATTTCCGGGCGTACCAGCAAGGCGCTGGTGACCGAAGGGGCGCTGGTGGGCCAAGGCGACGCCACCGCGCTGGCAACCATCCAACAGCTGGAGCCGATCTATGCCGACGTGACCCAATCTACCCGGCAGATCAGCGACCTGCGGCGTTCATTGGAGGACGGGCAGCTTCAGGCCCTCCCGCAGGGGGAGATCGCCGCCACGCTGGTCCAGGAGGATGGCCGCGAGTACCCGCTCAAGGGCCAACTGCTGTTCAGCGACCTGACGGTGGACCAGAGTACCGGGCAGATCACCCTGCGCAGCCAGTTCCCTAATCCGCGTCAGGAGCTGTTGCCTGGCAGCTTCGTTCGGGTGCGCCTGGCCCAGGCCCGCGATGCCCAGGGCATCACGGTGCCGCAGCGGGCCGTGCAGCGTGACGCGGCGGGCAAGGCGCAGGTGTTGGTGCTCGACAGCGGGAGCAAGGTGCAAGCGCGGCCCGTGGAGCTGGGCGCCGTGCACGGCAACCGCTGGGTAGTACGCGGCGGGTTGGCCGCCGGTGAGCAGGTGGTGGTGGAAGGCTTGCAACATGCCCAGCCGGGCATGGCGGTTACTCCGCAGGAAGCCTCGGTGGCCGATGACCCGGAGGCACGGCACTGATGGCTCGGTTTTTCATCGGGCGGCCAGTGTTCGCCTGGGTCGTGGCGCTGTTTATCCTCCTGGCCGGGCTGTTGGCGCTGCCCAACCTCCCGGTGGCCCAGTACCCGAGCGTAGCGCCGCCACAGATCGAACTCACCGCCACTTACCCCGGCGCCTCGGCGCAGACCATCGATGAGAGCGTGGTCAGCCTGATCGAGCAGGAACTCAACGGGGTAAACCGCCTGCTGTATTTCAGCGCCAGCAGCAGCCAGAACACCGCCACCATCACGGTTACCTTCCAGCCGGGCACCGACCCTGAGCTGGCGAAGGTGGATGTTCAGAACCGCCTCAAGGTGGTCGAGCCGCGGCTGCCCAGCGCGGTGACCCAGCAAGGCTTGCAGATTGAAGAAACCTCCTCGGGCTTTCTCCTGTTCGCCACGCTCACTTCCACCGACGGGCGGCTGGACGAGATCGCGCTGAGCGATTACCTGGCCCGTAACGTAGTGAACGAACTGCGGCGCCTGGATGGGGTGGGCAAGGTCCAGCTGTTTGGCTCGGAACGGGCCATGCGCATCTGGGTAGACCCCCGCAAGCTGGTCGCTTACAACCTCACCCCGGCGGATGTGAACAAGGCCATCGCCGAACAGAACGTTCAGGTTTCGGCGGGGGCCATCGGGGATTTGCCGGCGCCTTCCCATCAGGAGCTGACCGCGACGGTGATGGTGCAGGGCCAATTGAGCACGCCCGAGGCATTCGCGGCCATTGTGCTGAAGGCTAACCCGGACGGCTCGAACCTTACGATCGGCGACGTCGCCCGGGTGGAGGTCGGCGCCCAGAACTACAGCTTCGCCACCCGGTTGAACGGCCACGCTTCGGTGGCGCTGGGTGTGCAGTTGGCGCCCGCGGGGAATGCCATGAGCACCGCTGCCCAGGTACGGGAAAGGCTGGAGGAGCTGGCTGCGTACTTTCCGGCAGGCGTGAAATACGACATACCCTACGACACCTCGCCGTTCGTGAAAGTCTCGATCACCAAGGTTATTCATACCCTGCTTGAGGCGATGGTATTGGTGTTCGTGGTGATGTTCCTGTTCTTGCAGAACATTCGTTACACCCTCATTCCCGCCGTCGTGGTGCCGGTGGCCTTGATGGGTACCTGCGCGGTGATGTGGCTGCTGGGTTTTTCCATCAACGTGCTTACGTTGTTTGGCATGGTGCTGGCCATCGGGATCCTGGTGGATGACGCCATCGTGGTGGTGGAAAACGTGGAACGGTTGATGGTTCAGGAAGGGCTGAGCCCGCGAGACGCAACCCGCAGGGCGATGTCGGAGATCAGCGGGGCCATCATCGCGATTACCGTGGTGTTGTCCGCGGTATTCATTCCCATGGCGTTCATGCCGGGCTCCGTAGGGGTGATCTACCAGCAGTTTTCAATCGCGATGGCGGTGGCGATCCTGTTTTCCGCGTTTCTGGCGCTCAGCCTTACCCCGGCCTTGTGCGCCACCCTGATCAAGCCTGTTCCGGCCGGTGCCCATCAGGAGAAAAAGGGCTTTTTCGGGGCCTTCAATCACCGCTTCGATCAGGCCAGCGAGCGTTATGAAGGCTGGGTGCGAGGCGCGGTGCATCGAGCGGGGCGGTGCATGGGGGTGTTCGTGCTGGCCTGCGCCCTGATGGCGCTGTTGTTCATGCGCTTGCCATCCTCGTTCTTGCCGGTCGAGGACCAGGGCTACACCATCACCGACATCCAGTTGCCTCCCGGGGCCAGCCAGAACCGAACGGTGGCGGTGGCTCGGCAGATCGAGGCGCATGATGCCAAGGAGCCAGGAGTGGCGAATACCGTGATGATCCTGGGGTTCAGCTTCTCCGGAAGCGGGCAGAACGCCGCCCTGGCCTTTACAACCCTGAAGGACTGGTCCGAGCGCGCCGCGCAGGACTCTGCCCAGGCCATTGCCAATCGAGCGAGCGCGGCGTTTTCAGGGATCAAGGACGCGATGGCCTTCAGCCTGCTCCCGCCACCGGTGGAAGGGCTGGGTACGTCGGCCGGCTTCGAAGTACGGCTGCAGGACCGTTCCGGGCAAGGGTACGAAGCGCTTCGCCAAGCCCGCGACGCGCTCGTGCGCAGCGCCAGCCAAAGCACGCTGCTGCAAAGCGTACGGGAAGCTTCGTTGCCGGAAACGCCACAGCTGAACATCGAGATCGACCGTGAGCAGGCCAACGCGATGGGCGTTTCCTTCGCCGACATCGCCAGTGTGCTGTCCACCGCGTTGGGGTCTGCCTATGTGAACGACTTCCCCAATGCCGGGCGCATGCAGCAGGTGATCGTGCAGAGCGAAGGCGACCGTCGCCAACAGGCCGATGACTTGCTCGAACTGGAAGTAAGGAATAGCCAGGGGCGCATGGTGCCGGTGTCAGCCTTCGCCCAGGCGGTATGGGCGAGGGGGCCGGCGCAGCTGAGTCGCTACAACGGCTACCCGGCGGTGAGCTTGTCCGGTGAGCCTTCGCCGGGGTATAGCACCGGCCAGGCCATGGAGGAAATGGAGCGGCTGGCCAGCACGCTGCCCAAGGGGTTTACCCTGGCGTGGACGGGGCTGTCGCTGCAGGAACGTATCTCGGGCGGGCAGGCGCCGCTGTTGCTTGGCTTGTCCATGCTGGTAGTGTTCCTGTGCCTGGCCGCCTTGTACGAAAGCTGGGCCATCCCTGTCGCGGTGCTGCTGGTGGTACCGCTGGGCGTGCTCGGCGCCGTGCTGGCGGTCACGCTGCGGGATATGCCCAACGACGTGTATTTCAAGGTGGGCCTGGTGACCCTTATCGGGCTGTCGGCCAAGAACGCCATCCTGATCATTGAATTCGCCAAAACTCTTCATGAACAAGGGATGACACGCCACGACGCGGCGATCAAGGCGGCACGTTTACGTTTGCGGCCGATCATCATGACCTCGTTGGCGTTCATTCTGGGCGTGGTTCCTTTGGTGTTCGCAACCGGGGCCAGCTCGGCAAGCCAGCAAGCCATCGGTACGGGTGTGATCGGCGGCATGCTCACGGCCACGCTGGCCGTAGTGTTCGTTCCCGTGTTCTTCGTGCTGGTGATGGGCGCTGCCAGGGGGAAATCAGCGCAACCAACGGCCCGGCCGAGCCCGGGTTGATCCGGCGATCCAGCCGCTACACTTCCAGCTTCGATCTCATTGGAGAGTACAAGCGATGGCAGTGTTTCAGGCTAGCGATTACGGCGCACTCGGCAATGGGCGAGGTGATGACACCCAGGCGTTGCAGGCCGCCATCGACGCGGCGGCCGCGGCGGGCGGCGGGACGGTTCGGCTGGCGCCCGGCACCTACCTCGTCAGCGCCGATAACGGCGGCGCCGCGCTGACGCTCGCCGCTAACGTAATCATCGAAGGGCCGCCGGGCTACGGCACCGACGTTATCCTCAAGCTCGCCAATGGCTCGGCGCAAACCACCGCGCTGCTCGAAAGCGCCGGGGACAACACTGGCGCGCGCTTTCTCACCCTGGATGGCAACCGGGCCAACACCAGTGGCGAAGTGAGCGGTTGGGTGAACGGCGACAGCAGCGGCGTGTTGCTGGATCGCGTGGTGGCGCAGGAATTGTCCGGCCATGGCCTGGACCTGCGCGGCCAGGGCAGCCAAGTGACGGTAAGCCGGGCCTACGTGCAGAACAACAGCGCCGACGGCATCATCGCGGCGGGCCTGGTAAACAGCCAGCTGAGCGATACCATCGTGCGCGAAAACGACGGCAATGGCCTGAGCCTGACCGGCCCACTGGCGGTGGCAGACCTCATCAGCACCCAGAACGGCGGCAATGGCTTGCTGCTTCAGGGCGCGGGCGCCGTTCTGGTAGGCGGCAGCATCAGCAGTAACGGCCTGTACGGGATTCACCTGGAGGGTACCGATAGCGCGTCCGTTCAATACGTCACGCTCACGGGGCGCGAGGGTACTCTGGTACGCGCCGACGGCGCTGAAGATACGCTATTGGCGCATAACCAGTTCCTGCTGAGCGGCACTGCCACCGCCGTCGCGCTGGAAGGTAGCAGCACAACCGAAGTCAGCCAGAACGCCTTCTTGAACTGGATTCCTGGCCACAACGATACGCCAGGCAGTGTGGTCGAGATTGGCCAAAGCGATGCCACACAAGTGGCCGGCAACTACTTGGCGCAGGGCATCGCCGCGCCAGAGATCGCTGGGGCGAACAGCGCCCTGATCGGCAATATGTCCAGCTTGTTCAGCTACGGCACGGCGCAAGCCGATGCCATCAATTACTACAGCACGACGGCGGCCGTAAACCGGGTAATAGACGGTGGCGCCGGCGATGACCGGATCAATGCGGGCGTAGGCGATATCACGCTGATCGGAGGCGCGGGCAGGGACGTGCTATGGGGCACCGGCGCTCACGACGGCAGCGTCACCTTCCGTTTTGACAGCCTGTCGGACAGTTACCGTACCGCCACCACGACCAACGCCGATCAGCTCCGTTTGTTCAATGCGTCCACCGACAAGATCGACGTGGCGGCGTTGGGCTTCACGCGGCTGGGAGATGGGTATGACGGCACCCTCGCGCTGGTGTACAACGCCGAGAAGGCCGTGACTTACCTCAAGAATTACGAGGCCGACGCCGAGGGGCGGCGCTTCGAAATCGGCCTGGTGGGCGACTACCGGGGGCTGCTGACCGCCGACAATTTCCAGGGCCGGGTTGCCGGAACCGACGGCAACGACACCTTGTATGGCACGACCCAGGGGGAAGAAACGCTATTGGGCGCCGCCGGGCGCGACAACCTGTATGGGCGCGGCAGTAACGACCGCCTCGACGGCGGCGCGGGCGGTGACCGCTTGAGCGGCGGGGCAGGGGCCGACACCTTCATCTTCACAGGGCTGGGCGACAGCCAGGCCAATTCACAGGGCAGCACCACTGGCCGCGATCAGGTGATCGATTTCGATAGCAACGCTGGCGACCGCCTCGATGTCTCGGCGCTGGGCTTTACCGCGCTCGGCGACGGCACCGGTACGACCTTGGCATTGGCCTATGACAGCGCGAACGACCTCACGCGGTTGTATTCCACGCAAGCGAACGTGGGCGGGGGGCATTTCGAGGTGGCGCTGAGCGGTAACCAGCTGGCGGCGTTGCAACGTGGCGGTATCGATTTCGCTTGGGCGGACCAAGGCCGCGTGGTCCTCGACTCGCCCGTGCAAAGCCTGTATCAGACTGGCACCGCGGGCGCCGACAACCTGAGCGGGGGCATTGCCTCGGATATGTTGGATGGCGGTGCCGGCAATGACCGGCTGGCGGGCGGCGCCAACCGCGACAGCCTCACCGGCGGGGAGGGCAGCGACAGGCTGGCCGGCGGCAGCGGCGATGACTTCTTTTATTTCTCTTCGATAGCGGACAGTTACCGCACCGCGAGCAGCAGCCAGAGTGACTTGATCACCGATTTCGCCAACGGCAACGACCGGCTGGTGCTCAGCGGCCTGGGTTATACCGACCTGGGGGATGGCACCAATGGCACGTTGAACGTGAGTTACAACGCTTCATTGGACCGGACCTACCTCCGCGATCTTAGCGCTGATGCGCAGGGGCGATCCTTCCAGATTGCCTTCGTAGGCGATCAGACCGCGACGTTGACGTACAACCACATCGAGTGGGGCCCACCCGCCAGCGATGCCGCGCTTGCACTGCTGGGCCAGCCAGTCAGTGACATGGCTTGACCCCTCGATGCTGCAGACACCTCGTGCCGCTGGCACGGGGGATTGATCGCGCAGGCGCATCAATCGATGAGAAATGAACGCTTATCCAGCGCGCCAATCTGGCAGAGAATCCTTGTAACAAGCGCTTACAAACATTCCAAAAGTCGCTGGAGAATAAAATGCAAGGGTCCGTTCACCAGGCGCCCGCCGGTAAATCCAAGGCAGGCACGGTTTTCCGAGTTACCTCGGGCAATTTCCTCGAACAGTTCGATTTCTTTCTGTTTGGCTTCTACGCGACGCAGATCGCCGCCGCCTTCTTCCCCTCATCCAATGAATTCGCCTCCCTAATGATGACCTTCGCCGTATTCGGCGCGGGCTTTTTGATGCGACCGCTCGGCGCGGTGATCCTCGGCGCGTACATCGATGATGTGGGCCGCCGCAAAGGCCTTATCGTGACCTTGTCGATCATGGCCAGTGGCACCCTCTTGATCGTGCTGGTGCCCGGGTATTCCAGCATAGGCCTCTGGGCACCAGCGCTGGTGCTGCTGGGCAGGCTGCTTCAGGGCTTTTCGGCGGGCGCCGAATTAGGTGGCGTATCGGTCTACCTGGCCGAAATGGCGACCCCGGGCCGCAAAGGCTTCTATGCCAGTTGGCAATCGGCCAGCCAGCAGGTGGCTATCGTAGTGGCGGCAGCCCTGGGCTACTCGCTCAACCAATGGATGGCGCCAGCGGACATCACCGCCTGGGGCTGGCGGATACCCTTCGCCGTCGGCTGCATGATCATTCCCTTCATCTTCGTGCTGCGCCGTAGCCTGGCGGAAACCGAGGCGTTCCAGGCCCGTACCCATCGCCCTACGATGAAGGCCGTGTTCACAACCTTGCTGGACAATGCAGGCATTGTGATCCTGGGCATGCTGATGGTCGCCATGACCACAACCGCGTTCTATCTGATCACCGTGTACGCGCCCACCTTCGGCAAAACGGTGCTGCAACTGAGTACCGCGGACGCCTTGATGGTGACTTTGCTGGTGGGCGTCTCCAACTTCATCTGGCTGCCCATCGGCGGTGTGCTCAGCGACCACTTTGGCCGCAAGACCCTGCTGCTGGCGATGTCGTTGCTGGCGGCGATCACCACCTATCCGGCCTTGTCGTACCTGGCCCAGCAACCCAGCTTCGCCCATATGCTCGAAGTGCTGCTGTGGCTGTCGTTCCTGTATGGCATCTACAACGGCGCGATGATCCCCGCGCTGACCGAGATCATGCCGGTGGAGGTGCGAGTGGCCGGGTTCTCGCTGGCCTATAGCCTGGCCACGGCCGTGTTCGGCGGGTTTACGCCCGCAATCTCCACCTGGCTCATCCACACCACGGGTGACAAGGCCGCGCCGGCGTACTGGATGATTTTCGCGGCTATTTGCGCCTTCTGCGCGACCTTGGTGCTTTACCGCCGCCTGCGACTCGGCGCCCCCGTGCCCGCCTGAACCTACCCTCGATACAACAAGAAGGAAACGTTGCCGATGCATTCACTGCCCAAATCGCTGTCATTCCTTGCCGTGGCCTGCGCGGTCGTGGCCCCGCTGGCCCAGGCCGAACAGCTGACGATCATGACCTCGGGCGGCTTCACCGCCGCCTATCAACGCCTCGCCCCGCAATACAGCGAGCAAAGCGGCGATAAGCTGACAACTGTCCTGGGCCCATCCATGGGCAAGGCACCGGAGGCCATACCGAACCGCCTCGCCCGGGGCGAGCATGCCGATGCGGTAATCATGGTCGGCTACGCGCTCGATGAGCTCATCAAGCAAGGCAAGGTCGACCCCGCTTCCCGCGTGGAGCTGGCCGACTCGCGCATTGGCATGGTGGTGAAGGCCGGCGCGCAAAAGCCTCCGATCGCCACGGATGCCGAACTCAAGCAAACGCTGCTCAACGCTCGGTCGGTGGCCTACTCAGACAGCGCCAGCGGGGTGTATATCGAGAAAGAGCTTTACAAGAAGCTGGGCATCCACGACGAGCTGGTGCCGAAAAGCAAAATGATCGAGCGCATTCCCGTGGCCTCCGTGGTCGCCAAAGGGGATTACCAGGTAGGGTTCCAACAAGTGGCCGAGCTACTGCCAGTGCCTGGCGTCACTTTCGTGGGCAAGATTCCCGAGGATGTGCAGTCGGTCACCCGGTTTGCCGCGGGCGTACCCACCAACGCCGAGCACCCGGCCGAGGCGCGCAAACTGTTGCAGTACCTTGCCTCGCCCCAGGTGCAGGCCACGGTTCGTGAAACCGGGCTGGATTCAGTCGCCCGATAACCCGGGCAGCAATCGAACCAGGCGTTCGAGCTCAAGCGCCGCGGGGGTAAGGGTACGCCCGAGGCGCTTGAGCAGGCCCATCTGCCTTACCACTTCAGGGTCCACCAGCGGCACGCTGGCCAGGATCGGATGGGGCGCCACCGGCATTGCGATCGAGGGGACCGCGGCGATGCCCAGCCCTGCCTCCACCAAGCCAAGAACGGTGGTGACGTGCCTGGCTTCGCAGATACTCTCCCTGGCCGGCGTAAGATGGCGCAGCGCCCTGTCCAGCACCAGCCGGTTACCCGAACTCTTCGACAGCGCGATGTATTCGTGCTCGTACGCCTGCGACCAGGTCACATACTCCAGCGCAGCCAAAGGGTGGTCCCGGCGGCAGGCGATCACGTAACGCTCTTCGAGCAATGGGCTGAACTCGACCTCCGGCGCTAGATTGCCGCTGAAGCTCACGCCGAAGTCAGCCTCTCCGGACACTACCGCCGCGCTCACCTCGTTGGCGGAGGCGTCGACCAGGCGCACCTTGATGCGAGGGTACTGAGCGTGAAAACGGCGAATGGCATGGGGCATGAAGTAATACGCCGCTGATGGCACGCAGGCGATGACCAGATTTCCGGCGCGCATCGCGCTGCCATCGCCGATGCTCAGCAGCGCCAGGTCGAGATCGTCCAGCAAGCGTTCAACCTGTGGCAGAAAAGCCCGGCCCACGTTAGTGAGCGATACCTTGCGGGTGGTGCGCTCGAACAGCTTGACCCCCAGCGCCGTTTCAAGCTTTTCGATCCGCCGGCTCAGCGCGGACTGCGTAATCCGTACCGCTTCGGAGGCGCGACGGAAGTTACCGGTCTCCACCACGGCCCGGAAGGCCTGAAGGTCGTTCAGATCGAAGTTGATGCTCACGAAGGGTATTCACTGATCGGCGGAAGGGCAGGGGCGCATTGTACCGTTTCCCCATACAGGCGCAGGCGGCTTTGGACATTCCCGGGCTACGCCCAGCCGTAGCCAACAGCGGCCGAGTGACACCCGGTAACAGGTGTATTGCGGTATCCCCCCCGGGGGGATAGGATGCCGGCCATGGATACCCTGCCGAGCCCCTGCCATGAGCGCCCATGATTCGCACCACGGCCATACGCACCAAACCCACGAAGCAATCGTCAAGCGGCTCAAACGCGCGGACGGTCACCTGCGCAGCATCATCGCGATGATCGAGGAGGGGCGAGCCTGCGTGGATATCGCGCAGCAACTCCACGCTGTGGAAAAAGCGGTGTGTCAGGCCAAGCGCACCTTGATCCAGGACCATATCGATCACTGCCTTGAAGACAGCGTCGCCGCCCTTGATCGCGGTGATCAATCAGCTTTGGACGAATTCAAGCAAATCACCAAATACCTTTAGGTTTTCCATGCCCAATCTCGCATATCTGCTCCAGCAGGGCGGTGCCCACGCCTGGCTGTATTTCCCCAGCGCTATCCTCCTTGGCGCCCTTCATGGGCTGGAGCCTGGCCATTCCAAGACCATGATGGCCGCCTTCATCGTTGCGATCCGGGGCACCGTGAAACAGGCGGTGCTGCTGGGGCTTGCCGCCACGATTTCCCACACGCTGGTGGTATGGCTGGTGGCGATCGGCGGCATGTATCTGGGGCAGGGCCTGGATGCCGAGGCCACAGAGCCTTGGTTCCAGCTGGCATCTGGCGTGCTGATTATCGCGATCGCCTCATGGATGCTCTGGCGCACCTGGCGAGGTGAACGAGCGTTCAGGCATGGCCATGGCGAGCATCATCACGACCACGACCACGACCACGACCACGACCATCACGATCATGACCACGGAACGCTGGAATTGGGCGCCGATGGCTACCAGGACGCCCACGAACGCGCCCATGCCAACGATATTCGCAAGCGCTTCACCAACCGTGAGGTCACCACGCCTCAGATCATCGTGTTTGGCCTCACCGGTGGGCTGATCCCGTGCCCGGCGGCCATCACGGTACTGCTGCTATGCCTGCAGGTGAAGGAAGTCGCGCTGGGCGGCATGCTGGTGCTGTGCTTCAGCATCGGGCTGGCTTTGACCCTCGTCGCGGTTGGCAGCGCCGCCGCCATCGGCGCTCGGCAAGCTTCCAACCGCTGGCCATGGCTGGGAACGGTTGCACGGCGCGCACCGTATCTGTCCAGCGCGGTGATGATTGCCGTGGGCCTGTATATGGGCCTTCATGCCTGCATCGGGCTCAGCGCCTGAGGTCTTCGCATGTTCGAATTCACCAGCTACCTGGGCCTGTTTCTGGCGGCCTTTGGCGCCGCAACCCTGCTCCCGATGCAGTCGGAGGCGGTGCTTGCGGGGATGTTGCTCTCGGGGGCGTACGCGCCGCTGGTGCTGCTGAGCGTGGCCACCGTGGGGAACGTGCTGGGCTCGGTGGCGAACTGGGGGTTGGGCCGGGGTATCGAGCGCTTCCGGCACAAGCGCTGGTTTCCCGTGAGC
>Ga0265797_10009339_pt1 | contig 12784 bp, 8 predicted proteins | sample P2T30metagenome_FD_192433 | JGI IMG/M metagenome (GOLD analysis project Ga0265797, IMG submission 192433) | Plant litter microbial communities from East Loma Ridge, Irvine, California - P2 T30 | ecosystem: Environmental > Terrestrial > Plant litter > Unclassified | place: USA: California... | reverse complement strand
TGATCCTCTCCATCATACAAGAGTCAGCTGGGCGCATTGCTACAATCATCTTCGCCTGGAGATTCGGCACCTCCCTCGAACCAGAATGCAAAATGTATCGCTTGCTGGCCGACATCCTGAACGACTTCGCCTTCGTGCTGGACTGCCTCTCACCTGCATTCCCGAAGCCCCTCAGGGTGCTGATTCTCAGCTTCAGCTCCGTTCTCAGGGCTCTCTGTGGTGTTGCAGCAGGCTCAGCCAAAGCAAGTCTGAGTGCGCACTTTGCTCGCTGGGGCAATCTGGGCGAGCTGAATGCGAAGGACTCGAGTCAGGAAACTGTTATTTCTCTGCTGGGCATGCTTGTTGGCAGTGTTGTTGTGCAGTGGGTCACCGCGCCCTTTGCAACCTGGACCACTTTGATCTTACTTCTTTCCATCCATCTAGAGACCAATCGGCGCGCCGTGCGAGCCGTGAGCATGCGGACACTCAACCGTCAAAGAGCAAATCTGGTCTACCATCACCTCCGCCTAGGCCATGTGCCTTCGCCCAAGGAAGTGTCAACGCAGGAGCGCATCTTTGAACAGCCTGGCGTAATCCGAGGTGCAAATGGCGAGTCGCTCGGAGTCTGCCAGCTGGGAGCGTCGATGTCCACATTCCTCCAAAGTCTTGCATCGCCACATCCTACCACCAAATCAACAAGCGTCCCAGGTACTGCTCTGACGAAACTGCTTAAGCCTTTCCACGACGCGAACTACGTAATGTGGTATGATCCTCTCTCCTTCAGCAGGAAAGTCAGCGTTCATATTGCGCTGAAGAAGGACGCTACCGCCGTGGACCAGCTCACTGCTTGGTGGCATGCGGTGGCTTTGGCAGAAGCATCACATTCACAAGACAAGCCTGCAGGCGAGAAGACCGAAAACGACGGACTGACTCTGTTGGAGCGTTCGATGTCAGAGTCTTCGACGCTTCTCAAGAATCACGAAAGTGCATTGAGAGACATCGGTTGGGACCTCGACACGGGAGCGCTGGAGACGGGCTCAAACACAAGATTGACCATCAAATAGATCTCAATGGTTCCATACCCACGAGTGAATAGAAGCGCACCGTAGCTAAATCCAAACACCCAGCATTCACCAAATGCACCCTCGTGATAAGCACAATCCGAAATCGGACGCCAAAACCCTCCGCAGGATCACCAATAGTGTGAAACCGATGTGCAACTACTGCTGCCCGACGGCCTGGTGATTTTCACGCATGAACGAAGGAAGCACAATAGCGGTGACCCTGAAGCCCTGAGGCCATGTCAGGGCACTGTGGAGTCGACGATAAATCTCGGGGAAGAGAAGGGCGGCTTAGGGACGGCTTGAGTAGACGCAGAACATCTGAACCTAATTGTCTTTGTACCGTTCGCCTGGCTGTTTTGTTATGCAGGGGATTTTGGGCAATGTCACAATGGTTTCCGAGTCGGAGGCGACAGGCGGCTTGGAGAATGGTCTTGCGATATCTACGAGACGCAAGTCGACCTGATTGCTATGACGTCTGGCTGTAATATATTTTACTTTGGATATAACAACGTTCAAGAAAACAATTTCATCATTTCATTAATCAATTGAAGTGGGACCTGCAGACGTCAAGTTTTTCTCGCAGAGCCGCGATCGCCGCTAGGGTGCTCTTTCGTTCAAGCGATCACACGCAGACGCATGCAAAAACGGCCAGGTATCATCTTCCCAGCAGATCTCCATAATCTCCTTATCAGCGATTGGCCGTCGCTTCAGCTGCTCGCTCTCACTCACAGCGAAGATCTACTTGCGGTGAAGATCTGTACACCTCCCCGGGTCCACAGATTCCGAGAAAGTGTCACGACTCGACAAAAGACTGGAGAAATGGAGAAAACAGACGCACGCGTTGCGTCTAAAAACCGCGTGAAGCGACAACGGCTGCAACAACGGTCACGGGACTTGCACCAAGCCTCCCTGCCCGCGGTTACGCGATCAGTGGAGGCGCTCACGCCCCCGTGGGGTAGACCGCAGGCGGCGCAGAACCCTTGTCCATCTGTTACCAGGAAGAGGAAGCAGAGGCGCGAAGGAACAAGCCGGCAAGGTCCCATTTGGTTCTTGACGACTGGGCGCGCGGCCTTCAGAGCAGACAGATCGGCGGGACGGGCGCAGCGCGCTCGTGTTGGCGAGAGACACGGCGAGCGAACGCCGGCGGTACTCCGGTATGGGCGGCTGTTGGTGGAAAAGACGCAGACAAGCGGTCGAGGCCGTGAGGACTGGATTGGCTCTTGGCTAGATGGTCTGTAGTGTTCTGGTAGTGGGCGGATATGGGCGTATCCGGAGAGTCGAGAGCCTTTAGAGAGACTCGAGAAAGGGTAACGGGACACGCAGGAGACAGGTCCGCCAGGGACTGTTGTTTCGTATCTCTGTACGAGGATATTCAAGCATGATTTATGCGATTTATACACGGCTATCAATATCATTAGCTGCTATCAGGCTACGTGGCTGGTGATTGCAAGAGTTTGCAAAAGAAAATCTCCGCCGAATTGCGGGGACTCGCTTTCGTGCATGGAGTTGCATGGATGGCGGCGATGGCTGTGAAGACTGTGATGAGGCACAGCGGGCAACACGTCAGATGGCAGATGAACAGCGGTCGGTGCACGGCGTAAGGTTTGTGGACTCGCCTTTTAGTGACTCGTCGACCGGTACATTCCCTGAGATTCGCTCGCGGCGGCAAATCAGCATCAGAGCCGCGCTTTTTGCCTTTGCCTGTGTGCTGCTTGCCCCAGCTCGTGGGCAACTAGTTGACTGTCCTTCAGCCATGCTGGCCCGCCCGCCTTCGTGCCTCGTGGTGGACCCACACTACAAACTCACCTTTGCCTCCTCTGTTCCGACTGATATCGTCTTGTCCTCGTCCCGCCTCCTTGGTATCTGTACACACCTCACCATCACTTGGACGCAGAGCGACTAACTGGAAAAGACGATAGCTGGAGAGCAGCAGCAATAGCACCAGCAGTGCTGACCACCCACTGCAAGGCCGAGACTGGCTGAGGGAATTATCGACCACAGCAGCTCCCGGAGAGGCATGGCGTTGCTGCGAAGACCGCCTGCTATCACGGGTGGGTGAATCTGTGCGAGAACTCGCGACCGCGACTGGACTTTCTATTACTCTCATCTCTCATACGGCACGACATGGACACGAACCACAATGACTTCCAAGGTCGAGCGGCGCCGGTGCTGGCAGTCAGCATTGCACTTCTGGTCTTGGCGACTGTGTTTGTCTTCATGCGCATGATCTCGCGCGCGGCAATTGTCAAAAAAGTTGCCCTGGATGACTACTTTATGGTCATTGCATGGATCATCGCGCTCGGCTTGACCATGTCCGTCATTTGGGGCACGCGCAACGGGCTCGGCCGACACGCTGAGGACATTCCTCTACAATGGAGAGGGACCTTGAAGAAGTGCAACTACGTCTTCAGCGTGCTCTACAACCCTGCACTGATGATGTCCAAGACATCAATCCTGATCTTCTACTTAACACTCTCAAAGAGCAACCACGTCTTCCGGTGGGCTACCATCGCCACACTTTTCGTGGTAAATGCTGGAGGATTCGCCTTGACAATGCTCAATGTCTGGCAATGCACACCTGTAAACGCTGTGTTTAAAACGCCAATCCCGAATTCGGCAAAGTGTACCGACATTGTCACGATTTATCTCTCATCAGCGCCACTCAACATTATCACGGATCTGGCCATACTGTTTCTACCAATGCCTATTCTCACGACCATGAGACTGCCCAAGAAACAGAAGATCATCCTCATTGTCACCTTCAGCTTCGGTATTTTCGTCACCGCCATCGACGTCGTGCGCATCGCGTACCTGCAGTCTGCAGCCGAAACTCGCATTGCCAACATACACAGCAACGCGAACGAGGACAACAACCTTACCGCGGAGAGCACAGATTTCAACTGGTACGCATCACTCAGCTTCATGTGGTCAGTCGTCGAAGTCCAAATTGGTATTATGTGTGCCTGCGTACCTGCGATCAAGCCTTTAGTGTCTCGATTCCTGCCACGCATGCTCCGTGACGTAGGAGACGTGACGGAAAAGGAATCATCAACATCAGGACCCAGATATACTTACAACTCTGAAATGGCCACTGCGCACCAGGTGCCGTCTCTCGAGGAGGCACCTACATCTCCGCAACGAGCATATACAGAGCCACACGAAGACGAGGGTCCAATGGGCATGATGGATTTCCTGACCACTCCCGATATGAATGGTTCCGGTTATCCAGGAGGCGCAAGACTCGACCGGACAACAACCATGCTAACAAATTCCACGCGAAACACTGGACCCGATTCTCCGACCTTTTTCGACTTCGTCAACATGAACAAGAAGAAGAGCATGGTGCACATGACAGGTCGCGAGTCTGTCTTCCCGTTCACCATGGTTTCTCTGCTTTTCTTCATCTGGGGATTTGAGTACGGCTTGCTTGATGTGCTCAACAGCCAATTCCAGCAAGTTGCGCGGATGACTCCTGGTCAGACCACAAGCATTCACAGCGCATACTTCGTGGGATACTTGCTCGGTCCGTGGCTCGTCGGTCGCTGGGTACTCAACAACTGGGGATTCAAGGCTTGTTATTCGGTCGGCCTCAGCATCTACGCCTGTGGAACTCTGATCTTCTGGCCATCTGCCGTGCTTACATCATACCCGGCATATCTCATCACCAACATTTTCGTCGGCTTCGGTCTGTCGATCCTCGAGGTTGCGGCAAACCCATTCATTGCGCTTTGCGGACCACCACAATACGCCGAGGTGCGACTGCTTCTCAGCCAGGCTATCCAAGCTGTGGGCACTGTTATTGCGCCTCTAATCGCAAACCGGGCATTCTTCACCAAGCACTACGACGCCGATATTCCCTCTCTGGTCGACACTCAGTATGCCTACCTCGGAATTGCCCTGTTCACCGTCTTGCTGGCCGTGGTCTACCACTATGTCCCTTTGCCAGAAGCCACCACCGCAGAACTGGAGGACGCATCTGAACGCATGGACGGCGCCAACAAGGCGAACATCAAGAATGTGCCTGTAATCTGGATCATCCTTGGCCTTGCGGCATTCAGTCAGTTCTGCTATGTCGGCGCCCAAGAAGTCAACGGCACAGTCTTCGACAACTACCTAGCAGCCGTTGTCGGCACAGACTGGAACGCCTCGAATTACATGGCCGTCGCCCACACCTGCTTCGCCGTCTCTCGCTTCGCCGCCGCCGGCCTTGGCCTATTCATCCGACCTCGCCTTTTGACGATGTTCTTCTTCGCCGGAGCAGTCATTTTCCAAGCCCTGGCAATGCACCTACACGGCCGCGCCGGCCTCGCGATGATCCTCATGGTCTTCTTCATGGAAGGCCCACTCTTCCCGCTCATCTTCGCCCAAGCCCTCCGCGGTATGGGCCGACACACGAAATTCGCCAGCGTGGTCATGACGTCATCAATCTCCGGCGGCGCCGTCTTCTCCCCGATCAGCAGCCATCTCGTGTATCACGAGCAAATGCCTCAGTACGCTTTGATCGTAGGAGCGGTGGCTTTTGGTGTCGGATTGGTGATGCCGATCGGAGTGACCGTGCTCGGCAAAGTAAGGCGCGTGATCGATCCGATGTCCTGGTCCGAAGCAGCAAGCGACGGGAGGCCCAGCTCGACCAGCAGCGTGGCGAGTCGAGCGTTGAGTATTGTCATGCTGGGCAAGCGCCCGAGCAAAGAGAATGGGGCCGCTGAATTTAGAGAGCGGTCTAGTGACGGAGGAGTGGTGACGGAACACACTCATCAACAAGGATGAGTAATCAATTGTACAGCACAGGCGTTTTTGGGACCTTTTTTTGGACATGCTCATGGCTATGAGTTCTTGATTTTTGGGATGATACCACGATGTTTCTACGATTTGGGTGGAAATTTGCTTTGGACTTTTTGGTAGCATGGCGCTGCGAGGGAAAGACGAAAAAGACACTATTTTTGTTAACATTTGCATAGCTATTTGCAAGATGTTTAAGAGCGCGCGCCTGTATGATTTGTATATATGTGAATAAGTATTTCTCCAACAGATTTTGAACATGCCCTTGGTTTTGAATGAACAATCTTGATCCGATTACTTCTTGCTTCTTTTGCCAAAAACCAAACCACTTTGCCCTTTCTCTGCATCGGATGTTCTAGTCGAACAGCTTAAACCCACCCGGAACCTGCTTCTGGAACACCCCCTTCGGATCGTACTTCTTACTCACAGCTTGCAGCTTCGCTTTCACCGCAGCACCATACCCACTCAATGGATCCTGCCAAGACGCAGCGTAGTTGAGGTAGAGATACTTGTTGAACAAACCGAGCTTCTTCGCCTCGTCTTCGCTCTGCTGGAACAGGTCCTTAGCGTGCTGCTCGATGGCCGCGTCGTCGGCCACATCGTCCCAAGACACTGTCAAGAGCAAGTTGAAGAGGTTTCCGTCCGCAGCGCTCAAGCCAAGCGAGTTTCCGCCGCGGGATGCTGCTTTGGAGGTTATTGCCGTGGGCATGGGCTGGAAACTGAGACTGTAGGCGAGATCGGGCACGGAGAGGGTTTGGACTGTGCGGTTGGCGATGTCGAAGATAGTAGACATCATCTTCGCGCTATTGCCGTAAGTCCCCGTGACGAAGAGCTGGCGCCTGCTGGTAGGGGTGGGAGCGCCGGCGAGTTCGAGGGTGAAGTCTGTGAGGTTGGAAATACGCATTGTGCTGAAAGTCTGCGGGAGAGATGTGAAGTTCGCGAAGACGGGAGGGTTGGCTTCGGCTTTCGTGTACTCGAAGTTGCTGGCGGTGTACCAGGAATTGGTGGCGGCGGTGTAGACGTAGTTGTTGATGAGGGCGGCGTAGGGGTCGTAGGAGGCGCTGCCGGTTAGGGCTTCGAAGGCGGCGAATTGGGCGTCTTTGGTGTCGATGGTGTTGCCGATGAAGCCGCCCCTGGGGAGTATGGGTTAGTATGTCCTGAATTGTTGCAGCGCGGGTGAGGTTTGCGTACCAGAACTTGCCCTGCTTGAAAGCAGTTGATTCGAAGGCGGTGACGATGCCGAAGTTGTTGGAGCCGCCTCTGAGGGCGAGCCATAGGTCGGAGTACGAGCTCTGCGTGGCATTGACGATGGCTCCAGACGGCAAGACGACCTATGGAAGGGCGTTAATGAAATCTCAATGGACAAATGCAGGGCTACCGACCTCAAAACGAACGACATTGTCACAGACGAATCCGTAGCGAGGCGAGAAGAACGAGACACCACCTGTGTCGAACAGTTAGCGACATTAATGTTCCCCTTTGAGTTTGCTTTCATATGAAGACATACCTCCAAGAGTCAGGCCTCCAGCACCGACTGTGGCCACTCTACCGCCTCCAATAGCGATTCCAAGGGCGTCGAGCTTCGAGTACACGTTCGCCCATCGATTGCCAGGTCCGATGGTCACTGTCGATAGGTCGCTCGAAGGTGTGACCTGGTTCAGACGGCTCAAATCAATCGTGACACCTTGGTCGGCGTTTGCTGCGCCAGCGAACGGAGTGTGGCTAAATGGAGTTAGTCAACGATAGTCTATTGGGATCCCTATAGAGACTAACCCTCCGCTTCTCACGGCAAAGTCACATCTGCCCGGAAGTACTGAGCCGCCGATATTCAGCAGAGACATGGCAAGCGCTACATCGCGACTAGCAGTCGGCGTAATGATACAAGTCGGGCGGATGGATTCTTCCTGCTCGCTCCAATAGGAGGACAAGGATTCGTTGTAGGCAGTGTTCCCAGGGTAGGAGACCTTGTCGGGAAGGGCGAGCTTGAGGGCAGCACACTATACAATCGCAAGCGACATGCAGTCAGCACCTCTACGTGGTTTCAGGTGAGGTACGCGGCCTTCGCAGGTTTCAACATACGCAAGTCTTGCCCGTTGACAAATATTGGTTTGCTTTTGACACTGACATCGCAGGCGTCTCGGCCGATGATACCACCACGGCATTCCAACCGACCAGAAGCGCAAGAAGCATCTCGTTCGTTCTCAACATCGTGACGGCTTGTGGAGGATGCAAAGATGAAAGACTAACGATCCAATTGAAGAAGAGTCAATAGGAAGCATACTGAAGGCTGGCATATTTAATGCGCTTGGTCTACACACGCAATCTCTCAATTCCTACCGAGGCGTGAAGACGGTTCGCTAAGATCGTTTGCATATCGCATGCAGGGGCACTTCTAACCGATGTCAGAAGAACCAATCGCACAACTTCAAGGTGTTCGGATGAGCAGGAATCCGGCTAGTAGTGCTCTCAGATAAACTTGTGGCGGATGCGAGGTTCACAACCTTCAACCAGCGACCATGGCCTGAGACCCCTACTGCTTGCTTGCAGATTGGCGTCAAGGTATTGATACACAAGTAATGCTGTACGTCCTCTTCTAATGGACTGGATGGATGTTGCAATGTGTCTGAAATGGTGCCACGATATGCGGAGGATCCAGGATGCCGGGAGCCGCACTTCAAATTGATGTGGACCGAGCGCCATGCTCTAAATTGTGATCCTGGGCTCGCCTGGACTGCCGCAGCCACTTGCTCCGTTTCAAGTCCGTCTGGACCTCGTCTACATGGCAAGAGAGCAGGTAATCGTCCTGCTTGTTCAGGACTAAGTCGCCATGACATCTTGCAACGCGATATTGCGGCTTGGATTCACCAGTATGCAGGTGAGAGGCGTGAAGGCATGGAGCTTGGTTATATTCGGACATGGTGTCGCGACGCCCCGGTGGCGAGACTCGAAGAGTCGAGTTGCTTAACACAGTACTACTCGTGTACTCAGTGATGGCTTCAGAGACTGTTCCAGGATACGACCAGCCTGTCGCAAGGATCTCGCGGCCAGCATTACTTGTGAGCTCGTATGACCAGTTGTGAGCCGTGGCAACGCTGACCGAGCAATAGGCCACAACATGGGCCTTGGTCGTAGTCGCATTGTTATGCCTCATAGCACGAATGACCATCAGCTTTTATGCCTTCCGGCGGCTGCAAGTCGCTGATGGCTTTGCCGTGCTTGCCTTTGCGCTGTTGGTGTCGAATGGTGTATGTTTTCATTCTCATAACGATATCATGGTCTTCCAACGCTACAAGAGACCCATGGTCCGAACCATTCTGCCCCCAGTCTAGCATCTTGCCGCGTCAGGGTTCAAGCACAGTGCTAATTATCAAAGGCTGTCACTACTGCCATGTCTCCAGCAATGTACGAGCTTCTCGCCGTCAGCGTCGGTCGAGAACAGCCAACACCAGCATTTCTTGTGCGAGGCTCATACTACCTCAAATGCCAGTTCGCGTCAACAGTGCTATTCTGGACATGCTTGTGGAGTGTCAAAGCATCTTTCCTGGCATTCTTCTTCCAGCTTACGGAACGGCTGACTTGGCCGCGTCGATCATGGTGGGCGATCACAGCAATCACCGCGCTCGCGTTCACCGGCAGCATAATTTCGTATCCGCTATCCTGCACATCTTTCACTATTGGTAAGTATGCACGCAGCCGTCTTCTAACTCTTTGCTGACTGCAGCAGGTGCATGTTCGTCTCCTGAGAACGCCCGGTTGTCCTTGATCAGCCTCCGCGTGAGCACTGCAGTCGACATCATAACGGATATGTGTAGTCAGTTCAACCACCAGCATACCATCCTTTCCTCAAGCGTCAGAGCTGACCCTACCACAGTCATTGCGCTACCTATCTCAATCGTCGCACGTGTCAAAGTATCCCCGAAGCAAAAGTTCGGCCTACTAGCCGTGATGAGTCTGGGCGTGTTCATCATTGGAGTCGCCATCGCTCGCGTAATAGTCACCGACACCCAAGGCGTCCATCCTGAGATCTCTTGGCTTGCATTGTGGAGCGTGGTCGAGAGCAGTGTTGCAGTACTTGTCTGCTGCCTCGCCAGCTTCAAAGCCATGACCAAGGTGCAGCAGGATCGACCGAAATCCAGAACGTACCACGCTCATGCCTATGGAACGGATCGCGACACTGTCAGGTCCAATCAGCACGGCGCCATCGTGCTCTCACCGATCAAGACGTCGCGCTCTGCAGCTGTGAGAGAGTCTTGGGACTGTGATTCATCATCACAAGTGGAAATACTTGGCCCGAAGACTGATCTGAGTAAACACAGACTTGACCATTCACAAAAGTCTTGATAAGCGTCAGATGTGCGTGAGGGCGGTAGAGCACAGAAGTGTATCGAGGCTTTCCATTGCCACAGTATCTTAACCAAAGTTGGTCAACCAACAACTGCCCTCTTTCTCTCTACACGCTGCCAGACAACCCCGTCTAATATGATCGGCCAAGAGGATGGATGTCCATGCACTGACCATACAAGTATGTCCGTGCGTTGCATGTCGACGAGACCCGTGCTTGCGGGACACCTTCCCTTGCCCCTCGTTGTCCGGAGGCCGCATCTTAGTTATTGGAACACACCTGACGACACCGGACTTAGCATGAGCACGCCAGATTGGATCTTTTCGACAAATTCCTTATTTCTCTGGCTCGAGGATTGTTGCATCGCTGCTGTTTTCTCGCGCTGAATCTAGCTGCCATGTCCGTCTGCTTCACTGAACCGCCTTTCGACGTCCGGATACTCGAAACATCCTAAGATCCGCTTTGCATGGGTAGGTCCACTCTTAGTGTAGTGGCGTCACCTACAAGCATATCCAAGCTACAGCCTTAGCAAAGACAGCTAAGCCAAGAACGCCATAAACAGTAAATGCAACGTCCACGAGTGTCGAACAAGATCCATACATGCAGAGGCGGATTACGTGGCTCTGTCGGGTGAATCGATGAGGATTGCTCTCACCGCCGCCATCATGCCATGCCATATACATCGGAAATGGACAGCCTTTGACTTGACGCTTTGCTAGATCTATAATCTTTCACTACCACATACTTCCAACTTCCCGTACCAAGTCCTTGAACATGGCTCCAAACCTCAAGATCGCTATCGCAGGTCCACGGACTGGCCCTTTGGCCGACTTCGGAAAAGTTCAACAGCTTGGCGCTCAAAAAGCTATCGATGACTGCAACGCAAAGGGTGGTGTCAACGGCCAGCAAGTCGAAGGCGTCTTTTACGACGATGTCGGCACCGCCATTGGAGCTGCCAGTGTTGCGAACAAGATCGTTGCCGATAGCATCAAGTTTGTTATCGGACACCCGCTTTCGCATTGCGCTCTTCCAGCTGCAGGCATCTACGAGGATGCAGGCATATTGTCTATTTCTCCAGGAGCCACCAGCACCAAGTTTTCCGAGATGGATCTCAAGCTGGCCTTTCGCACCACAGGAGTCAACAGTGCTCAAGCGAAGATCGCAGCCGAGTACATCAAAGCGAAAGGCTGGGAGAAGAACATGGCCGTCTTCCACGACTCGCAGCCGTATGGCCTTGATGTTGCAGCCCATGTGAAGTACGCTCTTCCTAGCTCCAAGTTCGACGACGGACGCACACAGCAAGTCGCAATTGGCGAAAAGGACTATTCCGCTCAGGTGACCGTCATCCGCGACAAACAGATCGAGTTTGTGTTTTTCGGCGGCCACTCCCCCGAGCTCGGTCCACTTGTACGTGCAGCCAGAGAGCAGAATCTGAAGCTCAAATTCATGGCTTCCGATGGCGCCGATAACGTGGAGGATGTGATCAATGGCTCTCAAGGGGATCCAGACTTCCTGGAAGGACTCTTAACAACTGGTCCCAAACCATACTACCTCGAGGAGAAGAACGCCAAACTCTACAAAGCGTTCGATGCAGAGAAGGATATCGCTTGCAACCCGCTCACGTACGCTTCGTACGCTGCAGTGCAGGTCATTACTGACGGCATTGCCAATGCCAAAAGCTTGAAGGGCGATGAGGTGGCTGCGGTGCTGCGTAGCAATGTCTTTGACACGGTGGTCGGGCAGGTCGAGTTTGACGATACGGGCGATGTGAAGGACTTCGAATTCACTGTATATGAGTGGACTAAATCATCTGATGGGCGGACACTCACGAGACGCACAGTGGCCTAGTCTAGCAGTCTCCATATGGATGTCGCTTTCACGCAACTACAGCTCTCCGTTACGAAGCGACAATGAATCAAGCCCGAGACCTCCCTCAAATCTTTTAATGCAAGCCTAGAGGATTAGCGATACTCTAATTATATTCTTTATTTTATAAGAGCTGCCTGCCTATTAATAGTAAAGAGTAGTACTAAGACGGACTGCAAGAGCGCTCGAATAGCGCACTACGCCTATCCGCGTAGTTTAAGGTCTGGCTAGTACGTGTTTGTAACACGCCTCTACTACGAACTTCCAGAAGTCACTCGGACTTAACGAAGCGATCAAGGACAGCTCGATAGCCGAATAGCCTTGCAAGCATTGCGCAGACACTTTGTAGCGACCACGGTATGAACCACCGGGCAGGACCAAGGAGTCGCACTGTGGGAAGAAGAACCAAGCTAGATGCGCTTGCGTCGCTGCGATCATCAAGTCAGCTTCATGCACTTCACGAGGACCAGCAAGATATGTGTACACACTTGAGCAAGAACATCTGCAGCGGGTCGAGCCAAGCTCCATTATGCGCCTCGTCGGTGTATCGGAATAGCGTCTCAAAGAACAGGTGATCCATGTCGTCGTCACCCTTCTTTGGGTGCGCCCAAAGCAAGAGCACAGTATCCTCGTTGGCATCCGGTACTGGCCACAAGGTATGCGGGGTCCAACTTGCTATCTGTTGTACGCCATCGGCGGGCGTGACAATGCGATCGCTCATGCTCCAGTCGCGGGGTGACGAGGCGATCGACAG
>Ga0265797_10009338_pt1 | contig 12784 bp, 10 predicted proteins | sample P2T30metagenome_FD_192433 | JGI IMG/M metagenome (GOLD analysis project Ga0265797, IMG submission 192433) | Plant litter microbial communities from East Loma Ridge, Irvine, California - P2 T30 | ecosystem: Environmental > Terrestrial > Plant litter > Unclassified | place: USA: California... | reverse complement strand
TTCAACCTACGGAATGACCATCTCGCCTAAAATGGACTTTCTCATGTCGGCTGTACTGCGCAATCTCGAAGTCCGTGGTTCCACAATGGGCTCGCGCAAGGAATTTGCAGACATGGTGCAGTTTGTGCGCGATACGAAAATGAAACCCGTGGTTAGTCGCAGTGTGCACGGGTTGGATATTGAGAAGATTGAGGGGTTGTTTGAGGACATGAAGGATGCTAGGCAGTTTGGAAAGTTGGTTGTTACGCTCGGGAGTGGTGGGGAGAGTAAGCTGTAGTGGGGGTTATGTAGAGACGGATGTGGACACTGTAGAGGTCAAGGTGACAATTGCCATTGCCTCTGATTCGGAAGCTAGAAATTCATGATCCAATTCCTTGGCCCCTGTGTCTGCCTCATTTGGTGGTTCCTACTTTTCATCGAGATCTAAGAGGGAGCCTGGTAGCCTTCAACGTCTGTACTATTGCTCCACTTCTCAAACTTCTTGACACTCTCGGTGTGTGCTTCCAGCTTCTTGGTGAGGAGACTGTACGCGTCGGTGCCGACCACGCATCGTATCGGCGGGTCGTTCATGACTGCTAGGTCGTAGAAGACCTTGGCAGCTTTTGGTGGATCTATTCAGTCTCATCAGCAGATGCCTCCCTCTCCAGCCAGCATATGTGACGCACCTCCCGCTTGACTGCCGTGGCGTCCTTGGGCATTCTTTTTAGGGTCAACATGGGCATACGCTGGGTTCGAGATGTCGCCAAAGTCCATGCTGCGACCAGACCAATCAGTCCGGAAGCCGCCAGGCTCTATGCAGGTAAACTTGATGCCCCACTCAGGCTTCACTTCCTTCGAGATTGCTTCGGTGAAACCCTCGACTGCCCATTTGCTGGCACAGTAAATGGAAAAGTTGGGAACGCCTGATATAAGTCAACTAGAGAGCTCTCGTAGACGCGAGCATACTGACCAATTTGGCCACCAATGGAGGTGATCTGCTGGATAACGCCTCCAGTCTTCAGGTTACGCATCGTCTCCATGGCCTTCCTGGTTACATCGATGAGGCCAAAAAAGTTGATATCCATTTGCTGTCTGATTTGCTTTTCCGACAATGTCTCGAATGGCCCATTGAGGCCATAGCCGGCGTTGTTAACGACCACATCGACGCGCTTGAATTTCTGGATAGCGGCGTCGAAAGCCTTGTCAATCGAGTCTTTCTTCGTTACATCGAGATCAACAAGCAGACTGTTGGCATTGGTGGCGCCGTCAAAGGAGAGCTTGGAAGAGTTGCGCGCAGTGGCGACGACGTAGTCGCCCTTCTCGAGTACTACCTTGACGAGCTCTTCTCCAAAGCCAGTCGAGCAGCCAGTAATGAGGAATACGCGGGGCGCCATGGTGGTGCTAGCTAGACGAGGTACTTGAAGATTTTCAAACAGGGATGAGACGCAATTGTTGATGCTACATTCTGAAGCTTTCCCCGTAGGCCCTCGTATAGTCTTGAGATGCTGTCCGTCGACGTCAGGTTGGCTACGATTACGTCACCAAGAGCCCGCTGAGAATACTCGCGGTGTTAGCGGAGGTTCGTCCGATGCCACCCGGATGTGGTTATTGATCGCTACGCTCCACAATCTTCCTTTGGCCGCCTTGGACATGACGATGCCGACAAACTCCTTCCGATGTGCGGGGTGCTACCACTAGTGAGGTTTTCCATAGCTATGTATCTAGCATGGCCTATCCTCAGAGAGTGTCAAGATAAGCTTGAGGTACAAGCTTTTATACGTCTTGTGATGCTTGTGAGCAATATCAGAGAATCCAAGGCGCTTGATCAACCAAGATTTTTTTTGCATATGGTTTGGAAGTCGACGTCAACATAGGTGTCAGTATATCAGACGTGCAGTAAGCAAAAAAAAAACGACAAGACAGCGGCTCGAGTTGTTTGGTCGCCAACATGTAATCTGGAGAGGACAGGGTGTGTTGGGATGCCAGTGTCGCTGCTAGGCTGGAAGAGTAGGTTTAATGGGTTTCGAGACGCGTCCCCGAATCGGGACTAGCGCAGACGCGATCAAGAAGTCGCGCTTGCCTGCCTGGGCACCTTGAATCTGCCCCTCGGAACTTCACCACGGCAACAAGGGCAAAACAATTCACATCTACATACCCCGCTGTCCGATTCGCCTCGATTGCCTGTGCGGTACGTCATTTTTGCAGTTTGCAGTACTCAATCGCTTGACTCGGGGCATCTCTTCAGCCCAACATGGCCGAGCCGATCAGAGATGAAGAGAAGCGGCAGCGCGTGCGACTGGCTTCTGAATTCCTCGACCCAGGTATGCTGAACAGATGTGGCGCGTTATACCGATACTAAATATATATCTAGTCGATGTATCCAGTCGCAGGTATGCCAAAATTGCTTGGTGGGGGAGAAGACGGATACTGACCGCTCTAGCTACCGACCAGATATTCTGGTGATGCTAAACAGAGGGCTACGGAGACTCACAGTCAGTATAGACGAGATACGCTCACACAACCGCGAACTTGCCGACGGCCTCCTCAACCAGCCCTTCGACTTCTCAGACGCCTTCAACATCGCCCTCAAGCAGGTCGTCGGCACCTTCACCGACCGACCAAAGTCCGAGACAAGCGAAGATGTGGTATACTATTGCGCATACATTGGCAGCTTTGGCGAGTACTCGGTCAATCCACGCACACTCAGCTCTAATCAGCTGAATCACATGGTGTCACTGGAGGGCATTGTCACCAAGACGTCTCTTGTACGACCCAAAGTCACAAAGAGTGTGCACTACAACGAGGCCAAGCAAAAGTTTCACTCAAGAACATACGAAGATCAGACGATGACGACTGGCGCAGCGAGTACGAGTGTGTACCCAACTGAAGACGAAGAGGGAAATGCCCTCATCACCGAATACGGCTACTGCACATACCGCGACCACCAAACAATTTCCATCCAAGAAATGCCCGAACGCGCACCGGCTGGACAACTCCCACGCTCAGTCGATGTCATCCTAGATGACGATCTCGTAGACCGTGTCAAGCCGGGTGACCGCATCCAGCTTGTTGGCATCTATCGATCACTCGGCAACCGCAATGCTGGAGCCGGTAGCTCAACCTTCCGCACATTGATCCTCGCAAACAACGTCATTCTATTGTCCTCAAAGTCAGGCGGTGGTATTGCACAGGTTTCGATTACGGACACCGATATCCGCAACATCAACAAGATCGCAAAGAACAGGCGTGTCTTCGAGCTCCTGTCCCAATCGCTGGCTCCATCTATATACGGCCACGATTATATCAAGAAGGCAATACTATTGCTACTGCTGGGAGGACAAGAAAAGAACCTCGAAAACGGCACGCATTTGAGAGGAGACATCAACATACTAATGGTTGGTGACCCCTCAACGGCCAAATCGCAGTTACTCCGCTTCGTCTTAAACACTGCCCCCCTTGCCATCGCCACAACTGGTCGTGGGTCGTCTGGTGTCGGTCTTACAGCGGCTGTCACCTCAGACAAAGAGACGGGCGAACGACGGCTAGAAGCCGGTGCTATGGTCCTTGCCGATCGTGGTGTCGTGTGTATTGATGAATTTGACAAAATGTCTGATGTCGACCGCGTTGCTATTCACGAAGTCATGGAGCAGCAGACTGTGACTATCGCCAAGGCTGGTATTCATACATCGTTGAATGCTCGCTGCAGTGTCATTGCTGCCGCCAATCCCATCTTTGGGCAGTACGATATACACAAAGACCCGCACCGCAACATTGCCTTGCCAGACTCCCTTCTTTCGCGTTTCGATTTGCTTTTCGTCGTAACAGATGATATCGAGGACGCGCGCGACAGGCAGATTTCTGAGCACGTTCTGCGCATGCACCGATACCGCCAGCCGGGCACTGAGGAGGGCGCGCCGGTTCGCGAGGAGGGCGCTCAGCTCCTTGGTGTTGGCCTCGAGACTGATGCTGATGCGAATCGACCAACAGAAGTTTACGAGAAATTCAACCCCATGTTGCACTCAGGAGTCACCATCACGGTTGGACGCGGCGCTTCACGGAGGACTGAAGTTCTCAGCATTCCCTTTATCAAGAAGTACATTCAGTACGCAAAACGAGAGAAGCCGATTCTTACCAAGGGCGCGTCGGATAACATCGTAGCTGCCTACTCTGCTTTGCGCAATGACGAGCTGGACGCCGGCACGCGCCGCACTTCTCCTATCACAGCACGTACTCTCGAAACGCTTATCCGTCTTTCGACCGCGCATGCAAAGGCCCGTCTTTCCAAGCGGGTAGAACAGAAAGACGCCGAGATTGCAGAACAAATCTTACGCTTCGCTCTCTTCAAGGAAGTGGTCGAGGATGACCGCCGCAAGCGGAGACGGACAGTCCGTGATCCGGACGCCATGTCCACGGACGCAGAATCTTCAGGCGATGACGAAGATGGCGATGAACAAGAAACTACACAGCCCCAGCGTAACGGAACACGGTCAACTCGTAGCCAACGAACAACACGCACCCCTGCAGCCGCGAATGGCGAGGACGAAGCCGACGACAACGAGGACCTGTACAACGTCACGCCAAAAACTCAACGCACAACCCAGCGTTCTACTGCTCGCACCCAATCTTCGCACGCTGGTCCGTCCTCTCAAGTCAGCGCCGCCTCATCACAACCCGAATCCCAACTCCCCGTCACGCAGACTGAATCTCAGGAATCACAAGGCATCACGCCCGCGCGTCTGCAAGTTTTCCAAACAGCGCTTGGTCAGCTCATCGACAGCCCGCTATTTGCAAACGATGCAGCGGATGTAGAACCCTTGGTATCGGCGGTCAATGCACGATTGGGAGGCGGTAGTGGAAGGGAGGCATTTGGTGCCGACGAGGCGGAGAAGGCGCTCGAGGCGCTGAGTGAGAGGAATAAGATCATGTATTCTGGCGGTATTGTGTACAAGATCTAGACGTGGTGGGTGAGAGGATAGTTGACGATAATGATGATCTGGTGATATGATGATTTAGATCAATGAATGGGTGTTCTAAGATACCTTGTCAACGTTAGAGCGATGTATGTATATACACGCTTTGCTTTGGTATTTATGCTTGCTTTCTCAATACTATACTCAGGGTATGATGATCACCCCTCTGACGGCCTTTAACTGCCCTATTCATTCCATCTCATCATGGTCTTTGAAGCCCATTATGTAACATTACCATTACACCTGCCACACAACACAAGCTTAGTATATTAAAACGATATCCCTCGACTACACCCCATCTGCTTACACCTCTGATTTTTTTTTCTCCACTCCTGTCTATGTTGCATCTTCTTGCTTGTCAAGCTCGCTATGACCAGCTATGGTCCGCGGGGTATTCAGAATCACAAAAGCACCAAAAGATTATAGAAGACTAAGTAATTGTTATCTCTCTGTTCATCATTATATTCGAAATTGCTAGTAAAGAGATGCAATCTGACTATTGCAGTACTGAACAAGAGAAGTATGCAAGGAGAACCTGGACGCTTATATTCCAAGCTTCCTCTTCAAGATCAAAGCGTTATCTACGCCCAATTCGACATCGGGAACGGCCACTGCTTCTCATGGGGTTGGGAGGACGCCTGATCTACACATGGTGGGGGCCAAATGCCTCACCAAGGTACTACGCAGTTACAATTGCCGCACGAGGTACATGCCCAAGACCTGAACAAAAAATATGTATTCCTCCGGCATACGACATGATTCTCTTCTAACTCATCAATCCATTCGCTCCTGCGAAATCACTACGTGCAATGATTGATTGCCAAGGAGGGACGCTTGGTATACGACAGGACGGGTCCTGGGGCGTAAATGCACCACCAGCCGGCGCTGAAGGATCGCAATCCTACGGAGAATCTCTCAATATATACCCCACGGAAGCCACATGTGTCTGCTGTTTACCCCAAGTCTTGACTTCGCCTGAGACAGTATCGACTTGGTAACGCATGCTAGACGTCAATCCTAGCACATTAACTCACGATACCAATCATGCGCCTCATCAGCTCGTCCATCCTCTTCCTTATATACAGAGCTTCCCTCGTACTTGGAGAACTCGACGCCCGCGTCTGCTATGACGCCTCCAACAATATCGCCAAAGGCCACCGCCCCTGCATCTCCCCCACTACACAAGAGATTTCGCACTGCTGCTCCACAACCGACACATGTATCGGTGACACACTATGCCTCAGCCAATTTGCAACCCTCTACGTCGGTAGCTGCACCATCAAAGACTGGAAATACGGGGCCAATGGAAAGGGTGTTTGTCCAAAATACTGCAATGGCTATAGCAACGACATCGCAGTGTGTAATCTGTACAACGGGTGGGAATTCTGCTGCGGTGTACTGGAAAATGGTGCCGCGAACTGCTGTAAAAGCGACAAATTTGTGATTGCGGGGAATGTGACAAGTGAGTATATAGTTCAGAGGCCGTGGGAGCTTAATGAGACGGTGTCTGCGGCTACCGCGCCTTCTTCATCACTTTGTCCTGCTGTTCCCGAGGGCGACAACAAGGGGAAAAGGAGTAAGATCGATGTGTCAAAAGTCGGCATTGCCGTTGGACTAGGAGTCCCTCTGCTTATCACGCTTGGCTTGTTGTTCTGGGAGAATAGGAAGAGGCGGTTTGCAGAAGCGAGGTTAGTGGTGGCGCCTCAAAGCCCAGTGGGCAAAGGCCTTTTGCAGTATGAAACGCCCACTGATATTAAGACTGGCGTATCATTTCCCACTGTTCAGACCCACGAGGTTGATGGGTCGAATCAACGGGGGAACGAGCTTTCCTCTGAACGACCAATGTATGAGTTGGGGCAAGAGGTCAGGCATGATACTCATGTGTAAATGAAAGATATGGGTACGGGTTGAAATTCAAAGTCCAAACACAAAAGTGAAGAGGCATTTGGAAGGACTGAATGGTATCGGAGCTCAACAGCCACCACTCAGCTTTCCAGCAACAAACAATGAATCCCCGGGGTATAGCCAACATTATCCTGCAGTGAACTCTTCCAATTCATGTATCATTTATGTCGTCACAACCATCCTATATACCTACACAGGCGAATCCTGCTTAGCAAACTGCCTAGCAAGCGCCTCAATACTATCCACAATCCTCTTAAACTCATCCTTTTGCTCTCCCGCAAGCTCCCCGCCATCCATGGCAGCATCATCATCCTGGTTGCTCCACTGAATCTCAAACGTGTTTAGATCGACCTTGGTATCCAGCCCGTATACGTCCTTACTAGGGTGTGATGGAAATCCGCGTAGGGTGGAAATCAACGTCATAAGTTCGCGGACATCATCTCTGTACGAAAGAGAAGAGGTGCGTTAGCTGCTGTACTAGGAAGGTGGGATAGAGAGAAAGAGGGAGAGGAAGTGAGCTTACTGAGGCACATCACCCTTTTTCTCCGACGACTTGGCGTTGCCGTTGTAGTTTGACATGCGGATGCTGGCAGAGCGGTTGGGCTCGCCGATGACTTCGATCATATGTGTTGGTGCGCCTGGGTGGGTTTTATCAGTACGGTTATCTCGTCTACCAGTCGACGCGGAATTAGACGTACCAGAGAAGGGTTTGCTTAGGACGATCTGGAACTCGCCAGATGGCGGGGGTGCTACGGCGCGAGGCATGTTGTGTTCTGTAGAGATGGAGGAATGCGTGACAGTGAGGCTTAGAAAATCGTTGCGTTGTGAAGCTGAAGATTGAAAAATCGTTTTGTGTGCGCGGGGTAAAGTAGTATTTTGTTTTGTTTATGAAGTTCTGCTTGAAGTATTTACTTATGGCATCATGGTACAGTATGCAAGGTACCCACTCATAATTTGGATTTTGTTCTTGATGTCATGATGAATCACGTCTGCAGATGACGGGGTTTTGGTTTAGCTTTGCCGTTATTTTCTTAGATCTTCTACCTGATGTGCGATGCCCAGTCACGAAGAAGTTAGTTTAGCTTTGTTTTCGCGGCGTCGTTTATGTCATTGGTGTATGGTCGATTCAGGTTGTATTGTCGCGTCGTTAAACGCGTCGACACGGGGTATGACATCATACATCTTCTTCAAGCCTCCTAACCACTTCCACCTCGACCAAATGCATACTGTCCAGACTGGAAAAGCTTGGTGGTACGTTCGGGCCAACCCCTTGTGTGTCTAGGTATCCTTTTTCGGTCCCCCTGATCCAGGCCCATGCAACTCATGCCCTCTATCACCTAGCTTGTCGGTATCTGGACTCTGCAGCTCATGGACTACCTCGCTCTGCAGTTCATAACTCATCGCTCTCCCTTCCATTTCCAATCTTGGCGGTGCCGCCCACATCTCCATCATATCGTTTCCGTACTTCTCCACTGGCTCTATTGAAGGTGATAGCGGAGTGTCAACCACCTCGGGATAATGCTGTCGTGTGTCGTGTATTCCTGAACGTTTCTTGCGTATAAGAGCTCCGATACTTGATATGATGATGAATACCGCTACGCCAATGCCGATAGAGAAACCAATGATGGCTTTGTCGCCTAGCATGGCTTTGTTCTGCGATGCTGATGATTGTAAGACGGGATTCAATGGCGATGTTGAGAGAATGGAGGATGTGGGAATTAGGGTTACGTTGACTAAAATTGTGGTTGTGCTTTTGACATATGAATGGTGTCGCGTGGTTATCGTAGTTGCCGGGCGCAGTTCGGATATGTGAGAAGTAGTAGAGGAAACGGCAGACGTACGGTCAGGAGTTAGTGTTGCTGAGGCCTCTGATGTACCCGCGTTGGTAGCTGAGGGAAGGAATTTGGATGCGGAAACCCTGGTAGTGGATAGGAGCGTGGTAACTGCTTGAGTCTCGACGTTAGGGTCCTTTGTCTATTAGCATTTTCGTAAACGCAAAAAAACTGTCTGTGTGCTATGTTCTTGGGAAACGAAACAACTGTGTATTGAAACATGTAAGCAACATAAAAATGACCGGCACTAGCGCTGTCAGCACATGATCGGAAAGGGTGATTGAAATTACAGATTAACTACATGTGACGGTTAGCTTTGTATATGTACGGGCACTCATCAAGCTTTATTTTGAGCCCCAATATCTTGCCACAGACCTGGGGGTAAACCGCATGTAAATGATGAGAATTGTTCTTCACAACAAGCTCGCTGTTGAGGATGGGGGTGTCGATAAGACCTATAGTGGGCGGTTATTAGAGACTGCCAAGAAGTCCCGGTGGCAATTGACAAAGAGACTCGGTTGGGTGAACATCGCTTTGGGTTTGGTCTCGCTGCGCCATGTTGGTGGTGGGATCCTTTCTAATGGTGCTTCTCACACTTTGAGCAATCCCTTCCAGACCGCTTCTGCCACGCCTCACACCCACTTGCACACTGTAACAAATAGATTTACGTGACCATCGAAAGCCACAGTATTTGTCATAGAAGCCAAGGCTGCGTAACCTCGATCGAAATCTTCCCGCATTTGATTATAGCCTTCCCGGATCTGTCAAAAGCACTACAGTTCTCTGGAAGGTCTAGAGAAAGGGGATCATGTTTGAATACCAAACCAGCAGGCTCTTTTGGAAACTTCTAGTTCATAACCTAAAACACAATGAGCCTGTACACGATGCACATGTGGTTTAATAAAAATTGAAGCGGTATTGGAGTGCTTTTTTGAACACATCTATGTTTCACAAGCGCACACGATTTGGATATACACTTCCGCTCGCGCCATGGATTTCTATCATCCTATCCGCACTAATCGCCATATTGTTGAACAGATCGGCGCAAGTAACAAGTACGAGTGTTCAGTGTTTAGGGTCATGGAGCTAATGAATATCAACAAATTCAAAGATAGATAGCTGTAAGCGCTCCATCTCTGGCTGCAGCGATATGCTGCGGGGTTCAATGGATGCGTGGGAGGAATGTTGGTCGAAAAAAATGACATTGCTTCCCCAAGGACTCCTTCAGGTTGAACAAACATCATCCATCTTGGCTCGAAGGGTAAAGACAAATTTCTGCACATTCACAATCGAGTGGTGTCTGAGTAGTGTAACAATCTCGTTCTGTAATATTGCTAAGGTGTGATTTCATGGGTAAACGTATCAACCGCAAAAGATGGTACATATTAGTGAGATACAAACCATGTATGAGATATAAGGCACTGGGATCTCGCTGAAGTTATCCGAGCGTTGGTGTTTTGGGAGCAAACTATATGTGCACATTAAATGACCGTAAGATACATAGTCTGACGGTTGCCTGCCTAGTATAGTGCTGACTCATGTTGACTACTACTGGCCTAGAACTAGAATATTTCGATTTTGTTGTTTTTGGACGAATACGTGACCTTTACGTTGTATGATTTCCATAGTTTCTCGGAACCTGGATTGTGCGGCATGAGAAACGGTGAGATTTGATCGTGGCTGGCATGCCCAACTGCGGAAACTATCTTCAGACCATCTCACTCTAAAATCAAAGCTTTTAGAATGTAGAAATGTTGCGTTGAAGTAAAGTCGAATGACGTTATATTTACAGGAATGTGAGGGCGGAGCAGTGACCACAGACTAATAGTGGGGTAGGCTTAGCGTCATTTGCGTACTGGTAGTGGGCCCTAGGGAAACTACATTTATTAATTCGTGTCCGTTGTCGTGTACTGGCTTAAGATACCTTAAGCTTCGAGAAAACTACAAACATGCATAGCCCTCTAAGTCTCTGGTACATGTCTAGGTAGGAATGGGCTACGACTGAGATGTGGCTAGCTGGTTGCTTCAGCAACGCCCAAACGCCGCACCATGCTTCTGCGACCATGGATGGCAATTTCTTGTTGTTTACCACATTTCCCCCCTCACATCCTTGGTAAACTTGATACTCAGTTGCTATCATCATGAGCATACCGGCGTTACTTTCCCCCATACAATTTACATTTTCGACGACGCGCGGCCGGGCACGCGCAGGCACAAACAATGGCGTTGACGCTGATAGTCCAGAAAGTCAGACGACCATAGATGAAGAAGTAAATATACGAGGCGATTCATGGTCGGATGATGACAGCATAGTACAGGAACCAATCCAAACTCAATCCGAAGGCTCGGATCTTGATGAGGCAGAAAGCTACCCAGCAAACTACAACATCCGATCCAGGCTCCGTGAGGATCTTCACCAACTATCACGAAATGGCAGCCCTGCGAAACTTGACGCGACCCTCGCGTTCTGGAATGAAACCAAAGCATTCACTGAGCCGTTTTTCATCAACGTATTACGCGAAAAATATCCCAAAGAGCCACTCGATCTTGATGAACTCCGAGGAGGCGATCACTCACTCGCTGAAGCCGTGAAAACTGCGTGCGACAAAGCTGGCTTTGTTCTATTTTTAGGACACATTGAGCACAAAAGACATGGCGCTGTTCTGGATGAGGATGAAGTTTGGGAACGCGTCGGTACCGGCTGGCGTACTCATCGACCAAACAGATCGAAGAGAACTACAGTCAGTGGCCTCCGGTGTTACCATGATGATGATCTGCATTCCCGCCATGATATTGGCGAGCTCTGGGAAGAGTCTTGGCACTTGACCCGAGTGCATGATACCAAAGGACATGTGGTTACTGGAGAAATCGAGATCAACAAGCACAACATGGTTCAAGAAGAACCCTTGCTAGGCTGTGAACCGGATGACGAGGTTTACCCAGTCGGGTATGATGAATATTCGGGCGATCTGGTGACGCATCTTTATCACTTTACAGTAAGCATCATAGTAAAGACTAGTAGTTGATTCACTAACGACGATGAAGGCCCTGATAATAGTACCACGTGCCAACCTTCTGGAATTTCTGGACGTTAGATCTAGCATTGACGCAGACTCCAAACACGCGAACCTCTACACCAATATCCACTATTTCATCGCAATGATGCAGAAATCTCTCGATCCTATATATCGTATTAGCTTCGTCGCAACCTGCATAAAGATTATAATTCATAACAAAAGGCGGCCTTTCAGAAACCTCATACCCAGCTGGTTTTGCCCTGCTCTTTTGGTAGGTGCAGTCCATCTGAAGGATGCTCGTTTGTGCGAGCAGATAATGAATGTTTTCCGCCCAATACTCAAAGTGCGGAGCTGGGAGCCATTCGAATACTGGATTAGCGATGTCGCGGAACTCTGGGAGCTACTGGACCCTAACAAGCCTGTAACGACATGCGAGGATTTTGATGCCTTCATCGATGAACTCTGGTATATTTGCTCACGAGACTCGGTATCACACTCCAATTTTGACGCGTGCGAGACTGGGACAACTTTGGAAGAGTTGGAAGACAACATGTGGAAGAAGGCAGCCACAAAAGCTGCTATGAGCATGAGTTCACAGGGTAAAAAGAGGGGGGCTGAAGAGCTTACAGATGATTCGCATTTGGCTAAAAAGATGTATAGCAGATATTGAATGTATGACCCAAACGAAATAAATACCGTCACCACCACCTGTATCCCCTATTCCTTAGCATGCTGCGAAAAGTATTGTACATACACAAGGCTCGCGACTCGGCATCGAATGTGCTGCTTTACTACAAAGCCACCATTGGTGATGACATAGTGTATGGCCGCCAACCCACCAAGATGGCCGTTTTGATCGGCGACCTGCGGCACATTTTTTAATGAATCTCTACTCTGACCAATTATATACGTTCATCACACGGCTAGTGTGGAGACGTAGAGGTAACAGGGTTGCATGCGGGAACTCCGCCCACCTAGTTCCCGAAAGCATGTGGCTGCATACAACGGTGCAGCCACAGCCTAAGAGTTTCGCACATCATACCTGGCTCGTCGCCGAACCTAACAACGAGATTGCATATTG
>Ga0265797_10009334_pt1 | contig 12787 bp, 8 predicted proteins | sample P2T30metagenome_FD_192433 | JGI IMG/M metagenome (GOLD analysis project Ga0265797, IMG submission 192433) | Plant litter microbial communities from East Loma Ridge, Irvine, California - P2 T30 | ecosystem: Environmental > Terrestrial > Plant litter > Unclassified | place: USA: California... | reverse complement strand
ACATACGACCATAGGTCAGTGAGAACTGGGCATCCCGTCCGCTCTGCCATACATAAGCACTGAACCGGGCGACTAGTACTAGAGTGGGTGACCATCTGGGAATCCCGCCTGTTGTATGTTTTTGTTCATTTTGGGACTAATTGGCATCAAAGAATTGAACTAGGTCGGGATGCTCTTCATTTTGCTAGCCGAGCCCTGCTCAGACGATATTGACGATTGGCAGCGAGGGCGTTTTCCGCACCTGGGCCAAAACCTCGGACACGACTATTGGTCCACCAACCAGCATCCTCACCGCCACCACGAAAGCATCCGCGACCGCCTTGGCCTCATCGAAAGAGTAACAATCTTGGAGACACCGCAGACTCAAATGCAGCTCGTCGGGGCTCGCGGACTTAGTCAAAAGATCAAAGTCATAGGTCAATGCATGCTCTACTTCCGGCTCCGCGATATGCAAATGCCCTTCGTCCCCGACCGCGATACTGTGTGGAGTCACCACGCCCTGGTGCTGTACGAAACTGCTGTGCTGGTATCGATTCTCGCGTGAAGGCCAGTCGGTGCATTTGGCAGCGATGGTGTTCGAACCCAGGTGCGCGTGTTGAGCGGATTTCCACACCTGTTGCTGGACGAGATCGAGCAGTTCGGTGGATGTCATCGAATCACCGAGTTGGATTCGTAATGGGATCTCACTTACGCATGGGCCGATTATCTTGTCGCTGCCGGGGATGTCTTCGTCGCGTCCGTGTACGATGCACAAAGACATGATGTCGGTTCGTTGAGCGAGGACGCTGAGTACTAGGCCCCACGCGCTTTGCACGAGGGTGGACATGGAGGCGTTGTTCGGCTGTTCGATCGGTCGCTGAAGATAGACAATTCGTGAGATGCAACGTTCAGCTGAGCTGTATGCATGTCCATCATTGCTTCCTATCGGCGTATCTTTCAGCCTTCGCAGAATTGTAGGCAACGAGCCGCGCAGGAGGTCTTTCCAGTAATCGATGGTCTCGGGAGATCGCTTCAAGAGCCTGTTATGAAGGTAGCCCGTGAAGCTTGGTCTCGAGGCGATTGGTCGGTCAAGGTAGATGTTGACCAGATCTTCCAACAGATGACCAAACGAGATACCATCGAAAATGCTGTGGCTGATGTGGATGATGATCTGGAAGGTCTCCCTCTGGCGTCTCGTAACTGTGCGAACAGCAGCTAACAGAGGATGTCGGACAAAGTCATGCCTTGCTGACACTTCATCAATGCCATCGGCTTCTGACAGCGAATAGACTCGAGATCTCCACTGCGTGTCTTCCGGCAGTATAACTAATTGCAGGGGTCGTATGTTGTGTTGCTGGATAAAAGAGAGGCGCAATGCCTCAGTACGTTCTATCCACAGAAAGAGCGCTCGGAGAAGCTTCTTCTCAGCGTCCACAGTCGCTAATAGAGTCATGTCGAACTTGTACAGTAGACCTCGCTCCGTACCCAATCCACGAGGAAGGTATTCTGCTTGGAAATCCGTGACTTCAAATCGACCGTTGCCGTGCCACTGCGAGCGAGTCTCGTCACTGGCAGTTGGCAAGACCGTCGCTGGATTTGGAATATGTCTACAAAGCTCCAGTAACGTCTCGCCGGACATGACTTCGGTGGTGGTCAACGGCAGCCCAGCCAATCTTGCATCTCGGACAAGCATCAGTGCGGACAACGAATCGCCTCCAAGCGCCGTCCAGCGACTCGAAGGCGAAACACGGTGTTCTGGTATTTTGAGAATGCTGCTGCAAAGAGGTCGCAAGGTCGTGAAATTGGATCGCTCCGAATCGGTGTGCCAGTCACGGCCATTCGCGTCCGGTTTCTCTTCTTTCGAGTCCGCGCCATTTTCAAATGCCTGGAGGTGCTGCAGCTCTTGCTCTTCGTATCGTTGTTTCAGGTTTCGCCTATCAAGCTTTCCCGTGACGGTCTTGGGCATCTTCTGGACCACGATCACCTTGGTGGGGATCATCCACGGCGGAACATTCTTCTGCAGACGATCTGTAATCGCTTGGTGGAGCCCGCTTGCTTCGCTCTGATCTTCGAAAGATATGTCGTCCGAAGTCGGACTTGAGCAAAGCGATACGAATGCGACTAGTTTTCGGGATTGACGACTTTCAACCTGATCGACGACGGCTTGCTGGATCTTGTCGCCAACTGCTGTCGTTATATGATGCTCGATCTCGGCCGCCTCGACACGCTGACCATTGACCTTGAGCTGTCTGTCTTTCCGGCCGAACAGGAATAACTCGCCATTGCCTTGATACTGGACCAGGTCTCCAGTCTTATACAATCTGCGTCCATCGACGCATGCGCCAAACTGTGCGGCCCACCGGGGCGCGGGAATGAAAGCAGCTTTCGTTTTCCCCGGCTCTCCGAGGTATCCTTGCGCAACGCTATGACCTTCCACGAGGAGTTCGCCCGTCCCTCCGACAGGCATCAACCGATTGTGGTTCTGCGGGTCAACGATCCAGTACCCCATCGGGCTGTCATCTCCAATGCTTCTGTAGTTTGCCGTTGATAATGACAGGTCCGCGGTACTATTGGTACCGCACGCCTCACTCTGGCCATATCCGTTCCGCAGTCTGACCTTCCCCGAAGCCAGCCATGCCTCCGCCAGCGACCGCCGAATTGGCTCGCCGGCTGACACAACTGTTCGGAGTGATGGCACTTGATCCGGATCCAGAACCTTGAGCACGGAAGGCGTCAGACGCACGAAGTCGGGTTTGAGTCGCCGGATGGCGCCGGCGAGATCGTTGGTACGCTCCTCGGGCGCGGGAATGCAAACTGTGCCACCGGCGATGAGAGTATGCAGGATGTCAAGGGTGGAAACAATGTAGCTGAACGACGCTAACTGAAAGACTCGCGTCGACTCGCCAATACCGAGTCGGTGAGGCTCGCCGCAGGTTGTGACCCAAGCGTCGTGGTGGATGAGAATGGCTTTGGGAATGCCCGAACTTCCGGATGTGAAGATGTAAAATGCAGGGTCGTCGGGAGACACAGTCGGCGCATTATGATCGATGGTAGCAAAGACCTGTTGCTGACTTCCGGTGTCCACAATTGAAAATCTGCTGCGTCCTTCGTCTACAATGACGATCGAAGCTAGTTTGCACGCCAAAGCAGTGCGGTCCCTAGTGGTAACGATGTGCTTGACAGTGGTCTGCTCAGTCTGGATCCTCAAGCGTTCGGATGGAAGCGATACGTCAAGTAACAGGAATGCAGCTCCAGCTTTGAGGGCTCCTAGGATTGCTACTGGAACGGTTTTTGATTTGTCCATGAGAATGCCGACAACGCACCCGCGCCGAACGTTGGCTTTACCAAGCAGCTGTGCCAGTAAGTTGGCTTCTTGTTCGAGTTCGCCTCGAGATATTTGGCCATCCCAGGCATCTATCGCCAATTTACCGGGATTGCGGAGGGCCATCTGTGACGTGCAATCGTGGATGGTTCGGGAGTCCAGACGCTGTGCTTTGGAGTTCCACTGGGCTATGAATTCTCGGTCGCTAGTGATCAAATGATCAAGATCTTGAAGCCTGACATCATGTTTGGACTGCCATATTTGGCAGATGTACTTCGAGAAATGCCGGACATATGAGTCGACATGGAAGGCGTCGATGTAGTTGGAGTCGGACCAAGCTGTGACTCGTACTGAGTTACCAGTGACTCCTCCTTCGCGTTCGCAGAAAAGCTGTAATGGCATGATACCCTTGTCAATTGGAACGAAAGATGTGTCGTCGGAGGTTCTTCCATCTCGCGTAACGTGCACAAGAATACTGGGGGCGTTGATCGTGCTGTCCAAGGGCATTCTGTCCTTCTGGACCGACCGAACAGCTCCAGCCAAGGTCGTGGCCAGCTCCACTTGCAATCTGTGAGCGACGTGCTGGTGGTGAACATTGGCCTGGCGGGTGCTCACGAAGCACACAGAGTCGTCTCCTGTGTATGCCCATATTAAAACCGCAAAAGCAAGATCCAGGCATGCTTCGAGATCGTCATCAACCCAGTCCTGGGATGAAGGACCAATGTTGACGGTGTTTGACTGTGATGTCCATGATGCGGATGCAGCGCTTTTCGAACCGTCTCGCTGAGGAGGGAACAAGGACAGATCTGCCATGACAACGGTGTGACTGAGAAGAAAGCCAGGCCCTATGGGTTGGACTTCTCTACTTAAAAGTGTCAACACCGAAAGATAACATCATTGCGTCAGTGCATCCCGCAAAGCTAGGTTGTCGTAGTTGTTTGTCGGCGCTATGTCAGCATGACTTCGACTGAGAAGATCGCCGGCTACGCTTGGTCGAAAATGGACATTCCACGGTCCATTGCAGTTCAATTAGGCTGCTGCACAGCTGCACATTCAGGCGAAACTTGGAAGTTTGTGGTGTCCATTAAAGCATCGCGGGTGGGTACGTGAAGATCCATGATATCGCCGAGGTGTTGCAAAGAGGAAAGCATCTGCTTTGTCTCGTCTCGTCTCGATTTTCCAAGCATTGGTGCATTTGCCGCGGCTGATTATGGCCCGAAGCGTTCTGCGTGCAATTGTGAGCAACTCAGTCCGTTAGACAAATAAATTTGAGGAGTGGGAGTTTCTCTGAAGACGAACGAGAGCCAACCAATTTGGTTGAACCCTGAGTCCAAATCAACATTACCAGATCCTTCGGACCGATCATCCCGCAGATGGGGACTTGAGGGTTTCGGAGAAGTGAACCTTTTATACCTCCGCATGCCTGGTATATGGCTGACGAATTGCAGCGCTGGTTCGACCAAGCTGGTGACGGCGCTGAACTGTCCGCGACGACGCCTGAGCGATAGAGCGCTCGCTTCTCATATATCTCAAGAGTTGGCAGAGCTTGGGTATCATCGCGACCGAATACCAATCAAGCATCTTCATCCCTGAGTGTGGACAATCCACTAAAACAAGCATGAATCCTCCGATGAGCTTGATTGCTAAGTGCCGCAATCTAAGTTCGATTGCCATCATAGCTTGTAGATCATTTCCGAAGCGCACTCGCCGAGCAAAGGACGGACCAAAGGCATCCGAGTGATCGTGAACCTTCTTCATTGTCGATCAACTCGACTGCAAATTCCTGATAAGTGTCGAGCGGCCCAAGCGATATCTCATACTCGCGGTGCGTGAGAGATGGTAAATTGACCGTCGTTACATCAGTGTTCCAGGGAAATGTTTGAATGGAGAGCACCAACGCTTTCGCGAAGTTCTCCGGCATTCATCAAATCCACGTGTGGTATCGCCATTTTCTCGGACATCTTTTTCTATGGGTTGATGCCCCCGATCCTTCCGAATGTCCTTAGAGACCGCGTGCATGTTAAACCCCATCAAGGTAATGTCGGGTCTCCAACCATTTGGATGTTAAATCGCTGTCTGACGGAGACCCGTAGTGCAGCTTTGGACCAGTTTGATGCTTGCAATATACTCCATCGCGATTGTCATTAGCTCACGTAAGCTCGCCTTCTATGGGTCCCTTGCAAAGTTCCCTTCTGATACTCAGGACCGACAGCCATAGCGGGCCATCTTTCGGATGCTGGGAAGCGTCGCAAGCCCTTGTTCCTCGCCACACTCCTCTTTCAAGCTGCTGGCGTCGCTCTTCTGACTGTTGGATCTTCCCTTGCTTGGTGGATCAGCGGTGTGATACTCACGGGTATATCCTCTGGGGTCACTTGGACTTCGAGCCTCGCATTGGCGATCGATGTGACTGCGCCAGAAAACATGGCAGAAGGCCTCGCTTTCGTCAGTATCAGCCTGCAGTGTGGCTTGTTCCTGGGAAACGTTCTTGGTGGCGTGGTGTATCAAAAAGGAGGATACTACGCCGTCTGGGCCATGTGCTTTGCATTGATCGCGGTCGACGTGGCCTTACGCCTTGTGATGGTGGAGTCGCGAAGGACGCAGACTGCACCCACGACAATCGAAGGCTCTGACAAGGACGTGTACGAAACACCATCGACACCAGGTACAACCGAGACCGCCCGATTAGAGGAGCCCATTCGAAGCAGTCTGCCGCCGTTGCTATTGCTGTGGAGAAGTCCAAGGTTTTCGGCCACCATCGTCGGGACCATCCTCAATGCAACGCTCTTGACTTCGTTCGATGGCGCTCTGACCATTCATTTGCAAGACATCTTCGGCTACACGCCTCTTGAAGTCGGGCTGACATTCATGGCGCTTCTCGTCCCAATATTTCTGGCGCCTTTGATTGGACGAATCGCGGACCGCTATGGATCTCGAATGGTTCTCACTGCCAACCTACTTCTCGGGACGATTCCGTTGGTGTGCCTGCGATATGTGAGCTACAACTCAATCGGCCAAAAGGTCCTGGTATGCGCGCTATTGTTCTTGGTCGGCTTGACTTGCGCGGGCAGGATAGGCATATATACGTCCCAGGTCAATCATGCGGTGCGGGCTTTTGCGCGAGATCATTCGAGGCAGCTCGACCCTGACAAAGCGATCGCACAGGCACAAGGCGTCTGGACTGCCGCGTACTCTCTCGGCTGCGGACTCGGCCCAGTTTACGGAGGATTGATCCAAGGCAGAGCCGGGTGGGCCACGGAAACTTGGGCGGTTGCTTTGTTAGGTGTATTTGCTGCTGCCCTTGCATTCCTCTTCACCGACGGCTGGCTCGGCAGGGGCATCAAATAGTGAGGGCCTGTACAGAGAGGAGCACGCTTTGGATGGTTGTCTTCTACCCGGAATGTCAGCAAAGCGCAAGTTGAAATGTCAAGCGAATGAATTCAAAATAAATTCGGTGTAAGATCGAAGTGCCGCCTCACAAATCCTCCTTCCTGATACCTTCCTCACCAACCTTCCCAACACCACCATCACCATCAGCATTAGCAAGAACAGCAGCTATAGCATTGACCCAAGCAGCCAACCTCATCCCAGCCCTCCCAATCTGCATTTCCACAACCGGGTACGCAGCCTCGTAATACTCGCCTTCACCCAGATCGTTCTCTTTTACCCAGTCCAGCCCAGGCGCGAGAACGTGCGAGCAAACAATCGCGTTTGACTCAGTCGCCCATTCGATGCCGCATGCATTTGGGTTCGCGAGGTCGGTGCATTCTTGGGCCAGAAAATTCGAATTGAACTCGCGGTCTTGAGAGGAAGATGAAAATGAAGATGAAGGTGCAGCCAACCTGAGTCTCCCAGCCAGTTCCCTCGCCCATTTCACAGCAGCAGGCTTCTCCTCTACCGCGTGCGCGTCGAAGGAAAGACCGTTGAGTTTCCTCGCGATGGACGAGTCCCACACCGAGTGCAGATTTGTGCGCTGAGTCCTGTGGCCGTCGAATTGCACGGGGATGTCGTTGCCGCCACGCGCGAGATCTTCGGTGTGCAGAGGTTGGTGAATGTCGCCGATGAAGTGGAGGACGAATTTGAGAGCTTCGTTGCGGGTACGGAAGGGGTTGGAGGTGTTGAGCAAAAGGGATGTCTGTGGAATTCATGATTTTCAATTAATTGTTGTGGACGTTGCGGTTTGTGGGGGGTTTCAAGTATGTTTGTAGGGATTGAAACACGGTGTTTTTGTTTTCTAGTCTTCGGACGTACCTGGTTGGAGAGGGCGGAGATCACGCAGCCCTGCAGTGGTTTGCAATCGCGTTCGAAATCGAGGTTACAGCTCTCTGGCGGGTTGTCTTTCGCGTCTGTCGTCACATGGGGTCAGCTGCAAAACGCATACCAGCTACGCGGCGGTGATCAAGCAGGCTGGAAACGCATTCTCAGCGTTACTCACCGATGAAATGCCACCCTTCAGTGAAAGGCTGACGCTGCCGAATCGTATCCGGCCAGACAGCCGCATCGCTGATGTCGAATTTTTCCGAGGGCTTGAGAAGGTCTTGAATAAGTTGAGAAGCGTCTTCGGTAAAGAAGTGCTGGGCCAGGTAGCCGACGGTGCGGTGACCCAGACCGCCCCAGGCGATTGTTTGGCCTGTGAGGGCGAGGAGGGTGAGGGAGGTGAGATACAACATGCTTCCCACTTAGCACACGTCAAAGCGTGTTGAAAGTACAAGAAAGGTGAGATGGATGGTGTTTGTTGTTTTGTTATTGTTGATGACTGGAAAGTATATGTAGTAAGTAGTTGTGATGTTGGGTGGTGGCTGGAGGCTGGGATTTGGAGGTTAGCGGCGGATGCCTGCATGGGATCGCCATAGCGTACACACATGTATCGTGCAATCGATTTGGATAGCCACGATACCTATCGAATCATTGCTGTAAGAATCTTACCTTGACGAATTGTGTTTTTTAGTCTATGTCGTGTTACATCTTGTCTTTGGGTCGGCGAAATGGTTGGCTGTCAAGGACAGGCGGCGTTTCAGATTAGGCGCGACGTCAACAACATCGACCTACCTACACAAGCGGCGTTGACAACCTGTAAATTCAGCGAGACGCAACGATAAGGCTAGAGGGAAGAGACGAGGAATGATTTTGTAACTCTTTGAATTGACGGGTATAAAGATAGAGAAATGTATGTATGCAGATTATGGTGGTGTTACAGCAAGGTAACCGGCCGGCGACAACTGGTCGTCCCGCAAAAGTGTCTCCCTCTAAAAGGAAAAGGTAGAGAAAGATGCTGAGCATGCATCGAAGTCGTAGACAGGACATTGCGTGTCTTGGATAAAAAAGCGCTAGAGAGCAGATCAAAAGAAAAGGTTGTGCAGCAGTGTCGTGTGCCCGAGCGCCGTGTAACGCCGAGCTTTGTAGATTATCTTGTCATCCCTGTTGGAAAAGTGAAGCACTCAAAGGTATATGTGAGATGCTTTAGTTGGTGGGGAGGGACTCGGTGAGCTGCTTGATCTGCTCAGGGCTGAGGGACGCAATGATGCTGTGGACGTCGAGCTCCTGGATGGAGCGCTTGACGACGCCTTCGACGATGTGGTTGAGGTTGAGGCCCTCCATGAGGCCACCGACGGTGCCAGAGTTCAGGTCAAGAACGCTAGAGGCGTCGCCCTGGCCACCAACGGCGCCGCCGACAGTGCCGGATGCGAGGCCGAGGACGTCACCGGAGTAGCCCTCCTGGCGCTTGACGACGTTGCCAACGACGTCGTTGGCGTTGAGGCCCTTGGTGAGGCCGCCAACGAGGCCAGAGCCAAGGTTGAGGGTCTCGTCGGGCTTCTCAGAGTTGCCGACAACACCGCCAACGGTGCCAGAGGCCAGGCCGAGAACATCACCAGACTCACGCTTGACAACGTTGCCAACGACGTCGTTGGCGTTGAGGCCCTTGGTAAGACCACCAACGAGGCCAGAGCCAAGGTTGAGGGTCTCGTCGGAGTTGCCAGACTGACCGACAACACCGCCAACGGTGCCGGAAGCAAGACCGAGAACATCGCCAGACTCACGCTTGACAACGTTGCCAACGATGTCGTTGGCGTTCAGGCCCTTGGTAAGGCCGCCAACGAGGCCAGAGCCCAGGTTGAGGGTCTCGTCGGACTTCTCAGAGTCGCCGACAACACCGCCAACGGTGCCAGAGCCGAGACCGAGAACGGAGCCAGACTCCTGGCGCTTCAGGACATTGCCAACAGTGTCGGCAAGGTTAAGGCCGTCAGTGAGGCCGCCGACAGTGCCAGAACCGAGGTTGAGGGTCTCGTCAGACTTGTCGGAGTTGCCAACAACGGAACCGACAGTGCCAGAGCCGAGACCGAGAACGCCGCCGGACTCCTGGCGCTTCAGGACGTTGCCGACAGTGTCGGCAAGGTTAAGGCCGTCAGTGAGGCCGCCGACAGTGCCGGAACCGAGGTTGAGGGTCTCGTCAGACTTGTCAGAGTTGCCAACAACAGAGCCAACAGCGCCAGAGCCAAGGTTGAGGGCGTCACCGGACTCACGCTTGACGTTAAGGCCAAGACCGTCGACGGTGTCGGTGACGGTGTTGAGGAGAGGAGAGACGGTGCCGGCCATCAAGTCACGCTTGATGATGTCGAGGTCGCCGACGGTCTGGTCGAGGCCGAGAGAGTCGACAAGGTTGGAGACGACCTCACGCTTGGTCTGGACGCCAACGTTGACGTCGTTGACAATGTCCTTGACCTGGTCAACAACGCTGCGCTTGACCTGAGCACCAACCTCGACGCCGTGAAGGACGTCCTTGACGTCGTCGACAGTGTTGCCAACAATGCCGCGCTTGGCGACGTTAAGGCCACCAACAGTGTTGAGGACACCGTTGACGGTGCCACCGACGCCACCGCCAACAAGGCCGTTGACGAGGTCACGAGCCTGAACACCGACCTTGACGCCGTTAACAGTGTCCTTGACGTTGCCGACAGTTCCAGAGAGGGTGTTGTCGACGACGCCGCGCTTCACGTGCAGGTCGTTGACGTCTGCCTGGACACCGACGTTCTTGAGGAGCTCAGTGACGCTCTTGGTGGCATCACCGGTAACGTCGCGCTTGACAGGGAGGTTGAGGCCAGAGACGATGGGGAGGCCGCTGGTGATTGCGTCGACGTTGGCAACGTTGTCGACGGTGGAAAGAAGAGCCTCACGCTTGGTGGGCATGGCCATGGTGGCCGCCGTGAGGGCGAGAGTGACGAAAGCGTACTGCATCTTGAAAAGGAGTGTGTGGGTATTAACGAAAGTGGTAAAGTTGGTAAAAGAGAGTGATGGTAGAGAAGATGAGTTGCTTGTGTGTGGGAGAAGGAGTTCAACTTGTGAGCTGGGGATGATCGCTTCATATACTGGGATGAAGTGTTAGCTCCTACTTCACATGGACTGGAGAGGAGACCCACCGAGTCAGCACATCTTGAGCCTGGTCCTGGAGATATGGATACCGGGGCCTTCAGGCCAATGGAAGTGTGAGCCTCGTCGCAATTCTAGTGGTGATCGTCGCGCAACGTTGGCACGCATAGTCCGTCACGAGGTTGGCTCGACGCCAGTTGGCTAGCGATGTCCTTGCGTCGACTATCGTCAGGTTTGCCACAAGGGAGCTGTCAAGGCTCGTGGATGAGGATGCTTAGCTCGAGAAGAATAGGGGATCACAAGTCTTCCGTAGATAGGAATGAGCTAGCCATGCAAAGTTCAGGTTCAGCAGTGGTGGCCAATCCGGGTACTCCACTTGCGTGAATTGAGCTGCAACAACGATAGCAATAAATGCTCTGTATACTGTCGAGTACAGTTACATTCAAACATACCGGCACCGTTGGAGGATCATTCCATCAGCCTTCATCACAAGATCTTCTGCTGTGGCCATCTGTTTCCTAACCACTACAGACCTTCACGCCCATGGCGATCTGCTCTTCACTCATCGGCGAGTGGAGGTTGAGATGGCGTGAGCACCGACGTCCTGACCTGAGTCCACTTCGCTCGAAAGGGAACCCTTGTGGCGGTCGATCATTCTGGGGCCGCCCGGCCGTGGGAGCAGAAGTGGACCCATGAGGGATGCCGCCGGCTAAGGAGGCGCGGTGCTGTATGCTGGGTTCAGCGGGTTCTGTAGCCAGGTTTCACCAGAGCGTTCGCGCGCATGCTAAGATCTGCAGGCGTAAACAAACATCTGCCATCGTGTTGTTGTGGTTGTTGTTGTTATCCTTTGCGCTCTTGAATTGTTCCAGTGGTGCAGCACATTCGAGTTGAGCGTTGAGGCGTCTACATCTCTGGCCCAGACGCGTATCCGTAGCTGTCGATGTGGTATGGCTGTTCGAAAGAAGCGTAATCACATCGTCGTCGACAAGGCGTCCAGGACCCATGTGCCATGACGCGCAATTATTTCTGAGCACGTGTCACTTAGTCGTGTCCACGTTCGTTGTCTTCACAAGGTTCGGCATGTTGCGAGTCGCAAGACGTTGGAGAGGCCAAAATGTCCGCGTTCAAGGAAAAGATCGACACTCTTCGCTGAAGACCAAATTTCAATCGTCCCCACACCAACCTAACTTCACCTGCTGCCACGAGTCAGCGCATGGCAGGGAGTAGGGAGTCGACACCTATTATTTACCAAAATACACCACTACTGCGTTCCGTCTTTGCCGTCATCTTCAAGAAGTCGAGGCTATCCGTCAGCTCAGAACATAGTACCAGGGTACCAACTGCTGCAGCAATATGGAGCCATATATGCAATAATCCTGGCGAGGCCTTTTGCCATCAGTCCGACCAGCCATTATTGGCCCACCAAACGAATCCATCGACCTCGAACTTGTGGTCTGTCCGTCTTGTCTAGTACAACGTCTTTGCCATCCCTGGACGGAGCTCGCAGAATTTCCGGCCTCCCCAGCAGCTGCTGCACGACCGTGGAGGTCGAATATACTTCCGCGACTCCAATCACACCATATGATTCCGCGGTCTGCCTCACTCAAGTGAGGAGGCGTCAGGCTCACATGTCCATGACTGCATCTAATCTGCCAAGCTCGTTTCACCAGAGGTGCTCTATCTTGAAGATCTATATATCGGCGAGTCGCGGATAAGAGTGGGTGATCTACGCCTTGGCGCGCGTGGCCATGCTTCTCAAGAAATGCTAATCACTATCTACTTGGCACATGACACAAGCCTAAAGATACAGACTGTACGGATGCAGTGCCAGAGTGCCGAAAAGTGCTTGGTGGAGGAGCACTTCTTCACCCTCGAATATGAGCTGATCCATGCGTTGACGCTACAGCCATCCCCCACGTGGCCCGCCACCCTGATTTGATATTCCAAGTTAACCAGCAAACGTGTAAGGCAATCTTACAACTTCACCGACTCGAAATACTGACCGGTCCGACAGAGCCCTAGACCGGGTTCTTTTTCTCGTCATCCCCGACCCAGTCGCCGTTGGGATCATCTCTCTGGAATATGAGCAAGCCCATTTCTCTTGCTCGAGCGCCTCATCGCACC
>Ga0265797_10009333_pt1 | contig 12788 bp, 9 predicted proteins | sample P2T30metagenome_FD_192433 | JGI IMG/M metagenome (GOLD analysis project Ga0265797, IMG submission 192433) | Plant litter microbial communities from East Loma Ridge, Irvine, California - P2 T30 | ecosystem: Environmental > Terrestrial > Plant litter > Unclassified | place: USA: California... | reverse complement strand
CGAACAGCGGCCGCTGCTGGTCTATCCCTTGCCCAGCCCGATCGACGCGGCCGGCGAGGCACGCCTGCGCTGGCGCTTCGGCGATGCGCAGCAGCGCGACCGCTGCGACCGCGACCGGGACCGGGACCGGGATGCCGGACCAGCCGGATCGGCCGGATCGGCCGGACTCACCGGCCCCGCCTATCAACCGGCACTCGAAAAACTGCTGGGCGCCTGCTACGGCGTCTCCAGCGTGTCACTCGACAGCTACCTCGATGAAGTGCAGTTGCCGCAGTCCAGCCTGATAGGGATGGGGCCGCCCGCCGCGCGCCTGCAGGCGTCCAGCGGGCGCCTCGGTCCGGTGCGCAGCATCGAGGCCCTGCTCGAATGGCTGGAGCCGGGCCATTTCCCGTGGCGTCCGCTGGCCGAAGTGCGTCTGGTGCAGGCGGTCGACGCGCTGCGCGAGCGCGCCGCCGACCCCCAGGCCCCGGCCCTGGTGCGCGAGTTGGCCCGCCTGGGCCAGTCCTATCTCGGGCAGCAGGGCGAACTGGAAGCGGCACGCCGCATCGAGCAGCACGTGATCGCACTGGAAGAGGGCCTGCATGCGATGGAGGAGGGCAAGCGCGGCCATCCCGGCGTGCGCCGCGCCGGTGACGGTGCGGCCACAACTGCAATGACGGGTACAACGGCAGCGGCGGGCACGGCAGCAGTGCCTGCCGGCACTGCTGCCGATGTCCTCGACGACAAGCTGTCGCACCTGCAGGAGCTGATCGACAACCGCAGTCCGCGCGAAGCACGGGCGCTGGCGGACAGCTTGCGCAGCAGCATCCTGCGTCCGAGTGTGGCGCATCCGCTACGGCGGCGCGGGGCGGCGATGATCAAACAGGTTTATCTTCAGGAGGGCGACAAGGACGCCTTGCTGGCATTCACCCAGGACGAGGTGCATTCGCTCGAGGGCGCCTTGATCCAGGCCGCCGGAGGACGGCCGCTGGTGCCCGGTTGAGCAATAAATGTGCAGCCGCGGTGATCGATCCGGGCGTTGCTTCAGGTAAAATCGCGGCATGCGTATCCTTATCAGTAACGACGACGGCTATCTCGCGCCCGGCATCAACGCCCTGGCCGATGCGTTAGCAAAGGTTGCCGACATTGTGGTGGTCGCTCCCGACAGCAACCGCTCGGGCGCGTCCAACTCCTTGTCGCTGGACCGCCCGCTGTCGGTGGCGAAGGCTGCAAACGGTTTTTATGTTGTCAACGGCACCCCGACCGACTGCGTCCACATCGCGTTGACGGGGATGCTCGACGCCCGCCCCGACCTGGTCGTTTCCGGCATCAATAACGGCCAGAATATGGGCGACGACACCTTGTATTCGGGCACGGTCGCGGCCGCGACCGAAGCTTATCTGTTCGGCATCCCGGCGATCGCCTTTTCCCAGGTGCACTCTGGCTGGGCCGAGATCGAATCGGCGGCCAGGGTGGCGCGCGACATCGTGCTGCGCCGCTTCGACCAGGTCGAGTCGCCTTTCCTGCTGAACGTGAACATCCCGAATCTGCCTTACGAGCAGATGGGGCCGCTCACCGCGACCCGTCTCGGCCGGCGCCACCAGTCGGAACCCGTGATCCGCGCCCAGGATCCGCGCGGCCGCGAAATCTTCTGGATCGGCGCGCCCGGCGCCTGCCGCGATGCCGGCGAGGGCACGGATTTCCACGCGACCGCCGCGGGCCGGGTCTCGGTCACGCCGCTGCAGGTCGACCTGACCCACCGCGAGCAGCTGCAATTGTTGCGCAGCAGCCTGGAATGAGCCAACCATGAGCGAAAAGCGCAGCAATTTCCCCTTGCCGCTGTCGTCCGTGACCGGACCCGGCACGCGCAAACCGGCCGAGCGGGCGCCGATCGCGACCCCGCAGACCGCGACCCAGAACGCGCGCAGCAACCAGGGCGCAGGCGCACGCACGCCGGTGCAGCCGCCGCCCGGTCCGCCGGGACCGGCCAAGAGCCAGGCCCCGGCGCAGACCCAGACCGCGCTGCCGCGCTCCGACCTGATGGCGACCGAGGCACCACGCCGCGCCATGGCCCAGCGCGTGGCGCGCCAGGGCGTCAAGGACCCGCAAGTGTTGAGTGCGCTGGAAACGGTGCCGCGCCACCTGTTCCTGGAACCGGCCATGTCGGCCCAGGCCTATGCCGACATCTCGCTGCCGATCGGCCACAACCAGACGATTTCGCAGCCGTATATCGTGGCGCGCATGATCGAATTGCTGCGAGGCCGCGGCCATCCGCTGCGCCGCGTACTCGAGATCGGCACCGGCTGCGGCTACCAGGCGGCGGTGCTGTCCTGCGTGGCGCAGGAGGTGTATTCGATCGAGCGCATCAAGCCGCTGCACGAGCTGGCCAAGGCCAACCTGAGACCCTTGCGCATCGCCAACCTGCGTTTACAGTACGGAGATGGTATGCTAGGGCTGCCGCAGGTGGCGCCTTTCGATGCCATCATCCTTGCTGCGGCCGGACTCGAGGTGCCGCGCGCACTGCTCGAGCAGATGGCCATCGGCGCCCGACTGGTGGCGCCCCTCGGCGCCCAGGTCCAGCACCTGCAGCGCATTATCCGCACCGGCACATCGGAATGGACCAGCGAAACGCTGGAGGCCTGCCATTTCGTCCCGCTGCGGCCAGGCACCGCCTGAGCATGCCAGAATGTTGTAACAGACACAGAGAGAATGAAACAAATACCCCGCTTAGCCCTGCTGACGATTTCCCTGGGCCTGCTTTCCGCGTGCAGCACCCCAACCCGCCAGGCACCTGTCGTCGACCGTCCGACGGCGTCCGCGTCGAATTACCGTCCGTATCGCCCGGCACCGGCCCCCGCGCCGGCAGCCGCCTCCGAAGACCATGTCGACGCCAAGGGCAGCTACACGGTGCGCCGCGGCGACACCCTGCTGCGCATCGCCTTCGACCACGGCCAGAACTACCGCGACCTGGTGGCCTGGAACAACCTGCGCGACCCGGACGACATCAAGGTCGGCCAGGTGCTGCGCGTGGCGCCGCTGAATGGTAACGGCAACGCCGGTAGCACCGCGATGGTGACCTCGCCGATCACGATGCCTGGCGCCGACAAGCCGGCCCCGATCCCCAAAAAGACCGCGCCGCGCGGCGACAAGAAACCGTACAGCGACGCCACCCTGGCCGACGCCGACAAGGACGACGCGCCGAATCCGAAAGCGGTCGAGCGTCCGGCATCCGGCGCACTGGCGGCGGGCAGCACCGTCACCGCCAACGACGACGAAAAGCTGAGCTGGATGTGGCCGTCCGACGGCCGCATCATCGCCACCTTTGACGAAGGCAAGAACAAAGGCATCGACATCGCAGGCAGGCTGGGCCAGCAAGTGATGGCCGCCGGCGCCGGAAAGGTAATGTATGCCGGCAGCGGCATCCGCGGATATGGTAATCTCGTAATCGTCAAACACAGCAACAGTCTGCTGTCGGCTTACGCACACAACCGCTCGATCCTGGTCAAGGAAGGTCAGAACGTGACCAAGGGCCAGGCCATTGCGGAAATGGGCAATTCGGATGCCGACACGGTCAAACTGCATTTCGAGATACGTCAGCAGGGAAAGCCGGTCGATCCGTCGAAGTTCCTGCCCAGTCGCTAGAGAGGCCCAATGAAGCTGCCGCCCGATCCGCTGGATAACGATACATCGGAAGATGTTCCGGATGGGGCGCTGGATGACGGCGAGCCCGGGGCGGATGGCGTCGACCGTGGCGAACTCCTGTCCGAGGATGCCCGCGCCTGCAGCGGTAGCGAAGGCGTCGACGAGCTGAAGAGCGTGCTGCAGGCCGAGCTCTCGACCGATACCACCCAGCATTACCTGAACCGCATCGGCGCCAAGCCGCTGCTCGGCGCCGAGCAGGAAGTGCAGGTCGCGACCCGGGCCAAGGCCGGCGATTTTGCTGCTCGGCAGAAGATGATCGAGCACAATCTGCGGCTCGTGGTCTCGATTGCCAAACACTACATCAACCGCGGCGTGGTGCTGCTCGACCTGATCGAGGAGGGCAACATCGGCCTGATGCGCGCCATCGACAAGTTCGAGCCCGAGCGCGGCTTCCGCTTTTCCACCTACGCCACCTGGTGGATCCGCCAGAGCATCGAGCGCGCCATCATGAACCAGGCGCGCACGGTGCGCCTGCCGGTGCACATGGTGCGCGAGCTGAACCAGATCCTGCGCGCCAAATACCATCTCGAAGCCCAGCACCACGACGGCAAGGAAGCCAGCGCCGAAGACATTGCCAGCCTGGTCGGGCGCCCGGTGGAAGAGGTGCAGGACATCCTGGCGCTGTCCGAACACGCGACCTCGCTCGACGCCCCGCTCGACAACGATCCGCAAAGCAGCCTGATGGACATGCTGCCCGACGAAGGCGATGTCAGCCCCGATGCCCAGGCCGAGCAGCACGAAATGTCGCTGCTGGTGCGCGACTGGCTGCAAAAGCTGCCCGACAAGCAGCGCGTGGTGGTCATGCGCCGCTTCGGCCTCGACAACGACGATCCGGCCACGCTGGAAACCCTGGCCGAAGAGATGGGCGTGACGCGCGAGCGCGTGCGCCAGATCCAGCAGGAAGCCCTGGTCAAGCTCAAGCGGGCCATGGCTGCCCGTGGCGTGCTGCGCGATTCCTTGCTATGATGTTCGGCTGGCCGGAAAGGCCTCAAGGCCGTCGTCCCGTTCCCATCTTCTTCAGACATGCAAGAAACCTTCATTAACATCAAATCCCTCGACATGGACGCGCGCGGCGTCGGCCACCTGGAGAACGAAGACGGTTCGCAGGGCAAGGTCATCTTTGTCGAAGGCGCGCTGCCGGGCGAGCGCGTCAGTTACGAGACCACGCGCAAGAAGAAGAACTGGGAAGCGGGCCGCATGCTCACGCTGCAAAAGGCGACCGCGATGCGCGTCCAGCCGAAGTGCGAGCACTTCTGGCATTGCGGCGGCTGCTCGATGCAGCACCTGGAACCGACGGCCCAGGTGGCGATGAAGCAGCGCGTACTGGAAGATAACCTGTGGCATATCGGCAAGACCAAGGCCGACAACATCATGCGCCCGATGTACGGCCCGACCTGGGGCTACCGCTACCGCGCACGCCTGTCGGTGCGCCATGTGCCCAGGAAGGGCGGCATCCTGGTCGGCTTCCACGAGCGCCATTCCTCGTATGTTGCGGACATGAGCAACTGCTACATCGTGCCGCCGCACGTGGCCGCGATGCTGGTGCCGCTGCGCGAGTTGATCAGCGCGCTGTCGATCTACCAGCACGTGCCGCAGATCGAACTGGCGGTGGGCGAGGAAAGCACGGTGATGGTGCTGCGCATCATGGCGCCCCTGAGCCGGGCCGACGAGGTGCTGGTAAAAGCCTTTGCCGACCAGTGGAACATCGAGTGGTGGCTGCAGCCGAAGGGCCCGGACACGGCCTATCCGTACTACCCGAACAAGACCGAGCTGTATTACACGCTGCCGGAATTCGGGATCCGCATGCCGTTCAAGCCGACCGACTTCACCCAGGTGAATCACCAGGTCAACCGCCTGCTGGTGGCCAAGGCGCTGCGCCTGCTGGAAGTGCAGCCGGACGACCGCGTGGCCGACCTGTTCTGCGGCCTCGGCAACTTCACGCTGCCGCTGGCGACCCAGGCGCGTGAAGTGGTGGGTATCGAGGGCAGCACCGCGCTGACGACGCGTGCGCTGGAAAATGCACGCGCCAATGGTTTGTCGGATAAAACCAGCTTCTCGACGCGCAACCTGTTCGAGATCACGAAAGAAGACCTGATTGCCCTCGGCAAGTTCGACCGCATGCTGATCGACCCGCCGCGCGACGGCGCCGTGGCGCTGGCGACGGCGCTGGCCGAACTGCGCCTGACGCATCCGCAGTTGCTGCCCAAGCGTATCGTCTACGTGTCGTGCGGCCCGGCCACGCTGGCGCGCGACACCGGCATCCTGACGCACCGCGCCGGCTACAAGCTGAGCAAGGCGGGGGTGGCGAACATGTTCCCGCATACCTCGCACGTGGAGTCGATCGGGGTGTTCGACCTGGTGGAGGATTTCGTGCCGCGCGAGTTCCTGGCGCCGGAGGTGAGGTCGGAGCAGGGTGGGCAGGAAGCGTAAAAGCAGGATAACTACCCCAAGACACCGTCGTCCCCGCGCAGGCGGGGACCCATACTGAGCAACCGAAGCCGCTATATCAGCATTGTGGCTTCGCTATATTCAGTATGGGCCCCCGCCTTCGCGGGGGCGACGGCTTTAGTTCAACCGCTTCAGCGCCCGCGCCGCCAGCACCTCAAACAACCCGGCCGGATCCACCGGCTTCACAAAATAGTGATCGAACCCGGCGCCATCGGCGCCGCCCTGGTCCGATTGCCGTCCATACCCCGTGATCGCCACCAGCAGCGCCTCGCGCGTGCCGGGCAGCTTGCGCAGGCGGCGCGCCAGTTCGTAGCCGCTCATGCCGGGCAGGCCGATGTCGAGCAGGAAGCCGTCGTAGGACTGGCGCGCGGCACGGGCCAGTGCGTCGCGCGGGTCGTGCACCACGGTCACCGCGTGGCCGCCGGATTCCAGCAGCAGCCCCAGGGTCAGGGCCGCATCCACGTTGTCGTCCACCAGCATCAGGTTCAGGCCGCCGCCGGCATCCTGCGCGGCGAATGCGGGCGGCGGCGCATCGAGGGTCTCGCGGCTGTGCAGGCGCGGCAGGCGCAGCGTGAATTCGCTGCCCTGGTTGCGGCCCGCACTGGCCACCGTCACCATGCCGCCATGCAGTTCCACCAGACTCTTGACCAGTGCCAGGCCCAGGCCGAGGCCGCCCTGGGCGCGGTCGGGCGTACGCTCGGCCTGCGAGAACAGGTCGAACACGGTCGGCAGCAGATCGGCCGGGATGCCGATGCCGCTGTCCGACACGCTCAGCAGCACCTGGTCGCGGGTGACGTCCATGCGGATCGCCAGGCGGCCGTTTTCCGGCGTGTACTTGGCGGCGTTGTTGAGCATGTTGGCCAGCACCTGCACCAGGCGCTTGTAGTCGCCCTGCACGATGGCGGCGTCGCTGTCCGGCGGCATGCGCAGTGTCAGCAGGTGGTGGCGCGCCTCGATCAGCGGGCGCACCTGCTCGACCGCGTCGGCGATCACGCGGCGCAGGTCGATCTCGTCGCGTGCCAGCACCACCAGGCCGCGCGTCACGCGCGAGACGTCCAGCAGGTCGTCGATCAGGCCGGTCATGTGGGTCACCTGGCGCGCGATGATGGCGCTGGTGCGTTCGATGCGCGCGTTGTCGGGCGTGCCCATGTTCAGCAACTGGGCTGCGGCCGAGATCGGCGCCAGCGGGTTGCGCAGCTCGTGTGCCAGCATCGCCAGGAATTCGTCCTTGCGGCGGTCGGCCAGGCGCAGCGCTTCTTCGGCGCGCACGCGCTCGACCGCGGTCCAGGAGCGCTCGGCCACGTCCTCGATCAGGCGCACGATGTCGGCGCTCCACACGCGCGGCAGGTTGTCGTTGATGAACAGGCAGGCGGTGAGGGCGCCGTTGCGGTTGATCGGCACCACCACGCCGGACCGCACCTGCAGCGCCGCATAATTGGGCCAGATGTCCGCACCGTTGGTGCGCGGGTCGCGCTGCAGGTCGCTCGAGACCCAGGTGCCGTGCGCCAGTGCGGTGAAGTTGGCACTGCCGAACAGCGAGATCGGGAAGGTGCCGCTGAGCTCGGCGACGATGCCGTCGGTGTAATTCGAGTGGAAGGTGACCAGGCCCTTGTCGGCGTCGTAGTCGCCGTACAGCACCCGGCTGACCTGCAGGAAGCGGCCCAGCATGGCGCCGGTCTCGGCGAAGATGCGGGCCGGGTCGTCCAGGCGGCGCAGCACGTCGGACAGCTCGAGGCGGAACTCGTTCATGTCGAGCAGCGTGGTCTGGCGCGCCACGGCGTCGCGCAGCGCCTGCTCGGCGCGCACGCGGTCGAGCGCTTCCCAGCTGCGCTCGGCGATATCGGCGGCCACGCGCTGGGCTTCCTCGTCCCACTCGCGCGGCGTGCTCGAGTAGCCGACCAGCGCCGCTTTCAGTTCGTTGCGGCGCACCCGCGGCAGCACCAGCATCGCGCGCACGCCGGCGGCGGCATAGCGCGGACCGCGTTCCGGCAGGCGCCCATCCTGCTCGGTGTCGTGCACGGCGAGCGGCGCACCGTTGCGCAGCAGCGACAGCGTCGAGGCGCCAAAATCGTCGAGGCGCGCATGCCGCCCCATGATCGGCGCGGCCGCGTGCCCGTTGCGCGCCCAGTCATGGATCACTTCGAAGCTGCCGGCTTCTTCATCGGCCTCGACATAGCAGGCATTGTCGAGCTGCAGGTACTTGCCGATCAGCGCGCAGGCGGTCTCGATGATGTCGGACGGATGGTGCAGGCGGCGCAGCGTATCGACCACCTGCAGCTGCAGCGCGTGGCGGCGCTCGAGCTGTACGCGCTGGCTGGTTTCGCTGGTCACGCACAGCACGCCGCGCACGATGCCGTGGTCGTCGCGCAACGGTGAATAAGCAAGGGTGAACCAGCCGGTGGCCGGCCGGCCGTCGCGCCAGACCGGGCAGGGCACGTCTTCGCCATAGGTCGGATGGCCGCCCAGCGCACGCTCGATGAGGGGTTTCACGGCGGGCCACAAATCGGGCTGCGCCTCGGCCAGCGGCTGGCCGAGCGCCTGCGGATGGCGGCTGTCGAGCAGGCTGGCGAAGGCGGCGTTGTACAGGAAAATCAGTTGCGGACCCCATACCACGTACATCGGGAATTCCGATTCGAGGATGAGGCTGACCGCATTGCGCAGCGTGGGGCTCCAGCAGGCCGGCGGACCGATGCTGCAGCCCGACCAGTCATGCGTGTGGTAACCGGCACGGATCGCACCGGTGCTGCCGAGGAGATGAAAAGCGCGGGTCGAAGCTTCCATGCTGATCGCCCCCAAGAGTGAAAACGGTCATTTTATTCTCGAAAGCACGAATTGGAACGCACTCCGGCAAATATTCATTTGCCACGCAAGAAACACCGATGCCGCCCGAGGAACAATGGATGCCTCGGGCGAACAGCATGATTAGCATATCGACATGCCGATCATGCCACGTTTTAGAACTTTGCGCGCACCCCGAACACGAAATTCCGGCCCGGCAGCGGCGAGATATCCTTGAGCAGCGAAGTCGACAGGCGAATGTCCTCGTTCAGCAGGTTTTTCGCCAGCAGGAACCAGGTCAGGTCGGTCTGGGCCAGGTGCTGGGTGTACGATAAATTGGCATCGACCAGGTTGTAGGCCGGCGTCGGCGTGCTCTCGAACGACGCCAGGCGCTCCTGGCCGCGGGCGTGGGTCCAGGTCAGGCCGGCGCGCCAGTCGGCCTGGCGGTAACCGGCGCCGGCGCCGATGCGGTCGGCCGGCTGCAGCGGCAGGCTGCCGCCTTCGTCGAGCTTGCCGCGCGAGGTGTCGGCGAACAGGCGGCCGTTCCAGCCCATGCCGGCCTCGTTATACGTCAGCTCGGCTTCGCCGCCTTGCACGTGGGCCTTGGCCTGTTCAAAAATGCGCTGGCGGAATTCGCCGCCGGCATTGCCATCCTCGTCCAGCAGGTCGTCGGTGACGTGGCCGTAGATGAAGTCCGAGACGTTGTTGCGGAACAGATTCGCCTTCCAGCGCACCAGACCGCTGGTCTTCTGCATCGACAGTTCGATGTTGCGCGAGACCTCCTTCTTGAGGTCGGGGTCGCCGACGTCGAAGGTGAGGGTGGCATCGTGCGGGCCGCCCGAATACAGTTCTTCAGTGGCCGGCGCGCGCTGGGCATACGACAGGGTCGCACCCACGCTGTAGCCGGGCGTGAATGGCCACAGCGCGCCGATCGAACCGGAGCCCAGGCCGAAGCTGCGTTCGCGGTTGCCGACCGGCTCGCGCTTGACGTTTTCGTAGCGCAGGCCGGCGTTCAGGCGCACCGGGCCGATCGCACTTTCTTCGACCACGAAGGCGGCCTGCGAAGTCGAATGGGTGACCGGCACCGTGTCCGGCCCGCCCTCGGCGCTGAGGGCCGAGAAATGGGTGTTCTCGGTCTGCACCCCGAAGGTGCCGTGCAGGGCGAGGCCGCCCAGGTCGAAGGGCTTGTGGGTCAGTTCCAGGCGCGATTCGAACGAGCGGTTGCTGAAGATGACTTCGGGCGCGCCATCGTCGCCGAGTTCGGCGTGGCGGTAATCGGTGAAGCCGGCCTTGAAGCGCGCGCTTTCCAGGCCCTGCAGCGGGTTGTGCACCAGGCTGTCGAAGTCGTAGCGGTTCTGGCGCTGGTCGATGCGCGAGCCTTCCTCGGTCGGGATGCCGTACACATTGGACAGGTGCGAGGCCGAGAAGCCGGCATAGCCCCAGTCGTCGATCCAGGAAGCGCCGGCGCCGATGCTGCGCGAGCTGGTGTCGGAATTCGGCAGGCGTGCCATCGCGGTCGATGGGTCGTCCAGCACGCGGTTACCCGGGATCTTGTAATCCTGGGTATCGCGCCAGTTGCCGTCGATATGCAGGCCGAGCTTGCCGACCGCGCCGTCCATCGAGCCGGACACGTTCTTGCCATTGTCGACCGTGCTGTAGCGGCTTTCGACCTGGCCGATCGGCTTGGCTTCCAGTTCGGTCGGGATGCGTTCGTTGACCACGTTGACCAGGCCGCCGATGGCGCCCGAGCCGTACAGCAGGGCGGCCGGGCCGCGCAGGATTTCGATCTGGCGCGCCACCGCGCCTTCGGAAGCGACTGCGTGGTCGTTCGACAAACCGGACACGTCGGAGGTCGCCATACCGTTTTCCAGCATTTTCACGCGCGAGCCTTCCATGCCGCGGATGATCGGACGCGAGGCGCCGGCGCCGAAGGCCGAGGCCGAGACGCCGAGTTCGTTCTGCAGGGTTTCGCCCAGCGAGCTGCCGACCTTGTCGCGCAGTTCGTCGCCCGCCAGCACCTTGGCCGGGGTCAGGATCTGGTCGCCCTCGCCATTGCGCAGCGGGTTGGCGGTGACCACGACCTGCTGGATCTTGCCTTCGCTGATGGTTTGCGGCTGCGGGGCGGCATCATCGGCGTGAGCAAAGGGTTGAAAGGCGAGCAGGATCGCGCTGGCGAGCAGCGTGCGTTGAATCTTCATGTTGGTAAACCTCGAGCAAATGGATAACGGTCCGCGCTGCCGGCGTCATGCGGGCAGCGTGGACAAGCAAAACTTGTAAAAGGGATGCAGAGTTATCAGGCTCGGGGTGGACCGCGCGGCTGGAAGGCGCACTCGGTCAGCAGGCAGATGCCCGGGGTGGCCGGCAGCGAGGGTACGGCATATGCCAGCTCGGCGGGGATGAAGCGGCGGATCGGCGTCGGCAGCGCAAACGCGACCTGGGCACTGGCGGCGCACTGGCCGCACAGATCGTGCAGGCCGGGCTTTTGCGGCTTGCCGCCATTGTCGTCCGACTGCTGCGCCAGCGTCTCGCGGAACTCCGACCAGTGCGTATAGCCGTGACCGAGCGACAACTGCTGCGAAACGAGCAGCAGCAGCGACAGCAACAGATGGACAAGGCTACGTGGCATTCAGGTTCGGGTGGTAGGGCAAGCGGCTATTCTACGCAGGCTGGTTGGATTCTGACAATAAAACTTTGGGATCTACGATCGGTTCATTGCCTGCTCCAGGATTTTCGAAGCAGCAGATCGGCGAGAAAAATTTTTGCGTTATCCGATGACCGGACTGCCGCCCACCCGCTACCGGCCACCATCAAGTCCTCGACGAGCGTCAAGACGTCGGCACGGTTGAATACTGCCGCAACATCGTAATCCGCACTATGGCGTTCTTCCTGTAGTAGAACGAACAGGCCGGCCAGGGTGACCAACTCGAGCACCTTCACCCACCAGTAGATGAAATAGCGAATAGTAAGCGCATGAGACAGCGCGTCTGAGGCTGGCTTGTTTGGGCTTGCCCTTTTCGAGTAAGGCCAGGTTCCTGGCCTGTGCCAGGAGATCTGCGTGCAAGCTTACATCAGTCGGTCACCAGTTTGACGTAAGGGTAATTTTCAAGCCCCCTTGCCAATAAGGTGTTGGTAATAGTCCGACGGATATTGCTCAAGCGACTAATCTTTTCCTTGGTGGGATGGATGTCATCGGCGATGTGAAGATTGACGTAGACCGAAGGCAAGCCGGTAGAATCCGGCGAAAACTTCAGATCGTAGCGCTTCACGTCTCCGGGGAGGTTCATGCCCTTGAGCACGTCCAGAATGATTTTTCCTCGTCCATTGATTCCTCCTCGACGGTGGCACGCAAGCTTCATCATGCTTGAATGTGCAGCATAGCATAGCGTGATGCCATCCCGGACTGGCTGGCTACGCAAGGGCTGCTTGGAGGCATCGCAAATGACAGGCATTAAAAAAGCCGGCTCGCAAGCCGGCTTCCCGATCAGCATCGCAATGTTTAGTCGCGCTCAGTCACGATTGCCGAAACCGATACCCAGCAACTGCAGCAGCGCCGTGAAGATATTGTAGATGTCCAGATAGATTGACAGCGTGGCGGTGATGTAGTTGGTCTCGCCGCCATTCACCACACGCTGCACGTCGAACAACAGCCAGGCCGAGAAGATGCCTACGACCATCACCAGCAGCGCCAGGTGCAGTGCCGGGATCTGCAGGAACACGTTGGCGACCATGGCCAGCAGCACCACGATGGTGCCGGCGAACAGCCAGCTGCCCATGCCCGAGAAATCGCGCTTGGACACGGTGGCGATGGTAGCCATCACGCCGAACACGGCCGAGGTGCCGGCAAAGGCGCCCATGATCAGCGCGGGCCCATTGGCAAAGCC
>Ga0265797_10009332_pt1 | contig 12788 bp, 7 predicted proteins | sample P2T30metagenome_FD_192433 | JGI IMG/M metagenome (GOLD analysis project Ga0265797, IMG submission 192433) | Plant litter microbial communities from East Loma Ridge, Irvine, California - P2 T30 | ecosystem: Environmental > Terrestrial > Plant litter > Unclassified | place: USA: California... | reverse complement strand
CCCCCTGTGTTGCGGGCAGATCCGACACGGGCGGCACCATCCGGCGCACATTGGGCGGCGCGATCTTGGCGAGGACCTCGTCACGCGGGCCGAACAGTTCGGCACGCCCGTCGCGAAGCACCAGCATTTTGTCGACCACCGGGAGCACGCCGAGCTTATGCGACACCACGATGATCGTCCGCCCCTCCGCCTTCAACCGCGCGATCACCATGTTGAGCGCGGCATCGCCCTCGGAATCGAGATGCGCGTTGGGTTCGTCGAGCACGTACAGCGCGGGATTGCCGTAGACCGCCCGCGCCAGTGCGATGCGTTGCGCCTGCCCCGCCGACACACCGCGCCCGCCGAGCTGAAGCTTGTGATCGAACCCGCCGTTCAGCCGCAGGATCAACGGCAGCGCGCCGACCTTTTCCGCCGCCGCGACCGCTTCCGCGTCGACGGCAGCGGGATCGGCACCGGTTTCGGCCGCGAACCGGCTGATGTTGTCCTTCACCGTTCCTTCGAACAACGCGGCGTCCTGTGGTAGATAGCCGATGTGCCGTGCCAGCAGTTCGGGATCCCAGTCCAGGAGACTTGCCTCATCGAGCCGCACCGTCCCGCGGTCGAGCGGGAGCGCACCCACGATTGCGCGGACCAGCGTCGATTTACCCGACCCCGACGGCCCGACGATCGCGAGCACTTCGCCGGGCTCGAGCGCGAAGGACACCGCATTGAGCACCGCCGCGTCACGCGACGCGGTGAGCACCGTGACCCCCTCGAGCTTAAGCGTCCCGGTCGGCGCAGGCAGCCGCGTCGGCGCGGCATGAAACGGATCGGCGGCGAGCAATGCGTCGATGTTACGATAGCCGTCGCGTGCCTGCATCAGCGGCTTCCAGCTGCCGATGAGCAACTCGATCGGTGCGAGCGCGCGTGCGATGAGGAAGGATGCCGCGAAGATCGCGCCCCCCGAGATGCGATTGTCGACTGCCAGCATCGCACCGAGGCCAAGCGCGAGCGACTGCAACGCGAGCCGGACGAACTTGGTCGCGGTGAGATACCCGCTCGCCTGGAACCCGGCCTCGGTCTGGAACGCGAGCATCGAAAGCCGCTGCCGCAACTGTCGCGCGACGAACGCCCGCCGCATCCCGAGTGCCTTTATCCCATCCGCGCCATTGAGCGCAGCATCCTGCGCGGCATAGGTCCGCGCCGCGACATCCTGCGCGCGCATCATCCCGTCGCGCGTGGCGCGCTCGTTGCGCCAAGCAATGAACGGGAGGACCAAGCCGCCGAGCAGCGCAACCACGCCGATCCACGGGTGCACCAGAAAACAGACGAAGATATAGATCGGCGTCCACGGCGCATCGAACAGCGCGAGGATTCCCGGCCCGGTCAGGGTCCCGCGAATAACGTCGAGTTCGCGCAGCGCCTGTCGCGCGACGGGGGATTCGGGCCGGCCAAGCGTCGCATCGAGCAGCGCGGGCGCGACCACCGCGTCCAGCAGCACGCCCGCGCGCACCAGCAACCGGCTGCGGATCCGGTCGAGCAACGCGAGGCATCCCAGCGCGAACAACAGCGCCGCAGTCAGGAACCCGAGCGTCTGCAATCCCTTCGTCGGCACGACCCGGTCGTATACCTGCAGCATGTACAACGTCGGGGCGATATACAGCAAATTGACGAGCGCGCTGAACGCTGCCGCGGCGATCAGGTGCCTGCGGCAAAGCTGCAACGCGTCGCGCATTCGCCCATGAAACGATGCGTCGCCGGGAGGCGTCGGGGACCATGCCCCGGATGGCAGAGCCTGCGTGGCTGGCGTTGCAATGTCGGTCATCGATTATACGCTGCTCCCCCGATCCCTCGCGGAATCGGGGGAGCATTTATCACACCAGATGAATGTCATCGACGGACGTCAGGGCGTACAGGTGGTGGTCGTAACCAAAGCTGTCGACCTGCGGACCCGCGGTGCTGCCGGCGCCGTCCTGCGTTACCGCAGCCACAGCGTCGGGCTCCCAGGCGAACACATCATCCGCCGTTGCAGCGACCGGTGCGGTACCAAAATCGAAACCCTGGTGCATGCCGCTGTCCTGCTCGACCGACGCCACAGTTGTCCGTGCGATGACATTGCCGAAGTCGAACACGGCGAGCTGAGGATCATGATCGGTCGGGCGATCCCCGCCAAACTGCGCGTTGATGTGGACCGCATCATATTGCGCGTTGGCGGCCAGTGAGTCGGTCACGAGAATATGGTCGAGCTGCTGCGCGTTGCCCTCGAACATATAGCTGTAACGTTCCTCGACCGACAGCAAGGTGGCCAGATCGGTCATGGCACCGCCCTTTGCGGGATCGGTCAGCTGGGTCTGCGCTTCTTCCCAGGCGAACCCGTTCCAGTCACCCAACACTGCGATGTTGAGGTCGGGGTCGTCCGCGAGATGCGCGTTGATATACGCTTTCACCCCGGCGGCCTGCGCGGTGCGTGCCGCGTCACCGGCATCGGCGGGCGGCTGGGTCGCGCCCCACAAGGGGTCGCTGCCCCCGCGCGACGTCAGATGGACGTTGATCGCGGTAACGGTCTCGCCGTGGAACAGGAAGTCCGCGACGAGCGGCTTGCGCGTATTGTTGTACGCCGGACCGTCGATCAGCTCGGCGCTGCCCTCGACATAGGTCACGCGGTCGAGATTGTAGAGATAGCCGCCGCGGATGTTACCATTGGGTTCGCCGCCGGTGGTGTTGTTGGCGGTCGGCGCGACTTCGACATAGCCATAGCGCCCGCCGTCGATCGCCGCGATCGCATCGATCAGGCCCTGCGCGGTCTTGACGCCCGAATAATCGCTGCCGTTGCCCGCGCCGTCCGCATCCTGGATCTCCTGGAGCGCGATGATGTCGGGAGCGCGCAGGTTGTAGACGATGTTCGACGCCAGCACGTCGAACTTGCCGTCCGACGGATCGAGGTTCTCGACGTTGTAAGTCGCCATCGACAGATGCGTCGCGTCGCCGGTCAGCGTCGTGACTTCCCTGGCGAGCGATACGTCCTTGGTCACGGTGACCGCCTCGGTCACCAGCACTTCGTAGCGCGCGGCGGCATAGTTGACGATGCCGGTCACGCTGCTGAGCTGGTCGCCGACCGAATAGCCCGCGGTGAAGCCGGCAAAGATCGTCCTGTCGCCCTGGAGCTGGATCTTCTCCGGGTTGAAGTCGCCGTCCGAAATGGTGATCCCGCCGCGATCGTTGATCCCGGTCGCGCCCTTGCCAAGCGACGCCACGACGTCGGTTTCGGCAAAGGTGTCGCTGGTGGTGTTCGACACGACGAGCGGCGCGTCGATCGTGACGCGCATCCCCTCGAGCGATTCCCAGAAATCGATCCCGTCGGTGGTGGGGTCGTAGCTGGTGAGGCCATCGTTATCGATCACGCGGCTCGGCGGGGTGAGCCCACCCTCGCCGATCAGCACCGCGTCGGGGAGCTGATAGTCGGACGCGACGAAGTTGACGATCGGCGCGCTGATCTGGGTGACCGACAGGCCGCCCGTCCCCGCGCGGAACTCGTTCACGACGCCCTGCACCGAGACGAGGTCGCCGAGAAAGACGTCCTGCGGCGCGGCACCGGTAAAGACGAACACCGCGTCCGACGTACGGCTGTTCCCGTCGCCCCTGTCCTGAATGTAGAAGCCGTTGCTGTCGACCGCGGTGATGATCCCCTCGGTCACGATCGTCTGGCCCTCGAACGCAGAGCGTTGCCCTTCGCCCTGGATCTGGCCGATCTGGAGCGGCAGGATGTCGTCATTGAGGATCGTGCCGGTCGCGGTCGCGCGGTCGATCGTCGCGCCGCCGGTCGCGTTCGACAGGGTGATGCTGAACGTCTCGTTCGGCTCGGGCGCGTGGTCGCCCAGCACAGGGAGCGAGATCGTCGCGGTCGACTGGCCGTCGGCGAACGAGACGACGCCGGTGAAGGCGGTCGTGCCGAAGTCGTTGGCGTCCGCGCCGCCATTGCCGCCGGGCAGCAGGACGGAATAGGTCGCCTCGACCGCGCCGCTCGCGCCGCCAACGCGCGAGACGGTGAAGTCGATCATCTGGCTCCCCGCGTCGCCCTCGGTCGTGCTCGCGTCGCTGATGCTCAGCACGCCGGGGACGACCCCGACGCTGCCGTTGCTGGTGACCTTGATGTCGTCGACCCCGACCCATTCGTCATTGCCGACTGCGTTGGTCGTGATCACGCGGACCTGCAGCGTCGCGGCATTGTTAGCGTCGGACGGCAGCGTTACCGAAACGGGGATATCCGCGCCGAAGCTGTTGGGGCCGGACGTCGCATCGGCGACATAGCCGCCCGGGACGTTTGACCACGCCCCGGTGTCGCCAAGACGATATTGCACCGCGACCTGCTGGACCGCATTGTCGACGCCATTTTCGAGATCACGCAGCGTGAATGACAGCGTGACGCCCTGTCGCCCGGTCGCATCAAGATACAGCGCGAGATAGGGTGCGGCTGCGGTGCCCGATCCGGTGAGGCCGATCGTCGGATTGGCGATCTGGAACTCGGCGACGCCGCCGGTCGTGAAGGTGTTGGGGTTGGCCTGATTGGCGCTGACGCTGACCACCGTGCTGGTACCGGTGACGGTGCGCGGATCGACGCCCGTGCCCGATAGCAGGCCGTCGCCCCGGAAGCCCATGATCGACGGCACGCCCGACCAATCGTTGTTGCTGGTGATCAGCCCGAGGTTCGACCAATCCTGCAGAAGGTCGCTGCTGCCGAGATTCCAATAGGTGGTTGTCAACGCCTTACTCCCCTGTCGCCTTAACTCTGCCGACCCACGCATCCGACTCGTTCGGTGCAAAGGTCCGCAATCACGCGCTGGATTTGCCGGCTACGAGGCGCATGTGACACAGATGTGAAAAATGCTTCATAAACCGTATTTTAACATGTATCGAAACCGGCGCTGCGGCAAGCCATCGTCCCGTTGCGTGAGCATTGTTTCGAATGTCTGACTAACGGGACATGCGACCGTCGTACCGTTGAAGAATATCCCGGACCGCTGTCGCCTAACTGAAACAAACCGCGGATAGGGACTCAAACTGCTACAGTATGTATCGCTGTTTAGGGGTTTTTCTCATGATTCGTTCGCTTGCTTGTCTTTCCGCTGCACTCCTCGCCTGCACCGCGGGCTCAGCATCCGCGGCAACGACTTTCGGTGGTGTCACCGGCGTGCGGACCGGCGCCATCCTTAGCAACGGCGTTACCGTCAATGGCGCGACGTCGATGGGCCAGACGTTCAGCACCAGCGACTCGCTGCTGACCGGGTTCGCTTTCCAGTTCGCCTCGAGCGTTCGGGCCAACACCAGCGCCAGCGTCACCTTCTCGCTTCTTTCGTCGGGCGGCGCGACGTTGGCGAGCAGCACGACGCTGCTGAACGGCCTGCAATTCCGGACGAACCCGTCCTTTGCTTACTATGACGTCTTCAGCGGCAGCGTCGCGCTGACCCCCGGGGAGACCTATAGTGCGGTGGTAACGACGTCCGCATCGTATCTCGCGCTGGTGTTCAGCCCGAATACCGCTGCTGCGACCAACCCCGCGAACGATACCGCGAACGATGCCTATGCGGGCGGCGCAGTGATCCGGAACAACGCAGGCGACACGATATGCTCGCGCAACATCTGCGACGCGAACTTCCGCTTCACCAGCATGGCGGCACCGGTCGCCGCCGTGCCCGAGACCGCGACCTGGGCCATGATGCTGGCGGGCTTCGGCCTGATCGGTGGCAGTTTGCGCTATCGCCGTCGCGCCACGGGCGTCCGCTTCGCCTGAACGCGTGGTGGCTTTGCTGCTCGGGAGGGGCGTGCCGCAGTCATTGCGGCGCGCCCCTTTTTGCGTTCATTGGACTTCGACCAAAGATCGTTACCGTGGGGTTCGGTCGCATGGTATTGAGAGCTTCATAACCCCGCCTAGTCGCGCCTGACTTGGTAGCTTGCCGCCCGCTCTGACACGTACCACCGCTGCCTGCTTTTGTTACTAACATGAACATGTTGATCACGGCGTCTAGTCGCCCCCCTCCGTGCCTTATTGATTGGGACAACCCACTTTCGCACATCGTTGCGGGGGGGGGGGGGGGGGCGTCCACGCCATCACCCAAAATGGCAGTGTAGTCCCCCTGCCCAGGTCTCTGAACGAACGTCCTCTTATGCCGATTTCCACCCGAAAGCGGCCGTTCCGCTTTCCACCAAACCCGGACATTCCCGAAACACCATCGATTCTAGAATCCCGCGCCGTGCCATTTATCGCTGACAGGGCCGTGCTAATTAGCGCTGATATCTAAAGCGTAACGTTGTAGCCTGAGGAGCGAGGCAGCATAAGGCGGGGATGACCATCCATTCTGATCGTCGCTTCGTTCTCGCGGGCCTTGCGGCGCTGGGACTTGCTGCCGCACATTCAACACAGGCGTCGGCACGAGGCGTGCGCGCGCCGGGCATCGCAGTTACGATTGACGACTTTGATCTCTCGGACACTGCTCTAATGAGTGGTCAGGAACGCGATGCGGCCATTCGCGCAGCCTTAATGCGTCACCGGATCAAGGCGGGCGGCTTCGTCGCGGGAAAGTACGTTGATAAGGTGCTTAGTCCACGCATCCTATCTGCTTGGTCAGATGGCGGCCATATCATCGGCAATCATAGTTTCTCCCATCAGTACTTCAGCGGCAAAAACCCCGAAGAGGTGATGTCTGATATTATGAAGTGCGAGCCGTTGCTGTCGGACTATCCCGGTTTCCGGAAGCTCTTTCGTTTTCCATTTCTGGCCGAGGGAAAAACGGCAGAAGGCCGGGACCAAATGCGTGCGCTCCTGAAAAAGCATGAGTATGCTAACGCCCATGTCACGATCGACACGTCAGATTGGTATATCGACAACCGGCTAAAAGCACGTCTCAAGGCTCACCCCAAGGCGCAGATCGGCCCATACCGACGCTTCTATCTGGACCACATTTGGGATCGAGCGACCTTCTATGACGGTCTGGCGCAGTCGCTTTTTGGACATTCGATCGATCACACGATCCTGCTCCACCATCGGCTAACCACCGGCCTGTTCCTGGATGATATGCTCTCGATGTTCCGTAAGCGAGGCTGGCGGCTCACCGACGCAAAGACGGCTTTTGCATCTCCGGTGTTCGCTATGGAACCTGACGTGCTGCCCGCTGGGCAAAGCCTAGTTTGGTCGCTCGCGAAGGCAGATGGCCGTTTCGAGAAGCTGTTACGCTATCCGGGTGAGGACGGTGACTACGAGATGCCAAAAATGGACGCTGTACGATTATAGCAAGGCGTTGGCACAATGAGCGGGCCACTTCCAGAACTTGATCCTTTTCGGGAAAGGCGGCAGCCCCAGGTAATGTCGGCTATTGTCACCCGCCTTCCTAAAAGCGGCCTGTCCGCTTGCCACCCAATGTTGTCCGGAGGTAGACGGTCCAACTTTTGTGGGCTCAAGCGATCTTGGCCATAAGCCGACCGGCGGCACCTTGCTCTGCCGCAAGATTGCGATTGTACGCAAGCGGCATCCGGGGTGATTTCCACCGCAAAGCGTCCATAATACCTGCCAGATCCTCGCCACTGGCAAACAGGTCCTGGTTAAGCCCAATCCGCGTCGAGTGGGAACTGATGCCCTTGAGCAGTCGTGCGATATCCTCCGCAGTTAGATCGGGCAACGCACTGCGGTTAAACGCGCGCTGGATAATCGATCGGAATATCGGTCCGACCGAGCCTGGATGCAACGCGACAATGCCAACGTCATACGCCACGCGCGCCTCCATCGCAGGTTTGGAATGCGTCTTGCGCAGATCCCACGTCTCCCGACCGGAGATGCTATGGATCGACCGGCCACGCACTGCTGCGCGCGCTTTGTAACGACGCACTTGCACCCGCCGAAAAAGCGGACCCGTTGTAATATCGGCCGCCTTGGTCCAGGCAGCTATCGCCGCGACAGTCCGCGGGCTGAGATAGGCGGTGGCTCCCTCCCCATCCTGATCACCCTTGTGTCGCAGGATCTGCAACAGCCGCGCTTCGGGGTCGATCGCTTCCTGAATATGGTCGACGGCGACCGCCACCAGCTCAGATGCGCGCAAACCTGTGTCATACGCAGTCGACAGGAGTGCGCGATCGCGCAGTTCAGGCAGATCATCCCCGCAGCTATCGAGCAAGGCCCGGATATTGAGCCCGCGCGCCTTGTCGCGCTCGACGTCGCGCACTGGGCCTTTGAACCGGAGCGGCCGCGCCTGTTTCTGGGCCGTCCCCTCCTTGCGACGTACAGCCTTTAGCCGCAGCTTGACCAGCGGGGCGGGCGTCGGATCCTTGAGATTAAGCAACTGGTGGATCTTGGCGATCGACGCCTTGTAGCGGGACAACGAAGCCGGCCGGCTCCCCTTTCCTGCTCGGGCATCAAGATAGTCTGCCACAGTCTCGGCCGTCGCCGGTAGCGCGATCCGGCTAGTGTGCCGACACCACACGTCGAACGCCGCAATGTCGGATTTGACCGCCCGTATGCTGTGGGGCGACGAGGCCGCCTGATAAGCGGCGATGAGCGCCTCATTGACGGCGATGCGCTCGCCCGCACGCATCTGTACAATCATCCAGGAGAGATCGTCCGGCGGCCTGATGGCCGGCACGCGTGCCTCAGGTGCCGCAATAGGGGTCTTATGCCCTTCCGGCGCGGTTTCTGTGCCCATTGCGCGCCTTACTCCTCCGCAACGCATATACCGCACATTATAAAGAATGGTCAATTCCGCTTATGCGATAACTGCAATTATCGCATATCGGTATTTCCGTAGCTTGCCCATACTAGACTGAAAGGCCTCGTTGGGGATATATTGGCACTGTGACTCGCGTTATTCCTGACCTTTCGAAGCCGGTTTGGACTCCCAAACTTGTGACTGCTCTTGAGCGCGCCGCGGCGGCCATAGGCAGGCTAGATGCCCGTGTCTGCGTCAGTCCGGTCGCTGCACCGTGGGCCATTCGGGCTTCTTGGACGGGGTATGCCACCGCGCTCACGGGGCAGTCTGTCGAAATTGACGAAATCGACATTTTCGGTCGGGAATGTGCGATCAAGCTCCCCGGTCGACCGCTGGTCCCGACCCATACGGAAGATCCCGGGGCCTTGCACGAATGGCAAGCGCGGTTGCGGCAACGCGAGCCGCACTATTGGCGGGACATTGCCACTATGCCGACCGCCGTGGGCGAGGACTGGAACCGGCGCCCCGCATTGCTTCGGACTCTTGAAGTCACCGCGCATCATGCGCGAGCCGACGCTACCATCGCTCCGTGGCTGACGTTCCCCGTCCTGCTCCGCTCGATGGCCATCACTCGGGCAACGCTTCCGTGTCTCACAGTCGGGGATAAGGCGATGCGCCTCGCTCCGCGCGAGGGCGATGCCATCATCGTACGCAACCTGCGTGGTCTTGCCGATCGCGCCGACGAGGCTCTTGATCGACTCCAGGCGCTTGAGGATCACCGGCTGCGGACAGCCGAAGCGATCCGTGCCGCGCACCGGCCTGGGAGGCTTCTGGAACTCGCCGCTCTGGTTCAGTTCGCGCCGGTGGTGAGCCCGCGGCAAATTGCACAGCGTTTGAACATGACACTTTCGGGGGCCGGAAAGCTGCTTGCGCGCGCCGCGGACCTCGAACTGCTCGCCGAGGTCAGCGGTCGAATGGCTTGGCGCGCCTATATGGCCCCGGATATTGCAATAGCGTTCGGGTACGTCACCCGACCGGTCGGACGACCCCGCGCCCCACCCCGACAGCTGACGGAGCTCGAACCAACCTTGACGGCTTTCGATCGCGAGATGGCGGCTCTAGATCTCGTCCTCGAGAAGTTCGGTGTGATCGGTCCTGCGGGAGAGCCAATCTCCTAGATTCAACCTCACTGCCCACAAGGACGCGTCGTAGAAAAGCTCAATGCATTGAGTCCTGGTATCTCCCCTACGTCCAGTGCTGGTCGAGCACCTCTCGTATTGCCTTCTCCGCGTCTTCCCGCGACGCTCCACTTTTATGTAACAGCGTCAGGCGGACACCCTTGCGATCGGCGCTTTCAATCCGAAGAACAGCCTTCCCCTTAGCGGACGAGATGGTCTGGACCGATCCTGACCTCTTGGGGGATCCTGACTTTCTGGGGGGGGGCGCAACTGCGCTCAACGCCCGGATGATATCAAGGACGGGCATCGGGGTTCCGGTGTCTATCTGCCGCTTCCTTAGCATTGCAGCCTCCTGAAAGACCCGAACTCGCTTTTCCTCTGGCTTCAGTAGTGGCTTCAAAGCGATCACGTTTCGGATCGTAAGCAACTGCGGTTCCGGGAATGCCGCCATTAAGGACTCGGGCAGGCGCGCCAGATCAAGATACCGAGTTAGCCAGCTTTCACTGACGTTAATCCTCTCCGCCATAGTCTTTTGGCGCCCTCCATAATAGGCGTCGAGCGCCCGAAGATAATCGCGCGCGCGCTCGAGGTCGGTAAGATCGTCGCGCGCTCGGTTTTCAATGTCAGCCAGCCGGAACGCTTCCTCATCGCCGATTTCCCGAATGTCGACGAGGAATTTGAACTCTGGATAGTTGTGCAACCGGAGCCAGCTGATCGTCCAGTGGCGGCGCGCTCCGCAGATTACCTCGAAGTCGCAATCCGGATCGCCCGAAACGCGGCGGACGATGGCCGGCATCTCCTGCCGACCCTGCGCCTTGATGCTCTCGATCAAATCTTCGCAGCGTTGCTCGTTCAGCAACCCATATTCGCGATTATGCCCGGACCACATGCGACAGCGTGCTGGATCGACCAATTCGTGGGTCCGGGTGATCACGGCACCCGAAGCGAGTTCCGCAATTCGGTTGCTTCGTCCCGTGAGGACATTGTTTGCGATCCCGCTACGTCTCGGCGCGGCCTCATTGCTGAGGTCGATTCCGGCAGCTAGATCGGCTGCAAATCCACTGTTCTTCCCGCTCATGCGGCCCTCCGGTTCTCGCAAATTGCACGCGTGCAATCTCGCGTTTTCACGCCAGTGCCTCCTGGCGCAAGCGGGCACGATGGCTTGGCCACATCGACCGCACATCGACCTCGATTTCCTGATTTACACCGTCGAGATAGGCGAGGCATCGGTTACGAACCTGCGAGCTGGTGGCTGGCCCGTCTAACTCATAGACCGTCATTAATCGCGCCGTAGCGTTGTCGATCTCGGCGGAATCCTTTAGCGGCGTGCGGATCATGGCATGCCCGAAAAGGGTTCGCATGAGGTTGAGCAGTTCTTTCTGCATCGACTTGTTCTCGTCGACCTTCGACGCGACAAACCGAAGGAACTGCAGATCGGGAGCGAGGCCGCGTTCCGTCAGCTGTTCGATCGTCTCGTCGAGCATCGACAGAAATGCTGCGGTTGAGGAAAAGTCCATCACCGTAGGCGGCACCGGCACAATGAGTGCATTGGCGGCGCGAAGGACTGAAAGCGAGATAGCGCCAAGCGCGGGGGGCGGGTCCATCACGATCACGTCGAACCTATCCGAAATGCTGTCGATGCCTACCCTCAGGCGATCGAGCAGTTCGCCGCTGCCACGTGCCATCCTCGCTGCCAGTTCGTATTCAGAGTTGAACAACCGCAGATTAGCCGGAATTAGCTCAAGTCCGTCGAAGTGCGTCTTGCGCAGCGCGTAATCGAGCGATGTCCGCTCCTCTTCCCGCAGGAACGGATAGAGCGTGTCATCCTCCGTAAGATCCAGATCGGGGACATACCCAAAAAGTGTTGTCGCGGACGCCTGGCTGTCGCAATCAATCAATGCAACGCGATACCCGTGAATTGCCAGGTACTGGGCAAGGTGGACCGCGAGCGTCGATTTCCCGACGCCGCCCTTGAAGTTCTGGACCGCAACGACGCAGCACGGATCTTCAGCGGTGCGATAAGGCCGCGTCCCGAACACCCCCCGCATGTCGTTAATCTGAGCAAGCGTGTATCGCTCCCGCCGGTTATTCTCGCCGCGGACCGGCTCTGGAAGCCGACCATCTTTTTCGGCATCTCGGATTGCAGCGGCCGTTCGCCCCACCAGCTCGGCGGCCTTGCTTATAGTAAATGTCGGTTCGCGCCGATCACCAGCACGAGCACTCCGCGCAGAATCCCGGAGTTTTTCGAGCACCGACGACGTACGCGCAGCGAGCGTCGCTACCGACACTAGGTCCTGGGCCCCCTCGATATCCAATGCTGATGTCACATGCCCGCCCTTTTGAAATTTGGGGCATGGTGCGCTCACTTGCGCTTTTTTGTCAATAAACTTAAGAATTGCGAAAGACCGTGTGGCGAATCGTACTGTTTTGCCCGGGTGTGAAGGCTATCCTGACCCGGTGGGGGAGCACGAAATTGCACGCGTGCAATTTTTACGAAGCCCTGCCCCGCCGAGTAACCCAACCTTCACAGAATCCCGTCCAGGCTTTTAGCAATTTCGCTCCTCGAACCTTCTCAATCCGATCGCCCATTTGCTGCCTGAAGCCATCTGCGATCAGATCGATGTCCCAGCCCCCGCCGTCGTGCCGGGCAATCGCCGCAAGCTCCTCTGCTCCAAATCGAATTGATCCCGACGGAAAGACGAGCTCAGCCGACTTTGCTGGAACGGGGGCCGGCTTCTGCTCTGCGATGGCAGCCACGATCGTCATCACTTCGACCGTTCCATCCCGCCGCTGTCGACGCCCGCCGGAATGGCGCTCGAGCTCGTCGACGGTGGCGATGAGCGCTGGCGTGTCCTTCGGTTCAAACCGGAATTCGATCTCCACGACGGTCCGACCCTGCCTGATCTCCCGCCACTCGACGCGGAAATGCGCAAGCTGATCA
>Ga0265797_10009331_pt1 | contig 12788 bp, 17 predicted proteins | sample P2T30metagenome_FD_192433 | JGI IMG/M metagenome (GOLD analysis project Ga0265797, IMG submission 192433) | Plant litter microbial communities from East Loma Ridge, Irvine, California - P2 T30 | ecosystem: Environmental > Terrestrial > Plant litter > Unclassified | place: USA: California... | reverse complement strand
ATCTATGTCATCCTCTTTCGTTCATTTCTGTTGCTTGAGTGTATCATCTTTCTTCTCCATCCGACCCGGTGGATGCTCTAAGTCACATACTGGAACACCTTCCCATCCTCCCGATGGTTCGATGCAGTTTCTTCCCGGCCTTCGACTCCAACCGCCGCCATTTCCACCTCAGCCAGCCTTTTGTTGGCCCGAGTCAGCGCAAGTCGCATCGCGAATGCCAGCAATATCCCAACAAGAGCGAAGCCCGAGTTGACGCTCATAGCCACGACAAACCGCGGAGCACCGGATTTGTACATATACGTACTCCAGATCTGTAAGAAGATCAGTTATCGGAGGGTATCAAAAGTCACAACCATCATTGACCAGGACCTCCCGGACTTACCTGGGCAGTATTTCCAAATGCATTCACGAAAGCAACCGCCGCGGCGCGCTTCATTCTGGGACGGAGCATGGTCTTCGACACCCAAGCGATTGCGACAGCGTTTGCGCCATGCCCGCCTCCGATCATGAGCACCATGGCGAAGTAGCGGGCTCCTACGTTCAAGGTGCCGGCACCGACCGCGAAGCCGACGATGGAGACTGCGAGCGGCCACATGACGTTGAACGAAGAGTTGCGCAGTCGGTCCGCAAAGTAGTTGTTGATGATGGTGATGACGACCCCGACGGCGTAAGGCGGCACCGTGAGCAACAGGGTGTTGACCCGTCCAAAGCCGAGAGTGTCGACGACCGTAGGGAAGAAGTTTTGCGTCGAGGTCGTTACGAGAACGCAGTGGAACATGACGGCGAAGGCGTAGAGCCTCCAGTCCGTGAACGCCTGCTTGAACCCAATGAGCCAGGATATGCTGTCTTCGTCAACGTTGCCGGCGGCGTCTTGATACAGACGGTGTTCGGCTACTGCTCGTTCTTCTTTCGTTATCCATTTCGTGTTGGACGGAAAGTCGGGTAGGATGAAGGAAGCAAACAAGGATATGAAAACTGTGACGACACCTTCAATGATCTAAAAAAGACATTTCTGTTAGCGCATTGTCTCTGAACCTTCGGATACAGTGGTGGCCAAACTCACGAAAATCCACCTCCAAGCTCTGAGACCACGGGCACCGTCTAGACCATTGGTGATTCCAGCAGCTATCAAGCCAGATACCGCGCTTCCGACTTGAGATCCGGAGTAGAGGAATGCACATCGTACCCCCATCTCGGATCGTTTGTACCAACACGAGAAAACGAAAATCGCCCCGGGGTAGAAGGCTGCTTCCACAAAACCGAGCATGAACCGAGCAGCGTAGAGGCCTCCTGCGTTCTGCACGACGCCTGTACATGCGCTGATGATTCCCCATGCTGCCATGCACGCGGGGATGTAGATGGAAGGACGTAACCTAGCGATGAAGATGTTTGATGGGACCTTGAGTTGTGTAAGCGGATGATCAGCTGTCTGCTGCGGAACAAATATCGACTAACTTGCATGAGAATGTAACCGACCTGCCAGTGAGACAATGTTAGCGATGACGATAAGTCCTGCAGCCGCCGAGATACATACGAAGAGAATCGAGACTGCCGTTGAGAACTGCGTTGGCGTCAGGTGAAGACTTTCCTCAATACCAGCTATCTTCGAAGCGGCGATATTGTTCTGTTGTTAGTATACGTCAGCCTCTTGCATTTGAACGGTCGAATTGATGTTTAATACTGACCCGGTCGAGGTAATTGAGGATGTAGATGAACACGATCACAGCCGTCAAGCGCAAGTCGAGTTTCCGTTTCAACCGCTTCTCGACTCGCGCATACTCTTCTTCAGACATTCGCTGGATCAAAACAGCAGCAGCACTGGAGTTGTCTCGTTGCTCCAGGTTTTCAATGGCCCGGACCTCGTTTTCGGTCTTCTCGTTAGGAATCATGTTGGAGGCAAGGATGTTTGATAAGTAATGTGCTTTCTCACACAGATAGATTGGGCAATTGCTATCATTGATATGGCTTTGGAGTCCATGATGCCAATCATATACACAACCCCTATGGACATGTAGCTTTACGAAGAAGTATCCGGCCGGAAGGTTTCTTCTGGTCTGGGGATCCCGTTCGGTCGTTTTCCGCGGAAACCTGATGCGGAACCGGAGTTTGGAGGTCGGTGTCTCCCCTCGGAGAACCGTCGTACCAGCTCGCAGCTATGCAGTCATTTTTGGGTCGACTACTTTGACGAAATAATTGCAATTGCAGGATTCTATTGCTCAAGAATCACTGTGCAAGTGTGCAAGATCAAGATTTGATAGCGTCACGATGGCAGCAACACCGACATCCAAGTCTGCCTCAGGGCTTCCAAAAGGGACGTGGGACTCGCACGTGCACGTTGTAGATGAAGTACGTGGTTTCATTATATCCGCTTCAGTTTCTCCAAGAATTTGTGTGAGCTTGAACTAACTCGCCGCAGGACCGGTTTCCATTCGCCGCAAATATCAAATATCGCCCTGGCAAAGCACTGGTCGAAGATCTTTTGAAGTTTCAACAACGCATGGGTATCGAGAACGTCTGCCTCGTCGCAATTTCGGTGTACGGACACGACAACCGTTCGATGTTCGATGCAATGCGTAATCTGAGCGGCGATTCGAGGGCAGTGGTCAGCTTCAATCCCTATACGATCACCGAGCAAGAACTGGACAAGATGCATGCTGCTGGAGTACGCGGCGTCAGGATCAACCTGAAGACAACGGCTGAAGCACCAAGCAAAGAAGCGCTCGCTGCGAAGTTGCTGGCGTACGCTGCACGGATCAGGAGCAGGCAGTGGGTGCTCCAGCTCTATCTCGGAATTGAACAGGTCCCCCTGATCTACCATGTCATCCCACAACTTGGAGTCAAGGTCGTTCTCGACCACATGGCATCGCCAGAACCAACAAGGGCAGCGATTTTGCAGACTGGAAGCAAGGAACTGTTCGATCTGTTGCGCAGAGAAGCAGTTTGGGTCAAGATTAGCGGGACCTATAGATTCACCGAGTTCCCCGATCTTGATGTCTTTGCAAGAGACTTGATCCGCATTGGGCATAATAATGTGATATGGGCCAGCGACTGGCCTCACACAGGCGGACCAGCCGTGACGAAAGACGGGAGGCTCATCTCGAGTTACCGCAAAGTCGACGACGAGGAGTTCGTTCAGCGCTGTTTGCAATGGTGCGACTACGACGGCCTTCTGGTCCAGAAGCTGTTTGTAGACAACCCTCGGCGACTTTGGTTGGGCGATCATAACATATAGTTAGCATTGTTGTACTGCAAGATCTACATTCCATTATGACCGAAGACATCGTCTGCCATCAACGACCAGTCCATTGCAAAGGGATCCAATGAGCCAAACGGGAGGACAGTTTGATTCATGGGATCCAGACCAGCGATGTCATAGAATTCATCGAAAGGAAAAGCAGGCAGTTGATCAGGCTCTGGGGCCCTTTCAACAGCCACTTGAGTTGACGTCGTCGGAGGCTGTGGATGAGACGGTTTGCGGTATTCGAACGCTTTGATGACGATATCGATACTCCGCTGGATCCCGGGGCAGCTCGTCCGTACTCCATACAGGGCCCGGAGGTAAGTGTTCACGCGTGCCTGGGAGCCTTCGGTGCCGTCGTGCATGTCTAGCATTGCGACCGTTGCTGCTGTGTATGCACAGTACGCCATGAGATACGTGACATGTGTCAGGCCGAATGTGGTCTCGAGGAGGAGGAGAAGGTGCTCCATTTCGGCGGCTGCTTCTGTGCAGATGGCTCGACAGCGGTGGTTGGACCGGAACGGTCGATGGAGTAGGATTGTAGTAGTGTAGAATAGCATACTGCGCAGGTCAGCTCGCTTCCCTTTTTACGTGGTTGTGAGGCAGTGCTCACTTTTGGGAGATTATGTGGGCTGGCGGGCAGATCTGGGAGGCCGGTTGGATCTTCAGTTGCGCAGGCGTCTCGGACCGCCAGTTTTCCAAGCGATGGCGGGTTTCTTGCACGAAAGCGAGCATATCGGAGTTTGGCTTCTTTGTGTACATGGTCGCAAGAATGTCGTGGATGATTGTCCCTAGCTTGCAGAAGTTGCTGAAACAGGTAATGCCATAGGTTTGGAGCGGATGCCAACTGTTGCTGTTGTTTGCCAGATCGCTGGAACCACCGACATACGGTGCCCAAATCTCAGTTTCGATTTGGTCGTCTAGAATGACAGGCTCGAAGTCTGGCCGTTCTGGTAACGAGGGTACTCTGCCAAGGTAGAGACTAACGGCCTTGTCCCAAAGGTAGCATGACCAAGCGAGCTGACCACGTACGTGATTCTCAGTGGCATCCGAGGCAGATTTGGGAGGCCGGGTGAAAATTCCCATGTCCGTGGCTAAGCGAAATGCCATTCCTGAGTAAAGCCAAGCTTGATGCAATGAACCATTACCGAGTTCTCGGGCGCTGAGCTGGAGTAAAGCTTGTACTAGAGGTATCGAGGGTCCTCGATGAATCTCCTGTCCAAGTAGAAATCTGACATGCGAAAGCAGCTCTTTGCCAAGTATGTGATCGGTAAATCGAGTGGCCTGGAGGCATATGACCGAGCACAACAGGGGTGAGCTATATTGGCCACCGACTGAAGTGTCTGTTAGGAAATGAGGCCTCGACACAAACAGAAATGCGGGAAACACCCAAGTCCAGTAGGTCTTGAAAAGATGGTCTATCTTTTCCGATGGTAGACGTTGCTGTAATGAGCAGGCTTCCACGGCTCTGGAATGCCATAGCGCAAGCTGAGTCGTAGTCATGGGCGGTAGGTTCGGATCGTGAACGGGCGGCAATATCTCCTCGTCGCTGTCATTGTGATGGGGCTCCTGTACTGCCGATGTTGACTGGAAGGAGGGACTGAATTGTTGGATAACAGAAGTCTTGCTCCCATTTCTTTGATCAATTGCAGATGCGCCTGAGGTGTCCATTGGGGCTGATTGCTGCGATTCGCTCTCTGGCAGCTTGCGGGCCATCATCTCGTTGTTCTCGAAGGGGGCGACAGCCCGCTCCAATTCCTCGATGCGTTTAGCCATGTTGACCACTTGTGACATGGGGGGCGTCTTGTCATAATGGCAGGGCTGCCCATACGCCAGACATATCCTGCATTGCGGTGTGGATCCATCGCACTTGACTTTCCTCGCTCTGCATCGCGCGCATGTCAAACGGTATGAAGACTTTGACACGCCATTTGACCGGCGACTTGCAGCTTCTTCGGACCGCTGACGGGGCATGTTTGAGGCGGACAATAATGATTAGCTACTCACACAAGCATTGGGGAATACTAACTATCTACTCAATTCATCGGATGTTTGTGTGTACAGTATGTAACGTCTCCAGCATTGATAGGCGGGGGCTGGGGGACTCTCGGGAAATGAATTAACCAAGACGGATCTCCATCAGCGCCTCCTACATCTGTCTCCGTATATTTGTTTCCCAAGAGTAAGGCGGCCCCAGCCACACCCACTCGGGTAACCGGGTAACCCCTGTGATCTAGATCGGCCGTGAGTGAGTTCATACCAGCGTGGTTGCATTACGTAAGGACCCAAGGAGCGAGGATTCTTCGAGCCATCCATCCCAAGACATCGGCTTCACATCAATAACTGACCAGATCAAGCTCCGATTCAACTGCTACATAGATCTACACTACCGGGCGCGGAATTTTCTCAACATCGCTATCCAACAACGCGTATGCAATATCGACCGCCGCCAACCCCGATTTTTCCTGGTTCTCCGCCGTCGACGCACCAACGTGCGGCGTCATGACAACACGAGGATGTCTCAGCAATGTTTCGCCGTAGGCAGAGGCAGTGGGCGGCTCATACTGCATTGCATCTAGGCCTGCGCCATACAAGCGACCAGAATTGAGAGCCTCCAACAATGCAGTCTCGTCCACTATTCCACCACGAGCGCAGTTGATCAAAATCGCACCCTCCTTCATGAGATCGAACTGGCGGCGGGAGATGAGATTGGTCGTCGAAGGCGTCAGTGGGACGTGAAGGCTGACTACATCCGCGACCTCCAACAATTTTTCCAACTTCTCAACTCGCTGGAAGCTTCCGAGCGGGAGTTCTTGCGACCAGGCACCGTCTTTGGCGTATGGATCGAACGCGACCACCTTGCCGCCCATGGCCCCCTGCCACTTTTTTGCGAGCTCAAGTCCGATATTTCCCATTCCCACTATGCCCACCGTCTTCCGGAAGAGACTCTTGCCCAGCATTTTACTGCGCACGACTTTCTCTCCGTTGCGGATCAGCCGATCAAACTCGCATATACGTCGCGCCACGCACATGGCCAAGGTGATGGTCAACTCTGCCACGGCCTCTCCATTCAAGCCTGGTGTGTTCCACACTTGAATACCTTTCTTCCGTGCCGCTTCGATGTCTATGTTGTCGACACCGGCGCCTTGCTTGATGATAGATCTCAACCCGGGATGCGCTCCTTGTATCATCGTTGCGTTGATGACAGTTTCGCTTCGGACTAACACGATGGTCGCTTTCTGTAAAAAGTCCTCTTTGTTGGAATCGTGAGGTAAAACGACTTTGGCGCTCGGGTGGCGCTGCAGTTTTGCAATGGCGACATCGTGGTATGGGTCGACGACGTAGACGCTCGGTTCTTGGGTTGGCTTCATGACTGTTGCTGACAGACAGATGTTCTCTTCGATTACCGGATTCCGCTGATAATATAAACTGAGCTCGGTTGGGTGCCGCGGATCTCGTTGCAAAGCGGTGTTGGTCGATACCTTACAGCTCGTCGGTCAAACACCGCGGAGAGTGCCCGTGGGTGCAAGTCGCCGGCAACAATCAACCCATCGGTTGGCATTGCAGAAGTACAGTACCTTATCACGCAGTGAACATCTCAAGGTAATTACAAACTATAACCTCGTCGCATCTCATCTGATCCCGAGCCATTGCAAGTGCACAACCGCAAATCGACAAACATGGCTGACCACGACCAATCCATCATCGCGGCACTATCATGATATTCAACCTGAGTGTCATCCAAACACGAACCATAACAGCACCAAGTCTCTCATGCTCCGCAGCTGCGACATCTCCGACGCCCTCCTCAAACTCAAACATCCACAGGGTGGTTTTCTCCCTGGCCTGTCCTCCTGGTCACCGCAGCGACAAGAGGGCCTGGCCAAGCTCGTCGGGCCAGCGTACACCGTCAAGTTTGCCAAACATGAACAGACAGATGCGCTAGTGCTAGAGAACCACAATGTGAGTTATTCCCACCACTGTGCAGACACCCTTCACGGCTGACACTGTCGATGTCTGAAGATCGACTCGATAACAGCCGGAGCTGTTGTCTCCATTCCCGCTCCAAGAGACATTCCTCATGCGGTCTTTGGACGCCTCATGTCGCGTCGTGCGACATACTCGGGAGCCGCAGGTACTGTGGTTGATGGCAACTTCCGAGACCTGGACAAGCAAAGGAAGCTCGGGTATCAAGTCGGTTCGCCATCTTCAATGCGAGCACACAGTGCCGAGTGCTGATACGCTTTCTGATTATTCGCTCGGGACGTCGCAACACCTCCATTCTATGAAGTCGTTCGTGTCAGCGAGGTAGGCATCTCTCTTATGCAGAACTTAACCTGTCGCTTACAAAGCCTCTAGGTGAACGTCCCAGTGTCACACTACAGGTCGACCGAGTGCAAGCAGTGATCGGGCCAGGCGATTGCATCGTCGGAGATCTCAACGGTGTTGTGTCTATCCCGAAAATACTACTGTCACAGGTTTCCGAACAGCTGGCGTTGATAGAAGAAGCAGACGAGAAAGTCGCTGCGGATATTGATAGAGGGGCTACCTTTGCTGCTGCCAATAAGGAACATCGTATGGAGTGAATGGTGTCGTTAATGGAGCACGTCATGCTAGAGGATGTCACCAATGATCGTGTCACACGGGTACCGTTTTGACTTTGAGCTGAGTTGCAGACAGCATATTTGACGAGAGACTTGTTGTCGACGTTCGTTGAACCCATATATTTTTGAATCACCTGTTGACAAGCCAAGTAGTGACCGCCAACCAGCCGATGACTTTTACCAATCACCAATGAACAACAACTATTCTTTATGCAATCTTTAGCTACAATTACTAACTGATGTTCGTTGAGCTCATTCTACATGCTAAGTAGGCTCATCGGGGCGTCCAACCAAAGATCCGGAAGCGCCAAAGCTCTCGTTGTAATGATAGACAGTCTAAAGGTGTAGACAAGTGTCTATGTCATGTAGCCGAGATTTGCACTTACTGGGCATAGATCGCTTGTTTAACAATTCGTGGCCGCTTACATGTATGTATAACCGCAGACGTGCGACTTCATCCGATCACTTCGGCCATCTTCCGAGCGGGCAGGGCAACATACCATGCATCAAGCGCCTATTGCATACTCCGATAAAACGCAACCTGCACGATGGAATCACCGCCTTATCGACTGCTACCGAAGGATCACGCATTGATCGTTTTCGGCGCGCTGGATTGGGAGATCCAACACCCTTCCTTGCATCGATTACTGGCTGTAAGAGGCAGCTGATCGATCGACCACCCAAGCTACAAGAACAAGATGAATCTCCCGGCAACGAAACGCAAGACAATGACTTGAATCTTTCCAGACGCGACATTTTCCCAAATCCAGCCACAAAGTCAGACCTACCTAGTCCCCAATCTCTCCTTGACCAAATCCCCCATCCCCAACATACAAACAGTAGCCCAAGAAGCAAGACCAATCCTCGGCACAACACCCCTAAAGAAACCCGCCAGCCCATTCTCCCGCCAAATAAGCCGTGCAGTCGAAACCATTGTCGGCTTTTCGGCGCTCCGAACAACCTTCACAGCCTGCATATCCACCCGAATGACCTCAAAAGGCTGGTTCCAACAGCTCAAAGCCCCGCCGATAGTAGAAGCAACAACCCTCTCACCAAACCCGAGCTTCTCCGTCGCAGCGCGCCCTCTTAAAGTGCGAATCTGAGTCTCAGCGAACCGCGAAGTGCCCATGCGCGTCGCCCAGCCGGTGATCTGGCGCAGGGCCACGGCGTTGACGCCCTTGTTCACACCGCGGATGCCCTGGGAGCGGAGGATGGACATGAACGTCTCAACGGTGGTGGGGACTCGGGCGGTGGTGTGGGCCGATTTCTGGCGCGTCACCTCCACGGTCTTCATGCATGTGGTCAGGCCCATGGTCAGGTAGGACTGGGCGGCGCCGCCGACTACGCCGCCTAGCACGGCTGCTGGGACGGGCTGGATTCCGAAGGAATTGATGGCTAGGAATTGGGTTTCGGAGGATGCGAGGACTAGGATTGCGCCTTTGGTTGATGCTTCCAGCCATGCCTGTATGTCGATCAATGCAAGGCACTTGTGGCGACTTTGGGGCAACATACCCAAGGAATCAGCCCCTGGTAGAAGCCTTTGATCAGGCCCCGTTTGTAGGTTTCGGCAATCCCCTGTCGTAGAGTCGCGGAGCGATTTGCAGATACATAAGTCTTGATATTCTCCAGAGGCTGGCCGAGGGTAGTTACTGTTTATGACGATTAGCTTGGTTCGCCTGCCGAATGGAGTATCCATGTATGACCGACCTTGGAAAATGTTCATCATGGCTCCAATACCAAGGTTGCGCCAGGAAACCGATTGGTGCTTTTCATTTTTTTTCAAAGAGGTGCTTGTCTCTGTCCCGAGCAGAGTGCTCGTCGTCGCTAAAGTTGATGTGGACATTTCCAAAAACACCGTTGCAACGTTTCGAGTTGCGAAAAGGTAGCTAGGAAGTGGGAATTCTTCTGAAGATACGAGACAGGTCATTCGGATATGTACCTACGGATGTTTCCAATGCTATTTAAGCATGAACTAGGCGTGCAGATTGGCGCCGAGTCTTCTATCAATTCGAATGCGCATACCACGGACATCGTCCGAACTCGACGTTCGGGTACGTGCGGGTTGGCACGCCCTTCCAGTATTCATTCCGAGGATTAATACACGGATGCCGAGCTGTTGAGCAGGATTCCCTAGAGTTGATGATCTTTCAAGACATTCATCTCGTTTGGGCGCGTTCTCTCGTTGCAGGACATAGCTAGCTCGCGATACGCTGGATCATGACTGCGGGCCAGCGACAACGTTCATTTCGTCCAGCATACCTATCGCAAATCTCTGAGTAAGTTGACAATGGAAATCACAGCTTACTACATGATCAGCACTCCACCTTCATTCAGACATGGCCCTGAAGGAATGGTCGCATGGCTTTGCAACAGGTTCATGCGAAATTGGCAGCATTGACAAGGCTGCATAGTCAAAAATGGGTGTTAGACGTGAGGACGAGTTACGACCCAGGCACCCACATGCATCCTTTGTGCATTCAAAAGCTCCCTAGAAACCGACAGACTATGTTCGTTTCCTCAACGGCACGAAGTGTTCATTCGACGAGATCGGTCTGGATCTTGATGCTCTCAAGTCTCAATCGATCGTTCAACAGGACAGAAGAGGCGGAAACCCGTTGTAGCCACGAGCATCTGCAAAAACATCGAGATCATACCGTCAGCTCCCTTCGAGAGTACCTCCGGTCCCCGCTGCCCCCGACTGAAGTCAAGAATCTGGCAAAGTACTGTCATAGCTGGCGCAGGAACCGGAGGCCGTCGTGGCGCCGTATCTTTGACTTGCACTGGCGAGATTGGAGTTCGTGGTTGTATATCCGTGACGGAGTAGGGAGACGGGTGTTTGTGGTCTCTTCGGGGTAGATGGATGTTCAATGGCAGGCGTGGCGTGAGCGATCGGTTCTTTTGGTTGACTTAAGTTCGGTCACGGGGTGGTGAGGTGGAGAAAAGGGCTGAAGTGCTTCATGACATTCTCTTGGGGCTAGCTCTCTCGAAGCGCATATACAGATGCTATGTTTCGATCACGCCTTGCAAAGACGGCCATCCGGTTGAGGTTCCCAGTAATCGGCCCCAACAGCCTGCGAGAAAAGTCAGTGGAGAGTTGCGAGGGACTTGCAGCGGAGACACAAAGCCTACCGTAGGAGCGTAGAAAACATGCTCAGGATCGTATTTATCCTTGATTGCAAGCAGCTTATCATAGTTCGCGCCATAGAAATTCCGCTTCCAATCAGGATCGCGATAGTCGCCTTCGGAAAGATAAGTGGTGCCTCCAGGAGTGATCTCGGCCAGCTTTGGAGTCAATTCGTCGGTGATCATCTCGACTGTGTCCTGCATCGCCTCGCGGGGGACTTTGTAGCTCCAGGGCGTGACGATGAGAAGCGACACCATAGCATTGCGCCAGCCAGGGTTGACGGCGTTTTCGGGAGTCTCGTTCGCGGCGGAGGAAGCGTTGAGGCCAATGCCAACGACGGTGGCGCCGTGCTGGTTGAGGAAGCGGAAGGTGTCCACGACGTCTTGGCCGTGGTTCATGACCACGTCCCTGGGAAGAAGTCTTCCTGTGTAAACGTAGGCGTTCACGGGTAGCGCCGAGTACATGGCGGCGTAGAACTCGGTGTAGCTGTTGAAGTCGCCGAAGTAGGTCGCGTAGCGGATACCCATCGCATCGAGTCTCTTCATGAAAGGGTCCACAAAGCTGCGCAGCTGAGTGGAGTTGAGTCCTGGGCCGGTCATGGGCCTCATGGCGAACGTCTGGTTGGTAACAAAGAATCTGCGATCGTGAGTCAGCGGTGGGGGTCGATGGGGCCGCCGGACGGACAGTAAACGTACGTGGTGGTAACGCCTGCTTCGGTGGACGCAGGAAGAACCATCGTCTGGAAATCGTCGACGAGCGAGTAGAAGTCCTCCTGCGAAAGTCCAGCGCTGGCAAACGTCAAGTTGGCGCCTGCAGTAGGCGTATCGACGTGTGCCTTTGAGGTCATGCTGAGTACGATGCCGTAAGTACCACCTCCGCCGCCGGAGAGAGCCCAGTAGAGATCAGTGTTCTGGTCACGGTTTGCAAAGACGTGATCGCCGCCTGCCGTCACCACCTCCCATTCGAGGACCTATTGAGGTCAGCTGTGTCGGCTTGATTCGGATGCCTGCCGTGTGTATTCACCTGATCTGCAGCCATTCCGTGCAGCGAAGTCAAAGCACTGTGTCCGCCGCCTTGACTATAACCTCCCGCGATGCCCACGGTGGGGCATGATCCGGTCACGACTTGTAAACCCTGATCGAAGGCAGCTTTGTTGACCTCAAATCCTTGCACACCAGCACCCATCTTGACAGCTTTACCGCTGTAATGTTTGTCGGACCATTCCTTGAACTTAATGTCCTTGAGGTGATGCATCCAAAGGCTGAGGGTGCCAGGTCCGGTGCTTTTGCCGTTGAAGTCATGGCCGGTGTTTCCTGCATGCTGGTGAGCTTTTCCCTTTTCCCTTACATTCGAGGCCAACTTACGGATGACTAGACGGATGTTATTGTCACTGGCAAATTTGATTCCCGCCGTGACATCGGATGGTCCTTCGACCTTTACCGAGTATGTGACATAAGATCCAACGATGCAGTCTGCCGAACGTGGGAAGAAAGGATCACAGCTTTGATTGACAAAGGGTGGAGCCATGGTGGACGCTGGATCGGGATAGCTGGTTGAGTCAATGACTTGTGGTCGTCGATAGCTGGCAAGCAAAGCAGACTCACTGTAACGAAGGGTCGATCCTGGCAACAATCGTTAGCATGCTAGATGTCTAGGAGGTGACTTTCATTGCGTAACACACCATCTCTGCTGCAACTGAGAGCAGGCCTCCTCGTCATAGGCAGGCCAATCTGGGTGAGAGCTGGGTGCATCGTGGCAGACAGCAGCCAACGGCACAGTGGCAACAAGCTTGCCCGCTAGAGTCTCGTTGAAGGCCGACCAT
>Ga0265797_10009330_pt1 | contig 12789 bp, 9 predicted proteins | sample P2T30metagenome_FD_192433 | JGI IMG/M metagenome (GOLD analysis project Ga0265797, IMG submission 192433) | Plant litter microbial communities from East Loma Ridge, Irvine, California - P2 T30 | ecosystem: Environmental > Terrestrial > Plant litter > Unclassified | place: USA: California... | reverse complement strand
ACGGGGCTGCCGGGCTCATCCTGCAAGGCAAAGTAGCCTTCCGAGGCGTTGTAAATCTCTAAATAGCGTAGCTGCCCGCCCGGCAGCAGCTCATCAAACAGCCCCTGGTAGGGCCCAAAGGCCACCGCGCCGTGCAAAAACAACCCTAGCCGGGGCCACACCTGGCGCAGGTCGTCGGCGCCGGCTAGGGCCAGCACGCGGCGCAGCAGCACGAGCATCCAGGTGGGCACGCCGGCCAGCACGCGCACATCCTGGGTCACTACGTGCCGGGCAATGCGCTCGATTTTCTCCTCCCACTCATCGAGCAGGGCTAGCGGCAGCGGCGGCGTGCGCAGCGCCTGTGCCCAGCCCGGCAGGCTCTGCATGATGAGCGCCGACACATCGCCGGCCACGGCGCCCCCGCCAAACGGGCTAGGCCCCACACTGCCGCCCAGGCTCAGGGTCTGGCCCCCAACGATGCGCTGGCTAGGGTAGAGGTGGGTGGCCAGGGCCAGCATATCGCGCCCCGCCCGGTAGTGGTTGTCGCGCAGGGCCTCCTCGGTAAGCGGAATGTACTTGCTGCGGGCGTTGGTGGTGCCGCTGCTACGGGCCTGCCAGCGCGGGGCGGGGCCGGGCCACAGCACGTCGGGCTGGCCCCGCAGCACTTTTTCCAGCTCGGGGTAGAGCTGCTCGTAGGTGCTTACGGGTACGCGCCGGGCAAACTCGCTGGCACTCAAGCCCGGCGCGTACCCGTAGCGCCGGCCCCAGGCCGTGCCCTGCGCCCGGCCCAGCAGGTGGCGCAGCACGGCCGCCTGGGCGGCCAGCGGCTCGTGGCGCACCCGCGCCAGCCGGGGCAGGCTAGCCAGCTGAACGGCGCGGGCAACAAGCTGGTCGAGCACTTTTTTGAATTAGGAGTTAAAAGTCGGGAGGTATGAGTTGTGGCTTCGGGCGGCTGGAGCTGATAAAATATGGGCGGCGTTTCTACCTGATTAACAGCGGAAATAACGCATACTTCATGCCTTTTAACTCCTAACTACCCATCACACCTTTTTGCGCTTAAACTCAAAATTGCGGCCCAGGTACACGCGGCGCACGGTTTCGTCGGCGGCCAGCTCTTCGGCGGTGCCGGCTTTCAGCAGCTTGCCTTCGAAGAGCAAGTAAGCGCGGTCCACAATTTCGAGGGTTTTCTGCACATCGTGGTCGGTGATGAGCACGCCGATATTCTGGTGCTTGAGCTTGGACACGATGCCCTGAATTTCTTCGGTCGCGATGGGGTCGACGCCGGCAAAGGGCTCGTCGAGCAGCACAAACTTGGGGCTCACGGCCAGGGCGCGGGCTATTTCGGTGCGGCGCCGCTCGCCGCCGCTCAGCACCTTGCCCAGGTTTTTGCGCACGTGCCCCAGGCTGAACTCGTCGAGCAGCTCCTCTACCTTATCGAGCTGCGCTTTCTTGGACATATCCGTCATTTCGAGCACCGAGAGGATATTTTCCTCCACGCTCAGGTCGCGAAACACGCTGGCTTCCTGAGCCAGGTAGCCCATGCCGCGCCGCGCCCGCTGGTAAATGGGCAGGCGCGTAACTTCCTCATCATCAAGAAAGATGCGGCCGCCATTGGGTTTCACCATGCCCACCATCATGTAGAAGCAGGTGGTTTTGCCGGCGCCGTTGGGGCCTAGCAGCCCCACTATCTCGCCCTGCTCTACGGTGAGCGACATGTCGTTGACGACGGTACGGGCTTTGTATTGCTTGACGAGGTGCTCGGCGCGGAGTATCATAGGCTGTAGGCAAAGGTAAAACCGGGCGCGCGGGCAGCGCGCTAGCTATCCTAAACCCGTTGCGCTCGCCAAAAAGTATGCGGCCTTGCTCGTTGCTGTTACAGGCGTTGCGGAAATAAAGTGCCTAAACAGGCCCAGAAACGAGGTATTCAAGAAAAGTTCCCAAGCGGGATAATCCGAAAAGTAGGCGAAAGCGTAAGTCTTTGACAAATAAGCCAGTTTGCTTAGTTAGTGAGTGCTTACTTTTTTATTGGCTTTTCATTAGGCTACTGTTCAGGTTACTTACTTGTTCTGCCTATATTAGCAGCCGAAATAGCTGCTAACTGCCTAACGCTAGCCCTGTAACGGGCCAGCAACTGATAAGAAAAACCTTTTTTGCTGCTGCCATGCTAGCCATTTTTACAGGCAGTAACCGTTTCTTGCTTAGTAAGTAGCTGACTATAAATTGATAAGCGCGCTGGTTGGTGCGCTTTTGGTCGTTATTCCCCTTTTCACCTTTCCCCTCCCATTTTCCCATGAAGCACCTGTTAACCAAGCCAACGCAGTGGTTGGTGGCGGCTTGCGCCGTCACGGCGCTCTCGGTCTGGGCCACCACGCGCTACACGCCGCTGGAAGCCAGCAGCCACCGCGAGGCCCCGCTCATTGCCGACGACCCGCTGGCCGACAACACCGATGTGTACGCCTTTGTAGACCCCAATGATGCTAACCGGGTGGTGCTTATCGCCGACTACATCCCGTTTCAGCTGCCGCAGGGCGGGCCCAACTACTACACGTTCGGGGAGAATGTGCGGTACGAAATTCACGTTAAAAACAACAGCGCCACCCCTGGCGACGACATTACTTATCGCTTTACTTTTACAAGAACCAATGAGGACGGCAGCACCTTTTTCAACGTGCGGCTAGGCAAGCAAAACCTGAAAACGGTTTATAAGTGCGAAAAAATCGTGGGCGGCGTGACCACCACTATCGTGGCCGCAGGCGAGGTACCGGCCTACAACATCGGGCCGCGCTCGATTAACAACGCCACTGTGGGCCTCAACCAGGCCTCGTATACGGCCTACCGCCAGGGTAAGGTAACCAACTCGAGTGCGGGGGGGGGCGAGCAGGTATTTTGCGGGTCGTCGGACGACCCGTTTTTTGTGGACCTGGGCGCCATTTTTGACCTCGCCGGCCTGCGCGTGAACCGCGGCAGCCGCGATGGCCTGGCCAAGTACAACGTGCACTCTATTGCGTTGAGCGTGCCCATTGCCACGCTGCAAAAGGATGGCAAACTCGTGACGGCCCGCGCCAACTTCCTCGACCCCGACTACGTGATTGGCGTGTGGGCTTCGGCTAGCCGCTTGTCGATGAAGACGTTGACGACCGTGCCCAACTCGACTACCAACACCACTACCACCGGGCAGCCCGCCTACGCCGGCACCTGGGTGCAGGTATCGCGCCTGGGCATGCCGCTGCTGAACGAGGCCATCAACCCCATCGGCAGCAAGGACGCCTGGAACCGCACGACGCCCTACGCCGAGGCCACCACTACCGATGGCTACCTCTCGAACCCCGAGCTGGCCCTGTACATGGACGACAGCCAGTTTGGCAGTGCCGTGCCGGCCCTGGCCAACCTGCGCATTCAAACCAAGTCGCTGGCGGGCCAGCCCGGCCTGCCACCCAGTGGCTTTGACTTCCGAAACGGCAAGGGTGGACTTTTTCCGCTCAAAGGCAGTGCGGCTGTGGCCAATACGGCCCTGGCCGACAATGCCTTTGGCAATTACCTGCTGGTAGCCAACAGCCCGCGCTCGGTCGATATCAAACCGATTTTCCATACCGGCGTGCCCAACCTGCCGCCGTATCAGCTGGCCGTGAACAAGGGTGGCAACCCGCTCGCGCCGGGTAAGCCTTTCGTTAACAACTTTCTGCCCCTGCCGGGCAACAACCCCGGTGGCGATATGCTGCGCCTGAACATGGCCGTGCCCGCCACCCCGCGCAACTCGGCCGATTTCAGCAACCAGGGCCTGATTGCTGCGGCCGTGCTGGGCCTCACCGACCCGCGCTACAACGGCAACACGACCATCCAGAATATTCCTAATATGGACGGCTTCCCCAACGGGCGCCGCCTCGAAGACGAAGTAGTGAAGATTGAGTTGCAGGCCGTGGGCGGCGCCGTGCTGGCGGCCGTGGGCCTGTGGTACGACGACTACACGCCGGCTAGCCCCTCGCCCGTGACGGCGCAGCTGAAGGGCGTGTTGAATTTCACCGCGGGCGTCGAGAAAAACGACACCACGTTCCGGTCCTCCTTCCCCTACGTGCAAACGCCCTGGGAGGGCTACCGCGTGCGCCGCTAACTCATTGTCTCACTGTTGCTATCGTTTACTAAAATGAAGTCCAAACAATTGCGCGCATACGTCGCGCTGCCGGCCGCGCTGGCCGTGGCGGTCGGCGGCCTGGCCACCTGGAGCCAGATTCGCTACACGCCCCTGGAGGCTTCCTCGCACCGCGAGGCCCCGCTCATTGCCGACGACCCGGTGGCCGATAACACCGACCTCTACGCCTTCGTGGACCCCAACGACGCTAGCCGCGTGGTCCTTGTTGCCAACTACATTCCGTTTGAGCTGCCGCAGGGCGGCCCCAACTACTCGACCTTCGGCGAGAATGTGCGCTACGAGATTCACGTGAAGAACAACGCCGCTAATGCTACCAGCGACGATATCACGTACCGCTTCACCTTCACGCGGGTGAATGAGGACCCGACCACGTTTTTCAACATTCGCAACGCGGGTGCCGGGGTAAAGCAAAACCTGAAAACCACTTACAACTGCGAGAAAATCGTGAATGGGGTGGCCACCACTATCGTCAGCAACGGTGTGGTGCCGGCCAACAACGTGGGGCCGCGCTCTATTAGCAGCCCGGTGGGGCTAGGCCAGCCCAACTACGAAACCAACGTGCGCGAGAGCGCCATCACCACGGCCAGCACTGGCGAGAAAATGCTGTGCGGCCCGGCCGACGACCCGTTCTTTGCTGACCTGGGCGCCATTTTCGACCTGGCGGGCATCCGGCCTGATAAAGCCACCGATGGCTTGTCGCACAAGAACTGCCACTCGATTACGATGAGCATTCCGATTGCCACGCTGCAAAAGGATGGCAAACCCGTGGAGGCCCGTGCCAACTTCCTCGACCCCGACTACGTGATTGGCGTGTGGGCCTCGGCTAGCCGCCCGGCCATGCAAACGCTGAGCAGCACCGGCAACCCCACCACCAGTGGCAACTGGGTGCAGGTATCGCGCCTGGGCATGCCGCTTACCAACGAGGTGATTACGCCCGTGGGCGGTAAAGATGCCTGGAACGGCCGCACGCCCTACAACGAGGCCGCCGAAACCGATGGCTACCTCTCGAACCCCGAGCTGGGTTTGTACCTGGACGACAGCAAGTTTGGCGGTGCCGTGCCGGCCCTGGCCAACCTGCGCACCCAAACCAAGTCGCTGGCGGGCCAACCTGGCTTTCCGGCCAATGGCTTCGACTTCCGCAACGGCGCCGATGGTTTATTTGGCCTGAAGGGCAGTTCCGCTGTGGCGGGTACTGCTCTGGGTGGCCCCTACGCCGACTACCTGCTGCCAGCTGCCGGCCAGCCGCGCTCGGTCGATATCAAGCCGATTTTCCACACTGGCGTGCCCAACCAGGCGCCTTACCAGCTAGCCACCGGCAAAACGCCGATTTCTGGCGGTTCGGGCGTGAACCCGCTCACAGAGGGCAAGCCGTTCATCAACAACTTTTTGCCCGTAGTGGGCGACATGCTGCGCCTGAACATGGCTGTGCCGGCTACCCCGCGCAACTCGCCCGATTTCAGCAACCAGGGCCTCTTGCAGGCAGCCGTGCTGGGCCTCACGGATACGCGCTTTAACCAGAACGCGAGCTTACAAAACATCCCCAACATGGACGGCTTCCCCAACGGGCGCCGCCTGGAGGATGCCGTGGACCAGATTGAGCTGAAGGCCGTGAGCGGCGTAGTGCTGGCCGCCATCGGCCTGTGGTACGACGACTTTACCACGGCTAGCCCCTCGCCCGTGACGGCGCAGCTAGGCAATGTGCTGAGCTTCACCACTGGTGTAGAGCGCAACGACACCACGTTCCGGGCTGCTTTCCCGTTCCTGCAAACGCCTTGGAGCGGCACCAGCCCAGCCAGCGGCCCCACCAACACGGTGGTAACGCCCGACCTGGTCGTGAGCACCGCCATGCCCGTTGATGCTGGCACGTATAACAATATCACCATCACCAGCACCGGCGTAGCCTCGTTCAACGGCCCCATTGTGGTAAACGGTGCTTTGATTGTGCAAACCGGCGGCACTCTGAGCACCCGCGGCGTACTGGCTACCAATTGCCAGGCCATCACGGGTGGCGGCACGTTTGAGCTGCAAGCCGGCGCTACGCTGCGCGTGTGCGCCACCGACGGTATTGCGGCCACGGGGGCTAGCGGGGCCATTCAGGTCACCGGCAGCCGCTCGTATTCCAATGATGCCAGCTACGAGTACATCGGCACTGATGCCCAAACTTCGGGCGCCGGCCTGCCCAGCCGCGTGCGTAGCCTCACGGTGAACGGCGCGGGCCTGACCCTCAACAATGGCGGCGTGGCCGTGGCCCAGACCCTGGCCCTCACCAACGGCAACCTGACCACCAGCAGCAGCCAGATGCTGACGCTGCTCTCGACCCAGACGGCTGGCACCGCCCTCGTGGTGAATACCAACGGCGTTGTGAGCGGCCCGGCTACCATGCAGCGCGCCATCGACCCCACCTTCAACGCCGGGGCCGGCTATCGCCACTACAGCTCGCCGGTGAGCAATACAACCCTCAACGACCTCACTGCCAACGTGACGGGCTTTACGCCGATTTATAACACGGCTTACAACGCCTCGACCACACCCAACTCGGTAACTCCGTTCCCAAACGTATATGCCTACGACCAGGCCCGCGTGACGACCAGCGGTAGTGCTGGCTCGATTGACTTCGACAAGGGCTTCTTCGTGCCCCTGGCCAGCGATGCCATGACGCCGCTGCGCGGCTACGACCTCAACATCGGGGCTAGCTCGGTAGTAGACCTGATGGGCACGCTCAACAATGGCCCGCAGACCATCGCCAACCTGGCGCGCGACACCCAGACGCAGAGCGGCTGGCAGCTGCTTGGTAACCCGTACCCGTCGCCGCTCGATTTCAGCCAGACTACCGGCATCGCCACCACGAACATGGACAATGCCGTGTACGTGTACCAGAGCACCGGTCAGTACGTGGGCAGCTACCGCAGCTATGTTAATGGCATGGGTGGCAGCCCCTTGGTAGCTGCCATGCAGGGCTTCTTTATGCGGGTAACCACGCCCAACCAGATGGCGAGCGTGGCCCTTACCAATGAGGCCCGCGTAACGTCTTTCGCTACCACGCCGAGCTTCAACCGCACCGCCGCCGACAGCCGCCCGCAGGTGCGCCTGCGCCTGCAAGGCAGCACGCCACTCATCGACGAAACCACGGTGTACTTCGAAAACGGTGCCACCGAGGCCTTCGACCCGCGCTTCGACGCCTTCAAGCTGCCCAACTCGTCGGGCATGAGCGTGAGCAGCCTCATTACCAACGGCGAGCTCTCGATTAACGGCTTGGCCTCGCTCACGAGCGCCGCCGTTACGGTGCCGCTCAAGGTGCAGGTATCGGGCCCCGGCAGCTACAGCCTGAACGCCATCGACCTGCTCAACTTCGACTCGGCTCACCCAGCCTTCCTGCTTGATAACCAGACCGGGGCACGTATCGACCTCAGCAAGCAGGCTGTGTACAGCTTCACGGCCAACACGGCCTCGCAGGTAGGGCGCTTCAGCCTGTACTTCGGCCCGGCCACGCCGCTCGCCACGGCACCCGCCGCCGTAGCCAACCTGGTGAAACTGTTCCCGAACCCCGCCAAGGGCAGCTTCACGGTAGTGGTGCCCGCCGAGCTCGGCCGCGCGGCCGTCACGGCCACGCTCTTCAACCAGCTAGGCCAGCAAGTGGCCCAGCAGGTATTGCCCATGACGGCGGCCGGTGCTTCGGCCCAGTTCGATGTTTCGTACCTGTCGATGGGCGTGTACACGCTCCGCCTCGCATCGGGTGATAACCAGGTAACCAAGCGCGTAGTAGTAGCCCAGTAGCCTACCGGCGGGCTAGCCGGGCAAGGTGCCTGGCTAGCCCGCCAGAGGCAGCTTCTTTCCTCTCTAAAGTCTTTCGAATAACATGAAAAAGCATTTCTTCCTCAAAACGCTGGGCGCCCTGGCCTTCGGGCTGTTGCTGAACGCTTCGGCGGCGCAGGCCCAAGCCCAGGAACCCGGCTCGGGCGGCCCCACGCCCATCACGCCGGTGCCCGACCCCACGGCGGTACCCCTCGATGGGGGCGCCTCGCTGCTGCTAGCCGGCGGCGTAGCCTACGGCCTCAAAAAATTGCGCGCCCGCCGGGCGCGCTAGGCTGCCTCGCTCAGTGCAGCGCCGGCTCTTCCCAATAGGGGAGGGGCCGGCGTTGTTTATGTAATGGCACATTGTTTCGAAAGAAAGGGCTAGCACTACTTACGGCTGACTGTTAGATTTGCTGCCGTGCCCGGCCTGGCTTTATACCCTAGCCAGGGGTAGCTATTTCTTTTTCGATTTCTTATGGAGACTTCCGACCCGCAAAAGCAGCAACTCTTTCAAGCCATTGCCGAGCGCCTCGGCGTGCAGGGCTTGCGCGTAGAGCGCCACGACGCCACCCGGCCCTGGGGCGGTTTTTTTGTGCTCGATGAAAGCCAGGCCCAGCAATTTGCCGACTTGTATTTCAATGGTTTGGAGGTAGATAAGCTGCGCATCTCGGGCCAGCTTAGCCCCAAAATTCTGCTCGTGGCCCCGCACCAGCGCCTGAGCTGGCAGTACCACCACCGTCGCGCCGAAATCTGGCAGGTAGTGGAAGGCCCCGTGGGCGTGGCCATCAGCGATACCGACGAGCAAACGGAAGTAAAGTCGTACCAGCCCGGCGAGCGTATCATTCTAACCAAAGGCCAGCGCCACCGCCTCGTGGGCCTGGCTGGCTGGGGCGTGGTAGCCGAAATCTGGCAGCATACCGATGCCAGTAATCCTTCCGACGAAGACGACATCGTGCGGGTGCAGGACGACTTTGGCCGCTAGCCCCGGCCCAGCTCCCCTACCTCCGGCGCCAGCGCGGCGCGCTTTCCTGGCCCGGCGCTGGGGGTGCTATGCGCTGGCGCTGCTGTTTGTGGGCGCGGGCGTGCTGCATTTCGTGCATCCCGAAACCTACCTGCGCATTATGCCGCCCGCGCTGCCGGCGCCCCGGCTGCTGGTGCTGCTGAGCGGCGTGGCCGAGGTAGCCGGCGGGCTGGGGTTGCTGCTGCCCGCCACCCGGCGCCTCGCTGGCTGGGGCCTGCTGGCGCTGCTGGTGGCCGTGTTTCCGGCCAATGTGTACATGGTGGGGCTAGCCGGCGCGCTGCATATTCCGGCCTGGGTGCTGTGGGCACGCCTGCCGCTGCAACCCCTGCTGATGTGGGCCGTGTGGCGGGCGGCGCTGCGGAGGGGCTAGCGAGCTATCCATTCGCCGCTAGCTTAGCTGGCTCAGTTGCCAGGTGGCCCACCAGGCTAGCCTTACCTTCGCTGCCTATGTCGCAGCCTACGCTACAACGCCGCCTGGGCCTGGTTCAGGCTACGGCGCTCAATATGATTGACATGGTCGGCATTGGTCCTTTCGTGACCTTGCCGCTCGTGATGGGATTCATGGGCCCCAATTTCCTGCTGGCCTGGCTGGTGGGCGCGGCCCTGGCCGCCGTCGATGGCCTTATCTGGAGCGAGCTGGGCGCGGCCTACCCCGAGGCGGGCGGCTCGTACCGCTTCCTCAAGCTGGCCTACGGCGAGCAGAAATGGGGGCGCTACATGTCGTTTCTCTACGTCTGGCAAACGCTCATTCAGTCGCCGCTGGTGCTGGCCTCGGGCGCCATTGGCTTCGCCCAGTATTTCAGCTACCTGGTACCGCTGCCCGAGTGGTGGCAGCCTAAGCTGGTGGCCGGCTCGGTGGTTTTATTGCTGGTTGCACTGCTCTACCGCCGCATTGAAGACATTGGCAAGCTGGGCGTGGCCTTGTGGGTGGGCGTGCTGGGCCTCATGGGCTGGCTCATTTTTGGCGGCCTCACCCACGCCAACCACCCGGTAGCCATCTTTCCAAGCGGGGGCTTTTCGGCCCTGCCGGGCTTGCTGATTTCGGCGGCGATGGGCCAGGCGGCCGTTAAAACCATCTATTCGTACCTCGGCTACTACAACGTGTGCCACCTGGGCGCCGAAATTGTGCGGCCCGAGCGCGTTATCCCGCGCAGTATTTTCCTGAGTATTCTGGGCATCGCGGCGCTGTACCTGCTGCTGAACTGGAGCGTGGGCACCGTCATTCCGTGGCAGGAGGTGCAAAGCTGGCAGGCCGGGGCCGGCGACAAGTCGCAGTTCATTATCAGCGTGTTTATGGAGCGGCTCTATGGGCCGGCGGCCGCGCAGGCGGCCACCGGGCTGGTGCTGCTAGTGGCGTTTGCCTCGCTGTTTGCGGTGCTGCTAGGGTACTCGCGCATCCCGTACGCGGCGGCGGCCGATGGCGAGTTTCTGCCCGTATTCGGTAAGCTGCACCCCACCAAGCAGTTTCCCTACGTGTCGCTGCTGCTGCTGGGCGGCGTGGGCTTCGTATTCAGCCTGCTGTTTCGGCTGGGCGAAGTTATTTCGGCCATCCTGGCCATGCGTATTCTGGTGCAGTTTGTGGGCCAGGCCGTGGGGCTGATACTGCTGCGCCGCCGCCGTGGCACGGCCGCGTTGCCCTTCAAAATGCCGCTGTACCCGCTGCCCGTGGTACTGGCCATTATTGTGTGGCTAGCCGTGTTTGCGGGTATCGCGCCGGCCGAGGTGAGCTGGGGCGGGCTGCACTTCAAGCTCTATTTTCAGGTAGCGGCGCTGGGTATGATGGCGCTGGGCACGGTCGCCTTTCTGCTCTGGAGCAAGCGGGAAGCCAAGTGGCCGTATCAAAAATGAACTGGCTGCCGAAGCGAATACACACGGCCGTAAGCAAACGGCAGCTAGCCCACCCAGTAGCCTAGCCCACCCGCTACCAGCGCGCCGGTTAGGGTGTTAAGAAAATTGACCGCGTTGTTGGTGAGGTAGCCCCGCCGCTCCACCGTGGCCCCCAGCACCGAATCGGCCAGGTTGCCCGCCGTGCCCGCCACCAGCAGCCAGCCAAACGCCGGCCCCCAGCCAAACCCCAGGCAATAGCATAGGGCCAGCCCGGCGGTGCCGGCCAGCCCCAGAGCCGTGCCCTCCAGGCTCACCACGCCGTTGAGGCCGCGGGTGTCGGGCCTGAAGGTGAGGATGTTGTAGTAGCGCCGGCCGTACACGTTGCCCAGCTCCGAGGCCAGCGTGTCGGCGGTGGCAGCGGCAAAGCTGCCGGCCAGCATCAGGTGGGCCAGGGGCACGGCGGGCGGCCATTGCCAGGCCAGCAGGCCTAGCAGGCCCGCCACACCGGCATTGGCTACTACCTGGCCGGCCGTGCGGCGGCCCCGGTTTTCTTCGGCTAGCCCCAGGCGGCGCTTGTCGGCCACGCGCCAGCCCGAGGCGGCCGTACCCAGGCCAAAAAACAAGGCCAGCAGCGCCAGGCCAGCAAAGCCGCTGCCCAAAAAAATGAGCAGGCCGAGCGCCCCGCCCGTCCAGGCGGCGGCTGTGGTCAGCTTGCCCGCCCGCACGCTGTACACCATGCCCAGGCCGAGCAATAGCACTACCAATCCCAGGCGAAATAAATCAGTCATGTCAGCTAAATAGCGCGCCGGGCGCGGGCAGTAGGTAAGCTAAGGAAAGGCCGTCAGCGGCCGCTACGCCAGCTGCTTTTCGTAGCAAAAGAACCGCAGTCCCGGCCGAAACGCCAGCTTTATCTCGCCCGCAAAGCGGTAGCCCAGCTTCGGAAACAGCCGCTGCGTGGCCACGTTTTCCGAGTTGGTATCCACGCGCAAGGTGCGCAGGCCCAGTAGGCTAGCCTCATGCTCGGCCTGGCGCAGCAGCGCGGCGGCCACACCCCGGCCCTGGGCGGCGGGCGCCACGGCCAGCCGGTGCGTTACGAGGGCCGGCGCGGCGGCGTCCCAGTCGGCGTCGGCATACTCGGCATCCTGGTCCTGGGTGAGGGCGGCCACGCCTTCGAGCTCGCCCAGGCGCTCGGCCACCCACAAGTGCTGGCGCGCGATGTCCTGCGCAAAAACGGCCTCGTTGGGATACTCACTGGTCCACTGCATGTTACCGCTGGCATTCATCAACGGCACCACGGCGCGCACCAGCGCCATAATGGCCGGCAGGTCGGCCGCCGTGGCACGGCGAATGGTGAGGTCGGTCGTCATATGCTTGGTTGTTAAAGTATTATAAAAGCAGAACGTCATGCTGAGCTTGCCGAAGCATCTCTACTGCACCGCCAGGGTCAACCCATCAACGGCGTGGTAAAGATGCTTCGGCAGGCTCAGCATGACGTGCTGCTGCTTCTTAAAAATTAATTCTTAACTAACCCCAGCCAGCACCTAGCCACGACGCAGCACCTCGGCCGCATCTTTGGCGAAATAGGTCAGAATGGCGTCGGCGCCGGCGCGCTTGATGCTCATGAGTACTTCCATCATCGTTTTTTCGCCATCAACCCAGCCGTTTTGGGCGGCGGCTTTTATCATGGCGTACTCGCCGCTCACGTTGTAGGCCGTCACGGGCAGGTTGGTGTTGTTTTTTACTTCCCGAATGATGTCGAGGTAGCTCAGGGCTGGCTTAATCATCACCATGTCAGCACCTTCGGCCTCGTCGAGGGCTAACTCGCGTAGGGCTTCGAGGCGGTTGGCGGGGTTCATCTGGTAGCTTTTTTTGTCACCTTTTTTGGGGGCCGAGTCCAGCGCATCGCGGAACGGGCCGTAGAAGGCCGACGCGTACTTGGCCGTGTAGCTCATGATGCTGACGTGGCTGAACGCGTTGCGGTCGAGCACGTCCCGAATCCAGGCCACGCGGCCATCCATCATGT
>Ga0265797_10009329_pt1 | contig 12789 bp, 9 predicted proteins | sample P2T30metagenome_FD_192433 | JGI IMG/M metagenome (GOLD analysis project Ga0265797, IMG submission 192433) | Plant litter microbial communities from East Loma Ridge, Irvine, California - P2 T30 | ecosystem: Environmental > Terrestrial > Plant litter > Unclassified | place: USA: California... | reverse complement strand
CTCACCGCTCGCTACGCTGATCACATATTCCAGCAAATTTTCTGCATTTTGTTCAATCGATTGTGTTCCGTCAACAACCGGACCGCAATCAAAGTCAATAACATCCGGCATACGGTTTGCCAAAGCTGTGTTGGTAGCAACCTTCGCAACAGGGCAAATCGGGTTACCTGTTGGTGTTCCCAGTCCGGTTGTAAATAATATAATGTTTGCACCAGCCGCACTCTGACCAGTCGTTGCTTCTACGTCATTTCCCGGTGTACATACGAGCTGTAAACCAGGTTCTGTTGCACGTTCGGTATAGTTCAGCACATCGGCGATGTAGGCATTTCCACCTTTTTTTGCTGCACCTGCCGATTTGATGGCATCGGTAATCAATCCGTCTTTAATATTTCCAGGAGAAGGATTAAATGCAAATGCTGAACCGACAGCCTCCGCTTTACCGGCATAATCCCGCATCAGTTTTTCAAACTTCGCTGCTTTTTCCACCGTAACACAACGGTTGATCAACTCCTGTTCTACACCATTTAATTCAGGAAATTCAGCAAGAAGCGTTTGTCCGCCCAGACCAACTACGATGTCAGAAAGATGTCCTAACACGGGATTCGCAGAAATACCTGAAAATCCATCCGAACCTCCGCATTTAAGTCCAACCGAAAGTTTCGATAAGGGAGCATCTGCTCTTTCAAACTGATTGATTTTAGTCAGTCCCATAAATGTTTCCTTAATTGCTCCGGACATCAAAGAATATTCCGTACCCTTCTGATGTTCAAAAGCAAAGAACGGCTTATCAAAATGAGGATCCCGTTTTTTGATTTCGTCTTCCAGTGTTTTCAGTTCGGAATTTTGACATCCCAGACTTAAAACCGTTATTCCGGCAACGTTCGGATGAACAGCGTAGGATGCAAAAAGGGAGCAAAGGGTATTGGCATCAAAACGTGTACCGCCACAGCCTCCTTCATGTGTCAGAAATTTGACACCATCCACATTTTGAAACGGACGGTTATTTATCTTTTTAACTACCGGCTGTTCGGCAAACGTTTCAAGGCTTTTCAGCGTACGCATGTCTCCTGACTGATACAGATGAAGAAATTCGCGTACATGTTCCCGGTAAATATCGGTCTGTGCGTAACCAAGTTCACGTTCAAAAGCATCCTTCATAATCAGGACATTTCTGTTTTCACAAAAAACCAATGGAACAACAAGCCAGTAATTATAAGTCCCTACACGACCGTCCTGACGATGATAACCTTTAAAAGTCCGGTTTTGCCACTTACTTATATCCGGCTGCGTATAAGAATAAGGCTGCCGTTTTGCCGTGCTGTAATCGTGTGCATCATGTTTTAAATTAAAAGTCGTAATCGGCTCTCCTTTTTTTATAGGCTGGGTAGCACGTCCAACGAGCACGCCATACATGATAACAGCTCCACCCGTTTCAATATCTTCGGTCACAAACTTATGCTTGGCAGAAACGCCATAAGCAAGATTATAATGTTCACCAGCCCATTCAGCATCTGTTCCTGTCGGCAAGTCACGCAATGCAACAATAACATTATCTGATGGATGGATTTTTAAGAGGTTCGACGCCATAGTGATTTAAAATAGATTCCTGTAAAATTTCCGATTGCGTACTTAAAACATATCCTGACCCAAAATTACTTCCCGAAACCAAAATAAGATTGAAACACGGTTTCTGAGTATTATAATGGATTAAACCCTGACTTAATCAGAGTGATCATTTTATAAGTTATAACATTTGTTCGCCTGGTACAGAAATCGTGTACAAATGAATAAAATTATTTAAACTCTTTATTTTGCAATACTAGCATATTTTTCAACTATATTGGCATATTAATAGAACATATCCTGTATTATTTGCTATTATAGCTGTGAAACCACAATTACTAAAAGTTCCGAAGGGATTACAGCAATCGTTTAGCATCAGGCGGGACGTAGTACTGTACTTTTATAACCAGTGGCATTATCATCCTGAACTGGAACTGGTTCATATTGAACAGGGATCAGGGACACAATTTGTCGGCGATAATATTCAAAATTTTCAGAGTGGTGACCTTATTCTGATCGGACCGAATTTGCCGCATTACTGGCGATGTGATGAAAAGTACTTCCGCGGCGATCCCAGTTTATATGCCCAGGCAACAGTACTGCATTTTTCAGAAAGCATTTTTGGCGACACATTTCTGAGTCTTCCGGAAAATAAAGCGATACAGGAATTGCTCAACAAGGCCCGAAAAGGGATGAAACTGATTGGACAGGAAAATAACAATATTAAAGAAATCCTGCAAAACCTGCTCGACCAGAAAGAAAACAACCCGATGATTGCGTTGCTACGCATTTTACAAACAATATCACAGAATCCGGATATTACGCTGCTTTCGAATACAGATTATGCTCAAGAATTTGATCAGCATGACACGGACCGCATCAACCATATATATCAATACAGCCTTACGAATTTTCAGCACAAAATTACGATTGAACAAATAGCGGAAGTGGCCAGTATGAGTCCGCATTCTTTCTGCAGGTATTTTAAAAGCAGGAGCCGGAAAACCTATTCCCAGTTTCTTCTTGAACTCAGGATAGGACATGCCTGCAAATTACTTCTGGAAAGTAAACTCAGTGTTGCGCAGATCTGTTTTGAAAGCGGTTTTAATAATTTTGCCAACTTCAATAAATATTTTAAATCCTTAACCGGTAAAAGTCCGCTTCGTTACCAGAAAGAATATCGCTCCTGATTATCAGCTACTCATCATCCCGGATTTGGGACTCCACTTTCGTTTCAGAATCAAAACGCTAAAATAGTTGTAAAAAATGCTCGAATAAGTAAAGTTTTACAATTTTTATCAATGGTACTTTACCATTAAATTATTAAGCTTTTCTAAAACGCTACTATTTATCCTATGGTCATTATAAATTTATCAACCGCTTAGCTATCTAATTCGGCCTACATTGTTTATTAAAATAATACAGCAATGATTCTTAATTTGTCTTTATCTTAATTTCGTTGATAATAGCCAGATCGACCTGAGATTAAACTCTATTCTAACAGGTAAATCCTTAAATTGACCTTTTCATTTAAGTAAAAAACAATCAGATGATCATCAGCGCTAATCTTGTAAACATTTTTGACCGAACCATTCAGCAGGCTGAAATCCTGGTTGAAGGAAAATATATAAGAACAGTTTCAGTTAAAGGGAAAGAAAATTCGGCGTTACCTTACATACTCCCAGGTTTTGTAGACGCACATGTACATGTTGAAAGTTCGATGCTGACTCCTTCTCAATTTGCACGACTGGCAGTAGTGCATGGTACCGTCGCAACCGTTTCTGATCCGCATGAAATTGGAAACGTACTGGGTGTGGAAGGTGTGGAATACATGATTGAGGATGGAAAACGCGTTCCTTTCAAATTTTGCTTTGGTGCTCCATCCTGTGTTCCTGCAACGGTTTTTGAAACGGCAGGTGCTACAATTACTTCTGAGGATGTTCGAAATCTTTTGGCCAAAGAAGAAATCGGTTATTTGGCGGAAGTAATGAACTTCCCGGGTGTAATTAACTCCGACCCGGATATGATCGCTAAAATTGGCTGGGCCGCACATTATAATAAACCTGCAGACGGCCATGCTCCGGGATTACGCGGAGAAGCTGCGAGGAAGTATGCCGAAGCGGGTTTGACAACGGATCATGAATGCTTTACTTACGATGAAGCAAGAGAAAAAATAAGCTACGGTGTCATAATTCTCATTAGAGAAGGAAGCGCTGCCCGAAACTTCGACGCACTGATACCGCTTCTGGCAGAATTTCCTGAACAAATTATGTTTTGCTCCGATGACAAACATCCGGATTTTCTGGTGGAAGGACATATTAACCTGCTCGTTAAACGTGCTTTGGATGCCGGGCATAGTTTGTGGAATGTGCTTCAGGCCGCATGCCTGAACCCGGTTGAGCATTATAACCTGCCTGTTGGTCTGCTACGGGAAAACGATCCGGCTGATTTTATTGTCGTTGACAATCTAAGTGATTTTAATATTCAGCAGACATGGCTGGATGGCAGCCTTGTTGCAGAAAATAACATTTCATTAATTCCGGATCTCCGCAGCAAACACATTAATCAATTCAATTGTAAAATAAAAAAAACAGCTGAATTTCAGTGTAAAACAGAAGAAACTGCGTCACAGATACAAGTGATCGAAGCATTGGAAGGACAGCTGATTACAAACAGGCTGGTCCGGAAGGTTCCTGTGAAAGATGGCTTGCTTGTTTCGGATCCGGAGCAGGATGTTTTAAAGATTACCGTTGTCAACCGTTATGAAGATGCAGCTCCGGCAATTGCATTTATACAAAGTTTTGGACTTAAAACAGGCGCAATTGCTTCAAGTGTAGCACATGATTCGCACAACATAATTGCTGTAGGCTGCGACGACGAAAGCATTTGTGAGGCAGTAAATATGCTGATTGAATCCAAAGGTGGCATAGCAGCAGTGGGGAATGGTGAAAAATTAAAACTTGAATTGCCCATTGCCGGACTGATGAGTGATGTAGATGGTTATAAGGTCGCAGAATTATATACCAATCTGGATCAGTTTGTAAAAACAAATCTGGGATCAACCTTACAATCGCCGTATATGACACTATCGTTCATGGCTTTACTGGTTATCCCGGCATTGAAATTAAGTGATAAAGGTCTGTTTGATGGTGAAAATTTTGAATTTGTACCTCTATCAATTTAATAGGTTACTTAAATATTTCCAAATTGTAAAATTATGCTAACAGATGTAATTTAATCTTTAAATATCTTTATAATGTGTTTTTTTATAAATATATTTACAAGTGTTATAATGACCCTTTTATAATTATATTCCTAACCTTAATCAATTCCTAACCTTAACAAAATGGCTCACCTACGCTACAAACAAGAAGAAGAACTCACCTTCTGGGATCAGTTTAGAAAAGGCGATGAAAATGCTTATGCCTGCTTATACCGTTCTTATGTGCACATTCTCTACCAGTATTGTTCACAGTTTACGATTGACAAACCACTGATCAAAGATTGTATTCATGATTTATTTGTAGAATTATGGAAGAACCGTAGTACCCTTGGTGATACCACTTCGGTCCGGTTCTATCTTATGGCATCTATCAAAAGAAAATTGGTGCGCCATTTAAATGCTCAGCAAAAACACACAAGTAATGAGGATATTCCGGTTGAATACTGGCACATTCATACGCCTTCTCACGAACATCAACTGATTTCCGATGAAGAGTTTGACGCAACCAATCAACATTTAAACGTTGCCATCAATGGACTTCCAAGACGTCAGCGTGAAGCAATATTTTTGAAATTTTACATGAACCTTAATAATCACGAAATAGCTGATCTGATGAAAATCAATATTCAGTCGGTTTATAATCTGGTTTTTGGCGCATTGGGAAACCTTAAAAAACAAATGACGCTGGAAAGAATTACATTCTGATCCTTATTCCTGGTTAAATATTCAGCGAAAGCGTGGCGAACTATGCCACGCTTTTTTTGTTAGATTAATATTACATTTCAAGACGCATTAAACATTATTTTTTATAATGACACTGGTAAATACACCACTCGCCGAACGTCTTCGCCCACGAAATCTGGATGATTATGTTGGTCAGGAAAAATTACTGGGGCCAAATGGACCACTTCGCCGGGCAATTCTTCAGAATACAATTCCTTCCATGATATTTTGGGGGCCTCCCGGGGTTGGAAAAACAACGCTGGCTTTGCTTATGGCAGAAGCAACCAAAAGACAGTTTCATAATTTAAGCGCAATCAGTTCCGGTGTAAAAGATCTGAGAGAAATACTTTCGCGTCCGTCAGGTTTATTCCCCCCCATTTTGTTTATTGATGAAATTCATCGATACAATAAAAGTCAGCAGGATGCACTGTTGGGAGCAGTCGAAAAAGGACAGGTAACATTGATTGGTGCGACAACAGAAAATCCATCTTTTGAAATTAACTCTGCATTGCTTTCCCGCTGTCAGGTTTACATACTGGAAGCATTTGGAGAAAAAGAATTAAAACAACTCATAGAAAGAGCATTAGATAAAGATCCTTGGCTTAAAGGAAAAAACATCACTTTCAATTCGTACGATGCGTTGTTAAGATTATCGGGCGGTGACGGAAGAAAGCTCTTAAACCTGCTGGAACTGGTTGTTCTGGGTAAAGGCGAAGTGGATTCAATTGAAATTACGGATGAATGGGTAACAGATGTCGCACAGCAAAATATAGCCCGTTATGATAAATCCGGAGAACAGCATTATGATATTATTTCAGCGTTTATAAAGTCCTTGCGGGGAAGTGACCCTAATGGCGCAATTTACTGGATGGCAAGAATGATTGTTGCGGGAGAAGAACCTTCTTTTATTGCCAGAAGAATGCTGATCATGGCATCAGAAGATATTGGAAATGCTAATCCAACGGCTATGATCATGGCTAATGCCTGTATGCAGGCGGTAAACGTTATTGGCTATCCTGAAAGCAGGATCATTCTTTCACAGGTTGCTATTTACCTGGCGACTTCCCCAAAAAGCAATGCAAGTTATCTTGCCATAGGTGATGCGATTGAAGCTGCAAAAAATACAGCTCATCTACCAGTTCCATTACACCTTAGAAATGCCCCTACCAAGCTCATGAAGCAAATCGGATACGGAAAGGACTACAAATATTCCCATAATTTTGATGGCAATTTTGTTCGACAGGAATTTTTACCCGACGACATCAAGGGAAGTAAGTTCTTTGAACCCGGATTGAACGCAAGAGAGGAAGAAATCAGAAAAAAACTACAGCAGTGGTGGGGTGATTGGTATGGATACTAAGGATAGAAATTATTCTTATCTTAACTTTGAAAATGTAGTTCAGTTCTTTTGCTTGTTTTCTGAAAAATGTCTGGCAATTTCTGGTTTTAAATCTTCTATCCTTTTTTCTATATCAGCAAAAGATAATTTCGGCCTGCGATACTTACCGGCAGAGCCCTTCCAACTTTTGGAGACGGCCTGAATGAAGACTTCTAAGTTTTCAGCGGTTTCCTTTTCCTGAAGTAATAATTTTATATTCGCTTCAACATCATCAGATCCTCTTGAATCTGATCCGAATATTTTATAATCGTCAATTATTCCGCTTTTTTTCTTCATAAGTATCGCGGTCTACACTGGAAGTTCAAGGAGAGGCCAGTATAAATTAAAATGATTTATTACTGTTGAATTTTGGGCAAATATAAAATATATTCTATGTAAAATCCACAATATACGTAATATGAATTGAGTTTCTTCTACAAATATATTTTAAAACAGTAGTTCACCCCCTACAAATCTTAAATGCAAGTAAATTATTTTATTGTGTAAAAATAATACTAGATAGTAATTCTAATATCACTAAAAAACACAGTAACCGAAAAATTTATATTTAATATATTATGGAATCAATAAATTTTTATTATTAAAACAAGAGCTTTTTTCCAAGAATTAATTAAATTTGTCCTTGAGGACTGTCTAACAGGTCTCATAACGTTGAGTAAAATCGGACATCCCGGGGCTCTTTGCCCCCGGATGTTTTTTTATACGCTATAATTCTGTTTTCAGGCACAATCCTTAGAACTGAATTTTACCAAGTTTCTCAGGACTTCTCTTTAAGTACCACTTACGCCGTCCGTTGGATTGGGGCAGATATTCCTTTTTATTCAATGAGGAAATTAGCCACACTGCCCATAAGGTAGCAGCCACTAAAATAAAAAATGACAAATATGGCCAAAACGACAATAATTCCTGAAGTGACTGTACCATAATTTTATTAGTTAAGCTGAGATATCTTATATAGTGATAGTTACAATAACCATACCAGAAGCAGATATAAAAACAATTTCTAAATTCGTAAAATTGAATATTTATTAAATTATATTCTTATTAAAATAATTTAATAACATGAGCTAATTATATTTAATAAATTTATAAAACGAAGAATTGAGAATATGGAATGAAACGTTTATACTCTCATTCAATTCTAATTGACACTGATAAATAAATTTATTAGCATAAATTATTTACAGCTATAATTGTTAAAAGGAGTTCAAAAAAAGAAGCTGCCAATATATGTTGGCAGCTTCTTTTTTTGTGTATTGTGCTTACAGGGCTATTACATTTTTACAAACTTATGAGTAAGTACGCTGCCATCTATCCTGGTTACCTGTACTACGTAAAGACCTGAATTAAACTGATTCGTTTTTACTCCCGTCGTAAGATTGTTTCCTGATTCAAAAACTTTGATACCAAGTGAATTTAATATTTTTACCGATTTTACTTTAGCCCAGTCTGACACGCCTATATTAAGTATATCAGAATTGATTACAGGATTTGGATAAAGTTTTAAGGCTTCAAATTCAAACGTTAAACTTTGAATGGTACTATAAGCAAAACTTCCGTCGCGATCAATCATTTTTAGGCGGTAAAGGTTTTCTCCCTCTAATGGCATCTCATCAACAACATAATAATTGGCTTCAGATGAGCTTTCTCCCATTGCCGCTTTGCTATCAATTACTTGCCATTTTTTACCTCTGGCACTTCTTTCTACATCAAATCGCTCACTATTACTTTCTGCCGTTGTAGACCAGGCAAGAGAAGCAGTAAAACCTTCACGTCTGGCAGAAAATTCGGCCAGTCGTACCGGTAAAGCGCCGCTAATTAGTATGCTATACTGGTACGTAGTTACATTACCCAGCGCCGGAGCTGGGCCTACATCATTAATTGTTACAGAAATTGTAAAAGACCCCTGAACTGTAGGAGTTCCTGAAATAACACCTGTTGTAGGATCCAAAGTTAATCCTGTTTTGGTTGTCAGGTCTGTAGAAGAGAAATTCAGTACTCTACCAGCCGGATTGGATAATATAACATTTGTGGCTGTGTAGGTTGCGTTTACCGTTCCGGATGACAAAGTGTTTTGGACAGGGAGTGCAAGAACTGTGACAGTCGCCGTTGCACTGGCTGAATTATTTGTGCACCCGCTCCTTGTAGCCTGTACCTGGAAAGGTGTAGTGGTTGTTAATACCGGTGTGATAAAGGTCGAACTTGTGTTATTGCCAGAAGCCGGAGTCCATAAAATACCATCTCCTGAGCTTACTGTTGCCGTTAATGTTGCCGTTTTTCCACTGTATATCGTAAGGTTACTAGTCGTAACTGTCGGCGCGGGTGCTACTCTTTGAATTTCAAATACGTTCAATGAGGTCAGTGCAGTAACTCCTCCACCTAACCGAACCTGAATTCTGTCAAATGGTCCGGCACTTATAAACGAAATCCAGCCTTTTTCTCCACCCCCTAACAAATTTAATGTCAGCAAGCTTGCATCGACTTTTGTGTCAACATTAGTGTTTCCATTGTAAGTATAAATCCCGACTTCATCAAGAACACCCAGATTAAGCAGACTGGCAGGATTTTCAATCAGTATCCTTACGATATCTCCTGTACGGGACGTTCCAGGGTAAAGGGCAGTTAAATATGAATAATTGCCTGCACTTACTGCTGCATTTATTGTTGCTGCATCCGATTCGTCACCATTTACTGCAAGTGATGGGGAAGTCACCGCTGTCAAGCCGGTAGCAAGAGATCCGCTTGCTCCGGAAAGTATATCAACTGGTGTATCGCAGGCTATTGAAGAAGTTACATCTTCTTCATAATAAACCTCGTAAATATTCAGTGATGATAATCCAACAGCGGATAGGGTTATTCGTATTCTGTCATATTCATCACTAGCGGACGGTGTGTATATAACTTCATAGGTATTACTTCCGCTTACGAGACTCAAAAGACTATTACCGACTATCTCAACATCTCCAACTCTATTGTCGTCAGTAAATAAGCCACCCTCCTCATCGCCATCATTATATGCCTGAATACGTATTTGTGCTCCAACTGCCAGAACATCACCATTTCCACCAATTTTAATATGGATAGGTTTGTTTGTAACACCCGCTGGAAGCGAGAGTCGTTGCGCTACGGAGCCCACCGCAGTTATAGATAATGTAGACGCGGTGTTAACATTACCGTCTCTGGCCCCATTCGGATTTGTGATCGTACCCAACAATCCAGGAAAACTTGAAGAAGCTCCCGTTGCATATACCCTTCTTTTAGCCTGTTGTGAAAAAACGGACGATGCGGAAACTAATAATACTATCGCCAGAAAAACATACGCACGGAAGTGCAGAGCAGAATTTAATTTAATAAAATTTGTCATAACATTCATTTTTAAGTGAAATAGAGTTGTAAAACAGTTAGAACTTGGCAAACGAAAAAGTAACGCATCAGCTGTCAGCACTGATTCCTGTTCTAAATGACAGGCAGCGAACTTTAAGAATTAAAATTTTAATAGTCCGGATATATTTAACTCAATTGTTAAATCCGGGCAGGGACGATCATGTCAAAAATTATTCATCTTTGAATTTCGTCATCCAATAATATTTTTAATAACGGATATATGGAGGCAGGAATCACCTGAACACTAAATATTCAATGATTCTATGATTCATTTTTGTAACATGTAAACTAACTTCATCAATTTGGTTTAAAGGTGAACAGAAATAACCGGTTATAATAAAAACTATGATTCAAATAAAGATATTAATTCTCACTAACACAAATTAATACTACTTTAAGTTACATAATATTTTAAGCGAATAATTTCTATTGGTAAAACTAAATTGGAAATTATTGGTAGTCAGCCAAAAAGAAATACTGTACTAATTTATAGATATTTAATATTTTTTCATAAAAACATATTCGTAATATAACATAGAAATTATTCTATACTAAAATTACTTATTAAACGGTAAGGATGTCACAAGTAAAACAGGTGTAAAATGGCAGATTTTGATTTAGTAGCTTTTAAGTATTCACATCCTGGCATACGTCCCGGAAAAGTGTATATAATTGACCCAAATCAAAAAACAACTTGATTGATATGGACAAAAAAAACGGCATCCTTTAAATCAGATGCCGCTTCTTTAGGTTTGCCGTTTCAGTTATAAAACTCCGGAATCGGATTTAAGGAAAGAGATTTTCTCTGATGCCAGTATGGATAAATAGGTGTTTTTTCACTCGCCTGATCTAATTTCTTTATTTGTTCCGTTGTCAGCTGCCAGCCAACCGCACCAAGATTCTGCTTTAATTGCTCCTCATTCCTTGCCCCTATCACAACATTACTTACTGTGGGTCGCCTGAGTACCCAATTTAAGGCAACCTGGGCAACAGACTTTTCTGTTTCGGCAGCAACTTCATCCAGAACATCAATAACGTTGTAGAAAAAATCATCCGGAATAGCAGGTCCTTCTCCACCCCCCTGCGCTATACGCCCATCAGAAGGAATAGGTTTATCTCTTCTGTATTTACCGCTAAGCTTTCCCGCTGACAGCGGACTCCAAACAATTGTACCTATTTTCTGATCAATAGCAAGCGGCATAAGTTCCCATTCAAACTCCCGGCTGAGCAAAGAATAATGAGCCTGGTGAGCAATGTATTTTGTCCATCCGTATCGTTCTGAAACGGATAAGGATTTCATCAGATGCCAGCCTGAAAAATTCGAACACGCAATGTACCGGACTTTTCCGCTTTTTATCAAATCATTCAATGCACTTAGCGTTTCATCAACAGGTGTATTTCCATCAAATCCGTGCATGTGATAGATATCAATATAATCCGTATTCAGTCTTTTCAAACTATCATCGCAGGACCGGATCAGGTTATATCGGGACGAACCATAATCATTTGGCCCTTCTCCCATCTTAAAAGTAGCTTTTGTGGAAAGCAGAATTTTATCTCTTAATCCAATAACCGCTTTGCCTAATATTTCTTCGGAAAGACCCTGAGAATAAACATTAGCCGTATCGAACAGATTCAACCCTGCATCCAGACATAGATTAACCATCCGGGACGCTTCGTCTACCTGCGTATTACCCCACGCTTTGAAAAAATCACCGCCACCACCAAATGTTCCTGTACCAAAACTCAAAACTGGTACTTTCAATCCCGATGCACCTAATTGTCTGTATTCCATAACCACAATTTTAAGTTTAAGTAATATTAAAAATCAGATCGGTTGTATGTATTTTACGAATCAATAAATTCCCAGGCACTTTTGTATGCATTCAGACTTTCTGCATAAACGATAAAATCTGAATAAAATGGCAATCGCGTGAGCGTAGCACTATCTCCGATAATTACCAGTTTCTTTCTTGCCCTGGTCATGGCAACATTCATCCTCCGGATGTCCGATAAAAATCCTACTTCGCCCTCAGGGTTACTGCGGGTCATACTAATATAAACAATCTCCCGCTCCTGTCCCTGGAAACTGTCAATTGTGTTTACAGATATTTTGTTTCCATAAAATTGCAGATCGGGAGAATGAGCCAACTGTTCTTTTAATAAGTGTATCTGCTGTTTATAGGGAGAAATTACCGCGATAGTAGGAAAATCGTCATTTTGATAATACGCAGTCCCGGATTTTAACTCCGTGACCAGCTGTGTCAGATGCTTAAATAGAAATGCTGCTTCTTCGGGATTAGTAGTACTTGTGCTCTCTGGTTTTTCCTCGAATCCACAACCCGCTGTATCAATAAATGTAAGCGGTAAATCATCGGGAAATAAGAGATGGTGAGACACCGAAGGGTGTGCCTTTAGTTGACCTCCATAAAATACTTTGGATGAATAACCCATAATGGCCTCGTTCATTCGGTATTGTTCATCCAGTAAAACAACA
>Ga0265797_10009324_pt1 | contig 12793 bp, 11 predicted proteins | sample P2T30metagenome_FD_192433 | JGI IMG/M metagenome (GOLD analysis project Ga0265797, IMG submission 192433) | Plant litter microbial communities from East Loma Ridge, Irvine, California - P2 T30 | ecosystem: Environmental > Terrestrial > Plant litter > Unclassified | place: USA: California... | reverse complement strand
TCTTTACGACTTCATCAAGTGAATTACCATATCTTCCATCCGTCTCGTGTATAATCATCGTTCGCTATAGTTGCAAGTCGCCTAGTCCGAACCACCCACACCCATAACACCTCTACCAAACCACTCACTAATGACCGCAAAACCGTCCTTGCCTCTCTTGAGCGCATCCTGGAAAAGATCGTGCCTCTCCGCGCTCTCAACCTGCGCCCTACGAATGGCCTTGACCGTCGCGTTGTTCGAGCTACAGATTGGACACTCGACCTCCGCATCATGCACATCCTCATCGGTACTCAGACAACTCTGATGATAGCTATGCTTACACAAAAAGTGCACAACAGGTAACTCCAGACTCTTCATGCAGACCTGACAGCGCGAGTTTTGGAACACGGCAGGCTTGGTGTTCAGGTTCTCGAGCTCGTACTTTTTGGCAGTGGTGTCGGAGCGGAAGGTTTCGATATTACGGCGGTTGGCGGCGATTTCTGCGCGCTCGCGCTCGATGGTGGTGCTGAGGTAGGCTTTTATCATGCCCATTGTTGCGACGCCGTTGGTGGAGAGGGTCTGGATTACCTGGAGGGGAGCCATGAGACCGTCTTCGTCGATCTTCTTGAGGACTGCATCGAGTTCGTCGCCAGCTTCCGCAAGGATCTCAGGGGTGGAAGTGAAGTAGGCGAGAGCTGCAGGGTAAAGTGCTGGTTCCTCTGGGCCGTATTTGCGGAGAGCGCGGATAGCACCTTGGGTGTCGTTTGCGGCAGTGTAGGATCGGAATATGTCAAAGTGTAGTCCTTGTTGTTCGCGGACGAGGATGGCGCCATCGCGGAAGTTGGAAAGATGAGATAATAGCAGGACGTTGGATGTATCTATTGGTATGTCCTTGCCTTCGACGAGCTTCTTGGCTTTGTTCTCCCACTCTTGTCGCTCACCATCCTTCTTCGACGATGCAGTGTGGAGGTACATCTCAAACAACGTTGTGTAAAGATCGACTTTGTCGTCTTCACGTAGGTCATTGGATGCGATACACGCCTCGAGGAAGACTATAAACTCCTGCGGATGATCGACAAATGCGGAGAATGCAGTTCGCGGTTTCGGTACCTTGTATTCTGGCGCGGGCTCATCGGTAGTCGTTTCGATGATCTGAGCTTGGCTCATGGTGCTCTTCTGTTCACCACTGGGAGGCGATGCCAACGCGTTGGTGTTCATGTATGGCAGAGGAAGTAGTGCAGCGAGGTTTTGCACAGCGCTCGATGCAACTCCTAGGCCCATACTCATACCACCGCCTCCTCCGGATGCAGGCGCGTTCGGTATGACTATAGCATCCTTCTTGGGTCGGAAGTTTCCGGTGTAATAGTCGATGAAAAGCTGCGTTGTGTCCTTGGGGATGTGCTGCAACAGTATCGTCGCGTATTTCATGAGGTTGAAGTAGGCTACCTCCGGCTCCAATCGCCATACGTAGGCTAGGGCTTCCGCGTACCGTTTTGAATCTTCAATGAGTACATCCACGACCAGCTCGTGTTCACCGTGTTTTCGAGCAAGGAATGCCGCTTGGTCGTAGTAGCCCCCCTGGCGACACATCAAGATAGCGGTATCAAGGTCAAACTTCAGATCGTCTGGTGACTTGATGAACTCTTCCAGCTTCTCTACATCCTTTAGCTTGGCGTAACAGTTCAGTAGGAGAGTTGTGTGGTCTGATGTTGCTTTATGATGATCGTGGAGTTCCTCAAGATACTCTATCAAGTTGTGAATCCGTTGCGTATCAAGAAACTGGACGAGACATTAACATGAATCTTGTTGCGGATCAACCATAACATACCTTCCGGATGACCTGAGATGGTTCGGTGTTGTCGATAGCCTTCAGGTATTGCTGCATAGCAGTATCATAGTCTTGTTTGGAATACAGGTAGTCGCCAAACTTCCGGAGGATGATGTTTTGTTGTGACGAATCTAGTCCGGCCTTCTGAGCCAGATTGATGGCCAAGACATATAGATTACGCTGGTACAGTATGTCCAGTTTTTGGGCAAAGGGCTTCTCATGGTATCTGAAGATTTTACCGTCAAGTGTGAAGACGAACAGGTCACCCCATTCGGAGATAACAGCCTTCACTTGCGAAGTCAGTTGCTCCTGATGTGCGACAAACCTCAACTCTGTGTTAAGCAGGGTGAAGCTCGATGTATTGAAAACATCGTCAGCGGCACCGATGCCAAAGGTACGGAGAGGGTTCGACCGGGGCATCGCATTCGATTTAGGGGGCGCGACTATCGCAACGTAATCCTTGAATACGGAGATCATCTTCTTCTCGCCCTCGTATGTGTACGGCGGCCCGCGACCGTGTTGGCCATAGTAGTATATGGCATCACTTCGCGCGACCACAACATCGCGCGATGCCTTATCCACAGCCATGCAACCCACACCACAGCCATACTCATCAAGAGACTTTGCAGGCTGTCCTTGACCCCTTCCAGATATCACTAGTGTCATAATCCGTCCGGTTGTCGCGATGTACAAGGTTGTGATGCTCCCTTCTCTGAATTCTATGCCAGTGATGGGTTCCTCCGATTCGAATACCGTCCGTTGCCGAGCGCCGCGATCATGTATGAGGTCGCCTCGGACAACAGTGACGGCACCGTTTGCGAATCCGACGGCAACTTGCGAAAGGTCGTCGAGTGCGGCGAAAGCGGATATGGGGAACTGCTTGCGCCCATTGTGGACGGTGAGGGTGCTCTGACACCGCGGGATGCCTGTCTTCTTCTCCAGCTTGTCCAGAGCCCATACTTTCAGCACCGGCTCTCCAGAGAGATCTTCGGCTATGGTGACGAGAAGAGAAGTGCCCTCGACCTGCTTCATGTGCGTAATTGCGCCTGCATCATGGGCCTTGAACGAGCGCACAACCTTGAAGGCTTGCGACACGATGCGAACAATGCCATCTGCGCTGCCCAGAAATATGCTTTCAGATCCAGATGTAATGCACGTGATATTCCCGATCTGTTGATGTTTATAAGACTGGGTGGCTAGGTATAGGTGTGTGTGGAGGGCATCGTCATACCTCAGACAGGAAGGAGCTCTCGTCGTCGGGGAGCTTGACTTGCGAGACGTCAAAGAACTTGAACTGCCACTGTTCGCGCATTAGTCTCGCCATGGCGTGAAGCGGAGGGTGAATGAGCCAATACTCACCGGAGTGACTGCCATACTTGCTATCGCTCCATCGTCGCCCGTTGCCTGAATGGCAGGAGCTATCGTCACTCGCGACACCCATGGAAGCTGCGGGCAAGTGCGACCGTGCACCCTTGCCAATCAGCACTCACCAAGCATGCGTGGCAGTGTCAGGGCTTGGCGCGATCCTCTCTTGTCCTGCTGCCTCGCGCTCTCCCTTTTCCTCATCTTACCATCACACTCCTCTTCATATAATACTCCACCCATCTGCCCTTCATCAGCAGCAGTTACCACCACCAGCGCTACACTCTCTACTTTCGCGCAAGCCCACTTTGACTCCCCATTCTGCGAGTCTCACCTCTGCGACGCGCCTTGTCATCAAACGCGCCCCTTTGTCCTCGCAGCCTTGCACCGGTTCAGTCGCTCCTCCATCAAAGAGACTTTTAGCCGTCGCTACTTTATCTGCTCACGTCGCCCTCTCGACACCAGCGCGCAAATTCATCAACGCCCGCTCAACCAAGTATCACCATCCCTCAACCACTCATCAACATGTCTTCAAACAAGATGGAGCAGAGCCTCGACGACATCCTCAAGGCCTCCAAGACCTCTCGCCGTGGCCGCAGCGGTCGCAAGTCTACCGGCACTGGACGACCTGCCACCACTGCCGCACCTGTAGGCGGTGTTTCCAAGTCGACCAAGCAGCAGGGCAGGCAGCCCAAGGCCGCCCCCACCGCACCCGCCGCCTCCCTCGGCGGTGAGACCAAGATCATGGTATCCAACTTGGTAAGCCAAACACAGCACTCGCGCACGAACACAACTAACATATCGCAGCCACGGGACATTGACAATGCCCAACTCCAGGTATGTAAGACCGATGCAGGTCTTTGAACCTACTGCAGCTTCGCTTTTGCAAGCATGAACGATTTCGATCCGACGAACCGAGCCTTTCCACTCCACAACTGGTATGGATGTTGAGCCATAGCTTGCCCAAAGTCACGCCGAGATCTGTGTTGGGCACACAAGACCGGTAGAAGACTAGCAGCATGCGAACACTCCAGGGTACCGCAGCGACGAAAGTGGGTGATCCTGGTCACATGCTACACTTATCAAGTGCAAGCAAAGACGGCATCGCACCAGTGACATATTCCTGGTAGCCCTGCAGCAACTCCAGGCGATCAAAAGAGCAGCGAGACGCGAATCCAGATCCAGTTACAAATAGCCGTATGGCTTTCACATGGGTGGGCGGATATCACAAGACTGGTTCGCAGCGTTACAACACGTTACTCGCAACAACTGCTCTCGTTCTGAGTATGCTTCGTCTCACTGAACCTTGTGTTCACTGTATTTTGACCAGGACACCCGCTTTCCGAGCGTTATCTTTTGACCGTGTAATATGGAATCGACGAATACCCACCGCCGACGCCGGAACCTCCTTGTCAAACGTCCTTGTCAATGATGATCCATTTGCGCAAATGTTTAACCCCTGGTACGACGACTAATACGCCTTATAGGACTACTTTGTTTCAGCTGTTGGTGTAGGTCGCCCCAAGAAGGTTCTTCTCCAGTACGATGCCCAGGGTCGCAGCGTGGGTAGCGCTACCATCATCTTCAACAAGCACGACCAAGCCGCCAAGGCCACAGCCGCTCTTGATGGTGTCAAGATCGATGGACGCCCTGTCCGCGTCGAGATGCTCGTCAGCGCTGCCGCTATCCCTGCCACTACCCGCCCGGCTTCGCTTGCCGACCGTGTAACGTACGTATTATCATCCTAGTGTCTTGGTATCAGCAACTAACCAGGTTACAGCCAACCAAAGAAGGACAAGCCAAAGCCCGCCACCGCCGAGAAGGCAGCTCCCGGTGCCACACGCGGACGTGGTCAAACTCGTGGCAAGGGCAAGGGCCGTGGAGGTCGCGAGGCCCGTCCCAAGAAGAAGACTGTTGAGGAGCTCGATGCTGAGATGGCCGACTACTTCCCTGGTGGCGAGACCAATGCTGCCGCTGGTACTGCTGAAGTTGCTCAGATCACCGCCGGCGGTGACACTGCCATGGATGATGAGATGCTCTGAGCTCCATCCGCTTTGAGACGTCCTCCATTCACTTCAGTTTTCATGGTTTAATCGAGCATCAACGAAATCGGTACGGCTTTTTTTGCCAGTCGGTCTGCTTTCAATCTTTCTTTTCTTGGAGGCGTCATCTTTTCGGAAACAGCTGGTCAGCACTGGACACGATTTGACTTTTGTACATTACTCATGGACGTTCATGTACGGCTCCTAAATTGCGACGTGAGCTTCGAGTTAGCTTCAATCAAGAATGGCTATGGCTTCGAGAACATGATCAAGACTTCTCCCCCTGTTAACATCCCCCTGTGAAATCTCTTCATCAGAACCGCGCTTGACTCTGTTTGCATGTTCACGGCTACGATGAGTTTCAGGACGAATGGGACACGAATCTGATGCCGATGATCGGCACATATGCCGAACTGATAAGCAGTTGTACCCACCCAGTTTGCAGTCGAGACGTGGCATCAATCAATCCCACGTGGACGCAAGGTGAGCATTGACATGCTTGAAAGAGAAGATCTTATAGTAGATCTGCGAGAGCTTAGGAATGCTTGCTGGAAAAGTCGGCCATGTACAGCGGAATTGCTCCGTGCTCTCACGTCTGGACGACTCCTCAACAACACAGGATATGAATCACACTCGTGGCTGACATGTCGGGTCGTTCCAGGCACGCACATCACACCATCATCTGTTCATGTGTGCTGTATTGCCTTCCGGTTTACAACGTCTTCGCCCGTGAAGCGCTCCTATTCGCGCCGCAGTACCCTTTCGTGCGAAAGTATCACGCCAAATATTATTAGTTCAAATTTTGTCGCACTTTCCCCGCGACCCACTAGGTAGGGTGGAGGCCCGCGGCTATCTTAGCCTCCGACTAGGATATGGCTGGGTGAAAGGAGCATTCATCCGACACTGCTTACGCATCGGAAGAGCTGGAACTTCTGAATACTAAACACATTGCCGACAGACATAGAGCAGATATTCTAGCTCGGTGAATGGATTAGAGGTGACCGTTGACACACGGGTGCTCGCTTTAAAACGGGCCGAGCTTGCTCGGGGTGCGACGATATGGGTTATAGGGCTGCCACTTCGGATTTAGCGCTGTGGCTCCGATGGTGGGTATGTTTGACTTGGTACGTGTCTAGAGCTCCGAGGTTAGTACATGAGTTATGCAGCTGAAAACACGCTGTATAGAGACGGCCACGCGACGTAGGTGGAGATCCGCGAGCTTTTTGCGGATGCGCATGAGCTGCCAATAGGTGTCTATTCCAAATTGGAGGATCGAGTACCGCGTGTAGCAAGGTTAGGTGCGGCTTCAGAAACTCTCAGAGGAGAACTGCGGGGGAGGGGTAGCTTACCACTGGTTGCAAGAGCGGGGCAGGAGCTTCCGCCGTTGCGTCAAGCGCCACCCGGCCATGCATCTACCAGACACGCAATAGGCTACAGAGCATTCTCGAGACGGGCTCCTGATGGCCGAGGCTGTCTGGGCGATCGTGCTGCTGTCCCTTTGTCAAGTGGAGATACTCCCTAGTGTCGTCATGCGGAGCTCCTGAAAGTACTTAAGTTTTGCCTATGCCTCTACCCCTCACACACTTCACCTCTCTGTTTTCTTCATATACCCCAATTTGTTTTCACAGCTATGACATCTGTAAAGCTCACAACCCCCCAGACGGGCGAGTTCGAGCAGCCCACCGGACTGTAAGTTGAATATCAGGCCCCCAATGGCCTCCGATAGCCTTCGGAGGTAGTGCAATGCTTCGGTATTGCCTGTCACACGTGCCAGCACTAACAGCTCGACCAGCTTCATCAACAATGAGTTCGTAAAGGCCGTTGACGGCAAGACCTTTGATGTTATCAACCCCTCCACTGAGGAGGTCATCTGCAGTGTTCAGGAGGCCACCGAGAAGGATGTTGACATCGCTGTTGCTGCCGCCCGCAAAGCCTTCAACGGCCCATGGCGAAAGGAGACACCAGAGAACAGGGGAAAGCTGCTTAACAAGCTTGCCGATCTGTTCGAGAAGAATGCCGATCTCATTGCTGCCGTTGAGGCTCTCGACAACGGCAAGGCCTTCAGCATGGCCAAGAACGTCGATGTTCCCGCCGCCGCTGGTTGCCTGAGGTACTACGGAGGATGGGCCGACAAGATTGAGGGCAAGGTCGTCGACACAGCACCCGACAGCTTCAACTACATCCGCAAGGAGCCTGTTAGTGAATTCTCTCTCAATATTCAAGTCTTATATCTAACGCTCTCAGATTGGTGTTTGCGGTCAAATCATCCCATGGAACTTCCCTATTCTCATGTGGTCATGGAAGATTGGTCCTGCCATCGCCACTGGTAACACCGTCGTCCTGAAGACTGCTGAACAGACACCTCTCTCCGCATACATTGCTTGCAAACTGATTCAGGAGGCCGGTTTCCCACCAGGTGTCATCAACGTCATCACTGGTTTCGGAAAGATCGCCGGTGCTGCCATGTCCGCTCACATGGACATTGACAAGATTGCCTTCACTGGTTCAACCGTTGTCGGCCGTCAAATCATGAAGTCTGCCGCTGGCTCCAACTTGAAGAAGGTCACTCTCGAGCTCGGAGGCAAGAGCCCCAACATTGTCTTCGCCGACGCAGATCTTGACGAGGCTATCCACTGGGTCAACTTTGGTATTTACTTCAACCACGGACAGGCTTGCTGTGCTGGTTCACGTATCTACGTCCAAGAAGAGATCTACGACAAGTTCATCCAGCGCTTCAAGGAGCGGGCTGCTCAGAACGCTGTCGGTGACCCATTCGCCGCGGACACCTTCCAGGGTCCTCAAGTCTCGCAGCTCCAGTTCGACCGTATCATGGGGTAAGCATCACCACCTCCGTCTAAAATATCATTGCTAACTTCTAATCCAGCTACATCGAGGAGGGCAAGAAGTCTGGCGCGACCGTCGAGACTGGTGGCAACCGTAAGGGCGACAAGGGTTACTTCATCGAGCCCACAATCTTCTCCAACGTAACCGAGGATATGAAGATTCAGCAAGAAGAGATCTTCGGCCCCGTCTGCACAATCTCCAAGTTCAAGACAAAGGCCGATGTCATCAAGATTGGTAACAACACCACATACGGTCTTGCTGCCGCTGTACACACATCCAACCTCACCACTGCCATTGAGGTTGCCAACGCGCTCCGTGCAGGAACTGTCTGGGTCAACTCCTACAACACTCTTCACTGGCAACTTCCCTTCGGGGGGTACAAGGAGGTAAGAGCTCCCTATATGAAATGCATGAGACATACACTGACTTTGCACAGTCTGGTATTGGGCGCGAGTTGGGAGAGGCGGCGCTGGACAACTACATCCAGACCAAGACCGTGTCTATTCGTCTTGGCGATGTTCTGTTCGGTTAAGCGCTATGCTGGTTTTTTAGCGAAGGATTCCATAGGTACTATGTATAGCTCAAGTAATTATGAGGATCTAAATGAATGTAAAGAATTATCAACAATCTTATGGAATCTGTGTGATGGGTTGGACGGACGACCTGCTAGACGATCTTGCTTTGCGCGGAAGGCGAACGGAACTTCCTTAGCTTGCTCGCATTTACGTGCGCTCAGCTGGCCAATGTTTGGCGGTGGGGCGGATGGATCATCCTTTGTGACGCGGTACAAGTCACGAGCGCGCTCATACCGCTTCTTCTTGAGTCCCCCGGTAATGCCAACGTTTGCTGAAGCCGACTGGAACGACTGTTCATATGTGTCCCTCCAGAGTTGTCGGAACTCGGTCAATGCAGTCTCATAGACCGTACAGTTAGCATTGCGGATCGCTGCGGCAGCCGGTGTCTCGCCTGCAACTTCGATCTCACAAATGCGCGCGTCGAGATTCCAGTTGGTAACAAGTGTTCGGAAGTTGAGCGTGCTGACCTTTCCCTTCACAAACTCTTGGATAAACGAGCCGCGCTCGTATCTCTCGGTTTGAATATTCTCCCGGACCTTCTTAAACAATTGATTTGCAAGCTTCACGGCCTCAGGGTTTTGGCCAACGCCAACGACGGTATGCTGCATGTCAAGCGGTACCACACCGAAATAGGCGGATAACACTCGAGCCCTCATCGTAGCGGTGGCCTTGTCAGTAGGCCAAACAGGGTCTTCCACGTTGAAGTTACTCGCGGGTGTGCCGGGGGTCGCTGCGAGGAATGCTCAGTCAGTACTCGAAGATGCACATTAGTGCTGGTTGTCCTCACCTTGATCGCGTTGGCTGAAGAGCTCAGCATACAGCACTGTAGGCGCGATCTCCACGTACAGTTCCGGTGGCACCGATATTATAGCTGACGCCATACTGTCAACATTGTGGTTGTTGAAGGGAAAACTTGTTGCCCGAATGTGAAGAAATCCTTAGTGTATATGTCACATGCATTTCGTATAGGCACAGCTTACCCTTTTGTACCTGCTAAAGGGTGATTGCTAGTAGAGAGTGTTGTAGAAGTAAACCTACACAGTTCCTGCACGGAGCGCGTTAGCAACCTTAATGCACTGTCTTCACTACATCGATTAGGCAGCTGCGCTGCGGTCCACTGATGAGGAATGAGGAACGAAGAAAAGCGGGTCCTCGCTTGCCTGCTACGAGGGTGAAGGGAAATACTTCTTCCTACTACAATAAACCGTATTGAGAGCTATGTACATAGAGATAGAACACCTAGAAGCATACAATACTATTATTATTTATAAGTTTTCTTGTTAGGAGTTGATGTAAGCTGCACTGACACGAATGACAGCAGCGATGTGTGAAAGGTGTAGAAAACAAAGTAGAGCGGTAGTACGAACCTGCAGATGGGTCTCGCAGTACTATTGTCTATCCTAGAAAACGTTGAGTGCGCCCCAAATAGTCATGAGTGACAACATGGTAAGGCGCATATCGAGATGTTAAAGATTAGAGTAATTGACCTAATCAAGCAGGATAAAACCAGGCAGCCACTAACGTTCGAGGGACGATGGATGACATTCGGAAGGAGCTTGCGCGGTGAGGTATGGTCAGTCACCTACTTCCCAGCGGCTCAAGTCAAAGACAAACTACTGAGCCCACGTCCTACATACCGAAATTCTGAGGGAAGTCTTCGTGTTCAGAAAGAGATTGACTACGATACGGTCTGCCCCGAGATCAAGCTGGGGAGGAAAGGTTGGCGCCTAAATGAACTCACGAGCATCGCTTTCCAAGTGTGGGAACAGCAAGGTAACCTTACTTTGATTTCAAAGACTGAGCTCTATAAATTGGATACCGCGAGGAAAGAAGGTGTAGGCCGCAAGCAGAAAGAAAGTGGTTTGAAGAGGCGGAGGAATGAGGTTAAGTACACAAGCACACAGGCGAAGAAACAAAAGACGTCTTACGCATCGCTGACGCCGCTTTCTACCGAACGCAATTTAGCCAAGAGTCTTTACCTCCTTGGCTGGCACAAAAGGCTGGAACTAACAACAATGTGCGGAGTCGGACTTTTTCGACTGAGTCAAGCGTAGGACATGAAACAGAACCTATCGCACGGAGCACCTTGAGCACTGGATGCCGTACTCTTTGATCAGTAATGCAAATATTCATGACTGACATTGTGTCGTTGCCGAAATACGGCAGGGAACGGCCCGAAAGAGGCTATCGAGGATACACCGCCGTCTTCACTACATCAGACCGCATTGCCACACCGCGTTACAACCGATTAGCACTGTGCCAGTTTACTCCCACAAGACCATCGACTGTCTAGGATCACAACACGCTTGTCCTATAGAACGTAACTACGTTTCTCCATACAAAACCTACCCAGGTACGACCCCAGATGTCAACTTTTGTGGTTTTGTCTGCGCCACCATTGATGTTCAGCTCCATGTTCGATATATCTCTTGTTATCAAGAGCGATACATACGCAGAATACTCGTGCCAAGAAAAAAGTCATGACATTGACCAACACTATAGTGCGGTCAAATGAGTTCGTTGCAGATCATCTTTCTCCCACCAACAGGCTGTTCCGATGATTGTATGAGGCTGGTAAATTCTCGTCAGCTCAAACTCCACTGCTTTGGGCTACTTTTGACCAAGATCGCAACCGACGTCTTTCATAACTCGTCTACGGGAGTCTGCCCAACCTGTTTGACATGGGCGAACTTGACACCAGCGCCAACTAATTAAGTCTCGGTCGGTAAATCTCTGCATTGAGATCATTAACTACAAACATTAGATCATAATCTACGTAATGTTGGCAGGCCTGACTTCGGGAGTAACTTCAGAAATTATGGATCGCTGGCTCTCGGCACCGGAGTGGCGGAATCCTACGGAGTGTTACTGGTGTCGTCACCAGGTATATAAGGAGCACTGAGTATCTATGCTTCTGGATCAACTGCAACATTCTCTCTGATTATCTGTTCTCCATCAAGATGCAGATCACCATTGTTACTCTCCTCTCTCTTGCTGTTTTCGCATTAGCTGCTCCTCAGCCTGCTCCGCAAGGGATCTTCCTCCTTTTTGCAGCAGTGCAGGTGAATGTGCTGGCTGGTGTGGACCCAATCGTACCCCATACTGCGAACTTTACCCGGATAGGTAGGTCATATAACCGTCTCCAAATACAATCCTTACTAAAGGGTTTACAGCAGTGGAGATCGCTGCGTTTGCAGTGGTTAGAAAACGTGAAAGGAAACCTGGTAAATATCCAATGCTTAGCCTGCAAGACAATTCTAATTACCTAGTTGGATACCCAGTGCAAGCATTTACGCACATGTTAAGCTTAGAGGTGAAAAGCGGTATAAGTGGATCAGCAAATTACAATATTTTGCAAATACTTCTATACTTGTTGTTTCGTGATTGTGACTATGAAGGTTACCCAAAACATATAGAAGGCCGTCTATATTGTCCCCGAAGAAGCCGCCAACTATGCTCTGTAAATCCCAATCCCACTTTGATCCCTTCAGCGCAATTCGTCGTCTCACTCCCCCTTTCTAGTTCTCCCCAACCCTTGCTTGATCTATACGTCAGAAGTATAGCCCGCTTCGAAGATGAAGATAGCAGACATGGCTGTAATCGCATCGCGGAGATCTTATCCTTATAGCTTCGACTTGGCATGCTCTTCCCACAGCGGACGGAAGGAGTCTTCAAGCGGGCTGTCGCGTCGCTCGATCCTTTCCTTTGTTGTTTCGAATAGTCGAGGTAGACCAGTCTGCTCGAATGGTACTCCATCTCGCACTATAGCAGCTAAACCTTTGCTCGATAGCAGAATCTGCGGCATCCCATGGCCGTTGAATCCAGCAATAATGAACTGATGCGGTTTCCCCGGTACTGAGCCAATATGTGGCATGAAGTCTGCGCTGTAGCCCATGACTATGAAGAGTGTCAGTTGCGTAAGTGCGAAAGGCTCATTGACTCACTACCAGTCCAAACCTTCTTCGTTTCGGCTTGCGTGTTCTCCCACCCACTGAAATAGCGCTGCATGTATCCATCAAAGTATGATGAGGCTTCATCAACAAGCTCATTATCGCGCACTGTGTTGAACCAGCGCTCGGGTTTATGCCAGAATCGCTGCCTCGCGCCTCCAACAATAATGCTTCCGTCGGTTCGGGGAATGAGATAGTCGTAATTTCGAGAAT
>Ga0265797_10009322_pt1 | contig 12794 bp, 8 predicted proteins | sample P2T30metagenome_FD_192433 | JGI IMG/M metagenome (GOLD analysis project Ga0265797, IMG submission 192433) | Plant litter microbial communities from East Loma Ridge, Irvine, California - P2 T30 | ecosystem: Environmental > Terrestrial > Plant litter > Unclassified | place: USA: California... | reverse complement strand
CCTCCAGACCAAGCTGCCCGCCGCGTCCTGGGTCAAGGGATTGTTCACCACTGATTGATTTGCCAAGGGCCACCGTGAACGCCATCCCGCAAAAACCCGCCAGTCTGCGCAAGCTCGACCTGCAATCGATTTTTTCGTGGCTGCTGGCCGATGGGATCGTCACGAAGGACAACGTCAAGGCGCAATTTGCCCAGGCCCAGGGCATCCTCAAGAATGCGCCCGGCTCGATGCACCCGCTTACGGCGGTGGCGCAATGCAAGCTGGTTTCGGAGCTGCCCCCCAATCGACTGCTCACGCTGGACGTGCTGACCGAATGGTGCGCGGCCAAGGTCGGCCTGCCCTTCATCCGCATCGATCCGCTCAAGATCGATTTCACGAAAGTGGCCGATGTGATGTCGGCCGGCTACGCGGCGCGCTTCAATATCCTGCCGGTGGAAATGACGGCCACGACACTGGTGGTGGCCACGGCCGATCCGGCGCTGACCGAATGGGAAGCCGAGATCGCGAAAGTCGCCCGGCGCCGCATCGAGCTGGTGCTGGCCAATCCGCTCGACATCGCCCAGTACATTTCGCAATTCTTTGCGCTGGCCAAGTCGATCCGCGACGCCAACCGCAGCAGCGGGCAAGACGTCGCGATGCGCAACAACTTCGAGCAGCTGGTCGAAATGGGCAAGGCGAACAAGCAATTCGACGCCAATGACCAGCACATCGTCAATATCGTCGACTGGCTGTGGGGTTACGCCTTCGAGCAGCGCGCTTCGGACATTCACCTGGAACCCAAACGTGAATTTGCTGTCGTACGGTTTCGCATCGACGGCGTGCTGCACCAGGTCTACCAGGTGCCAGCCGTGGTCATGATTGCGATGACAGCGCGGATCAAATTGCTGGGGCGGATGGACGTCATTGAAAAGCGCCGCCCGCAAGATGGCCGCATCAAAACCCGCACCGCCGGCGGCCAGGAAGTCGAATTGCGCCTGTCGACGATGCCCACCGCGTTCGGGGAAAAGCTCGTGATGCGTATTTTCGACCCTGAAGTCGTCGTCAAGACATTGCCCGAGCTGGGCTTTCCGGCTGACGACGCCCTGCGCTGGGATCGCCTGACCAAGCGCCCGCACGGCATCATCCTCGTGACCGGCCCGACCGGCTCGGGCAAGACGACGACGCTGTACACGACGCTCAAGGCACTGGCGACGAGCGAAGTCAATGTCTGCACGGTGGAAGACCCGATCGAGATGGTCGAACCGGCCTTCAACCAGATGCAGGTGCAGCCGGGGATCGATTTGTCGTTCGCCGATGGCGTGCGCTCGCTGATGCGCCAGGACCCGGACATCATCATGGTCGGCGAGATCCGCGACCTGCCGACGGCCGAGATGGCGATCCAGGCCGCGCTGACCGGACACCTGGTGTTCTCGACGCTGCACACGAACGACGCGCCATCGGCGGTGATGCGCCTGATCGAACTGGGCGTGCCGGATTACCTGCTCGAGGCGACATTGATCGGCGTAATGGCCCAGCGCCTGGTACGCACGCTCTGCCCTGCCTGCAAGACGCCCGGTGGGGAGTTGAGCGACGATGTGTGGGACAGCGTTGGCGGTGCGTGGAAGATTCCCAAGCCTGCGGTCGTGTATCGGCCCATCGGTTGTCCGGAATGCCGGCAGACCGGGTATCGGGGGCGGACCGGGATTTACGAGCTGTTGAGCGTGAGCGAAGGGTTCGGCAAATTGATGCGGGGTGCGGGCGACCTGGTCGCGCTGCGCCAGCAGAGTGTTCTTGATGGCATGAAGCCGCTGCGCATTGCCGGTGCCATGAAGGTGGTCGAAGGCGTGACCACCGCAGACGAGGTGCTGAAGGTGACGTCGGCGTTGTCTTGAGTAGTTCCTCGCAGAAATTTATGCGAGAGGCCTAGCGCGATGCCGGATCGCCCGCTATAATGCTGCCTCCTTGGGTCGTTAGCTCAGCTGGTAGAGCAGCGGACTTTTAATCCGTTGGTCGCAGGTTCGAATCCCGCACGGCCTACCAAGATATCGCAGAGAAGCCCACGAATTCATGTTCGTGGGCTTTTTGCGTTCTGGCCGCTCTCTGGTCGCTTCGGAAAACATCTGATTTCTTCCGATCCACGTCGTTGAACTCAACGCCCCCGCCTGGACGGGTCCAAATCGCCCCCAGGAAGTGAAGGTTGAGCCTTTTTGAGGAGCTTAGCAGTTGCTCCGAAGGATCCCCTGTCATCTATATGGCCCTCTCCCTCGTTTCCCCCTGGCTATAACCGCTGCGACGGCCTACGCCTGCTACCTTTCTGTGCCTATGATCTCCCAACCACATCCGCTGGGTGTATAGCTCCCAAAATACCACACCGATTTCGCCTCACAGACCGTGATTGCTAACACGCAACAGCTCTCATACACTAAGTTGTGGAATTTTTACCGTAGCCTAAAGCGGCCTAGACGGCTTGATGCGATTAAGTTGGCGTCGACAGCTCACACGGCCGGCGCAAGCCTGCAAAATTGTCAAGTCTCGCCTGTACGTAAACACGTTTAACTAATAGTTCGAGCTTGGCGTGCTGCCAGTTTTTGAGTGCCTGAATTGGCGTTTTTGTACCGATGACACGCTGTGAGATGTGGTGGTTATAAAGCTTGAGGTAGCTGAGCAGAGTCTTTTCCAGGTCAGCCCTACTGTCAAACCAAGTTTGTTGCAATAGCTCGTTGATCCGGCCATTGAACCGTTCCACCATACCGTCGGTTTGTGGATGTTGCGGAGGTACTAGTCGGTGCTCGATGGCCATGCTTGTGCAAGCCTGATCGAATGCATGATCATCGGACGACTTCTTGTCTTTCGTGGAAAAACAGTCTGTAAACTGCGATCCGTTATCGGTCAGTATTTTGGAAATTTTGATAGGCGAATCGAGCTTCAGATGCCGCAAAAAGTCGACGCTGCTCTGGTTCAACATGTCGCCATAAATGTGCATATACATCCAGCGAGTGGCGCGGTCAATGGCCACGAAAAGATAGCGCCGTGAGGTCTCATTTGGCATCTGCGGCAGGTAGTTGATGTCGATGTGTACGAAGCCCGGCTCGTAAGCCTTGAACGTCTTTTTGGGCGGTGTCGTTTCACCCTCGGCCTTGGGAATGACGTCCTCCAATCGGGACTGCCTTCTCGTTTGAGCAGTCGAGCAGGGCCGGCACGCGACACGTTGGCATTGATGTATTGTCGGGTAACGTAGAGCAGGTCATCAAGCGGCAAGTACAACAACTGACGCAACGACAGAACAATCGCTTCCTGAGGCGCGCTTCATGTCGTGTGCAGCGTCGGGGCTCAATGAGATCGGTCTTGCAAGTCGTCGCGTTTAAGCCATTTCGTCGCAGTCGCCCTTGAGATATTGATAACCTTGGCGGCTTCACGATCAGACAATTCAGAGTCTTTGATTTCTTGTCGAATCTTTGGCGTTGTACGGGCTTGAGGGTGAATGCGTTTGCTCATGGATCGAAGCTTACCTGACGGCTTGAAATCAGTGGAACTGACCGTAGCGGAAAAGCAGCGATCAACTCATAAAGCAAGGCCTTTGCGCTAAACAAGGCCATACTGCGACGAGGAATATGATCGCACGAGACTCGACACGCAATTGCCTTTTAATTGGCTTTCAAGAAGCCCATCGGAAGATCGATGCAAGCTAAAATTCAGATCTCGGTGTAAGAATAAAAATTCTTGACATTCCTCGCATGATATCCACCAACAGACGACGCGTGCCTGAGCTCATCGAAAACGCTTTCAGGGACATTGAAGAAGTCGTATGTTCTGCTGGACTTAAACTCAACTCGTAAAGTGCTCGAGTTGGAGTCGTAGCCGATCCGCTCGATGTTCGAAGAATCAACGAATTGCATTTCCATGGCGTCTCCTTTTTCTTTTGTCTTACTTTTATATAGTGCTTGGGTTTTGATTGCGCCATGCAGATACTAGCGCGGAATAATCCTCTTCGCCAACTGCCTTCGACCAGTTGGCGGCGACCAATGGGTCTCTACTATCTGGAAAATGCGTTTCTCGCGGTAGCTTGAACCGGCAGCGCATCGGCAATCGGGCAGCCTCGCCAGCAATGATGGCCTCCCCGGTCCGAAGTACTGGCAAGCTGTCGACAATCCCGGAGATTCCCTCCGACATGGCCGACTTCACACGACCGCGATCTGTAGCGTTATTAATCCTTAGAGCGAACAGCGTTCCACATTGAGACAAGATCGTTTCATCGATTTCGGACGGCCTTTGGCTCACCAGCATGGCGCCGACACCGAACTTACGTCCCTCCTTCGCGATCTTTTGCACCATGCCCTTAGCCAAGCCTACGGAGGCAGCCGATAAGTAGCGATGAGCCTCTTCCAGCACGAGTAGCACGGGCCTACTCTTCATGCCTTCTTTGTAGTTGCGCCCCCATAATGCCGACTCAAAAATAATGTCCAACACGGAACCCAGTAATAAATCTAAGCGCGTTGAAGGCATTCCCGATAGGTCGAGAATAGTAATCGGCTTGTCGTGGCCCAGCCAATTCTCGATAAGATCCGGCAGATCCTTTTTCACCTTCAAGTCGGTGTCGGGCTGCCAATCACCGGGACTCATGAAAAAAGAAAACTGGTTATCCAATAGGCGGGACCGCATCAAGTCGAGCTGCTTTTTCATAACCCCACCATTGCCTTTATGCGGCGCGGCCTTACCGGCGCTGGGCGGCTTGAATTTAGGCGGACTTAAGATTTCCGCGTCTCCTTTGTCAGTAAAGGAAGCAACCGTTTTTTCTTCATCGTCCCAGTTGGCGTTGTCGTACACCATCATGTCGTACCAGATCTGTTTCAGATTAAACGGGATCGGCGTGTCCGCAGAAACTCGCCCCAAATCGATTCCCACAACGGCATTGCTTTTGATGAACTCTAGCTTCTGGTCCACAATTCGATCGACAATCAGGCTCTTGTTACTTTCCGAAATCGGGCCGCAAATAAAGTCGATCAGGCTATCGGATGAAACACACCAATAGGGAATATGGAACTTGGTTTCCCCGGACTTGGGGATGACTGAGAAAACGGAGGCGATATCGCCGAGTGCCGCAGAATACTCCCCGTGGATATCGATCAAGACGATCCGAGCGGCGGGGTGGCTGGTCGCGCCATGTTCATCCGTCACTATAGACCTGAGCAGGCTGGCAACACTGGTAGACTTGCCGGAGCCAGTCGAGCCTAACACGGCAGAGTGCCGGGTCACGAGCTTGTCCAAATCGATACTAACTTTAATGCTGTCCGAGCTCGAAAGCGTACCCACGACAATTTGACCGGATGTTGCTCCGCCATAGATCTTTCTGAGATCGCTCTCCAAGACCAAGTGGGCCTGGTCGTTTATGCTTGGATATTGGCTGATGCCCCGCTCGAACTCTTCACCAACTGTTTCGCCTACCAACTCGATCTTGATCCAACGCCTATCCATTTCATGGGTCTTACCGATCTTGTCAATGCTGGATGACTCGCTCGTCTCGGCGATCAAGCCGTACAAATTGTTATATCCTTGTGGGATTCTGACGAAACTGCCTACTTGCCCCACTCGGTGGGTTTTCCCGCCAATTATCAATAGGCCAGAATTCACCTGTGGAGCTAGCTCAACAGTCAATGAGGAGCCCGCCACGGCGCTGACGCTGCCCAGATAAGTAGGCTCTTTATTCATCGGCGGCTATCGTGGGAGCGAGCTCTATCGCTTTAGATTTACCGCCGCCAGACATGGCGAGGAATCGAGCTAACAGCTTAAAGTCACCTAACAAGAACTCGCCTTCCTTCCAGTATTCAGCCCGGATGGCTTCCCAATTTTTGCTAGGCGGATCCCCGAGTTTCCAAGAGGCCTTAATGCCGTTGATGATTGCGCCGTCTCGACAGTAGACGCTCATATTGGGGCAGCGGGCCGCGAGTTCCGCCGCGCAAACCTCCTTATCAAGATTTTGATACTGCAGTGCGATCAAGGCGGAGGATGGGTTTGCGGACATACATTCGCTCAGCTTCGCAGAGATATGCGCGTCGGCGAATGAGAAGCCAGAGCAGATAAGCAGAGTGTCCGGCTCTAGCAAAAAAGTCTTCAAGCGTTCAAATAATGAGGAAAATGGTGCGGACTGGGTTTGGTCATATTTTATATGCGATGGATATACCATTGTCGATCCCGCATCAGCATTGCTTCGAACAATTTCTCCGCTGGAGCTTTTTGACCAGCCGATAGAGCCGTGCAGTTTCCATAAGCGCACCCAACGTTTGGGCAGGTCGTTATTTGAAATGCTAGACGGATCGAAGAACGGAATTTTTGAGCCGGAAAATCCGTCAAAATATGGCGTCTTAACGCGCTCCATTGCCTCCTCAAAAAGCAAGTCGTAATTTGTGGTAAAAATTTCCACCGGGTAGTTTCGATTAATCCCGTTGATCCACGAAACTGTATCGGAAAAAGGGTTTTCGCCCTTTGGCAAGGGCTTGCTTACAATCGCATGAATTAACGAGCATATTTCTTGGGACAGCGATCTAAAGCCCTCTGCGTCAAGACCACAGACTTTGGATTTGCCGATTACCTCGGCCAATGCTCGAATCCGAGAAAGCACAAGCTCTATGTTAGAGTTTAGAATTTGCTTTTCAATAACTTCAAACGCCTCCCTAAACTCACCATTGAGGGCAGTGCGAATCAAATCCGTCAAGCCAGCTACATTCGGGATCAAGGGAACATAGACGCCCGCATTTCCAACATTCACGCTTACGGGAGCACCCGCGCCGATAAGTAATCCTATCTTTTTTCGCCCATGGGAAATTATATGTTTAAAGTCAAACATATATTGATCTGGGTTGTGAACAGTGTTTGTCAAGTTTGTCCTCAAGGAATTTTTGAATACAACTTATCGCAACATGACACGTGAATTTTAGGTCATAGGCCAATGCCTTTTAGACATACTATTGATAATAGGAAATTTAAGCAAGGAAAATGTTTTGTCACCAGTACAAGGGCACTTGCGAAGAGATGAAAGTCGCCGGAAGCGCATTGCTGAACAAACTGAGGTAACAGACCAAGTTCCCCTTCCTCAACAGGTTTGGAAAGTCAGGCAACTCCGTTCCCCTCAACAAGGATGTCAGGCGTGCCAGATGTGTCGGTAAGCAGGTAAATCAGTCGCATTCATCACGGGCTAGCAAAGCGTGCAGGTAACTCAGCTTCATCCCTCAACCGATGTGCCGGGTGTGCCGGGTGTGCCGCCCTTCTCCGCCTCCCACAACAGGTGTGCAAGCAGTGCACGCTTCTTCGGATCGATCGCCGCAGACAACCCTAAAAAACAGCCGCCACGATCGGAATGGACCAGAAAGGCCAGCGACTGCCGGGCCGGGATCGCTGGCCAACAATGCGTCTCACTAGACATCAGTCATTTGAGTATGAAAGAGTCTACTCCGGGTTGAGCCACGGATTCGAACTTCTCGGAACGCTAGATGCAGCACCATCAATCGACTTGCGCACTATTGAAGAGAATTTCTCTGATCAGACAAGTTCGCTTCGATAAAAAGGTGATCGAAACCCATGCCGCGTAACTTCCCGCAGTTGGGAAGTCGATGGAAATCGGATGACGCCCTTACGGATGTCGAGGGACTACGCTTGACCGAATACCAAATACCAAATATCGCATAACCGCAATTACGTCCGCATGCGCTATAATGTTGACTATCATCAATGTTCCCGTTGAGACTGAATTAAAATTTGAGCCGATCATAAACAGCGACAGCCAGTTCATTTTGTTCTGGAATGAAAATCGCCACTAATCAGAATTTTACATACCAGAAAACATTCGACTATGAACAAAATAAGAATTAAATTAGTCACCATAGGACATTTACCAATTGATTTCCAAGAAAAGAAGGTGCTCGACTGGAAGTCCTCGTCCTTCGAAATCGTCGGCGGCATCGAGAGTTTCGCTCTTAGGTGCGATTCCGACGCGCCAGACTGGGCATTCTCCGACGAGCTCGTACGGTCCCAGCTCCAGGAGACGTTCGATGCCGATTTCATGGTCGCAATCGTTAACGTCCCAATCGAGGACAACTGGTACTCACGCAGGCTGGGCAACAACCAGATTGTCTTCACGTTTTATGAGACTAGAGAGATACTCGAACACTCTAACATTCCCATCGAGAACGTGATCTACAGAATGCTGTATGCCTACACGCTTCTTTACAAGAGAGCCGGTGACAGGATCCCTGGCTTCGACGATTTCCCCAATTTCACTCACGACGAGACTCGAGGGTGCTTGTTCGATATGAACGGCATCAAGACCGATCTCGCCGCATCGTGCAGTTACGCAATTATTTGCGACCAGTGCCAAGAGAGGCTAAGGCAAGAACGGGTTTCCAACGACCTGATCGAAGCGTCAAAGCGCGAAATCAAGAAAATAAGGAAGGACCTTTACTACCGGGCTTTCGGCTTTATTAAGAAATACCCCATTTGGTCTCTTGCTCTCTCAAGCGCGTTTGCATTGGTGCTCGGGGTCACTGGATCAGTTACTGCCTCATTCATTTACGATGGGATTAAGTCGCCGCCAGCGCAAACCAGAACTATGTACCAAGTAGCGCAGCCTTCTGGAACAGGTTCCCAGGCACCTCCGGCAACTCCGGTGGCTGCACCCACCGCCCGCTAACTTGATTTCTTTAATGCTCTCACCTGCACACCTCCGCCGTCTGCCTACCTCCTCTATTATTCAGAGGTGAGCGAAATAGTCGGCGCGCATCGCTCGATACATCAAAGTCCAACTGCTGTTTAGACGCTGCCAGCAGCATTGAAAGCTACATCTGGTCGTTCTCTGGTCGGGCGCCGGATACATCGGGGTCGAACGGGATCCTTCAACGTCAAGATCAGGACAAACTTAGTAAAACGAGAAACTCGGCAATGATTCAGTCACGACAAGGTTATCCCTACCGCGATTGATTCGATAGAAATAACCATCGCAACGCAATAGATTATGATTCAGGAACTTTTAATCCGTTGGTCGCAGGTTCGAATCCCGCACGGCCTACCAAGAATTTGTTGTTGCAATGAAGGCGTTACGAGAAATCGTGACGCCTTTTTGTTTTAGCTCGTCCGATTTATACAACGCTTCCGCTACAGCGCGTCAGCGCTTGAAGACCACGCATACCCACCTTGGCTACCCTGCGGCGCAACGTCGCACAGTCTTGCGTCTCGTCAGTAAGTTCCCGCAACTCAATAACTACAGTCAAAAATTCGTCGTAGGTTCAAGCGCGCTTAGGTCGCCATGCGCACATCCCGACGTCAACAATCCGTAGCTCAACCGATGAGCGAGACGATGACTGACCTGCAAACACTGCTGGACGCCCACCAGAACACCCGCCTGCTGCGCATGGCATTCCCGGAGAACGACGGTCCGCAAGCCACGCTGATGGTGAACCGGTTCGTCGGCACCGAATACGTGTCGCGCGACTTCGACTACACGGTGGAACTCCTGAGCGACGACGCCAGGATCGAACGCGAAGCGATCCACGGCAAGCTGCTGTGCATCTCGCTCGTACAGGCTGACGGTAGGCTGCGCCCATTCACCGGTTATGTGAGCTCATTCAAACTGGTCAAGACGGACGGCGGCGTGGCGTTCTACGAAGCCGTCCTGCGGCCGTGGCTGGCGTATATGCGCCTGCGCCGCAACAACCGCTTGTTCCATACGCAAAGCGTGCGCCAGCAAACGGAGAGGATCTTTGCCGGCTACGGCAGCCTGCCGGACTATGACTGGAAGGTCGCTGGTGAACAGCCGCAGTTCACGATGGCTACGCAGTGGGATGAAACCGATCACAACTACCTGTGCCGGCGCTGGGAAGCCGCCGGCTACAGCTATTGGTACGAGCATACGGGCGACGGTCACGTGCTGAAGGTCTGCGACGACACGCGCACCGCAGACCCGATCGACGGGCAGTCGCCCGGCATCCGCTTTCATGGCGCCGGTGGTGCAGTCGAAGAGGACGCGTTCAGCGACTGGAGTGCGTTGCGCCAGTGGGCGTCCGGCCAAGCGACGGTGAGCGGCTTCGACTTTAAGCATCCCTACCCGGTCCACGCCGGTACCGTCACGATTGCCCAGCAGGGCGATGTACCGAAACTTGAGGTGCACAGCTATGAAGGCCATTACGGCTTCCTGCACCACCCGGGCGCCTCTCGGCTTTCACGGCTGCGCATGGAGGAAATCGAAGCCCGCGGCGAGCTGTACGAAGCACGTGGCAATAATCGGCGTGTCGCCGCCGGCAGGTGGTTCAAGCTGCTTGACCATTTCAGCGAAAGCGAAGACAGCGAATTCCTGATTCTGGAAGTGCATCACGAAGCCAGCAATAATTATTTGCAAGGCAAGAATGTACTTGCCGAGTACAAGAATCGCGTGCTTTGCCAGAGCAAGACCGTGCCTTGGTTTCCCGGGCGCGGCTTCAACAGTACGACGACCAGGCTGCTGGCCCTGCAGACCGCCATCGTGGTCGGCCCGGAAGGCCAGAGCAGCCTGAATGTCGACCAGTACGGCCGTATCCAGGTCAGATTTCACTGGGACCGCGACGAAACCAGCAGTTGCTGGGTACGGGTAGGCAGCAACTGGGCCGGCGGCGAAAAGGGCCTGGCCAGCCATCCGCGGGTCGGCTCGGAAGTCATCGTGCAATGGCTCGACGGCAATCCCGATCACCCGATCGTCACTGGCTCCGTCTACAACCAAAGCTATATGCCGCCGTGGAAGCTGCCCGGCCAGCGGGCACTGACAGGGCTCAGAAGCCGCGAGCTGACCACCAGCGGTGGCAACTCGCCTGGCGGGCGCAGCAACCACGTGGTGCTGGATGACACGGAAGGACAGATCCAGGCACAGATCAAGAGCGACCATCTGGCCAGCCAGCTCAGCCTGGGCCATATCAACCGCATCGACGACAACGCCGGCCTCAAGGGCCCACGTGGCCAGGGCTTCGAGCTGCGCACCGATGGCCATGGCGCGCTGCGCGCACAGCAAGGCCTCTTGATCAGTACTGAAGCCCGGCCCAACGCCCGCGCCCATATCACCGACATGGCCGAGACGCTGGCGCATATGGCGCAGGGTCAGGCATTGCACGACAGCCTGTCGCAGGTCGCGCAGCAGGCGCAGGCGCATCAACCCGGTGACCAGGACCAGGTCGCCGCCGCGCTGAAATCGCAGGTCGACGCCGTCAAGGGCCAGGGCGGCCAGCCTGCACAAGGTGAGTTTCCGGAATTCCAGGCGCCCCACTTGGTTCTGGCAAGCCCCGCCGGCATCGAAACCAGCACGCAGGGTTCCACCCATGTGATGAGCATGGAGCACACCGCCCTGACCAGTGGCGGCCATGCCAGCCTGAGCGCGGGCAAAAGCCTGCTCGTCAGTGTCAAGGAAGCGGTGCGCATGTTCGCCTACAAGGCTGGCATGAAGCTGGTGGCAGCGGGCGCCGACATCGACATCACCGCCTTGAAAGACAGCGTCAACATCCTGGCCAAGCTCAACATCACCCATACCGCCAACCGGATCACGATCACGGCGAAAGAAGAGGTAGTAATTAACGGCGGAACCAGCTTCAGCCGCTGGAACGCGTCCGGCATTGTCCATGGCACAAGCGGCGTCTGGCGCCAGCACGCGGCGCAGCACAACCTCGACCCTGGCAAGAGCGAAGGCACACCGGCCTTGCCGCAGACCGTGAAGCTGCCGCTGGGACAGCTCGACCTGCTTCACCGGTATGTGAACCAGGAAGGCAGCAAGAAGCAAGGCGTCGGGCAAGGCGACTACACCGTCGTCGACGCCGAAGGTGGCGTCCACCAGGGGACGCTCGATGGCGACGGTGTTGCGAGCGTGGCCGGTCTGCCGATGGGAATGGCCACCGTCAGCTATGGCAGGGACCCGCGCGACCCGTGGGACGAAGGCAGCTACTTCGGTGAAGGCACCGAATGGCCGGTCGTGGCGCAGTCCGAGGCGGGCGCCGACACGGCGACGGGTAGTCCAGAGGACACAGCCGACAAGTTAGGCGCGGTCGCGCAGCTAGCAAAGCAAGGGGCGAGCGCGGTGCAGTCGTTGAAACAGGGCGGCGCGCAAGCGTTGCTGGCGCAGGCCGGCCAGGCGGCCGTGGCCCATGTTGCGGGCAAGCTCCCGGGCGGCGTGGCGCCCATCGGGTTGCCCGGATCGTTGCCGCGTATTGGCCCCGGCGTCGTGACCTCGGCCCTGAAAAATTCCTTTCAATAGAAGGCCACCATGACCGAACCCGCGCAAGCCTCGTCCAAGCCCGTCCAACGCGCGCCAGAAGTTGCGGTGGCGCCGCTTGATACCATCGACCAGCAAGACGTCAACGCTGGCGCTGCCGCCTTCGACAAATGGCTGCGCAAGTTCAGCCATGATTACATCACGCTGGAGCGCTTGATCACCGTGGCCGGCAGCTTGCCGGTGATTGGCAACATCATGGCGTTGATCGATGCCGTCATGGACATCGTGGGCGTGATCCAGAAGCTCATCAACAAGAGGGAAATCGAAATCCTGCAGTGGGTCAGCCTGGGTATCAACCTGATCGGCGTGGTCCCAATACCGCCTGCCATGAGCGCGGCGCGCATGACATTGCGGCCGACACTGCATCTGGTCCGGCAAAAGCTGGCATCGGGTGTCAAGGATCTCGGCAGTGCGCTCATCGAGGTGCTGATCGTGCACCTCAATGCCAAGCTGGCCGGCGAGATCGACACCTTTGTCGATAAAGCGATGGACAAGCTGCCCAGCATTCTGAGTGAATGCGCCACTACTGCTGACGGCGTTGCCG
>Ga0265797_10009321_pt1 | contig 12795 bp, 11 predicted proteins | sample P2T30metagenome_FD_192433 | JGI IMG/M metagenome (GOLD analysis project Ga0265797, IMG submission 192433) | Plant litter microbial communities from East Loma Ridge, Irvine, California - P2 T30 | ecosystem: Environmental > Terrestrial > Plant litter > Unclassified | place: USA: California... | reverse complement strand
GAGCCGGCTCGGATTAAAGTGATGTTTATTGTTGTATGCGCCTAGCAACACCACCACTCCAACCACACGAGCAGCACATTCATACTGAGCCACTGGGCTCCAACTCACATTAGCGCCATGCCGCGCTATGAACAGGCTTCGGCCTACGACATTATCACAGGCGGCGACCCCTCCCCACGACAACCTCGCCAGCGCCAACCATTGGCTGAATCTACAGCGACCTTTAAACAATCGACTATGACAGCGCGACCAGATCACGGCAATGAAGACTTGCGCGCCCAACTACGTACACTGCAGTATGAGCTCGACAGTATCAAGCAGGAGCGCGAACTCGCCTCTCTGGAAACTCAGAATGAGTTGCGCGATGTGCAAGCGCGCGCCGAGGAGGATTTCAAGCGTGCGCAAACCGCCGAGCGCGAACGAGATGCCGCGATCAAGAGAGCAGATACCAGCAGCCGTGATGCCGCCAAAGAGCGAGACCAGGCAGTAAATGAAAAGATGGCCCTGGAGCGCAAGATGCGTTCTTTGCAAGAAGATGCGAGACAGTTGAGAGAAGAGGTGGAAGAGGCAAGAGCAGACGGCGAAGAGAGAGCTAGAGGTGCCGAGAGGATGGTTGGAGAGTTGGAGGCGAGATGTGAGAGTTTGAGACTTGCTGGCGACGAGGCGAGGAGGGATCTGGAAGGGCGCATCCAGGCAGTCGGAACATTGCAGAGGAAAATTGCAGAAAGCGATGAAAAGATTGGCCAGATGGAAGGCGAGATAGTGCGACTAAAGGCTAGGAGTGGAGACGAAGAGACTCTAGCTTTGGTACGGAAAGAGCTGTCACAGCAAGTGGAATACATCAGGAAGCTTGAGGGAACGAGCCGTGAGCAAGGCAATGAACTAAAGGGATTGAGAAAGATGGCAAAAAGCGTGGAGGTTGTTGAGGAAGAGAAGAGGACTTTGGAGGCCAAAGTCGGGATGATGGAAGATCTCAGGAGAGAGCTCTCCGAAGCACAGCTGCAGAGGAGGATCCTTGAAGACGAGAAGAGGAGCTGGACAAGCTATCTCGAGAGCGAAGGACCCGATGGCGAGGCTACTTTCGAAACACCGGAACAGATGGCTAAGGCGTTCCTGCAGGAAAGGCTCGAGAGGTTGAGCCTGGTCGACAAACTCGGAAGCGTTCAACCGGAACTGATTGTTAAAGACGAGAACATCCGGGTACTGGAGGACGAGAAGGCTAGATTGCAAAGCGAGATCGATACTCTGCGAGCAGCTGCTACCACAATGCCGACAACACCTGCTCCTAGCGACGCCAAAGCTCGTGCAAGACTTGAACGACAGAAGAATCTCGCAGTCAAGGAAGTGGAGTACTTGCGCGCGCAGATGAAGACCTTCGAGGCTGAAGAAGCAGAATTCAATGCCGAGCAGAGAGACGAGGAGCACACCAAGCGCGTTCACGAGCTGGAGAGTATGCTCGAGAAGTATCGAGGAGAGCTACAAGCCTTGCATGCCGAGCTTAGCAGCCTCGAGTCACAGCCACCCGCAACGCCATCGCAGCCGGTACTCTCCACTCCAAGGAAGCGCTCTCGTGAGGAAGAGGAAGAAGCCGATGAGCGTCTAGGATCGTTGCGCCGCAAGCTTCGTACCGCGCAGGATGCCCTCACGCTTTCAGAGAAGCAGACCGCTATTCTTCAAGCAGAGCTCAAGGCGAATACCTCACAGCTCAATTCCCTCAAGGAAACGTCGAGAACTCGCGTGCTTGAGCTGCGCTCAAATCCCACAGCTGATGCAGAGGCAATCAAGCTTTCCACACTCAAGACATTGCGCGAAGAAAACGCCGCCCTACTCGCCCAAGTCGAGGGCAACCCCAGTAGCGGCAAAGTCGTGCCCATATCAACACTAGCAGCGGCACGACTAACTCTCGACGAGCTCAAAGCTACCCTCCAACAAACCGAAAAAAAATCTCTTCGCCTCAAGCAGATCTTCGCGACCAAATCGCTCGAGTTCCGCGAAGCCGTTGCATCGATCCTCGGCTGGAAGTTGGACTTTATGCCCAATGGCCGCGTCAAGGCGACTTCAATCTTATACCCAAGTCACATCGATAGTGACGGCGAGGAGGAAGAGAACAGCATCACGTTCGATGGCGAGAATGGAACGATGAAGGTCAGCGGTGGTCCGAACAGTGTTTTCGCTGGCGAGATCAGGCAGGCAGTTGAGTTCTGGGTGGAAGGCAGGAAGGAGATTCCATGCTTTTTGGCGGCGTTGACTTTGGAGTTCTATGAGAGAACGACGAGGGCGCAAGGATGATCAAGATAGTAGATCACCTACTAATCAAATTGAGTGCCCATATAAGTGGCGAAACATTCCAGCTTTGAGATGCATCCTTAATGCAGCGGTGTTGAGCGATGAAACCGAGATGCTCATGCACCTGTATTACGCCATCGGCCTTCCCACTGTTGTTGCCTCAAGGCTAGATATTTTTGTCTCAACATGAGATGTGAGTGTGGAAGAGGTATTGCCATCGATCATGCGTCGGAAATCTCGAACATCGTGCTCTCATCCGATGAGCATTAGGTATATATTGAGCAAATTTTCGGCGTACGTCATCATCCAATCAACGGTTCTATAGTGTAGAGGTATCACAAGCGCTTGTGGCGCGCTTAACCCGTGTTCGATTCACGGTGGGACCACATCTTCTTTTGCATTTTTGCTTCCATCGTGGACACTTGCTGGTTGAGTTTCAGTGAACACAGATGTTGTGGACAAACGTTAGTTTTTTGTCGCAAACTCACCATGGCTAAAGTACAAGAAGGGTATCTTCGTGCGAGGATTAGAACCAGACGATAGACAATAAACACATGGAAAGCAGTTCATGTCTTTGGAGACGTTCGTACTAATGGCAGTGGGGAATTAGAGACAAGCTAGAATCAACAAGCATCTGTACTACTTTTGTTACAATCGCTATCGCCGGTTCAATCATCTTGACAGCGTATCAAGCTCGTAAACCTTTTCTGAGCCAGGCGCAAAATCCTTCCTCCGAGTAGCAGACAGCATACGGCCACCGCCAGAATGTTCTTGCTGTTGCTGCCGTTCCCGTGCAATAATGGGATCCACCGAGCCTGTAGGACTAGGAGAACGATCGCGCGGATTGCCTGTGCTATCGCTCTTCGACCTCCCTGGAGACAAATCCCTGACGCCATCGTTGTACGATGCTTCCACCTGCGCAATATTGCCTTCTTCTCTTTCCCTTTCAAGATCGAAGCTCTCGTTTTGCACTGTCCATGTTGTTGTTTGTAGGATGGTGCCGTTTTTACTTTGTTGGTCGGAGTAGGACTCGCCAGTGCCTGTTCCGGCGCCGCTCTGTTTCGAGCCCTTGTGCATGGTGTTCGCAAGAAGTCTCTCTCTCGTCAAGGTGTAGAGTAAGCAATCCACCCAGCCGCAGCTGGCGAGTAGTGCGCCTGTCACGCAGTTTGTGACATTGCTTGGGGACTGCCCACCCCTAGCCATTGACCACATGCGAGCTGCACTCAATGGAAGTGTGAGCACCACATAGACGAATGGATAAAGCATCATGAGCGTCGTGATTCGGTTCACGGCATCAATGCTTTTCTGGTTGGTGACTGAGACGCCTGCAGCGCGGTCTTCCGAGAACAAAGAATGGGTCTTTTGGCGCAATTGGATGAAAGTAACGACGTAAAGAACGATCAATCCAAACTCGGAGAGGAAGAGCCAGAAGTAGTGCAGGCCTAATCTTTCGGGTTCGTAGTTGTTGCTGATCCAGCACCAGGCTCCGGCTCGAACAAAGTAAGTGTCTTTGTGTATCGCCATGCCGAGTACGGTCAAGAAGATGACACCCAGCCAAAGGATAACCAGGATGCAACCGAAGATACGATACGGGACACGTCGGCTCATGACGGCCGTCCAATAGGTATGTATGGCGATTGCAAGCACAAAGAATGCGCTTGATACATCGCCGAGATGAAGGAGAAAGCCCTGTGCTGTACAGGCGGCCGTTGGGGCGAGGATGGCATCTTTGGCGATCCAGAAGAACGATACCAAGAATGCCGCTGCTTGACAAAGGTCGGCAAAAGCGAGATTTAGAAACAACAGGACGTATTGGTTATATCCAATGAAAGTCGTGTAGTGATCTCTCCATGTGCAAAAGCGGTAGGCGACGAAGCTGAGCAGAGACAGTGTCGCAAGGAACGAAAGTAGCCCGCAGGCTCCAACGACAATCAAGCCAGTGCTGAGGCCTTGCGGCATTGGCGAAACGCTGTGTGGTGGCTGGAAGTATCCATCATGGCCGTCGTAAACGAAGGTCCGATCTGCATAGTCCGGCATTGTGGGCTGGAGGTGCGGCGATGCACGGGTACAAGTCCTAGAGCAATGATGGTCAGTTTGGAATTGCCACAACCATCAACCAAAAGAATCTCTCTGATACCACTAACGAAATGCCGCGGCGCAAGAGCAAGGTCAATGCAATGTTGAATGACGCAAATCGTCACAGACCCCGAAGAGGCATTGCCTTGCGGTGGTGGTTTCGTTCAGGTGCAAAGGACGTCAAGTCTCAGGGATCACACGAGCATTAGATGAATCAAACATACCAGGTTATAGTAATCTCCAGCCTGCTGCGGCACGGCTGAGCAGCAGACACGGGGTATATTCTAGGCCCCGTCGCGACGACCCGTGCTTTGCAGGAACCCTGTGAGGCGAGTACAAACGAGATCCTTTGCCGTCAGTCTGTTTGACGTTATTGAGATCGTGCAGGTGGTGTGCCGCTTTTCCAGATTGCTGTGGCGAGGATGCCGATTTCACATCTGGCGAACCCCGAAGAAGGATTGAGGAAGGGAAAAGGAAGGTAGGACAAAGGAGCGTTGTGCAACAGCGTATAGATTGCCGGTAGAATGGTTGGAAACGAGCAGGGTAGTTGACAGAGCAGTGCAGGCAGTCGAAACATAATGTATCAAGGTTCGATCCACCGCCCATTACTCTGCACTTCACCCAGCCCTTGCCAGACCCTGTAGACATCAAAGGACGATAACTATTAGGACATCACTTACTGGCCACTTACGATTGGCACATCCGACTTCCTACACTCCGCACAGCTCGTAGAAGGCGCTCTTCACGCGAGCGTTGTGAAGAAGTAGGGCATGGTGTGGCTGCCTCGATGCGGTAGACACGGCAGAGATCCAGGCGAAGGAGGTCAAGATCAGCAGGCCCAGGGCGGTTAACAGGCTAAGGTCATCTAGCAGCGAATGGGCGTCGTCGGGGGGAGATGAGATCCTAGTCGAGGTGACAGGAGATGTGCACGCACGGGCGACGCTTACTGAACTTGGCACGGTCAAGCACCGTGGCCACCCTGGGGAACAATCTCGGCATGCCTGGTAGATGGCGTGGGCAGCTGCCGGCTCAAGAGTAGCACTGCAACTAGGAGCAGACCATTTGTCTTGTCGCATCCTTCGCGTGTACGACACGTAGCGAAGCGGGCGGAGGCCATACCTTCTCCTCCCATTTTCTTGGTCAAAGGTCGATCTAAATCCCCGGCCAGGATCGTTCGAGTCGTTCTACCAAGGATCACCCAGAGGCCTCTCGAAGTTCCCTAGGGCTCACTCCTTTGCACCTTCGCAGTTGGGTGATTTCTCAGGGCTGTTCACGATGATTTTGATCAATCGGTGGAGTACGGGGTGGGACTTCGAGTCGTGACTTGGCGTGGCGAGGTCACGAAAACATCATCGATGGGTCAAGGATTCGAGCATGGACAGCCTCAACAGCAACGTCGCAAGCCTTTCGAGAAGCGGTTTTCGCCCCACCAACAATGCTTGCTTGATGCTGGAGAGGCCTGGGACCGTTGCGGTTGCGGAGGTCGTTGTGTCGAGTGTTTGAGATTTGGAGAGACATGTCCAGTTTGAGAGGACGTAAATGTGCTGACTGGCTGACGCATGAAGAATTTGTATGGTCTCGATGGCGTCAAGAAGACTACAAGACTGCCATCCCCTAAAAAATCAAAAACTAGGAGCTAGTATCCTGCAATACCGACGATCCTCTCCCAGTCGGCCAGGTACCCGGATTGATCGAGTGGGCCACACACCGCATCCTTGGTCTCAACGAGGCAGATTTGTGAGCCGCAAACGGGATGAATATCAGGGCAGGATCCTCCATCTCATATTATTGTTCAACCCAGCTCCTACGCAGGACGTAACCGTTTAACAATTTCTTCCCGGGTGTCTGTCTATCTAATGGCGGCGATTTTATCCCCTGAGCCTTGAGGACGGCAAGTGAACAAGCATTCGTTTGGTTGAGATCTCAACATCGGAACATCATGGCATTACGAGAGCGACTCCTTTGATCGATTGCTCAAACGAGCGTGGCTACATCCCATGAACAGACATGACGGCTCCATGATCTTGGTGCTTACCGTGATGAATCTCAAAAAGAACACTCAGAACACCAGCTCCGGCATTCCAGCAAATTACACTTCACGTTGAAGGCCAGTAATTGCGCATACAGCTTCCCGGTTGACTGCAGATCGCGGAAATCATTCGTCCCAGCATCGTCTTCGTTATGAGATGTCGGAAACAAATGCTGTTCGACACCCATAGCTGAGATGTATTCACAAAAAGAGAACAGGCCCTCGCCTCGCAGGACTACTCGGCGTGACGAGGTTACACTGTGTGACAACCCTCAGCGAGTATCGAGAAGAACGATCCAAGGAACAAGCGCCCTATCGCAATAGCAATCTTGTCGTCCTTGGTCCTCACTCATTGACCAGTCGCATCTCAACCTTTAATCCATCTCGGATGAACAGAAGCCCTCCATTTCTTCCACACTCAACCATGACCATCGTACTCCTTCTCCTCCTCCTCCGCTTCCTCTTCCTCCTCACCCTCACCATTCACAACCAACATCAGCCGTGGCGCAAACTTGTAGCAAAATGTTTACCCCCAAGCCCGCCACGCTTTAATTTATAGCCATCAGTTTGGAGAGAGGCTCAAAAGCAACTTGCTCCAAGCCCCACCAACTATGTGGAACGAAAACATGGGATGTCCAATTGCCTGCGCCACGAGAAATATTGTCCTGCTGTTGTGCCCTGAGATGAGGGACGGATCTCGAGAAACCCGAGCGAGAAGAGTCGAAACGAATTAGGCGAAGTGATCTGCGGATTTCGTAGATACTAGAGACTCGAAGCGGCATTGGTGAACTGGCGCATAGAAGCAATGGTATACCGTATTCCAGATATCAATCGGCATATCAGCATCGTCTTGCGCAGCCACATCACACATCTGATTGACGTCGCAACTTGAAGCCAGGAACCTTTAGTATAAGTGTTTTAGTTTTCTTTCTCGTCTTCTTCGGTCTTACACACAACACAAATAAACGTACATAGAATCCGTCTCCAGATCTCTCTAAACCTCCTGTGACTGACAAAAAGAAAAAGCAAAGAAAAACGCCAATGGAAAATCCCTTTCCCTTCTACCTCCCAAAATGGTATATTGCCTTTTCTGTGGGCGACACGAAAGTTTTAGTTCGCCATCTATGCGAGCGGGTGGCAGCGAAGCACTTGTTGCTCGCGCAACCAAAACTGCTACTGCTCTCGCTTCAAGTGTGAAACTCAAAATCGAAGAGCGTTCACGCGAAGAACTAGCTCCGTGCTCGTGGTCTCTTCGATAGTGGCAGCTCGTCTGCCTGAATGAAAGCCTCCTCGTTATCCTATAAAACCATCTTTTGAAATCGCATCTTCCTCTTCACATCCAAGTCACGTATGGACTTAGGCCCTGGATGCACCAGTGAGGCCAGCAAGCTTCTCGTTGGCGTATGTGGTGTACTTTCCAGGGATAGCTCCGGCGGAACCGACGCTGCCAAGGAGGAGGATGATGGTGACGAGGACGAGGACGACAACGATGAGCTTGCGGGAAGCAGGGCGGCGAGCACCGTAGTCAGCCCAGGCACGCTGCGCAGAGCCCATGTGCTCCTTGATCTTGTCAGCTCCAAGCTTGTAGTAGACAAGGCCGCCGAGCGCAATGCTGTATCCGAAGAACTGGAGGGGAGAAACGGGGTCGCGGAAGATCATCATGGAGGCGACAACAAGGAGGATGTCCTTGAGTACACCGCAGAGGGTCATGACGAGGCCAGAGGTTCTGCCGATCTGTTGGAATATCGTCAGTAAGAATGCAAATTATGCGATCACGCAAAGGATCGGACTTACCAGGAACACAACGGAGACGTTCAAGGCGAACGCAACGAGAGCGTTGAGCACGAAAATAATGTATCCGACCTTCTGGACATCGGCCCAGCTCATGTTGGGAACCTCAATGAACAAGCTGACGATTCCGTTCATGACAGCGCAAGCAGGCGCAAAGTAGTAGAGAGAGACGAGCGGGTCCATCTTGAACTCGGCGGAAGAGAGGAGCTTCTGGACCATGACCAGGCGGGTGGCCTCGAATGCAACACCGGCAAGCTGGAAGAGGAAACCGGTCATGACAAACTTGATCTCGCCGTAGGAGGCAATGATCACACCCAGTACGATGAAAGAGACGTTGCCGAGAGTCTTCAAGTTGAGCGGGGAGACGCCCATGATCCAGGATGCCAAAAGGACAGCAACAGGCGTGGTGGCCTGGGAGACAGTGTTAGGCTGTGAGATTCACAGGAAGCGACTTGGAAAATGCGTACCTTGAGCATCTGGATGAAAGATACGGAGAGATACAGGTAGGTCACGTTACCGCAAATAAGCGACAGAGAGAACATGACACCAATGGGGACGATAGCGCGCAAGTAGACCTTGCCAGTCATGGGAACCTTCTTGCGCGAGTCGAGGACGGAGGTGAAGCGAGCGAGGCCCTGGGTCATCAGGGTCGCAAAGCCCAGATGCCATGTGGTGAGGACAATGGCTGTAGCAATTGTCAGTTTCTAGTTCATCGCAGCAGTCGGCGTTCCGAGGGAGAAATGCGTACGGTATTTGAAGTCGAGCGTGTAGAGGATGTACTTGTTGAACAGAATGACGGAGGACGAAAGGGAGATCCATGCTCTGCGCCATCGTCAGCATTGTTTCCCAGCTTCTTTTGCACTCTTCATCAGACGTACGCGACGTATACTGCTGGGTGGAGGCCAGCTTGCGCAGGCGCAGGCTTCTCAGCGGCCGGGTTGTGGGTAGGGAGGACGGGCTCCTGGGGCTGCTGGCGGACGTCCATCTCGAGCTCGCCGGAGACTCTCTCCTTCTCGGCCATTGTGGAGGATGTGAGGGGTGGTGTGTATGTGTATGAGAGAGGGTGGTGCTTGTGGCAGTCGAGCGCAGAACAATTGTCTGTCAGCGCAAGAGGCGACAATGGCTTGGTGGTGGTCTTGGTGGTGGTGGTGGTCGGAGCAGCGCAGGTCGCAGCAGCCGGAGAACTAGCCAGGAAAGATTACGCGCGGCGTGCAAGAATGCAGTAGCGGGCAGCGGGAAGCGATCCCTGAGTGAGCGCGCGCGCAGTAGTAAGGATTATTGGACTGGTCTGGACAGGCTCGTCGCTGCACGAAGGGCAAGCAATGATGGTGTTTGTCGAGGACAACGGAGATAGTAGTACGAAGCTAACAAGTGTCGAGTGCGAAAGGAAGGACGGGTCACAAAAAATGTTCAGTGTGAGACGGGCGACGGCTACGGGCATAAAGGTAAAGACTGTACTGCTGAGTACGACATATCATCAGGGACCGACAGGGATGGCCCGTTTGGGACGAGGTCGACAGCGCGCCAGCCAACGAGAACAGCAGATCAAGCAACGCAAGCTCGCTGAGACTCCGAACAGTAAAGGAGGCACTTGGGACACATGCCTGCACGTGTGCCAGACATACCCGCACCATCGACCCCAAGCCTGCGGTCCAATCCGCGAGCTCATCTCATCGTCTCCTCTCTCCTCGTAGCAGAGTGGGCTGGTGTACGTATGTTGTTGCGTTGAGATCGGCTTTTGCTGTTTCACCCATCCTCGCCATCGTTCGGACGGTGATTGCGAAACCTTGCCCGCCACCCAAAACCTGTCACTCACACTTGCCGCCAACCTTGTGCTGCCATGGCCGCTTGCCTGCAGGCTTGTGGTGCGCAGAATATGTATGTTGGCCATCGAGGTGTAGCACGTAAGGCACCTTCAATAAATTTGTCTTCGGCGAACATGTGAACGTTCACGGCCTCAATCATGATAATCTGCGCGCCACAACGGCCAGTCGTGACAGCCGACGCTACACGGCGCTGATGCAAGCCACCCGTGGAAGAGAGATTATATCGCCTTGGATGCTCATCACTCTCAGGAGGCGGCGTACGTGTACTCGGAGTACTCCAGGCCAAATCGCAGATGCCGCCGCAGTCGCAGCGAAATGGCAGAGCCTCCTCCTGATCGGATCCCTCCTCGTCTCCCCTTCCTGCCGATCGCTAGTCGCGGCAATATCAGACTAGCCGTCTTCAATGATATGATCATCGTCACTGCTGCTGCTGCTGTTGTCTTCACCCATGCCACAAGCATTTCCCAAGCCCTGGCCCGCCGTTGTCACGGCTGTCTATACGGAACTGCCGTGCACGCCCGGGGCACAAACTAAAGAGCGTAGCATGCGAAGGCGGGCGTGTAACGCGCAATCATGTTCGGGAGCGACTCCGTGGGCAGTTTCGACGACATGTGACGAGACGCTCGAGACGGCAGCGAGAAGGGTGAGTTGCTGGCTTCTCGAATGCTCACCTCAAGGGCGCTGATTGGCCTCACCCGACTCCACTCTGTTGCCCGCCGCGGCGAGCCGCAAGCGTTTCACAGTGGCGGCGGTCTGAGCGTAGAAAAAGTGCAGCACTTGGACCCTTGTTGATGGGCGGAAGGTGGGATAGTCGATGGTGAGTGAGGCTTGGGCGCGCGGCGGAAGTGGGAGGGGGGCAAGAACTAGCGGTGGGCGGTATCTAGCTTGCATTGAGGACTACTGTTATTATTATTGAAGAAGAAGCCTGCCCTCTCGCCCCGCCGCCACCATCACCACCTCCACCACCACCCCTCCCTCTTCACATCTCCATTGCACTGTAACCGGTGCATAATACACATCTCTGTTGCACCATCCACATCTCTTCACCATGCCCAGCACTCCCTCCAACGACGCCAACGGGCCCAAGACCCACCAGCGCAACCTCAGCAAGGCCAATGGCAAGGAGATGTATGTCACGCTTTCTACACAATCCGCAACACCAAATGCCATGCTGACCTAAATCTCCAGCGACGTCGATGTTCTCGTCATCGGTTCCGGCCCAACTGGTCTTGGTGCCGCAAAGAGACTGAAGCAGATTGTACGCACTCCTGCCAATCCATCTGGCAGAACCATCACTAACTTAACCAGGGCGGCCCTTCATGGCTCATCGTTGACAGCAACGAGACTCCCGGTGGTCTTGCCAGCACCGACATCACACCCGAGGGCTTCGTACGTTCCTCCTAGGTCCTTTACACACCGCAATACCGACTCCTAACACCCTCCTCACAGCTCTACGATGTCGGCGGCCACGTTATCTTCTCCCACTACAAGTACTTCGATGACTGTATCGACGAGGCCCTCCCCAAGGAGGACGACTGGTACCACCACCAGCGTATCTCATACGTTCGCTACAAGGGCCTCTGGGTCCCCTACCCCTTCCAGAACAACATCTCCATGCTCCCCAAGGAGGACCAGGTCACCTGCATGGAGGGCATGATCGATGCCGCCCTCGAGGCTCGCGTGGCCACCACCAAGCCCAAGGACTTCGATGAGTGGATCCTGCGCAACGTCGGCGAGGGTATTGCGAACATTTTCATGAGGCCGTACAACTACAAGGTCTGGGCTGTGCCCACCACTAAGGTACGACCAAAAAGTAAAGAGCATGGACACTTCGAGTTTGGAACACTGACTGGGTAATAGATGCAATGCGAGTGGCTCGGTGAGCGTGTCGCCGCACCCAACCTCAAGGCTGTCACCAAGAACGTTGTCCTCCAGAAGACTGCTGGCAACTGGGGACCCAACGCTACTTTCCGTTTCCCTGCCAGGGGTGGCACTGGTGCCATCTGGATTGGTGTCGCCGACACTCTTCCCAAGGAGAACACCCGCTTCGGTGAGCACGGCCGTGTCAACCTTGTCGACGCCGACAACCACCGCGTCCTCCTCGGCGACGGTACCACCGTCAACTACAAGAAGATGGTCAACACCATGGCCGTCGACCACCTCGCCGAGGCCATGCGCGACGAGGAGCTGAAGAAGCTCTCCAGCGGCCTCTTCTACAGCACCACCCACGTTATCGGTGTCGGTATCCGTGGTGAGCGCCCTGAGCGCATCGGTGACAAGTGCTGGTTGTACTTCCCCGAGGACAACTGCCCCTTCTACCGCGCCACCATCTTCTCCAACTACTCTCCCCACAACCAGCCCGAGACCAGCAAGAAGCTGCCCACCCTCCAGCTCGCCGACGGCAGCAAGCCCTCCTCCTCCGAGGCCAAGGAGGGCCCCTACTGGAGCATCATGCTCGAGGTCTCCGAGTCCTCCATGAAGCCCGTGGACCAGGAGAACATGCTCCGCGACTGCATCCAGGGCCTCGTCAACACCGAGATGATGAGCCCCGAAGACGAGATCGTCAGCACCTACCACCGCCGCTACGACCACGGCTACCCCACGCCTTCGCTCGAGCGCGAGGGCGTGCTCAAGGAGCTCCTGCCCAAGCTCCAGGAGAGGGACATCTGGTCGCGCGGCCGCTTCGGCAGCTGGCGCTACGAGGTCGGCAACCAGGACCACAGCTTCATGCTCGGCGCCGAGGCCGTCGACTCCATCGTCAACGGCGCCGTCGAGCTCACCCTCAAC
>Ga0265797_10009320_pt1 | contig 12795 bp, 16 predicted proteins | sample P2T30metagenome_FD_192433 | JGI IMG/M metagenome (GOLD analysis project Ga0265797, IMG submission 192433) | Plant litter microbial communities from East Loma Ridge, Irvine, California - P2 T30 | ecosystem: Environmental > Terrestrial > Plant litter > Unclassified | place: USA: California... | reverse complement strand
GGCTTGGACGAGGTAACCGCACGACGCAGCAAAATCCACTGCCAGCCACGCTGGCGGAAGGAAGAGAGCGAGGAGCAAAGTAGACAGAATTAAGAAAATTCGATACTGCCGTCAGACATTGGTCCAGGCGGCATGAATGAAAGCCTTTTGACGAACCAACTCAACAGATCACAGCTTTACATGTCTTCATAGCCATGCGAGAACACTTCCTTTGGCTATTGTTGTGATCGTGGCAGGTGTGGCTGATTGTAACTCTTCTAGGCATTTGTCTGTCACTTGCGAGGTTCATCGATTTATTATTCTGAGCTAGCAAATCTTTCTCGGTTGTGATACATCTGGCCTTCGATGACAGTCTCCCAGTGGGCAATAAGTCTATAAGGTCGTGGCATGCTCACAAGGCAGCGCCGGTTGCTGGACAATTTGACCATTCTCTGGACCATAGGTGTCATATATGCATGAGATATATTGCGTACATGTATTCGAATGGTGTTGCATCTTACGGGAGCTTCGAGTGTTTGGTGACTATTCGAGGATGATCTTATATTGCGTCACTGGGAATCAAGTTGTGTTGATCTTTTGTTCGGTGGTCTATCTGGTCTTTGTATGATATACCCATTTTGGTATGGCGGCTTGCGAGGAACATGGGCTCGGTAGGTTTGATCTTGAATGGCAGGATTGGGATTTTTTGGTTCTAACGAGACACCACTTGACACCGAAGTTGACAGCCCGATTTCATTTGTGTATGGTGTGCACATTAGAACATTAGAAAACATTGCTCACACGCCATCAGAAAAATTTATGACAGAGGTCGCAATTTCTTTTTGTATGCGGTGTTATCGCAAAACCCTAGCAACCCCAAATACAAAGTTTCACGGTCTTTTAACATGAGAGGCATTTCTGATCGCTATGTACAATCAGGACCACCAGATACCACCGCGATCATGGCAATTCTACAACCTCGAAGGCAAAGTAGTCCACTGATCTTCCGCGATGGAAGCAAAATCTCTGAGTTTGTTGGGTCCTCCACTCCGGCCTTGCAATGCATCCCAGTCCCTGTTCAGCGCAGTCTCAGGCCTCCAGCGCCACGAGCGCTGCATTCTGGGGTCTAGCTTGCCTTCGAGGCATTGGACGATGTATTTGCCCACTACGGGGATGTGCATGAATCCATGTCCGCTGGCTCCCAGACCAAGAGTCAGAGAGGGGTAGTCCGGGTGCGCGGAGATGAGGAAGTCACGGTTGGGTGTATCAGCACACCAGCACACGCGTGCGAAGGAGAATGGTCGCTCTGCGAGCTGCGGCATGGTCTCGCGTAGGAACTGTCGAACGCCTTGCTCGGACTCCAGAGGGATTTGATGCCTGCTGAAAGGGACCGAGGACTTGACACCGTCAATGGTGCTGAAGTTGGTGTAGCCCGGGTGCTCGTCGCAGATCTTGAGCTCGTGGTTCTCCTCATCGGGCTCCATGAAGAAGCCGCGCTCCATGTTGAACAGCACGGGCAGATTCTTGTAGAGCTTGCATTCTTCCTCTGTCATGGCGATGTGCGCCAGCGTCCAGGCGGTAGGGCGCAGCTGATCTTTCATGTCGATTAGCTGAGGCGCGTTGGCGCCGGCGCAGAGAATGGTGCGGTCGGCGCGGTACTCTTTGCCATCTTCGGATCGAGCGCCTTTGACGTCGCCGTCTTCGATGATGAGAGAGGTGACTTTGCTTTCGACGATCTTCACGCCTTGCTTCTCGGCTTCGGAGGCAGCGGCTACGAGGGCATTGCGAGCGTGGCACCAGCCTGCGCCTTCGGCTTTGGACCAGCCTCGCCAGTTGGGAAAATCGCCGGTAAGAACGCCTTCAGGCATGAGTTTACGGAACTCTTCAGCGGTGTTGATCTCGCGGAAGCCATTTTCCGGAGTCGGCTGGTCCTCGCGTAGGATGGCTTCGATGTTCTCCGGGTCGCTCGCTGCCAGGATGTAGCCGGTTTCGTGGTAGTAGTCCTTGAAGAGAGGATCTTGCAACCACGTCTCGGTGGCGTCGGCGCGGATCTCGTTGTAAGTCCACAAACGCTCTGCGTCTGGGCCGGAGAATTCCTCGAAGGGTTTGCGGGCGCGGCCTCGTGCCTTGTTAGTGTGTTAGTTGGACTTGATCTGCGTATGCTGGGGGCGAACCTTCTACAATTCTAGGGCATGTTGTCAGTCTAAGTTTCCATTTCTCCGGCTGTCTATGGTGATGTCGACTTACTTGTTGACATCGTTGCCGGCTGAGATGGCCGAGGGTACAGGGTATGGGTCTATTACTGTGACATTCTTGTATCCGCTACGGGCGAGCCAAAGGGCTGTTGATGAACCCCAGGTGCCGCAGCCGACGATGAGGATGCTGGTCGAGGCTGGGTCGGTAGCAGGAAGGTTGTTGGAAGTCATTGTGTTCTATGCCGACACTATTCTTCTGGTTGTGGCCGAATAGAGATCGAAGCAAAGATGAGATTCTGGTCTTCCAGCATATGGAAAACCCCGATTATAACAAGAACGGAAGAGACCAGGCGTGGGTTTCCCTAAGCGGAGTACAGCATCGGTGTCCTCCGGCTTCGCTAGGAGGTATGGACAACTGTAGCATTAAAAGTGCTCTACAAAGAGGAACGGCAGCGTGGCTACACGGCTCATCATTCTTGCGCCATCATTGCTTCACGAAACAATGCCCATACCTCCTCGCTGTGAAGATGCGGCTAAAGAACACCGAGTGTGTTTTGGTGGCGTTTTCGGTGGGCCCTGGACGTTGACTTTGTGGAGAGCGGATGGACCTTCTTCTTCTTCCTCCACCCCAACCAGTCACAAGCCATCCCGTTCAACATCATCAAACACGCCGCATTTTTCTGCTGTGTCCCACTCCATTGACCCGTAGAGACATGGGCCATCTCGCTTCAATCGAGCATGCCGCGACGAAAGGCCTCCGAGCGTGATCAACCGCATAGGCGCCGTTCCCGTAACGGCTGCCTGAATTGCAGAAGGCGGAAGATCAGGTGCGACGAAAAGGCCCCGTCTTGCAGCTACTGTATAGCGCGGGGCCTGACTTGCTCACGTGGAGGCGTAGTCCTGAAATGGGAGGCAGAATATGCTGATAACGGACTAGCCTTTGGGCGACAGGGTGTAGGTCCAACCGCTTACTTGCAGGCTCGCATCAGAGGTACTGACTTTCTCTATAGATATGGAGCAAACACGGAAAGCCGAACCCAGACGGCGTTCGCCTGGACGAAGTTGATACAGAATGGTTACCTCTGCCGCCCGTAGAGGAGTGCCATTTTATCAACGATAGCTCTGGACCTCTGGGGGAATACGAAACAGCAATCGTCTTGCGTGATGCAAGCGACACCAACCATTCCTCTCCTTCTTCAACTCCAGGAAAATATACTATTTCTTCCCCGGATCTGAGGGCTCGGTACTTGGCCACTATCTTCAGCCCTAATCTTGGTCTTTCTGACAAAGCGCCGTTCCTGAGAGACCCGCGCCATGGCCATCTCGTTTCATATTACTGCGAACAGCTCTGCCCGCTTACAGTCACGAGCGAGCGGCTCACCTCGCCCTTCTTTTCCTTGATTCTGCCATACTGCACCTCAGCATCGACCATCGTCTCGGATGCGTTACTAGCTTTATCAGCTCGGCATTTGTCAATCAAGGACAGTAGTTGGGCTATCACTGCTGTCAGGCTGGAAAATACAGTGATCCGCGAATTACGAAATCGCCTAGCCGTGGCGAACGCCTCCGACATTCGGCAGGATCACGAGCTACCTGTGGTCATGATGCTCATGTGTATGTACGAGATCCTCAATCGTTTCGACCAAAAGTGGGTGATCCACCTTAAAGGCGCGCAACATCTGATCAGCGCCCGTCGAGCCATAACTGGCCGCGATTCATCAGAACCAGATTCCGTCAACGAGCTCACGTTCTTCGCGGAACGATTCTTCGCCTTCCAAGACGTGATTGGAAGAACGGCATGTGGCGAAGCTCCGAAATTCGACAGCGACTATTGGGATGCTACAGACACGGTCATCGATGCATGGCTTGGCTGCAGTCCAGCACTTGTGTCAATTGTCTGTTCGATGAACGAGCTCAGCCGCTTCAAGAGCAATAATTTCAACTCGTTGGCATCGAAAGACTTTGCTGCGCAGGCTGCATCACTTGAGTCTAGCTTGTCAAACATGCAACAGATTGTGCCAGCTGGCGGAGACGATAGGTTGCTACTTCGATCCGCCGAGATCAAGCGCTCGGCATCGATAACTTACCTGCATTGCGCATTGTACGGTGCAAATCCAAGCACTCCGATTGTGAAAGATGGCCTCCGCAAGATTTTACGTCACGTGTCTCGATTCTTGGATCAGGAAGTTGCGGCGGGTCTGGTGTGGCCGGTCTTCGTTGCCGCAGTCGAGTTGGATCCTTTGGACGACGAGCTGTGGAAGGACGAGAGTACTGGTTCACCAGTATACGGACGACCGCTTGTTCTACGATTGCTCGAACACATGCGCACGGCGAGTATTGCCAATGTGACACATGCACGACAAGTGATATGCAAGATATGGGATGCCCGGGACATGGCCATGGCTGGCGACGAATCAACGATAACGCTTCAGGACGACTGGGATCGGTTTGTGGCACCTGAGAGTCGCAATATTAGCTTGGCTTAGCATTTTAATGATTGAACGACGCGATTAGGAGATACCATCAATGTTCTCGGAAGGGCTCTACAATAATAGGCAAGCATCAGCGAAGCTATCGCTTGTGATCCTGCGACATGCAGCTTCATGTTTATCTCCATGCGACTGCCGTCGGCAACGCGGCTATGCACTCTCCTTTGTGGGTCCTCGCGTGGACCTTCACCTTATGGACCTTCCCAGCCTTACCGTTTCAGACATAGCAATAACGGCGGCCTGAACTGTTGCTACGATATCGCTCAGGACCAGCACAGAATATGGATACTCTCCGCACGGCGCGTGGACCTTCTCAGATCCCTGCATCATTAGTGTTGATGATGGTCAATCACAGGCACCAGATACCATACCGCTTCACATATCAGCAGTATCACACATCTCTATAGGCAAATGATAACGGCAGAATACTGAGATAATGCGGTCAAGACAGCAGTCGATAAGACGTGATCAACATACGCCGGGGATGCTTCACACGTACAAAAGAGCTGCGGAATCGCCTTCGTGACCATCGTGTTGCAACTCTAGCTTTCGCTGCCATAAGACTGTACTTCACATCCTTACGGTTCACAGAGATGACAACGCCAAACATGAATGATAATGTGCCTGGCACAGAGTACCTTGTCGATACGAACCACAACCTCGATGTTTCGCACGCTGGCTCTGGCGAGTCGGATATTGTACTTTTGCCACAACCAACTGCTTGTGGAAGAGATCCCCTGGTAAGTATTAGAAATGTCCTTGGAACATAGAACGACTGCTTACAATTACAAAGCGATGGTCAATGCCTAAGAAGTATTGGCAGCTTACTTTACTCGCTCTTTACGCTTGTGGTTTCTCGTATGGTGAGAACAATCTGGGCGCAGCACGTACCGTAATCAGCAGAGAGGCAAATGTGCCTTTGACCGCTTTGGCTGGCGGTGGTGCGCTGAACTATCTCCTCCTTGTAAGTTTGTTGCTGAAAACACCATTCGGAACAAAATCATACTAACAAAGGTGACCACAGGGTTTTGCCAACATTTTCTGGATTCCGCTTGCGATGAAAATTGGTCGTAGGCCTGTGCTACTCATCACCACTTTGTTCGTTCTCGGTATGTGGCCGGCATACACATCCTAAGATGATGCTGAAGACGTTGTACTGACTCGTCTCCTTAGGCTCGATGGTGTGGCAGGCCGTATTCAATGGCGCAGCAGAATGGTACTTATCTTGCGCTCTAAACGGTGTTGGTACCAGTGCGTACCAGGCTGTCATTCAACTTTCGATCTTCGACATGTTCTTCGTTCACCAGCGTAGTACCAGTCTGTCGTTCTACCTGTTTGGTCAGCAGCTTGGCTCTATGTAAGCACAGTACTGGGCAACAACTCAAGTCAAAACATCACATACTAATTCTGCAATAGCCTCGGGCTCATCACTGGCGGTGCCATTGCAGACACTCGTGGCTGGCGCTGGTCAGGATGGGTCGCAGCCATCATTGAAGCTGGCACATTTCTTCTGATCCTCGGCGGGTTTGAAGAGACTATGTTCCCACGTTTCTTGTCCCACAAGCGCGATGAGCTTCCGAGCACCGAGCATGGAGTTGTCGTTGACGACATTAACAAGACCGGTGATGAGGAAGATGGTAAGAAGGGTCTCGCTCCAACACACACCGCTGCTTCTGAGCGTGCTGGCGAGGTGCTACCTGGGTATGAAGAGCGTACGTTGTTGCAGAAGCTCAGGCTGTGGGACTATCAGCCAGAGGACAAGACGACCTACTGGCAGTACTTCAAGAGGCCATTCTTTCTCTTCGCATTCCCGAATGTTGTATTGGTAGGTCGGTCCGTAATCTTTGTCTGACATGTGGCTGACTTGAAGCAGGCTGGTATAATCTTCGCTTTCGGTTGCACTGCCGGCATCGTTTCTTTCAACACAAGTACGTCTTGCGCACACATCCACACTTATCGAAATACTGACTGATGATTTTGCAGTCTCCGAGATCATGACCAACGAGCCATACAACTTCTCCACAACCGCCACCGGTCTCATGTTCCTCTCTGCGCTTGTCGGTAGCATCTTTGGGTACCTCACTGGTGTCTTCGCAGATACTATCGTTGTCTTCTTGGCTCGCCGCAACGGCGGTGTTAAGGAACCCGAGATGCGCCTCTGGACACTTTGCATCAGCTTCGTCTACGCCGGAATAGGCTATTTACTTTACGGCTGGGCAGCAGATGCAGGACTCCCTTGGATTGCCGTGGCTATCGGTCTCGGTGCCATGATCGCACATCAAGTTAGCGCTTGCAGTATCGCTACTGCCTACGCAATGGACTGCTTCCCGGGAGTATGTACAACCCGGCGCGGAGTCTATACTTCAGTGCTGACTTCATCAACAGATCTCTGGCGAAATCGTCGTTATTCTCGCCATTTGCTCCTCTTGCATCAATTTCGCCATCAATCAGTCTTTGCAATACTTTATCGACGCCACCAGCATGGGTCCAGTGTTTACTTTCTACGGTATCATGGTCATGCTTAGCATGGTCGCGGCGGTACCGATGGGTATCTGTGGCAAGGCGTGGCGTAGGAGGTGTGCACCGAAGTACAGAGAGTTCTTGAGCATAAGAGGCGAGCAACAGTAAAGTCATTGTGTGTATGGAGAGGCATGTAGATTTGCACATGGGCGTGTTTGCGCTTAGTGCAATACTAGCACAAACCATGTTTGATTCGTTTCGTATGACGGCATGAATATGTTGTAAATACACTCACTCGTCCGGTTGTTCGAAGTCGGCTTTTGCACGGTTCGCCAAATCACCATCAACAAGGACGCGAAGTGCCAGCATCGCCATTCCTTTCGCGCAAGTCAACGCCGCTTGATGAGCCTCTTCTGTTCCTGCACAAGCAGCGAAGCCTGGATTATGCGCCGATATCTCAGGCCCTGCTGGGATGATGAAACCTCCATGGAAACTGGGAACAAGGTGGGACACATTTCCCATATCGGTCGATGCGTTCATGAGCTTCTCTTGCTTGACCTGAACGCGAGAGCCGAAAGTGCCCATATCTTGGGCGTATGACTCGCACAGTGCGTTGTTGGCGCGCAGATTGAGGTATGTTGGCGACCTGGCACTAATCAGTCTTTGTCTTCGATTACCAAACAGTGCATTACTCACTTGATGTAGGTAAGGCTGCAGCCAGTCGCTTTGGCTGCACCCTCGAGGCAGTTGTACACACGTGCGAGGAGCTTGTCGGCCCTTTCAATGGTAGGACTCCTCACATTCCAGTTCATCCTAGTGTAGTCTGTGATCACATTGGGTACCGTTCCGCCGACTTCGATGACACCGTGGACCCGCTCGTCGGGCTCCATCTGCTGTCGAAGCAGCGCAACGCTATTGTATGCCGCGACAGCTGCATCAAGTGCATTGACGCCGTTCCATGGCTCTCCAGCTGCATGCGCAGGCTTGCCCCGGAACTCAGTGTGACTATTGGGAAATGCAAGTTAGTGATATGCTCTAGTTGCCCTGTTGCTATTTATGGTCGGTACTAACAATTTGTGGCTTGCTATGAGCTTGAGACCAGCAAGACCGTCGTAAGCCGTGGGGTCATTCAGGATCTGATGGGCAGACACTGGATGTGCCATGATAGCAGCGGCGGTCTCCTTGGGAATCGCACCAGCTTCGATTAAGTTCGCTTTGCCTCCGCCACCTTCCTCTGCCGGAGTTCCCAAAATCCGCAGCCGACCGTCGATATCGTGTTTCTTCATCGCTTCGGCAGCAGCGAGGAATGTCGCGACAGATGACGTGGCGATCAGGTTGTGCCCACACGCGTGTCCGATCTGAGGCAGAGCATCGTACTCTGCGCAAATGATGACGAGGCGGCCACCTGTGCCAATCTCAACCTCAAAGCTGGTATCGAGCCCATACGTGTGCTTTTTCACATCGAAGCCGCGGGACGAGAGGTATGTCGTGAGAGTCTCGTGAGCGAAGTGTTCCTGGTATGCCGTCTCTGGATTCGAGTGAAGCTGCTTGTTAATATTGTAAAGTTCGTCATGCGACGCATCGATGGTGCTAGCGACCGTGTCATGGCATTCTTCCATTCGCAAATTACTATGCTCTTTGGAAGATGCTTCGGCAACGGATCCATTCTGGGAGTTCGATAATATCTCGTCCATCGATGGCGACGTAAGATTCTCTTGTAGATGCATTGGGATCAATAGATCGATGAAGTTGTCTGAATTTGAATGCTGCTTTTTGGGACGGATGAACGTGTGACACAAATCAAGAAAACACCGTACATGTACTTGTAGCTTCGTGGCAGCGACTTATACGCCATACCTGAGGCTTTATATAACCGAACGGCCATCTTCATTCCACTTACGTATTCGTTCTTGATAAAGTTGTCATGTGTGCACGAAGGAGCGATGGGATATGCGGCTGATTCCTCTGGAATAAGCGCTCGTCGGCTATTTCTGAGCTTATTTTGGATCGCCGAGGTCGCTTGTTTCTCCATCTTGACGACCTTACAGCAACCAAAGACCCACAGCTCTTATCTGCAACATCATTTGTCCAATATCTACATGCCATCTCAATACTGCCTGCCCCCCATTGCGAATGGAGCAGCAGACCCCATGACCGCCAGCTGAGCTCCCTTTCACCGGCTCGACCGGACTCTTGTGCTTGCGAAATGGCCGGTTCGCGATCCCGATCAGGATGCTGGACATGCCGCAGCAAATCAGCAAAGAAGCGCTGTGATCAGCAGAGGCCGAGCTGTGGGCGCTGCTCTCGTTTGGATCTCTTATGCGACTACACTTCGCGTCCAAGCCTGGCTGAGCGCCGCAGAGCAAAGGAAAACAAGACTCTTGCACAGAGCCGTGCGTCGGGCGGAGACGATGTCATGGCACTTACACCAATGAGCCTCGATGTGTCGATCTCAGAGCTACAGCAACCAGCGTCGCCAGTAGCAAGTTGTTCATTGACTCTCACCAACGTGGACCACGAGGCGATACGTTATTTCCGCACAGATTTTGCCAAGTTGCATCACACGAAAAACCCGGACTATTCGCTGATCTCCTTGATGTTCAACACCGCCCAGAACGACGCAATGATCATGAACATGGTTTTGGCTCTCGGTCTACAGGAGATGAACCTAAAGCGAATCGAGTCCAGCGCAAGCTCAGAAAGACGGTCTGTGATGTATTATTCTTCCGCCCTCCGAATGCTGTCGGAAAGCCTCGCGCTTCAAGATACTGCAAAAGACCTCGAAAACCTGCTCACTGCTCTGTGGCTGATGCTACTGTATGAGCAACAGTTTGGCGATCCTGGGTGTAAGGCATACTCAAGTCACCTTCAAGGTGTAGCGTCTTTGTTGCGGCTTCGGGGAGAGAGGCTTCTCGAGCTTCCGAGTGGCGTGATGGATGATCTACGGACATCTGTTGTGAGCAACGAGACGCACACAGAAAGCCAACGACCTCGCATATCACAGTATGCTGCGCGGGTGCTGGTGTGGATAGCATTGCTTGACGCCGGGGCAGCATCTGTTGGTATTGGAGGGCAGGTCAATGCAGCAATCTTCAGCCTGACACTACTTCCGACTCCGGATGATGCTGCTATACGCTACGAAGATCCTGTCAAGGCCTTTTCTGTACTTCATCGTTTTTCCAATCCTCTCTATCGGATCTCATGGGGCGATGCTTATCCACAGAGCGAACTTTTGGACGACGTCGAGAACCGAAATATCTATTCGCTTCTAGGCTCATGTGTGGCCTTGCGTTTCATGATTGCTCAACTGGCAACGCTGTATCGTAATGCCTCCAGCGAAGCAAGTGCCAAGACTACAATGATCCGGAGATCACTGCATGAAGTCAGCGAGCAGTATTGTGAGCTAATCGACGTTGCTGATGAGCTATCGATGAAAACCGATAACAGCCATCGACTTGTCGCCAACATTCGTGCGATTGTTCCGTTTTATCATGCTGTCGTACTTGATTTCATGCGTGTGACAGCATTCAATGAACCTCTGAACGGACGACAGCGTTTTGCACTGAAGAGCATAATGAACCTTGCATATCAAAGCTATAAGCACGGAGGTGATGAAGCCTTACTAAGAGTGGCATGGCCTCTTTTTCTCGCCGTGCTCGAAACGGACGACATGCTCCATCGAGACTGGATCCTTGACCGTTTCACGACCTTGCGCAAATATGGCAAGAACTACGAGCGGGCTCATCGTTTCCTCGTTGATACAATCTCAAGGCAGCAGAGCATCGGAAGACGAGTAAATTTGCGAGATCAATTGGACAAGCTGGACTTATTTGTACTCGCTTGATTCTGTATGATGAAAATGTCTAAGCACAAGAGTTTACATACAGAAATTCACATGGTGCTTTGCAGTGCACGACATTGGCGGCATAGTGAACACACATATCGACCAGTCGAGTTTTATCTTCTTTGCAACATACCTGTGTCATTCCCATCAATCTCCCATCAATCTCCCATCAATCGCCGCTATTCTCTATACGTATCAGTAGTTTGTAACTTGCTTTGCCTGCTCAAGTCGACATTGGGTGCTTGCCGTTCAACTCAGCCGGCAGAATTTAGACTTCGAATAATCGAGCTCATGGCCAATCTCAGTTCGGCCATCGGGTATAAATTGATGACCGCTGCGTGTGGAAAGTCAAACTCATCCTCTTGCCGTGATGTTCCGCCGAATCGGCTGTCGTGGGCGCTTATTTCGGCGAAGCGCTTATACTTGATCGTGGCCAAGGAGCGCTATCGCTTATCGGCCTACTGTCGCATATCTAAAGCAACATCTCTACTATTAGTGCCGTGTTGTTATCCGTATCTATGGGCTACAATACGTCCCCGCATCTTTACATGGATGAATCCCTTCCGCGATGCCACATGGAGCAGGACAACAGCTTATCGGTACCAGATCAGCTAGCCCTTTCGGCAAGTCATTAATGCGGATTGCCTATATAACGTAGAGTAGCATCATTGCTCTAAGAATCGATCCAAACCACAGTCAATATTGTTGTTACCCATCGACCTCCCATATTTCCACAATGCCGTCCGAAGCTAGAGTGTCTAGCGACAACAAAACAAGTTCCGCCCAGGATGATTTGCAGAAGCATCATGATGCCTACGACACTGGCGAGATCTACTCTACGGCAGAAGCTCTGTCTGTTGAAGAAGATCGCCGTATCCTCAGGAAGATCGACCTCAGGTAAGAACAACTCTGGAAGACATGGCGCGACCAACAGCTAATGAGTACCAGTCTCCTTCCAATCATGAGCTTGTCGTATCTGTTCCAATTCCTAGACAAATCAGCTCTTGGCTACACTGCAATCATGGGCTTGACAACCGACCTCTCCATGACTGGATCTCAGTACTCGTGGTCTAGTGGTATCTATTACTTCGGATATCTCGTTGCTTCATACCCCGTTGCTTGGCTGCTGGTCAGACTCCCGGTCGGAAAGACGATCGCGATCTCAGTGTACGTCAATCCAGCCACAGGCTATACCTTACTGCCACTGACCCACTATAGCCTCATTTGGGGTGCAATCCTCATGTTGACCTCTACCTGCTTCAACGCCCAAGGGCTACTTGCAATCCGATTCTTCCTAGGAGTCGCGGAAGCGGCTATCGGTCCAGGACTGACCGTCATCGTTGCGATGTGGTACAAACGTAGCGAGCAGCCGCTGCGACATGGCGCTTGGTTCATGGGTAATGTTATTGCAGGCATCTTTGGCGGATTATTGGCCTACGGCGTAGGCCATGTACAGAGTATTGCACCTTGGAAGGTAAGCATCCTATCGACGGTCTTGTCGGATAGATCGCTAACAGTGTCGAAGGCTGTGTTCCTGGTATTTGGTGCTTTGACTGTTACATGGTCGTTATTCATTTACTTCTTCCTTCCGGATACGCCAGCGAATGCAAGGTTTCTTAACAGAGAGGATCGCGGCAAGGCAGTTGACCGCGTGCGGGAAAACATGACTGGCATTCGCAGCGACACTTGGAAATGGAGCCAGTCCGTTGAGGCTCTTACCGATATCAAGATATGGCTTCTCGTTGCTATTCAGTTGTCTCAGAATATCGCCAATGGTGGTGTGCACGGGGTAAGTCTATGTCACCCGCTGCAAGACACATCAACTGAC
>Ga0265797_10009319_pt1 | contig 12797 bp, 17 predicted proteins | sample P2T30metagenome_FD_192433 | JGI IMG/M metagenome (GOLD analysis project Ga0265797, IMG submission 192433) | Plant litter microbial communities from East Loma Ridge, Irvine, California - P2 T30 | ecosystem: Environmental > Terrestrial > Plant litter > Unclassified | place: USA: California... | reverse complement strand
TGATAGAGATGGAGAGAAAAAGAAAATTTGAGAAGAGTTGTCGTCGATGGCACATCCCGCCAGTTACGAGCGAGAGAAGCGACGTAGGAAAGATGGGGACTCGCTGCATGTACAGATGGAAGTATAGGAGCATGGCGAAGATGTACTGGCCTAAGTCGCACAGCCATCGTATTTTGACTGTAGTTCCATCCTTCATCTCGGAGGCAGTACCGTCAGTCCACTGTTTAGTTGTAGGTGTGTGATGTGCCTGCATTACGACCTCGCTTAAAATCCAACCTTTGATGCAATATGCAGGAACAGAAACACACTTGTAAAGTCTAAGAGACATTATGCCATTTGACACTTGACAGCAGCTGCGCAATCTGACAAGTGCCAACGCTCGATCTCAAACCTTATTTGTGCATCCTTCATGAATCATGACAATGCTGAAAAGGTGGTGGAGAGGAAGTGGCTGGGTGATTTCGTCCCGTGCCAGGATGACTTTGCACGCTATGCCTGGCGATAGGCGTGGGATGTTTAGATCTTAGTCTCCAGGGTAATGACGGCATTGTAGGAGAATATCTCTGAGCAGCAGTGGGGTCACGAGCAGACAGCTCCATCTTAGCTGCGGCTATGAGATAGGCTGGAGCGGCGTGTGACATCTCGTGCAGGAGGCCCGTCCGTAAAAAGACGGCGTATCCCCCAGTAGTCCCAGCGAGGGCGAGGCGGGCGCGGCAATCCTCTGCTGCGAAACATCAGACAACCTCCCCCAGGCAATTGCGGGCCGTGTGGCAGCCATGACAGTGATGTGCGCTGAGCTTCTTACATGACCCATCACATTGAGGGCGCGCAGTGATCCTTGTCTGGTGCCAGCGCACCTGCTCAGCAGCCATGCCGTCTCTCTTCGGCCGCCATTCTCGCAAGAGTTCGAAAAGTAAAGACAAGGAAAAGGAGCGCGAGCGGGAGCGGGAGCCTCCTCCAGCACCGCGCGAGTCGAGTGAAAAAGCAGAGCGAGAGAAACCCTCGACATCCAAGCCCAAACACCAGAGAACAAGGACGGAACCTGTGGCCGAGACACCCACTCTGTCGCGCCTTCTGTCGACGCACTCGACGCACTCGACACCAGCATCGCGAACGAGACGCGCCTCCAATCCCACAACGCCAATTGACTCAACGCCATACACGGCCTCCTCGACGACGACGACGACGACCTCTGCATCGTACTTTTCACCGCAGCCCGCCGTCTCAACTCCGGGAACAGAGCCACGCTCGCCGGCAACGCGACGGGCTCCTGCAAGCTTTAGTGCTGGCACAGACACGTCTAGGGGACCCCCAATCTCACGTATAACTCGCGGAAACTGGCCGTCGCAACAGCAGCAGCAGCAGCAGCAGCAGCTGGGGCTTGTCTCACCCGGTGGAGCACAGGGCCGACACGCCAACAGCCACGACGACGCGGACAGCGCGACAGAGGCCACCCCGCGCCCACACCAAACAAAACCACCACCATCGCGACTTTCGCGCCACAACTCGGCCCGCAGCAATCCACCACCGCCGCCGCCGCAGATGGCGAGCTCGTCCGAAGAGTCGTCGTCCGACGAGGACTCGTCACCGCCCAGCCGCTTCGAAGACCACGAAGAACAACGCCCTCAACAAACAAAACAAACAAAACCTCCACCATCGCGACTTTCACGCCATATTTCCGCGCGCACCAATCCCCCACCACCGCCACCGCCGCAGGACATGGCGAGCTCGTCAGAAGAGTCCGAAGAGGGCCAGCAGTCGGAAGACTTGTTCCTCAACATCGCCAAAGACGTGGCCCCAAAGCAGCGCCAGCCCGACTCCATCACCCGCCACGACAAGTTGCGCTCACGCATCGGCCGCATCAATCGCATGTCCTCGCCCTCAGCCCTGCAGTCGCCCTCGTCCCTACCCTCCAGCTCCACTACCCCCACCACGAGCCGCATCCCCTCGTCCGCCGAGAGGTCAGCCGTGCAGCCCCGCCGCGCATCGCATCTGCCCAGCACTGCGAGGAACCAGCAGGAGCGACCGCCGCAGTCACCCTCAGGTCCGTTTGAGACGCCCAAGTCGCGCCCGCCAGACCTGTCGACCAAGGCGTCTTTCTCGCGAAAAGACTCGGACCTCTCACCGCGCGAGTTTCTTGCCCAGATCGGCACCAGGCGACGTGGCTCACAACCAGAGTCACTACAGACCCCGCCCGCCAGAACTGGAACCTACCGACCATCCAACCTGGGCCACTACTCGTCTACGCGCGATGAGAGCCGCTCGCCCATACCGGAAGCTGCGCCGACGACGTCTCAGCCTGACGGGACTGAGTCTCTCGGGTCGACAGGGCCGGCCGTGTCTGTGTGGGACGAGCTGGACGAGCTGAAGACCAGGATCCGGAGGATTGAGATGGGCGGCAAGATACCGCCGACTTCGTCCCAGGTCATCTCACAAGCGACCGCCGAGCGCCCTCGAACAGCCAACACCTCAGCCACCACAGTATCCTCCTCGCCGAATCAGCAGCGCAAGACTGGCCCTTCGCCGTCCGAGTCGACTGTAGATACCCACACGAACAACCGCATCCACCCTCTGCTTCGCGATGCTCTCGTCAAAGTGCGACAGCACACCTCGCCTGCTGTGTACCGTATACTGGAGTCGACGGCGACTGAGGCTATGTCGCTGGCAGAGATGACTGGTAGCGCTGGACCGCAAGGGACCCTGCACTCTGCCAGCTCTATACTGGGAGGAGCAAGCATCTCGGACCGACAAGTGCGCCGCAAAGCTGACAACATCTGTCGTAGTCTCACGGAGTTGTGCATTGCCTTGTGTGACACCAAGCCGAGCCTCAGCAGCCCTTCGGTCAGGACATCGACCGCTACGATAACGCGGCGACCAAGCGTCCAGATCAAGGGAGACTCGCCGACCGTCCGCCAGAGCATCGAGCCTGAAAGCAATACCTTGACAAACATCAGCCCGAGTCGCGCAATGCATCGCATCGAAGCTCGGAGGACCAGCATGCTGAATGGCAGTGGGCGTGAATCTAGCCTGGACACGTTCGATTACGACAGGCAGAATCCTTCACGGTTGACGCTCTCGCGGGCCGGCACAAGTTTGCACAGGAACCGGCAGAGCGTGGACGACGACGAAGAGGAACCTACTATTCGAGCACCGTCGCGAGCGATGACCGACTTCAGATCCTTGCGAGGCACAGACAAGAGCAGGCTTGCTGGTAGGCACTACACTTCTCGAGAGCCGCTACCCGAGCTACAAGCGGCACCCGCCTTGCAGACGAGCGCCACTCTACGTCGCCCAACCGTCACCGGCACGAACAATGAAAGCCTGCTCTTCAGAGACGGCAGCCGACGCTACGACTTCCAGCGCGAGAGCTCCCCCGCCCTCGAACGACAACAGGCAGGCACCCTCCGAGCGCGCCAACAACTCGCGGCCAGTCGCAACCCGAACAACCGCAACTCGATCAGCGGCATTTCGGAGATTGGGCGCAACGTGAACGTGGGTCGGAGGTTAAGAGGAAACAGTACTGGAGAGTGAGCAAAAGAGAATATTTGCTGAGCATTTGAGCATGTATTGACGATTTTGACGTTATATACCCAGTTTGCTATCCGACCGTCGACGCGTTACCGAGCCGCTTCCCACGCGCACGTCTTCGGCAGTACTATAGCGAGTACCACGAAGCAGAGGCGTGTCGGATCGATTGGTGCCGCGGGGTATACCTGTGGCGACGTATTGAGATGGACTATGAGGGTGGCATACTACGAGGTTTTGTGAGATGGAAGATTTGGCATTGAGGTATCAACAGTATTTGACTGTATCATGCATTTCTGGGAGAGGCTTTCACGAATGCATCGCGAAATAGCACATGGAGCATGGATGTGCGTTTGCACACAAAAGACTGGGGAGAGGGGAGAGGGGAGAGGAGAGTCCCACACAGGCCACTGCGCCTCACGAAGTTCTTTTTATTAGCGTTTCGAGAGCATTTATAGCAATGCATACATTGAAGATACTACTATGCGGATGCTACGCATACTCCTTCAGGTGCTCTCACATGTGCAATGCGATGGGGCCGGTCCATAGTCGTACAACAACTACTGCCTTGAAGTCATTCCCTGTCACTTTCCTAGCTCCACCCCACTCACACCCACATCCAATCACCCACACCGGCCGCAAGCCCTGGCGCACATCAGCGATTAGCAAACGTCCCGTCCGCGACGTTGAATGGCTAGCTTTCAACCGCATCCCAGCTGTGTGGGTGGTTACAGGTTTGCGCACGCGGGTCGATCAAGTGTTGATGACGTAGGACGCGGGACATACACAACACCCTTGTTGCACAGCAGAGCGGTGTTCGAACATGGGTTGTAATCCTGCACATGCAAGATTGTAGACTGGATGAGATCACTGGCTGGGTTATGATGCATGATGCAAGATCCTGCCTGGGCGTTTGGTGGAGTGGAGGTAGTTATAGATGGGTGCCTGCCTGATTTGGCACACTTAAACATACACAAGTTCACTTCCCACTCCACGAACACATCACATCGAACCCTTACCTACATCCAAACCCACAAAACATACAAGCAAGTCACCATGACGAGCAACAACACCAACAACGCGCCAGACTCCAAGACCTACCGCCAACAAGCCGGCGAGTACTACAACACAAAGTACGAGACGTGGATGCCGTGGATCGAGGATAAATACTTGAGCTGGTTTACGAAGGATAATAAGGCTTCGTATGCGGCGAAACGTATGTTTTATATCTCTTTTACTTCTATTGCGTGTGATACGCTCTTGGAGGTTGGATGAGACTTGGATGGGTGTTGAGATGGGGATGTCGATGCGAATGTGTTCAGGACGCTTCGACCATCAACTCCCACAAAGCCCTGCGCCTGAATTTGCAACACCTCCAGGCGGGAAGCTCGTAGTAGCACCTGGATAGATTCACATCGCCCTCAAAGTTCACTCACACCTGCACGAACCCGCCTGAATCATCTCCCATCATCCACGCACATCAAAGAGCACGCACTAACCTCCCCCCCACAGAAAACCTCGACAAATCCAAAATAACCGGCGTCGAACAAGTCGATAACCTCCAAGACGGCGTGAACGGCCTTGTCGCCGGACAAGTAGGCAAAGGCGGGCTTGCGCAGCCGCTCGGCGACGCGGTCTCGAAAGAGGGGATTAATCGTGCTGAGCGCGGTGGGAAAGATGAGAACGGGAGTTCGGGGCCTTTAGGGGGTTATGGGCAGAGTGCGACTGAGGGAGTGAAGGGTGGGGCGGGCAGTGTGGTGGGGGGTGTTAAGGGGGCGGGAGGGTATGTTGGGGGTATGTTTGGTGGGGGGAAGGAGGAGAAGAAGTAGGGCTTTTAGGAGAGTCAGGATGGACTTTGAGGATAGTCAGGATGGACTTTGAGGATAGTCAGGATGGACTTTGAGGATAGTCAGGATGGACTTTGAGGATAGTCAGGATGGACTTTGAGGATAGTCAGGATGGACTTTGAGGATAGTCAGGCTGGAGTTTGGGGGAGTGGGGAGGAGGGATGCGGATTGATGACACCACGGCTTATAGTATGCGCTTTTGATACCTGGGCGGCATTAGATTGTAATACCTGGCGCGTTTACTCGGGATTTTTGGCATATTGTCGCACTTCAGACTTACTGTTTGGTTAGTTTGTTTGTCGATGCAATTTGATACGTATGCGTGGATCTTCTTATATTGTCGTACTTCAGGCTTACTGTTTAGTGACTGTATTTTGTCGATGCACGCACTCGACGCGTATGTTGGAATCTACTTACATTGCTGCACTTCAGCCTCACTGTTCCCTTCACGTGTGTTCCATACACAGACACTCGATGCGTACATACTGTGTCAGCCTTCAGCACACACCAAACGCCCAAGCAATCACGCCCCCCTTCCGTCTGATACATCACTGCGAGCGCCATAATTTCCTATACTAGCAACGCCATTCCGCATACCAACGCAACTACAAGCTCGTACGCAACCGCAACCCTACTTCCCCACGACGAGATAACACCCGCGAACACGAGCCGCATAGGTATCGTCGCGAGTATAAGTGCTCGGTTGTACTGGTAGGCAAAGATGAGCTCGTACCAGCCCACGCCAATGGCACCGAGACCTGTTTGACTCTTAGAAGAGTGATAAGCACAGAGCCACTGTGGCCTAGAAAGTTACCGATTGATTTCAATGCCTTGTCCGGTGCTCCAGCAAACATGTCGCCGGCAAGCGCGGCATATTCTTGCGGTGAGACGAGGCTGTAGATGCCTTGGCTTATGTTCATCAAGCCGTGGGTGATGAGCAGGGCTTGAGCGATCCTGGTCGTTGGCGACATGTTTTTGATAGAAGACGTTGGTGGAAAGGCCTAGGTTTGGGTTTAGTGGAAAGTATGGACGGGAAGGTGTTTTAGCTCACTGATGTGACGCACGTAAGCTTACCTACCGTACAACGGTGCAATGCTCGTGAATGGAACTGTGCAATTGTGATTTGAGCAGTGGATGTACCGCCTCTTGTTGCATTCGAGGAAACAGACAAGGATCCCTGCTACGTACATGCAGCGAATAGACTGGTCTTACTCTGTGGCTACATGTGGCTGTCGTTAAGTTTACGTTGCTACATTTGATTAGTCATTTTTCCGAGATAGTTCGTGCTCCCTCGTGCGTTGCGACATGCAGTATGGCACGAGTCATGTCGACATCGGTGGTGGTTTCGTGCTGCTGGCTCTGAGCAAACGATGGAGGCTGATGAGTTGAGGTGTGGTGGCATGAAGCGGTTTGCTGGAGATGCTCGTGCTCCTACCTAACTACCACTATAATTTTGGCTGCTTCTTCTGCAGCTAGCAACTGCCGATAGAAAGCTAGAGAGGGTCGTAGACATTGAAGCGATGAGCGATGGTCCTGTTCGTGCTTGGCGATGTTGGTGGAGACGTGGAGACGCGGGGATGGCGCGATCTTCGACTTCATCTCACCGCGTCTTCTACCTCAAAGTACAGTCCATCCGACTCCATCGCACTTGCCGTTGTCTGTGTCATGTGCTGCATATCAAGGCATCTTTCGGTCCGCCTACCATGCACTTCGTACATATAGACACCCTCTCTGATTCGCCAGACGCGTCGCTCCCCACATTATCACCTCCCGTCTCCTCCAGTGAGCCTCACCGTCAGCCTTGCGGCACCACACATCTTCCCGATGGAACACTGTAGAAGCCTTCTAGAAGGAGGGCCAAAGATATGGCAGGAAAAACGAGCCCCATGCATCGTAGGGCTGCGTGCACGATGAGTCGCGTGAAAAGACCCCTTGGATCCTTCGAACAGGGGTCGAAGCGCATCACAAACACGTCGTATATGGTCTCGCCATAGCTGCTATCGGGTGTATCACAGCCGTGCAGGACATATCAACTTCTTTGAGAAGCAATACACGCGCTACAATACAATCGTCCTTCAAGCAACAACTGCAATTGGCTCACTACGTAATGGTAGGGGTTCCTGGACGATCGAAAGCATGTCATACCTGCAGGAAGCGCAAGAAAAGGGTACAGTGAACCGGGGATGAGTGATCAATTGGTGTGATCCATGGCTAACGACGTAGGCAGTGTGATCTCCAGCGGCCAGTATGTGGCAACTGCTCGCGCGGAAATTTCGTATGTGCTGGGTACGACCGAGACATGATTGTAATCCAGGTAGATTGTCAAGGTAAAGGCACTTACCAGCAGCAGCCGCTGCAGAATACCGTCAAAGTCCAGTGCCTTGAGTTCCAACGAACGTCTCCGGCAGATGTGCGATATAAAGATCTTCACCGTACGGTCCTCGAGATCGAATGCTTCGCATCGTTGCGGCATTTGCTGGCCTCTTCGCGATCGCATCAACACTATGTAGATACAACGCCGGCTTTCTTCGATGAGTGGTGGGTGCAGATAGACCAGCACGCGCCTAAGAGCGATCTGATCAGGTATGTACCGCGTTATTCCCTCGTAGAGCTTTCGTGCTAAAGATGTCCATAGATGCGCAATGTTAGCCGAGAGTGCATTCCAGGTCGGTCATGCTAGACATGATGCGGTGCTCCGCTACAGAGGTGTCGAACTATATGGTGTAGCTATCCGCACTATGAGCAGAGCCCTGCAGACATCGCAAAGCAATCTCGGGTCCATCACTTTCGACCTTGAGATGGCAGGCTTTGCGCTAGCGCTTTACGAGGTACGTCTTGAACGACTTGGTGCTTGCAGTTGCGCATCCAGAAGAACGTCTTTGATTGACATGGCTGTGATTAGTTCTTCAGACAGGAAGTGCCTAACATCGACGTACGGGAGACACCTGTAGCGAGATTCAGAAAGGTACGGTACCACTCCCGCGACTCGACCGCATTGCGCACACGCTGATCTTCAGGGAGCCAGTACTACGACCGAGATGAGATTCGCTTTTCTTCTCGTCAAAAAGGACACATTGCGGGCTTGATGAGCATCATGCAAACACAGGACCCTGTATCCTACTCGGAAGCATCACGGCACCAAATTCTCATCCAACTGCGTCAATTTTGGGTTCGTTGCCCTTCTCCAACTACCGAACATTGACTCACGGTCGTTAGCTTCCTCTCTGTATAGAGTCTCGCATCGAAACGTTCCTGGCGACGGACGAGTGGCTGACTAAGCCGTGGACGGGCCGTACCAAGTCTTACCATGACCATCTGTTGGACACCATCGCACCCGTACCGAGTATGCTCGAAGCCTGGGACGCAGTTAGAGCAGCACTGCCCGGCAGCGTCATGGAAAAGCGGGCGTCTTCGCTGAGAAGGCGGTGCCACGATATAAGCAAAAGCTTCGACAGATGGCACCATGACCTTTCTACTTCATGCGCGTCCTTTACACAGGAAGTAGCGAATATGCTGCGCGCTCAGGTTAGTTGTTTGCATCCGGAAGAGCTACCAGACACTCTCATCCAGTACGGGCCGTGGTATCTCTTCGCATGGATGATGCACTGGGCCATGCGTTTAGTGCTCCACCGCACGATGCCGCAAATATACCTACAATATCCACCAGGCTCGGAAGAAAGCATCATCACTGCGCCGGACACAGTAGGAAGCTATTGCCTGGGCATCGCACGCAGTGTCGAGTACTTCCTTCGGCCTGGCCATGGTGGCCTGATGCTGGAGCTGGCCATGAGAATCCCGGTCTCGTTCGCCCAGAAAGTGCTTTCGGACCCAGGTTTGATGCAGAATGGGGACCCGAAGCTCCACGAAGCTCGGGCTATATTGGAGAACGTTGGGATGGGCGCCACGGCTCGAATTGGGTGACTGAGAGTCATCTGCCTTTGCGAAGCTGCCGAACTGGGTGTCACGCCTCGACTGGATCAATGAAAGCTGTCTGGCTTCGCAGTACGTTCAATTGGAACTGGTGTGGATGTTCTTAGTCTACCGAGAGCAGACTCTGCATTCAAGGTGTGGCATGTCGGTAACCCGGTGGAGAGGAAGAGTGTGACTGTCAAGCAAATGCTGGGCCCTAAACTTACAAAACTAGGCGGGAGCTCCACATCACAGTATGGTACCACAGTACTGAATTCAACTGGCCCATATTTTCTTGAATTTCTACGGAACCCTTGGACAGTACATCACAGTAGCCAAGCCTAGTGACGGCTTTTCGCCCACCCGTGGACATGCAAAACAGCTGTCGCGCACTGCCACCCTTTTTTCTTCGTCCGCGTCTTCTCTCGACGTGTACTACCTACTGACAGTCACACTCTTGCGGTGAGAATAGCAATTGACTGCGGCTGCCGCTGGAGGAAACCGCGCCTGCACCTCAAAGCAGCGCACGTGCAGCTTTCACTTTCACCCCACTGAACCGCACACACACACATACGCTCGCCTTAACTGCGCAAAGTTTTTGCGACCCGCAGCGCGCAAAATCCATCCTACGGGCAAATCTCGTCGCAGCGACTCCCTCGTCACCTTCCTCACCCGCTCACCTGCACCGCAACCTCGACGCACGCAACTTCCACGCCTAACTCGCGACAAACAAGCTCACCAATACCAGAGCCTTGAAACCTTTAGCTTGGAAACTTCAGCGCAGATCAAGATGGCGCGCTCAATCCCCACTTTTCACCTAAAAGCGGCTGCACACGAGCAATCTTGCGCGCAAGAGACGCACCTTCCGACTGAAACCACCACGCAAGCGTCTTCGCATGCAACCCCGACTAATCCCTCGCCAACCGCAAAGATCTCAGCAGCGCTCGCTATACAGCTGTCTTCGCCAGCGATCGCTGTGGCTATACCCGCGTTCGAAGCGGAAAACCCACCGCTCTCGTCAAAGCTCGCCCAGATCAAGGCTCTTATGCGAGACCAGCGAAAGAAGCCAGCAGCAGATTCCACGACCACTGGCTCCTCCTCATCAACCCCTTCCCCCGTCCTGGAAGGAACCAAGACGCCATCGACCTCAACATCGTCAGAGCCCCCACGTGCGCCCTCTCCCCCCAAGGGTAAGGTATGCGCGAAATGGACCGACGACAAATGGAGCGGCGTCGCAAAGGAGGCGCACTACAAGCGCGCGCAAGTCTTTGGCCGCACGCGCCAGATGATGCGCAACAAGAGCCGTAACATGATCGTCATGGCTTCGCGCGGCTACGGGCGCAGTGGCCATGTGCCCACCAAGTTCACGAAGCCACGGCTGCACAAGCGACGATATAGCGTCGATGTCCTCACCTTGAACAGGGACGGGATCATCGATGGACCTCCGGCGAAGGGAACTAATATCGAGGTATGTTATTTCTCTGCGAGTCGCTTCAGGCTTCCCCATCAGATTGACTGACTGTTCCCAGGTCTTGAGAACTCCCGCCAAGTGCGACGAGGCAGAACCCATTCTCCAGAAGACCCCTGACCTTCTGCTACCCAACCCACGACGTTACCCAGCCTTTTGCGTGCCCTCAGCACATAATCCGATCAACGACAACAGTCTGTATCTGGAACTGGGCACCGCTGTCCTACACAACGAGCCTTTCAACCATATCACCGACTACGAATGGCCCCACGCGTGGATGCGTGACGAGGCCCTGAACATGGCGCTCGAAGTTCTGCGTCGCGACATGAATTGCGACCGGTATAGCATCGGCTTCGCCGACAGCAACATGACGCAGACTTTCCAGATTGCTCTCTCATGCAACGAGACGAGCGCTCATCACTATGATTGCTACCGTGAGCAGTTCGGCGACAAGAGATGGATCTTCATCACGGTGAACGATGCCACGGGCAGCCTCGACGAGGGCGGCACCCACTGGTCGCTTGCAGTGCTTGATCGTGTGCACAAGCGTGGACATTACATCGACTCATATTTCATCCGCAAGGAAGAAGCCCAGGAACTCGGTAAGCGAGTCAGCTGTGGTCTCCTTCAGATACTGGGCGAGAACCTAGAAGAGTGGCAATACTATATCGAGTACCGAAGCCCCCACCAGAACTTCTACAACCGTACTCCTTGGGATAAAGGTTCATGCGGACCTTTCGTCTATAGGATGACACAGACTCTGGTCCATAATATCAAACAGGGGCAAGATGCTGGCCGAGAGCAGGACTTGGACCTGAGGTTCTTTCACGGCTATCAGGACTGGTGGGGACATGCATTCAACTCCATCGAAGTTCGCTACGAGATTTTGAATCGTATAGCTCGCTGGAAGGTCTTTGAGGACTCCATGATGCTCATGTACCAGCATGATCAACGTGTGAGGGAGGAAGAAGACGTCATGCTGCTCGACACGCCGGACATCACATCTTTCGGTCAGCCTCCTGCACCAGCGCTGGCAGAAGCCTCCGGTTTAGGCACAGACGTGGCTCAGTTGGAAGAAAAAGCAGAGACTCACGATGATGATGCAAACTACACAATCATCGGAGAGTCGGACGACGAACTGCTATCCAACGACTCCTCTTTCGCGACCGAGCCTCCCGAAGACATCCTGCTGGACGACTTAAACGACGTTGTCCTCAATGACGAATCTTCTCCACCTCAACACCGTCGCCACGAGCCGCGCCCTCGCCAAAGCTCAGAAGAGCTCGCCAAAAGATCTCAGTGGGGTGTAGAAGACCTCATTAACATTAACGATGGTGTCGAGGCGACGACGCCAATCGTTCGCCGTGCGCAAACTCCTTTCCGGACTGGTAGTCGCCATCAGCACGAGATGTAAGGTGAGCTTCCTCCTCGACGTCGAGACAGCGACAGACGCTAATCAATGAGCAGGCATCATCAACGACGAGGAGTAAACCCGCTTAGCGGAAGCCGCAAGCGTGAAGCGACGCAAGATTGGGAAACGTCGCCATCTCCCAAGAAAACTTCGAAGACACGAGGTATACTGGGCAGGATAGGTTTCTAGTTTGCGACAGCGTTTGTATTGGTAGGATACGCGGCGTTTACGATGGCTTTCTTGACATTTATGGTGACCTAGGTCGCGCTGGATCTGTGTTATTCTTTCTTACAATCTGATCATGACTTGTACAACTTTCCGGTGTTGTTGTTTGGGTTACATCTGGACGACTGTTCTGCGTGATATATATCAATAAAATACAAAAATATCCTCACTCACGTATGCACGAATCTGCAGTGACTTTCATCGAATGCATTGTTATACAATCAGTGAACTAGACGTATTTATCCTGGCCCCGAAACCTCACACCCATCCTATCCAAGCGTGTTTCACGAATCGGACTGCCGAAGCTCTTCTGCAGCAATCTCTGCGTTCATCTGTGCCTATGCCTCTTCCAAATCAAGATGCCAACGACCAGAACGATGCATACCACCTTCATTGAATCTCATATCCCAGT
>Ga0265797_10009315_pt1 | contig 12801 bp, 11 predicted proteins | sample P2T30metagenome_FD_192433 | JGI IMG/M metagenome (GOLD analysis project Ga0265797, IMG submission 192433) | Plant litter microbial communities from East Loma Ridge, Irvine, California - P2 T30 | ecosystem: Environmental > Terrestrial > Plant litter > Unclassified | place: USA: California... | reverse complement strand
CACATATGGGAGACTTGAGTAGACCTCTGAAGCGAGTCGATTTTTCACATCGTCTTTTTGTACGTTTAGGAAGAGGTTGAAGTACCATGGTTCGTTATGCTAGCTACTTTAGAATCCGTCGATTTTGGGTTTAACAAGCATTCTTTGTAGGCATGCGAAAATATGTGCTTGGGAAGAGGGTTAATGTTAAATTTTGAGAGGAATTAATACATTTGGAGAGATGCTACCATGGAATTGGCGTATTGATTGTCAGGGTGATGAAGGCCGTAATGTTTGTACTGTCGTGGTGCTGTGATTTGTGCAAGAGGTGCTGGCAGATACGTTGTTCAGGACGTGGAAGTAATGAGATGGGTTGGAGATCGATCTATAGTGAGATACTGTAGTTGTATAGTATGTATCTTGACATTTTCCCGCATTATCCAAGCGGGACTTCATTCACGTCATCTTGGACACGCGAAGTGTGATTGTTCTGTGACTTGGAGTGCGATTGTGACCTCGGGTTGAGATGTCGCCATTTGGGGTGTTGGCTGTTTTACAAAGAACATTGGCTCAAAGTAGCGAGGCAAGTAATGTGGAGCATTGGTGTCGGTCTCCATCGGGGAGGCAACATTGGAAGGTGCTATCGCCTAACGGGGAAGGTGCCGCCAAGGCTCGCTTCTCTCACAGGTCGACCAATATTGCTCCCCACTCCGGGTTTCTGTTTCTCACGAACTTTCGAACGACAAAATAACGGCAGTCACTCTTTACAACCAGAAGCAATTGACTACCTCAAGCACTAGCCATGCGTGAGTATCATCCTTCTGGTCGGCTCTTAGGAGGATGCGCGGACTTTTCGAGTAGCTAGGACACCCAGATGCGGGTGTTTCCTAACACTCGAAAACTCGACATCTCCAATAGCCAGGCTTTCCTATAACGCCATACGCTTACATCCACAAAGCTCCCAAGTTCGATCCCTCCGAGGTGAAGGTCATTCACCTCCGTGCGACCGGTGGTGAAGTCGGTGCCTCATCCGCCCTCGCCCCCAAGATCGGTCCTCTCGGTCTTTCCCCCAAGAGTATGCGACAACCTCTTCAAAGAAATGCGTCTGGGCACGAATGCTAATCCGTTCCGCAGAGGTCGGTGAAGATATCGCCAAGGCCACTGGTGACTGGAAGGGTCTCCGTGTCACTGTCAAGTTGACCATCCAAAACCGTCAAGCCGCCGTCTCCGTCGTTCCCTCCGCTTCCTCCCTCGTCATCAAGGCCCTTAAGGAGCCTCCCCGAGACCGCAAGAAGGAGAAGAACATCAAGCACACCAAGTCTGTTCCTCTCGATGAGATCATCAGCATTGCCCGCACCATGCGCTTCAAGTCCATGGCCAAGGACCTGAAGGGTACCGTTCTTGAGATCCTCGGAACTGCCTTCTCCACTGGCTGCAAGGTCGATGGCCGCAGCCCCAAGGACATCTCCGACGACATCAAGGCCGGCGAGATTGAGATTCCTGAGGAGTAAGCGTTAGCACTAAGAAGTGTTCAACGATCACGATGGAACGATACATGCCATAGAGGGTGCTACATAGCTGAATGAGGATCATGTCTCCCACCAGAGTTAGCCATCTCGGGACCGGTGGAGTTTGCACAGCTGCGGCGTTTGGGATTTTTGATACCATACCACAAAAGTGACCCAGGCATACGACAATGATACAATGCATTTGTCAAATCAACATCCAATTCTTCGATTTGCTGTGACTCGATCTCTGTGGACAACATCAGCATGTTTACTGCACATACCATATCTCATTAACTCTGCTGTAATGCTACTCAGTACAGAGGGCTGAGACCACTGTCATCAAATATCCAAGCCAATTCAAGCGACCAACCAAAGCTTCTGTGATAGGTTGACTAATGCTCGAGCGTGAAGATCAAATAAGCATGGTAAGGTCAATGCAGAATGCGTCGCAAGCTCGGAGTTTTGCACGGTAATTCCGCGACTTCGCGTCACCAGTCGGCGCCTGGCAGCTGAACAACCAAAGCAGTCGCTCCAAAATGTCAACAACACGCAAACTTCACCCGTACAATGCGTCGAAGACGGTCAGACGAGCTGCCTCAATTCGCGAACGAGGCTGAATTCCCATCATTCCGCCTGCGCCGCCGCCACGCATACTATCTAGTTGGCTTCCTTTTCGTCTGCTGGATTCTGTATCCATCGCGCAACGCAACACCTGCACCTGGAACTGGCGATAATATAAAGGTCAATTGGTCAAATTATGCGTACAGTGTGTATGCAACCGATCGCGGGGAACTCTGTCATGCAGTTATGGTCCTGGAAGCGCTCGCTCGATTCGGCAGCAAAGCAGATCGCGTTCTCTTCTATCCCGACCACTGGGATACCAAAGTAGATAGCTCCCAGGACCGGGACAGTCAACTGCTTACTTTAGCACGCGATACATACAACGCGAAGCTTCATCCTGTGAAGCTACTTGAAGTGGCTGGTCGTAGTGAGAGTATGTATTACCCAACCACTTACCCATGCGGCGAGACAACACAAGCACATGGCTAACAGCATTGTAGATGGGTGGAAATGGGATGAGAGCGTCACTAAGTTCCTAGCTTTCGGCCTCGAGTACTACGACCGCGTCATCGCCCTAGAATCGGAGATCACACTCCTTGACTCCCTAGATGAGCTCTTCCTCCTCCCTCACACTCCGGTAGCGATGCCACGCGCATATTGGACGGATAGCAAACCCTGGCCACTATCGACAACGCTTATGGTCATTGAGCCTAGTCTTGACGAGTTAGAGAAGTTCAAGAAGCGCATGTTGGAAGGCGGTGACCCTATGCTGGTCGAGATGCATAGGTTTGACATGGAGATCATTAACGAACGCTTCGAGGAGAGCGCATTAGTGCTTCCACACCGACCATACGCCCTTCGTACTGCAGAGTTCACGCGCCACGACCATTCGGACTATCTGGGCGGTGCGAATGAGACATGGGACGCCGAGAAAGTGTACAAAGAGGGAAAGATTGTTCAGTTCAGTGATCGACCGCTGCCTTCTCCCATGGTCATGTGGTCAGAAGAGTCATTGAGGGATATGCAGCCGGATTGTGGAGGCAGCCACGAGGGAACATGCGCTGAGAGACGAATATGGAAGGGCCTGTACGATGATTTCAGGAAGAGGCGGAGAGATGTTTGTAAGCTGCTGAGCTTGCCAGCACCAGATTGGAACAAGATTAAGGAAGAGTTCCGCCCAGCGACTGCGATGAAACCAGCTATTGATGCGTCCTCAAATGAGACTGCTGCTGCTCCCTCTGCTTCTGGCGGACCTCTACTTGGAAACTAGCTAGCCTTGGATATCAGCAGAACCGTGTGCCTATATCTTATGTAGCTCTTAAACATCGCTTGTGTATCCTAGCTTGGATGCTTCAACACGCGGCCCGACTATAAAGTCTGCTAACCGACGCTGACGATGATCTGAAACTGATGGGCAAACGGCGAAAACGGCACGGTTATGCAAGGACGGCAGAAGACATGACAACGTCATCTTGGAGGAGACCGTAGCATTGCCGCTGGTGGTGGCTGTCGCATCAGGAAGCAAGCTGAAGCTTATTTGATTGCTACAAATATACACAGTTTAATTGGTGATACACTCTGATGGCTCGTGACAACAATCTTAGACAAGTGACGGATTTCTGCCATGCAGCGACAACGCGAGTCCTCTTGTTTGATGAGACATGTGGACAGCCGAGTACTCGCCATTCCGCACAACGTATCAGCCCGCGCGCTCGCTGCTCGGAAGGATCCATGGCGGCGCCGCCACCATTCGCGGATCCACCAAAATCTCCGAAGCATCTGCTTATCAGCTCTTGATTGCATCCTTCAACACTGTCGATATCGCAGCTGTCATACAAGAGCCCCAAATGCATGCCTACCTCAGAGTGTCAAGACAAGTATGTCACAACAGAAAGAGCAAGTGAGGTAGCACAAGACATGCATGCTGGGGTGACAGCCGTTTGTTTTAGCGCAGGACCCATCTGCGGCCGGGTGGTGGGGATCATCACCCACCTTCACTCTAGCCCGTACTTGGGGTAGATCATGAGCCAACCCACTAGGTGCAGGTCGTCAACGCGCAGGGTAACCATGACTATATCTCAAGATACAGAAAAGGAGCGTTGTATTGCAGCTAGCAACGCGCACTTCGTATAGGGGTCGCATGGATAAGTAAAAGAGGAGGGGTAGGTTACAGCACGACAGCAGCCACAAGGAATGCGGTACGGGTGTGAAGCCGTGGGCGGCACGGACAGGCGAGCGTGGGACGCTGTTGCAGCAGAGAGAGGCTCTCGAGAGCTGGACATGCAGCAAGGCTTAGCAAATAAGTGGCTGGCTTAACCTAATATCTCACTAAAGGGGCGCTTCCCGGTAGTGCATCATGCGCTTGATGATCTGTGGGCCTGCGAAGTGAATAGCCTAGCTGGGGTGGGAAAGCTGAACTCGTCAGTGCGGAACTCGAGTATGTCTTTCCTCTCTTCCCCACGTTGTGTTGACGCAGTAGATGGATTCCTGATTCATTGCTGATTCACTACGCGTGGTTGTGTAGTATTTATATCCGCAAGCATTCCCGTCCTTCCTTGCAACCATTGCTTGCTTTCTCGATACGGATTCGACCAGGACAACAACAAACACAGCAATGCGCGATTTCATACTGGCCTCCGTGGTCACGGCCTCAGCCTTGTTCGTTGGACAAGCTGATGCTGTCGCCGCCAACCCTCTTCCCAAACCCACGAGCATCACCTGGGGCGACTCTGGCTGCTTCTCTTTTGGATCCGTCGAACTCGATGCGCCCAACCATGAAGTGCTTTCTGCCGCCTTCGATCGCGTTACCAAGACAATCGCAGAGCTGAAATGGATTCCCGCAGCCACTGAAGCCCCGGTTACATCGTTTCAGCCTTTTCCGACCCCGACCGGTGCGTCGAGAAAGAGCAGGAGGCAGTATAGTGCGCCACCGGGAGGAAATTGCACCGGTACGGTCACCAAGGTCAAGGTTGATGTTGCCGACGCCCATGCTCAGCTCCAACATGGTGTTGACGAATCCTACACTCTCGACCTCGCAGCTGGTTCGGATACCATAGACATTACCGCGGGAACCGTCTATGGCGCCCTCCATGCCTTGACAACACTGCAGCAAATTGTTATCAATGATGGCTCTGGTAACATGGTTATCGAACAACCCGTCGCCATCAAGGACGCGCCACTTTACCCAGTCCGTGGAATCATGATAGATACTGGTCGCAACTTCATCACAAAAGCCAAGATCTTTGAACAGATCAATGGAATGTCTCTTTCCAAGCTCAACGTCCTGCACTGGCATCTTATTGATTCTCAATCTTGGCCTGTGGAGATTAACGCCTTCCCTGAGATGACCGAAGACGCCTATTCCGCCAACGAGGTCTTCACCCAAGACATGTTGAAGGAGGTCGTCGCCTACGCCGCCGCACGTGGTGTGCGAATCATCCCTGAGATTGACATGCCCGGCCACGCCAGCTCCGGTTGGGCGCAAATCGACGAGTCCCTACTCACTTGCCAACACAGCTGGTGGTCTAACGACAACTGGGCACTTCATACAGGCGTAGAACCCAACCCAGGCCAACTTGATATCCTCAACAACAAGACCTACGAAGTTACGGCCAAGGTGTACAAGGAAATGACACAAGTCTTCCCAGACAGCTGGTTTCACATTGGCGGCGACGAACTCTTTGCAAACTGCAATAACTTCTCATCTGCCGCCCTCGCCTTCTTCAATAGTGGAAAGTCAATGGGCGATCTCTACCAAGTCTGGGTCGACCGAGCCCTGCCAAACTTCCGCGCGCAGGCAAACAAGACTTTCGTCATGTGGGAAGATGTCAAGCTCTCCGCTGATGTGGCTGCTACTGGCGTTGTCCCCAAAGACGTTGTCCTCCAAGCTTGGAACAACGGCCTTGATCACATTAGCAATCTCACCGCACAGGGTTACCGCGTCATCGTTTCCAGTTCCGACTTCATGTACCTCGACTGCGGATATGGAGGCTGGGTTGGAAACGATCCCAGGTACAACGTCATGGTTAACCCCAATGCGACAGACGGCTCTCCTAACTTCAACTGGGGCGGCGGAGGCGGTTCTTGGTGTGCACCATACAAGACATGGCAACGCATCTACGACTACGATTTCACTTTCAACCTGACCGACAGCCAGAAAGCGCTTGTACAGGGCGCCATCGCACCTCTGTGGTCCGAACAAGTCGACTCTGTAGTTGTATCTCAGAAATTGTGGCCGCGTGCCGCTGCACTCGCAGAACTTGTCTGGAGTGGTAACAAGGATGAGAATGGCAACAAGAGGACCACGGAGCTGACACAGCGTATTCTCAACTTTAGGGAATACCTGGTTGCTGTTGGTGTACAGGCTAGCCCGCTGATGCCAAAGTACTGTCTTCAGCATCCGCATCAGTGTGATTTGTATCTCAACCAGACAGCATTGCATGCACCTGTTGCTTAGAAGGCTGGGGTATTTCGTTTCTGTATCGGTGGTTTGACCATGATGATCATGACTTTGCTCTTGGTTGTGTGGGTGGAATTGTGAAAATTGGTCGAGCGATCATGGTCAGGAAGGAAGAGCGACGCCTGCGTGTGTCGCGGATTCGTTTCTTTATAGACACAATTATACCCGTTTTGGTCTGAATATACTATTTCTTGTATAAATTGAAACTTGGATATGCCGTGCTCTGTTGCTTTGAACTTCGGTAGTACTGAATGATATCTTCGTGATGAACCCTTGTACACTTGGTCAACAAGCTTGTGCTCTTAGTCGATCTATCGTGCAACAGATGGATTTGATTTAAATGACTATTGTTGGACCTGCCCTAAAGATCACAACTCCGTTTAACATGCTTTCGTGAATTTGAAATGTGCACAGTATCTTCTGTCGCGACCCATGCTCCTATTCTTCGGGTATCAATTTCGCGCCCCACATTCATTGCTCCCTCCTTCGCCTCGTCCGTTCTTCCTTACTTACGGCGACTTCAGGTTCTTGTCTGCGAGGACTTCATTTGCAGCGGCCATCTCTGGGCTGGTAATGTCCTTCTCGCCTAACGTTTGCGAGTTGGAAGTATTGTCTGAGCTGGTAAATGGCTTCTTCACAGCATCCTTGAGCTTCTCAGTTGTGGTCTTCTGGAGCGAATTGTTGTCATCTTCGGTAGATGTAGAGGTAGATGTAGAAGTAGAGGCTTCAGGAGCGATAGGTTCTATGGAGATGTTTTAGTATCTTTGTCAGATATTTGTGCGAGTGAGTAGGCAACAAATTTGAGTGGTAAAAGGACGCTAATCGGATATGGACGCAAGGACGAGTACGGACCTTGGAATTGGAGGTCGATGTCGTCACGGGACGGGCCATCAACATCAACGTGAGATGGAGTAGTGCTTGTAGCTCCTGGAAGTCCATTGACGGGAGGCTCTATATTGTGTTAGCGTACGTGTGCTTGTACATTGCTACACAACCGGCGACAACGCCGTTGGAGAATAGCACAAAAATGGGGCAACGTAGTCGTACCCTGGAACTGCGCCGTGTGGTCGGTAGTAGCCATAACTGATGCTATAGGTTAATTCAAGGTTGACTAGGTTGGGATATTCAGATGATGGTAATCTGACGTGTCGGACTTACGTCCGCGGGGCATTTGGGGTTGTGATATACATTCCCTCGCGCTACGTCACCGGCTGACTGTGCGTGTCCTGGCTGTCGCGTGCTCAGATGATTGGGACTGGCCGAGGCGCGGCCACCCCCGCTATTACGCCTCAGACCCTGACTTGAACCCTGAACTTCAGCACTATTTGGGCCAAGTGCTCGTCAGAGGCGCGCTGCCAAAATCTAGAAGGGGATCCAGAGATCTCGATTTCTTCATGCGGAAAGAGGACAAAGTCCTGAAGTATTGTTTGGCGTGCTTGGCTAAGGCTAGATGGCGTTCTAGACGATCCGGATTGTATGAAGCCCGTTCTCGTAGCGCATACACGGTAAACGAGCCCTTGTACCTTCGTCCAGTTCTGCCAACAGCATCTCCTTTTTGTCATCTGCAGAACAGCGAGCCACTCCAATCCTCTCGAACACATCGTCGTTGGACTCTGTAAGCCTGAAAAGCAGGCACCATAAGATAGTACCCTCATCCGATTTACCTACTAACCGCCCAGGCATAAAGAACAGTCGCTCTTGTGTATGATCGTCATCGAAAGCTACCTCATCATCATACAATGTATCGAGGGAGGCGTGTATTCGTTGTTCTGGGCCCTTAACGTTCTGTTTATAGACGATAGTACTGCCAAACACCATGTACCAGCTTATACCTTCGTCGTGTTTGACACCTTGCAATCTCATAGGCTTGAGACAGCCACGCAGATCTAACCATCTACCTGTCACCGCTCCTGTGATATCTTCAATTGCGTAGTGAAGTACAACATCTTCGGTATGTATCAAAATTTCCTGTGTGGCCCGACCAGTGTACTGTATTAGTCCATCCACAGACGCCCAAGACCAGGATGGCGCGCGGTAACTAGGCGGGCGTGGCTTGGGGCCAGTTACATGCCACATTAGGAACTTCTCAAGATTCCTGCACCACATGCCAGCGACATAAGCGTCTTTGATATAAGGCATCACATGCTTAGCCACACCTGAAAGGGCAACCAACTTGTCCCCTGGGACCGACAGGTTCCTGGGACTGTACGTCCGGACCAACGTGGTCCATAAGTCCTCCCAGTTTGTTTCACCTATGCTGTTCCCGTCAAGCTGTTGTGCAATGCGTTGTCGGTTTTTTGCTTCAGATTTGAGAAATGCTGAAGTATAATATAGACACACAAGCGGTAGCTCTTGAGGAAAGGTCTCACATACAGTATGTTCTCGACACTCCCAGAACAACTGGTCTTGACAAAAATGCAGAACTCGTGGTGCAAGAAAACGCTCCTGGAAAACCCAGCCACGTTTGTCGAGAGGCGAGTGCAGTAGGACATGTGTCCGGAGGAGATAGTCGGTCATCAGACACTCCACATGTCCAGTGTCTGACTGGACATCGTCTAGGTTGACTTTGACGCGCGGGCGGCCAATGTACAGAGGGGCACGGTGTCGGAAAAGGCCCTTCGTACTATCCTCTGCATCTGTCGCAGATATGTTACAGTGAGAGTTTGTATATACCATATCCATCGAGCTTGCTTCTCGGTACCAGTCTTGACGATCATCTCCACTTTGAATTATGCACAGTGAATCGATCCACAGGTAGAGAATTCCCAATTGTCTGGATACCTCAATGGCCTCTTGGAAAGTCTTGGGTAGATCAGCCAATGGGAAACAAAAGTTAGATTCAGATTCCATTGCTTGGGTGAGCTTGAGAGGCATGTTGTTGCCCCAGCAATGGCTTGAAGTAGCATAAGGACCGATTGGTGGTTCTCGTGCTGTGCGTATGAGCCGAATGTAGTTCTTGTCTTCAATAGGGTCGGCCAGGTGTAAGAGACGCGTTGGGTACCAAGTGCTACCGCCCTCAGATGTGTTGCAAGATTGATGTGAACTGGCACACTCTTGCAACCACTTGGCGGCCGTCTGCATAGATTCAGCTGAAGAAGTCCGGTCACTGGTAAAGCTAGATTGTACATCGGAATCCAGAGATAGCGTACAACCTGTTCGATGGTCAGCGCAAGTGTGTTCTACTGTGGCAAGACTTACTCTCATCCGGCTCTAGGATGAACATGTTCCACTTGTCGTAACCTACAAACACGGGATTGTAGCGTATCGCCAAGCTGAATGTATTAGGCATTGCCCAGTGCCCCAACTCCGCAGTCGTAACGAATGCAAGCGCAGGAGTCTCAGCTGGAGAAACCTCACCCTCTCTTGAATCAGCAGTATGGAAGGATTCCTGTTCATGACTGCACAATCTATTCCAAACCGTCTGGCAAATAGGACATCCGTTATTCGCCGATGTAGCAAGGGAATCGCGTGTTGTATGATGACCAAACTTGTAGATACATGTTAGCCTCGTCGAGTAGAGCCGGGTATGAACCACCCACTGCAAGTACTTACCCTGTATTCCGTTCCGACATCACGAGCATGCGGGTAATTCTGATCTCCGAATCTTGTCACCCGAAGGATATGATGACGATGCTGCAATACGCCAACACAAGTATCGCAAAACATCCTTAAGGTGACGTTGTTCAAAGATCGGTAGGTTCATGTTCGGATCTGGAAGACCAGGCTGCAATCGTAAGACATTAGTACCCCGCCACCTATCCTGTCACCTTAGCCGCTGCCATAAGCCTTTCTTTCCTCCCCTCTTTCCAAGCCTTGTCAAGTGCCTCCAATTTTCCGCCTAGCATCTGAACATTGCTCGGCTCAAGCATAACGACGCCTCTTCTTACATCGATATTACGCAGTACAAGTTTGGCACCCATGGCCATGTTGGTGTTGAGCCCATCGATTCCTCGCAGATCCATGGCATAGATCTTGAGTCCTTTAGCATCCTGCAGTAGCAGCTTGAAAGGACCTTTGCTCTGCATGGGTGCTGCAGCCTCAGCAGTCCCCTCGTTCTCTTGTTCTACAACGCGCACAATCTCTCTCCCTTTTGTCATCTCGCCCCGCTCTTGCGCTTCGATGGATTCGACCTGGGACCAACGCGAGTGGCCAATGTCTTCGACGTCAAGCACTTGACAGACAATCGGGCCAGAGACGATGCGGGATTGGATGGTGCCTTTTAGTACATCATTGGGAAACAAGGAGGCTGCAGGTTGACTGAGCGACGTGGTAATGTCGGTGGCTAGTAGGCGGAAGTGGGCGGTCTGCTTGATGGCGGGCAATGGCGTGTTCGGTCGGGTTGTGGAGAGGAAGCCTTGCAGCCATGCTGCGGTAGGATAGAGATGTCGCGCATTTAGGTGCTGTGTTAGCTCAGCTGCGATATTAGCTGCCATACCGGTAATCAATTGGAATTATGTGAAGTATGTGCGTGGGTTTGCTTCTTCGCGGATAAGGCTAAAGATGTGTGGGAAACGCGACGCGTAGAATGACGTGGGGCGTTCGTTCACGAATTGTGGCCTCGGCCCCTTCACATGAAACTCAAGCTTCAACATCATCCCATCCGCCAAACCTCACAAGACTTTCAAAGAGACAACATTACAACATGTCAACTATAGCCTCTCCCCGCGCCAGTTCCTCAGTCCGCAGCCCCTCATTAACCCGCACCTCAATCGACAGCAGCTCGTCGCATCGCCCACCCCCAGCCGCACGCCGAAACCGCGCCGCTCTTCGCGAATTCTACGGCCTCAAGAATGCTCCCAGAGACGCAACACCAGATGCCAGGATATCCGAAGAATCTTCAGCAACACAGCTTGGGCCAGAAGAAGACGAGACACTCACAGAGCTCGACGCTGCCGACTTCAACGCAGAAGCCTTCGTAGAGAGTTTACTTGCAAAAGAAGGCCTGAAGGGCGTTTTGAAGGTAGAGGCAGACTTGGTATCTCGTATGCTATGACTCTGAACATGGTAGCGGGTAGATCACAAGCTAATGCTGCTTCAGAGATCAGGAATCTAGATAGCGATCGCAAGTCCCTGGTCTACGACAACTATTCCAAGCTGCTCTCCGCAACTAGCACCATCCGACGCATGCGCGGCAACATGGACCCTCTCGCACCGACTACGCATACCCTCGGCCCCGCCATATCACACATCGCCGAGACAGCCGCTTCCCTATCATCCTCGCTACAGGGTAGCCATCAGTCAAAAGAAGAAGGATTAGGCATAAGCATACGTGTTGAGCAAGATGAGAAAGACAAACTGGACATGAACAAGAAGCGGAGACAACAAGACACGGTCAGGTGGGTATTGGACACACCGCGACGTCTGCAGGACATGATAGATCGAGACCAAGACGACGACGCAGAAAAGGAGTGGCAAGAGGTCAGTAGGATACTCGACAAGTGGAAAGGTGTCGCTGGCGTACAAGAGCTCAGGGAGCAATGCGAAGCCATTATGCAGGATGAAGACGACGAGGAAGACGAATCAGAATGAGGCATCTATTCTCTGGGATAAAGAAGACACCTTGCTCATCACAACATGAATGCTCCTGCACAAGTAGGCAAGCATGATGCGACCAATCATACAACCACCTCGTACCCTGCCAACATAGGTAAACGGCCAAAGGGATGCTCGCGTAGGACTCCAAGACACTGCAAGCCGCATACCAAGCATTACCACTACCCAGCGTTCAAGCCGCACCAACAAATATCTGGGGCCTCACAGCAGCTTTGCCAAAGCTTAACGGTATACATACCACGTGTCTGTTCAGCTGCTACCTACCCTGCCGCCTCGTGGAGGTCGTTAGATCCATCTCTAGCAAAATCCGGGGCCGAAACAAGACGGGAAAATAAGGCAAAAACTTAATTACCTTGTGTCCGTCCAAAAGCATAGGAGATACTTCTTGCATCTGTAACAAGCTTAACTTGCTACAATGCACGAGCGTTCATGTGCCGGCGATGAAGGACAAGAGGAGACCACTGATGTCGTTACAAAAGCTATAGCTTGCAATAGGACCAGTATCTCACAAGCGACCGAATCAATGATTTCTTTCTACCAACTGTCCACCGCAAGCGGACCTGCGAAAAAGAGAAGGATATATAATGTACGTTATCGCATCAAAAATAAAAGATGGGCAAAAACATACAACAGCGGGGATTCGCTAGTGGTCACCCACCTAACTACTAATCCGCCGGTACACTGCTTGTATATGGCTGAGCGGACGGGAAGCCTAATTTTCAGTGTCCTATGGTCGTATGT
>Ga0265797_10009314_pt1 | contig 12806 bp, 6 predicted proteins | sample P2T30metagenome_FD_192433 | JGI IMG/M metagenome (GOLD analysis project Ga0265797, IMG submission 192433) | Plant litter microbial communities from East Loma Ridge, Irvine, California - P2 T30 | ecosystem: Environmental > Terrestrial > Plant litter > Unclassified | place: USA: California... | reverse complement strand
TCTAGGTCAGATGTGCACTGGATCGTGCCCATCATTGGATCGGGCTTCTTTGGTGTCGCAGCCTTTACGCTGTTCCAAGCAGTTTTACCCTACCTATCGGATGCGTACCCAGACTCAGTCGCTAGTGTACTGGCGGGCAACGACTTGATGAGGTCTGCATTCGGTGCCGGTTTCCCGCTGTTCGCCAGTGCCATGTTCAAGAACTTGGGCATCAACTGGGCGAGTAGTACGTTGGCGTTCCTGGGTATCGCTTTTATCCCGATCCCATTTGCGCTTTACAAGTGGGGCAAGCAGATCAGACACAAGAGCAAGTTGGCGAGGAAGGATATCTAAGGGGGTGGTGTATGCGATACGAGTGTGTATGTAATGCAAGGTCCATAGGACGGTAATGTTTATTTGTTCAAAGAAGCATTGTGTTCCCCAGATGTGCTTGAAACATGGTCGACGTCATCATTGCATACGGCGCAAGTTACTTTTTCCGCGACTCGTGCCGCATGGGTGGGCCTACGAGAGGGTGTGTTCCTTCGGCATAAGCAAAGACGCAATGCTTTGGCGAGCAGAGGTTATTGAAACGGCAGACGTTGTTATGACTTCAGAATGGGAGTGATGTGGGTTGCCGAGCGTCCAACGGCTATCTACAGAGTGGCCTACCTGGGTAGTGTGTCGGAGGTTCCGAGGTCTAGACACATTCGAGACAGACTCTAGACAAATGGGCAATTCAACTTCGCGACGGCGATGACGCTGAATAGGAGGTGTAGAAGTGGGCTGGACCCTGATATCCAAGAAAAATGATGTCGGGACGGTTCTGCTTTGGGATTCGCAGGGTGGCAGCAACTGGGGAGCCCTGGGGGCCATGGCAGAGCAGCGTGGTTAGGCTCAATGCGGCTAGCGTAGCGTAGCGTGCCGTGGTGGCAACCTCGTGAACGACAGGCTGCCGCTTGTTGTTGGCGTGAGCGAAGGCATACAGTAATACAGTAGGGCGTGGAAGGCAGCGGAAGGCGCACAAAGACTAGTGCAGAGTGAATGGGTTGGATAAGCGCGAGTGAATGGGCTGGATAAAGGTCGTCTGTGCTGCACCGCCACAGCATCCCGCAAACAGGTTCCAGCGCTGATCCCTTCCGCGGAGGGAAAAGAAGCCGGCCGTCGTCGATTAACGTTATACGATCATGGGCAGCCAGGCTCGAGTGCGCTTCCAAGCTCACGACAACCCACTGCTACCAGACGCCATGGCCGACGGGACGAAGCCAGTAGTAGTCAATGCCCCCGGGGCAGCGCAGCGCCCCGGCCTCGAGAGCTCGGGAAGCGGCTCATCAGGCGACTCGGATCTGAACGATGCCCACCTTGGCGTCGGTGGCATCGAAGAATACTCATTTTCCGCCGGCGAGCAGCAGCAGCACGACCAAGTCGCTCCTCTGCGCGAGCCCCAGTACTCGTGGAACAGTAACGCCTCGTCGTCGCGCGCCCGCGGTCCCGCCATCATGACGGACCTGCCGCCTGCCACGCAAACGCAGTCCAACGGTGGCAGCAGCTCCAGCAGCGGGCCCAGCTCCAGCACCAGAGGACCACGCCCGTCCGCCGTCCGCACCCCGAGCAACGCATATGCGCCTGCCCGCCGCCCCCAGCAGTTCTCGCTCAACTCCAACACGTCGCACCGCCAGCGCAACAACTCGGCCACGCGCTCGCGCCGCAACCCCAACGCCGAGTACCGCGCCCAGGAAAAGGCCTACGTGCAGCGCATCCGCCAGGAGGACCAGCAGGACGAATTCTTCGACCCGGCTCTGCGCACCCCGAGCCTGGGCTACAGCACCGACTCGGAGACGGACGATGAATCCCCCTCGACGGCCGAGTATGTCGAGAACGACCCCTACGACCAGGAGACGCTGCTCTACTATGGCAACGACGACATGCAGCCCTCGATCGAGGAGCTCAAGATCCCCGCCAACCGCGAGCGCCTCGAGTGGCACTCGATGCTGGCCAGCGTGCTGACGGGCGACGTAGTCAAGCAGGAGAAGAAGCGCCTGATTGGCAGCACCGAGCAGCAGGGCGACAGCACCATGAAGGCCGAGATCTGGATGGGCATCCGCGCCAAGGTCTGCGGCCGCTCGCTGCAGGCACAGCGCCGCATCGTCGACGACACGCGCGGCAAGATCAGGGCCATGCTCGAGAGCATCATTTCCTTCGAGGTCGGCGGCGAGGCCGAGGCTGGCCAGACAGCAGCCCAGCAGGTCGAGGACATTGTCAAGAAGATCGAAAAGGTCGAAAGCGTCTACCCCACCCGCCAGGCCCTCGAGGCCGCCTACCCACGCGCTGCCTCGCAGCCCTACAAGGACGCCTGCGAAGCCGTCATCGCCTGGCACAACACCATCACCCTCATCAACACTGAGATGTCCATTCTCAAGAAGTGGGTCGGCAACGAGGAGCTCGACTTCACCAAACCCCGCCCGCGCTCGTCCCAGGACCACCATCTGACCGACGACTCTTCGTTTATTGACCGGATACTCAAGGAGGATGGTCTCAAGTCCCTGCAGGGCGACACCAATCTGCTGGCCCCCCTCGAGAAGGTCATTCAGAAGGCCAAGGCTACACTGATCGCCAATGCCGAAGGTTTCGCAGAGAGACATCTTCCCCCTTACATCGAGGAGCTGCTTACCCTCATCAACTTCCCCTCCCGCCTCCTCCAGGAGATCATCCGCGTCCGCCTCTCATACGCCAAGAAGATCAAGGATCCATCACAGCAGGGCGTCATGATGGCTGAACAGATGATTGCGCAGTTCCAGATTCTGCTTGCCATGGCTGGTCAGGTCAAGGAGAGCTACATGATCATCTCCCGACCGGAGCCCGGCTGGGACCTGCCACCGTGCATCGAGGAGAACTTTGACCTGGTCGTCCTAGACGCTCTCAAGTTTTACTTCAAGATGCTGAACTGGAAGTTGGCAGCCAACAAGAACACCTTCAAGGAAGCCGAAATCTTGGAACAGGAATGGGACTTTTGCAACAAGCTCGGTCGACAGCTCCAAGGTGGTGACGTCGAGACCGCAGAGCAGTTCAGCGTTCTTACGTCGAAGTCGCTCACTCGTCTCAGCGCCCATTTCGAGCGAGAACTGCAACGTCGGCCAGACGAGCTTACAGGCTCCGAGATGGAGAAGCGATACAAGCAGATTCTGGACTCTGTCCGTGTTCGACAGCGTAAGCTGTTCCGTTTCTCCAGGATTCTCACACAGCGTTTCGAGAACTGCACCGAGTTCAACATTAACAACATCGACCTGGATGAAGAGCAATTGCAAGAGCTGTACGAATCCCTGGTTGCTACCGGCCACTTCCTCGTTGAGACTACTGGCGGAAACAACACTGGCATCTACATCGTTGCATCACCGACTGCATTGGACCGACCAAATGACATTCAATCACTCCTCACAACCTGCTATCACGCCGAAGAAGCTCCGGAAGACCCCTCCAACCCGTATGTTCTGATCATCCGACCAGAGCAGCCCCTGTACTGGCCTGGCAAGAAGATGTCAGCAAACATCATTGAGCCTCATCTCGACCTCAAGCCCGGGCGATTACGGCTCGTCGCGGATGGCTCACAGCAACGCCTAGCAAATGCAAACATGTCGTTCCTATCATCAATAGGATTCGAATTGACCACTCTGATCGATCAGCGCGCCAACCTACCTCGCGTCAATGCGGAATTGCAGAAGATCAAGAAGACGGCATACAAGCTATCCAACACCATCATGGACAGCGTTGAGATTGTCCGCAGGCAGACTGTGGGTCTTGACTGCCAGGATCTCATCCAGACTTGTTTCGCTTTCGCAACCGAATTCGGTCAACGTTCCGTTCTTTACATGGACTACAACCGAAGGGCCATGAACAACATCAAGCTAACTAGACTGGCACTTGATTGGGTCAGTTTCATTTGCGACGACTGCATTGCCTCGGATCGCAAGACATTTCGATGGGCTGTCGTCGCTTTGGAGTTTGCTATGATGATGACTCGTGGTCAAAACATACTTTCCATCAGTGATGAAGAGTATTCGCAACTACGACTCAAGGTTGCTGGCTGTATGTCCGTCCTCATCTCTCATTTCGACATCATGGGCGCGAGATCCACTATCGCAGCTCAAGCTGAGCGACAGCGTCTGAACGCTATTGCCGGCAAGAGCTTGCTCGACCCTAAGAATGCAAAGGACGATGACGAGTCTATTGAGATGACGCAACAGCAGTGGATGCAAAGCCTTGAAGAGATTGATTCCTTCCGCAAAGACAAGGAGGCCGAACGTCAAGCCCTTGGTAGGGTGCTGGAAGACTCTAACGAAGCTGATCGAGCTTTGACCTACCTGTCTTCCTCTGCGACAAACGTCACACTTCGATGGCAGCAAGGCCAGTTCGTTGGTGGCGGTACATTCGGATCCGTTTATGCGGCTATGAACCTCGACTCTAATCACCTCATGGCTGTCAAGGAAATCCGTCTACAAGATCCACAGCTTATTCCCACCATCGTTGCACAGATCAGAGATGAGATGGGCGTACTACAAGTGCTCGACCACCCGAACATTGTGTCCTACTATGGTATCGAACCACATCGAGACAAGGTGTACATCTTCATGGAATACTGCTCTGGCGGTTCGCTTGCTGGACTTCTTGAACATGGAAGAATCGAAGACGAGACTGTCATTATGGTTTACGCGCTCCAAATGTTGGAGGGTCTTGCCTACCTACACGACGCTGGTGTCGTGCACCGCGACATCAAACCTGAGAGTGAGTCTATCGAGGCATGCTATTGTTGACTTTTACTAACGCGGATAGACATCCTGCTCGATCACAACGGAGTTATCAAGTTCGTCGATTTCGGCGCTGCTAAACTTATTGCTCGCCAAGGTCGGACCCTCGCTGCGGAACACAACGCCACACGCCAGGGCCGTCAAGGCTCCATGACCGGAACACCAATGTACATGTCACCCGAAGTCATTCGAGGTGGAAGCACAGGGCGTCACGGCGCTGTCGACATATGGTCGCTCGGCTGCGTAATCCTCGAGATGGCTACCGGTCGCCGCCCTTGGGCTTCCATGGATAATGAGTGGGCCATCATGTACCACATTGCCCAGGGTGACCCACCACAACTGCCGTCCAAGGAGCAACTCAGTGACACTGGTATCGACTTCCTCAAGAAGTGTTTCGATCGCGACCCGAACAAGCGAGCGAGCGCCGTCGAGCTGCTTCAACATGAATGGATCATGACGCTCCGTGCCCAGCTCAGCCTGGAGCCAGCAACGCCAAGTGATAGCAATTCGAGCAGCGGAACACCACAGAGTAGTAGGCAAAACTCTAACTACAACTAGTTCCTGACGCCTCCATCATCAAGCTGTGTCCAAGGTTTTGACACTGTTGGCTGATGGTGTATAGTGGCTCGTCGGCTTTCCATACATAGAGCTAGTCTCGATTCCACTATCAGCGGTGCGCCTAATCTAAGCACCTCTTCCACAGGCTCTGGTGTCAGTCCTTTCACTCTAGCACCGGGCTGCTCGACTACGGGAGCTGCACCTTTCCGACAATTCAACTTCTCTGAGCCTTAGAGATGACCCGCCTTTCTTCCATCTCATATCATGGCCTATACTACAAGCTCTTAACGACCCAAAGACTGTACGGTTCTTCCTTCCCCCGTTCCACTTCCCGCTAGCGTCTCTTGGGAAGTTTGAATGGGACGTTGACATAGGGTATCTATCTCACCTTTTTCTTTCCTTTTGTCGGGCAGGGAGTTCTCTCTCGTATAGCCACTGTCGGTTGGTTGGGCATTCTGCTATGGGTGTTTCTGCATTAGCGAGGGCGTTTGTCCATATTGGCTTCTTCATTGGTTTGGTTATCGTCTTTATAACCTATGCTTGCTTTAAGTGGCTTTAGCAAGCAACATCACTTTTCCTTTAACCTTATTGTCTAATCGTCGATACGATGAGGGCGATGGGGTAGATACCAAGCAACGATTGCCCTGCGAGGCTTATACACCCTTTGAATCTGTGTGCACATGTTTATGCATTGAAAATTGACGAAGCCCAGAGACTGGTGGTGAAGTGGTTCAAGTAGGTATAGATACATTAACATGACTCTACAAGGATTACATGTGCTAATGTCAAGGTCAATCACTTTCAAACTGTACTTGCGGGTTTCTATATCGCATGAGTTCATAAGACAGACGCTTGAAGGCTGCTCTAGCACTAAATTACAACTGACACATATTCTCCGTCACTCAAATTCAGCCTCCATCTCGGCTTCCCTCGTTTTCTCCCTTTGTGCATCGTCACATACATAATCAATTTCTGCATTCACCCAATCGTCCCACGTACCGAACTTGTCCAATCGTTCCTTCACACTCAGACCATCATCTCGTGTCCTAGTTTCCATATCAGCTCCCGCTTGTCTCAGCACCGCAAAAGTCTTGACCCAGCACCTCGATACAGCGTAGTGCAATGGTGTCCACCCGTCTTCATCACCGTGGTTGAAATCCGCACCATGAGTGATGAGCGCTTGTGAAATTCCAGGATTCGAACACAGACACAGTGGCGTTCGTCCCTTCTTATCTTCGCAGTGTGGTGATACACCCCTGGATAAGAGGAGCTTTGCTGCAGAGAAATTATGAAACTCGGCTGCGAGATGAAGTGGTGTACGGCCATTGGCGTCGCGGACTGTGATATCGGTATGTATATAGTTGAGCAGATCGAGAGCTGGGTGGCCGTATCTGGCGTCCATGGGCGACATGTGCAGAGGTCGTTTAAGCGCGATGTGTAGAGCACTGTCGCCTGTTGTGGGGTTGACAATATTAACATCCACGCCAGGTCGGTGTGAAAAAAGGGAGAGCAAGAGGGATACACTGGTGGGAGAAGGTGCCATGCAAGCGAGTGCAAGAGGTGTGTAACCTTTGTTGTCTTGTTTGTCGATGCCACCTGCGGAGCGACGTGGTAAAATCTTGTCGAGCACACGCAGCATACTCTTGCCTGCTGCATAATGTAGCGCACATCTTCCATTATCGTGCGTAATAGATGAAGGGTACGCTCCTCGTTCAAGCAGATACAATGCTGCATCTTCATTGCCCGCCAATATCGCGACGATGAAAGGCGTATAACCGGCGGGATCGCAGGAGTTGATGTCCATCAGTGGTTCTTCATCATCAACATTCAGACCAAGGAGGAACTCGATCACTTCAATTTTACCATGAGCAGCGGCGATTTGCAGAGCTCCATAGCCGCGGTTGTTCGTGTCCGATACATCTGCACAGCGCGTAGCCAAGAAGTTGACCAGCTCAACATTACTCTTGCATGCAATAAGAAAAGGTGTATGGCCATCGTTGTCCTTGGCGTTAATATTGGCCCCTACTCGTCGAAGTTGATCTATCAAGCCCTTCTGCTTGTAATAGACAGCAACGTGCATTAGGGTAGACCCATCCTCGGATCGATCTTCGTTTACGTTCGTGAAATCAAGCATTTGGCGGGCTATGTCTGCGGCCTCTAGGACGATTTCGTCGTCGCAACTGTCAAATTTGCGTACTACACGGGCAAAAGCGCTGGACTGAGCATTCTGTCCGTCCATTATTCTGCATCGACCACTCGCTAGCAGCATCTTCACGACAGACGTGCCTTTCTTCTGGCCATACTCCCAACCAATTATTGCTTGATGCAGTGGCGTAAGTTCGCAGCCTGTGGCATCTTTCGAGAGCTTAGCTGGATCGGCGCCTGCTTCGAGGAGTGTTTCAATGAGTTTCAAGTTGTGCTTGGATATTGCGATAGTGAGTGGCGTGTATCCAGTGGAGAAGACCATACTTGGATCCGCTCCTAATTTGAGTAGCTGTGCAGTGATTTCAGTATCCTCGTAAGCCAGTGCGGCGCGTAGCATATTGATCATAGCCTGTGATCTGACAAGCTTGCCACCTTGATCCAAGACCCATGGAATCCAGCCTTGCCACTCGGATCCGGTAGACCTGGAGTCAACATACCGATACATGATAGAGACGGTGTTCATTATTGATTTTACCGTTGTCTCGGATTGTGCAGTTGCTATCTGGAGTGCAACACTATCCTTTGGGTATCCGGGTTCGCCAACAGCTTCTAAGAGGACCTTGGCAGTGGTCAGGTGGCCTTTCTCCATAGCAAGTTCGAGAATAGTGTCGCCATCACTGGTTAAGACATTGGGATCTGCACCATGTGACAGCAGGGCCTGTAGTACTTCGGTATGACCCTCATCTGCCGCGAAAACCGCCGGAGTCCAGTCTTCCGGCGAAATACTCCGTGCATTGATGTTTGCGCCCTTCTTGATCAGTAGTTCTACAATTGCTAGGTGACCTGACATGCTGGCGACGGATAGACAGGCTGCTAGAGTCAGTTTCTGTGCGTTGTTTCTTGTTGAGTATTGTGACTTACTCAACCCGTCTTCACTACAATCATCGACTCTAGATCCCTGATTCAGCAAATAATCAACGACCTCAAGATGCCCTTGACTCGCTGCCCACATCAAAGCAGAACCACCGTTTGCATATCTTTCATGCAGCCCTGCTCCCTTTGCAAGCAGCAGCTTGACGACTTCAAGATGTCCTCTCTCTGCCGCAAGGATGAGAGGCGTCTTCCCGCTCGAGCAGGGTTTGCTGATGTCGACGCCTTTACTGATTAAAAAATCAGCCGCGTGTATCATTCCTTTCCCAGCAGCCCAATGCAAAGCATTTATATCGTCATTACCGGTCGCATCAGTCGGTCCAGAAGTAGCTTCCAGGTCAGCGCCATGATCTAAGAGAAGTTGGATGATTTGAGGTGCGTGTTCTTTCTGCTTGACCGCATGGAATATCAGAGGTAAACCGATGATTTGAAAGTTCGCATCGGCGCCCCTTTCTAGCAAAAGTGCTATGTTGTCGATGTGACGCTTACGGATCGAGTCAGCGAGTGCCCAGTCTTTCTCATATGCAATGAGATCGACGTTCACACTATCATCTAACTCCTCTTTTGCGCTATCAAGGTCTCTGCATTTCCTCGCATGATGTGGATTATCGTAGTTCAATCGCAGATCTCGATCGTCCCTGGCCAAGTTCATCCCTTCTTCTTGCTTTGTTCCTTCTACGACCGTTGAAACCAGAGTCGGGGTTTCGTGTGACGATTCAGGTATGAAGTCATCGAGGTCACTGCCTACAGTGAAGCCGTCATCGTCAGAGTAGTCGTCGTCCGCCCGAAACACGCTTGCAGCTTGGCGTGGACCCGGTGTAGTCTTCGCGCTCATGTCAGGGAGATAGCGAGCGTATGCTGGGGCATTAACGTTGTGCGACAAGAGAAATGCAGTATTTCGGAGGAATCGTCAAAGCCCTCTTGTCCACTGTGGTTCAAAACGCGAAAGGCTCACGCTGCGAGTATGTGCTGGCAAGCACCATGTCTATGCTGGCTAAATCAGCTGCTAGGCAGCACTGCTGTCGGCAGGCTGCAGTCAAAGGCGCGACCATCATCAGATTGGTCGAGCGTTTTCGCAGGTGTAAGCTCAGTCTGCTGCAATTGGCGGGGCAGTGTGGCGCATACATTCGCGTCATGCAGCGAGGTCTCAGGTCGGTCGATTCATGGGTGTTAAACCACAAACCAAACCTATAGCACCCAATGAGGGTAGTGGACACTGACCTTTCGGTGAATGGCATGAGAAGACATGATAGTAGAGAGAGAAAACGGATTCGGGCCCCAAGGACCAACGAAAACCATGCAAGGGCGTTAGGAAGACCGTACTGCCACAAGGACAAGTAAGAGCTGCCTAGGCCGTTGTAAGAGAGTCTTCTAGACGTGCTACAACAAAGAGCACAGTACTAGAGGCGCTACAGCTAAGAGCGACGATGATTCTCAAGTGCAAAAGCAAGCTAAAGCACCCTGACGGGCCTCAACCGCCACGAGGAAGATGGAGAAGAGAAGATGGTCTGAAAGCTCAGGTTGTATTGTAGTGTGGGACGTGCGCGCGTCGCGTCACAGCTCCAAGCGGAAAGAGCAAACGCAAGGAAGGAGCCGTTCTCACAAACCATCAGCGAGGAGTTGACGTCAATACTTCCAAAAGACCAGAATGATGCTACCTGTTCCAGAGATAACGCTGACATGAGAAATTTGTTGTGGGTGAGTAATCGATCAGCGGAACGATGAGCGTGTTCGTATACACTCAAAAGTACGATACTACATTGAGCGCGTGTAATCTTTGGCTAGTCGACAGGTATCAGTTCACCACCTGCGATCTGCAAGTCATCTCTATATGTACACGTAGCAGAGTAGACTGTACCGAAGCTCCCCTTGGACGATGTAGCGCGGGGCAGCGCAGGCTGTCGAGAATCACGATCAGTATTCGTGGTAGTGGACATGGGGAGACACAACACGCTCTACGGCGTCGTTCGTATACTCCAGAAGAAGGTCCAGGGGAATTGGCGGTATCCTCATATTCCACGAAGACATCTGACAAGATACATAGTGCAGGTTGTTTTCCTCAATCCCATCTTTAGTCGGTGGAGAAATTATGCCGAGCCGCACTAAACCCGTTCCACACTTGTCGACTGCTGCACGAGAGGCATCATCGAACATTGAATCGCGACATCGACTGCCAAACCACAGCCAATTCAACAAGCGCAATGAAGCCCGGCAGCATGCCAGTGCGCGCTCAGTCGCGGTCGGTGTGCCAACTGTGCAACTATATACTACAACAGCCTGGGAGTCGCCGGACTTTCCTATCCACATCATTCCGAGCGCCTTCGATACGACGACAAACCGCGTCAACCCCGAATGCATATCGCAATACGTCTGCAGCCCGTCCACGAAACATTACGACGACAAGCCGGAAGGCAGCAGTGGTCGACACTAGCGACGATGGCGTGCGACAATATTCGGAGAGAATAGTGTCGTTGAAGAGCAAACTCGCCCAAGTAGAGGCTCGGATACAAGAGATATACAATTCATCCAAAGTCGAGCAGGAGGCGTTCATAATGGAAGCATTTGAGGGATTGAACTACATTGCACAAGAAGCAATAGCGATACGTTTAAGACAGCCTCAAGCGACGCAGGCGCATATAAGGCAAAGTAGTGCTGGGGCTATACTCTCTGGATTGGGTGGTGAAGAGGAGGCAAAGACGGAAGCGAAAAAAAGTTCGAAGCTTTTTGGACTGGATGCGTTACCCTCGCCATCGTATCTCTCGAAGCTCGCGGAGGGCCTTCTCAAGCACGAGAAGGTCTTCCTATCACCAAACATCCTCGCGATATACATCCACATACAGCGACTCCTTGCCCGACCCAAGACCATTCCAGAAGCGCTCTACCTCTACGCGAACAAACCAGTCCCCGTCGAAGGTTCTTCGCCTCCCAAGTTCTCACGACCCTCTCCCAAGTCAGCAAAGCAGGCTATTCCAGCCGATCTCGCCGACGCAGCGCTCACCGCGGCAATCGACGCGAAAGATCTTTCTTTAGCCCTGGATGTTGTTGACCACAGTTATCGCGCTCCTGCGTGGCGGCGGCACCGCATAGTCACAAAGCTGGGGTTGCCCGGTATCTTGACGGCTATCACCCCACTTGCTCTCTACATGATCGCCCAGGAACTATCCGTATACAGCGGCTTTATCGACCCTTGGACTTTTAAGCTATACGCTTTCATGGGCATGAGCACGTATGTTATGTGTACGGGAACGCTCGGATTCGTGGCCCTGACGACATACAACGATCACCACGACCGAGTTGTCTGGCGACCTGGTGTTCCACTGCTTGATCGATATCTGAGAGAGGATGAGCGAGCGGCCTTGGACCGCATAGCCTGTGCGTGGGGTTTCAAGGAAGTGTGGAGGCGAGGTGATGAAGAGGGCGAGGACTGGGAGGGTTTGAGGCAGTGGATCTTGCTCCGGGGTATGGTTCTTGACAAGCCAGATCTGATGCCTGGTATGAACCCTGGAAGATAGTTTAGCGGTAGTAGCAGTAGCACCAAAGCACTGGACACTCAGACAAACTATATGTTAAACATTCTCTACCATGCAGGCAAGCCGCTTGTGGATCCCGCCCCACATGTCATATCATACCAAAAAGGAGCAAATGCATAGGAGATATCGCAAAAACAAGAGACTCTGAATAGTTCCGCATACATGACACGGGTAGCCGAGGACGGCAAAAAGGTTGTCATAGGTTCTGGAATGTGTGACCTCAAGTTGTCCACGTTGGCAAAAAAATTGGTTCGTGCGACACCTGTGTGATTCGAACACACGCTCCCGAAGGAACTGGCTAACTTTCCGGTGAAGGACTAGCAGGCCAGCGCGTTAACCACTCCGCCAAAGTGCCAGAGGTTGCTGTTTTAACTATCCTCCAAATTGCTGCAATATATTCGCGATAATATCTCTGGAGCATGAGCAAACAGCAGCGATCAAGATGAGATCCTTCGACTCCCCGTGCGCGATCGTGTCAGTGGAGGCATTCTAGGCACCAGTCTGTCGTTATATGCGTGATGATGGCGGGGTAAGCTGTCAAGCTACCCCACCAACCTCAAGCTCTCCGACGCGTCTTGCTTACTGATTTCCGCCACAACTCCACCCAACACTGAGCCTCACGTACTCTCAACTTCACGACTCACTGCGCATCTCTGGCTCTATTGCCGAACACAAAAGTATTCTCACTCGACGCGACACACGTAGAACACGGTACAAGCATGTCCGCCGACGCCGTTCCGATCACCTTCACGCGCTTTTCCAAGGCGCTTGAAGACCTCTCTGTCGAATCGCTCTACGCCAAATACTCCGAGCTTACCAACCAACTCACCCATCTTGAGTCCAGCAACAAGCAGCTCGAGGA
>Ga0265797_10009313_pt1 | contig 12806 bp, 11 predicted proteins | sample P2T30metagenome_FD_192433 | JGI IMG/M metagenome (GOLD analysis project Ga0265797, IMG submission 192433) | Plant litter microbial communities from East Loma Ridge, Irvine, California - P2 T30 | ecosystem: Environmental > Terrestrial > Plant litter > Unclassified | place: USA: California... | reverse complement strand
AAGAAATCCAGGAGTAGTGGACGCCCTCGGGTCTGACACTGAATTCTGCCAGGTCACGGCGCAGCTGGTATGCGCTGCGGTGCCTGGACAGGCTCTCCTCGTCGTTGCTTAGCGGATCGACTATGATTGTCAGTAAATGTTGCGGTGCAATGAGTTGCGAGGGACACTTACAGTTCAACCCGTCGAAAAGATTGCCGAACGTGTCCTCGACTTCGGCGGATGCGACAGTAGCTGCTGTCGTCTGGTCTTGCTGGCCTCGCTGGCCACGTCGGCTGCGCTGGCGGTCTTGGTGCTCTTCTTGAATACGATCAGCAGTTGCTCGGAAGATGGAGAAGGAAGTCACTTACCGCTAGGCTCGCTCGCCTTGCGCTTGAGGTTCTTACGTGGTGGCATCCTTGCTTTGGGGAGGATCGAGGATGTGGATGGTTTTATTTAGCGGGTGACCAATGATCGAGAGACGTGATGGTGTGAGAGGAAGGCGTGAAGAAAGGGAAGAGTCTTGACGAAGTCTCTGAGTGTATGGAGTACGGAGGGTGTATGCGAACTGTTGGAAAGGTCGGAAAAGGTGGAAGTGGAAAGTGGTGGTTGTGTCGTGGGACCAAAAGCTGCTCAGGGGAAGAGAACAGATATAGGCGATGTCGACGGCGGAAAGTTAAGGAATCAGCAAACGGAAGTAAGTGAAAGAGGGAACGCACGGAGCAACTTTGCCTTGCCATTGGGCTCTGCCCAGTTCCAAAAGAGACAACTGACGTCGGTGCAAACAGGTCAGATGCGCGAAATCTCTTCACGACACTCAGTGATTAGGCGGATGAGAGTAAGTTAATGCAGGTCCGTTGGGGATGAGTCCGTTTGTTGTGTTACACAATTCGCTGCGCGAACGGTCGTTTGTCGACTCACTGAGGTTGCGGATTGAGGTGTGAAGAGTCGCGTACGGCTGAAACATCTTTTGGAAGTGAAGTGAAGAGGATGGGTGCATAGCAGTTCGGCCATGTTATGGCAACTGGTCGAAGACAAAGCTGTAGCGATAGAACAAAGGTAGGAGGGCATCTTGGATGACAAAGCGAACAGCCCGACTGCAGAAAGGTGAGGCTCGCTGATCTTATGGCTAAATAGCAAAACGGCGGCTTGGACAAAGATCATGGATTCTCGCAAACGTCCAGTCTTTCTCACTTCGATCAAACGGCCTTCGCGAGTGCGGGAATGTCAGATATGTGTTCTGGGGGAGCCTGGCGAAGTCGGCTACCGATATCAACCCACATTGACCCAGACTCAATGCTCAAATGCATGGCAAGAAGATCGCTAGAGGAGCGCTCGATGTCGCCTCGCTTATCCCTTTACTGAAGAATTGTTGCCGCGCAAATGGCCTCGAGACTGGGTTGTCCAGATTGACCACCGCGAGGTCGGCGAGGTCAATGGGATGAAGTGAGGCCAGAGAGACAAAGGCCAGGCAAATTGAAAGATCAAAGACAGTGACAGTATTGGCGGCTCGGACATGGAGTAAGAAGGGTTAAAGTTCACGGTTTTGGATATTCGAAAGCTTGGATTTTCATCTGATCAACACTGACTTCGATTCCAAGTAGTACTTGAGGCTCGGTGTCGAGCTGTCCGGAGTCGATGTGGTCCCGAAATCATGCCTCGGTACATACATCCGCACGATGGGGGCCTTAAGCAGTCCTGCTACCTCCCCATCTTGATATCCTCAGCGATCTTCTCCGCCAACATGTAAACCCCACTCTGCGGATGTCCAGGCGTCAAGAACGGGAACGCACTCGCGTCGACCACCCTCAGCCCCTTCAAGCCAAACACCCTTGCCTTCGAATCCACAACGGCCAAAGAGTCCGTTGCGCGGCCCATCTTGCAAGTCGAAGCCGCGTGCCAGATCGTGATGGCGTCCTTCTGGATCCACTGCCAGATGGCCTCGTCGCTCTGCACTTCAGGTCCGGGCATGTACTCGCCTCCAATAGTTACTTCGCTCATTTTGGTCCAGATCTGGCGCATGCGTTTGAACGCTGCAATCGCTTGGTCTTTGTCGCGGGGGTCCGTAAGCCAGTTCGGGTTGATCACGGGCGGGATGGAGGCGTCTGCGGAAGAGATGGTGAGGTTTCCGCGGGAGAAGGGTGAGAGCAAGGCGGCGATCAGCTGGGCGTAGTTGGAATTGTCCGTGGGCTGTTGGAGGTTGACGTTGGGTAGGCCGGACCAGGAGTCTTGGGAGAGGTACTCGACGTCGGGCCAGTCGGAAGGGTATTCTGCATTCAAGTCATGGACGGTGGTGTTGGACATTAATTCCGGGACGCTGTCGACGAGGCGCTCGAAGGCGATGAGATCTACAGCTGCGGTGAGGGGTCCTGTGCCGTTGGCGCGGTAGGATTCGGCGGCTGCGGCAGCGTACTCAGGGTCGTACTTCAGTTTGGAGGCGGTGGGGACGTTTACGCGGTGGGCGACTCCGAAGTAGATGTGATCCATCATCGACTGGCCGACACCGGGTAGGTCTTTGACGACCGGAATGGCATGCTGCTCCAGCGTAGCTTTCGGTCCCACGCCGGAGACCATGAGGAGTTGCGGAGACTGGAAGGCCCCTGCCGACAAGATGACTTCTTTCCGGGCTGTGAGGGTGTAGTTCTTCTCGGCAGTAGTCACAAGCACCCCAGTTGCGGTGTTGTTCGCGAAAATGATCTTTCGAGCCATCGCTTGTGTGTAGACTTTGATGTCTGTAGTTCGCATGGCGTAGTCCAAGAAGCTGGTTTGAGAGGACTCTCTGTGCTGCTCATCGGGAGTGATGCTGGTAAGAGAGTAACTGGATCCGTAAAGCTCACCACTGTCCAGGCCGGGCGAAGGTTTCACACCCACAGCACTCAAAGCCTTTGCTGTCCACGAAGAGAAGGCTTTCGAGAAATTGGACCAGGAGACCTGCAGCGGTTGATGGATGTCCAGATTGTTATTGTATGCCGAGAAGTCGTAATGCAGAGTAGCGTTTCCACGAAGAGACTCGTCCTTGGGATAGTTGATGTGCGTGCTTCGCTGGAAGTAAGGCAGCAGTTTGTCGAAAGTGTAACTCTCATCTTCGACCTCGCTGGCCCATTTTTCGTAGGAGCCATTGGTTCCTCTATGCCACAGCATGAAGTTGAGTGCGCTGGATCCACCGAGAGTTTTTCCACGAGCATAGTGAATGCTGCGGTTTCCGAATCCAGGCTGAGGAGTCGTGGCAAACCCCCAATCGATTAGAGGTAGAGAGCTTTCGGGCGCAGCTGCTACGCCTTGACTGCCGCAAAGACCGGGGACGACACTGTAGGGCGATCAGTACACGGATCTAGAGCCCGGTTGAGAGTATCATAACTGACCTTCCATTGCCGTTGTCGATTTGGTAGAAACCGCCTGCCTCAATCACTGCCACGGACACGTTTTTGTCTTCGGCCAAACGCGCAGCAATCGTGAGACCCCCAGTGCCACCGCCAACAATCACGTAGTCGTAAGAGGCATTCTTTCCGGGGACGCCGAAAGAGTTTCCGGACTCGAAGATGTTCAGGGCAGATGCAGCCTGCGCCGCCAGGGCGAGGACTATTAGTGAGATTTGCATCTTGGATCAGTGGTAGGGACTGACAGCGAGGACATTCCCGACACGTCGCATGGCCACCGTCTCTTTGAAGTACTATACCATCTTCATCACACCGACTCGCCGTTGAAGAGATTTTCCCTGATGGAGACCGGATGTGGGTATTATTCAACGGCGCTGATATATCGCACAGCCAAGTTATTCTGTAGACTGGAAAGAGCAATAGATCTGCTAATGTCAGGTTACTCTAGCCCAGACAAGCCATTGCGACCTGGTCATGACGACAAAAGGCAGTCAGTTATCCGGTCTCGGTACGATTGTGACGCTATTCTCATTCGCCCGTCCGGTTCAGTCAGACACGACCGTTGTGCAATGATATCAGAGCTGGCTCAACGCTCCTGAGAGAGAGACATGTCAGTCGACCGAAGCCGGGGATTCATTACTATTGTACAACCCGTGTTCTGTGTCGAACTGTTTCTCTCCACTGTTGCCCAAGTAGCGCGTCAAAGCAGGAGAGAAAGATCTTTTCGCCTTCAACGCAGTATCGTCAGAAAGATCGTAAATGGTGGACTGTCGATCGATGGAGTGGAACCCAGTAGCCGGGACGCTGGGTCTTGCCCTGCATTGCCTATTTTGAGCAAGTGGACTTGTGTCGGTGTCGGGAAGATGAAGTGCAAGATCTCAACAAACGGCCACCAACATGACGGGGTCTTGGCCTTGCGTCATGAGAATTTCCCTCAACACCACACCGAATCCACACAACCATCCCTCGCAAAACATCCGAAACCAACGTCCATAGCCGCCACGAGTATTTTACCCTCTCCAGTGACCGCAATAGCCAACTACGATTTCTGTAGTTGATGAGATAGTTGGTTGGTAAGGGACCTCAGCCAACTAGTTGGTTGACTCATTCTCGGTCAACTCAACTCTGTATTTATGCTAACTAATAGCTGAATTAGCTGATATAGTTGATGACAGGTAGGTAGGATAACAAATAGCCGTATCCGTGCCAAGGCTCGTATACCATCAACTAACTCGCTAACTCAGCTAACAGATGATAGAGTCAGCTGTCAGCCAACTATTAGTTGAGTTAGTGTAAATTACATCAACTCAACTATGAAATTGTACTCAGCCAGCTAATAGTTGGACACTGACCCTGTCACGTCCTTGTCACTCAGACCTAATCGTTTGCGCTCGCTCCCACTCAGATGGTACGTCAATGAGTACCTCGTAAACGGCCATCTCTCCACATCAGGATTGTATTGGATGTCATAGAAGCCCATATAATGCGGTATAAAAGGACCTGTGCCCGGCCTATGGTGCTCAGGAATCTCAATACCTTCTTCATCGACTGGTAGTGTTGCCGCCGGCGCCTCTGGGCCTCCATTGACAACATCATTCTCCCCTCGCCGCCCTTCAAGATGTAGGACGTCACGCAAAGTGCGACAGATAGGCTGGATCGGGAGACCCATCGGAGCCGTACTTGTGAGCAAGCGTCTCTTCCCAGTCGCGGCTCGCTTCCAGGCGGGACCGGGGACATAGCCCTGGTGTCGAGTGGCGGGGACGTAGGGATGGTACGCGCCTTTGGCCATTTTCCGATGTCTGCTGTAAGGTTTTGGCCGCAAGCCCCTGCTGATGCCTATGATGTATGTCTGTAGACGGAGCGAGAGCGAACCAAGGATCCCCGCGCGTGGCTTGTCGGTTCGTCGCCATTGATACTTGAGCTCGTTGATGCGAGGACGCAAGAGAAATATCCGGCCTGCTTGCCAGCTTTCGGGATCTTTTGGGTTCCACTTCTCGGCGTGGACTTCGGGGTCGCTCAGCACCTGCAGGTCAAGGCATTTTTCTTCGTCGTAGTCGTCGCTGCTCTTGTCCTGCAGTGATGTGACAGTCGGCGTGCAATGCCGAACACTTTCCCAAAGGTTGCTCGTATTCCAATGGGCATCGTCCGCATTCATATCCAAGGTTGTGGAAACTAGAGGCTGATGGCCGGATAGCGACAGACACGCATGGTGAAGCCACGTTGGCGTGGCGGTCCCGGACCAGCCAGCGAAAGCCTCAAAGTCGTAACCGCCGTGCTTAGGGTCAAAGGATCTTCTGAAAGCCGTGTAACAACCTGGCATGTCTCGCAAGACGTGCATCATGGCCGAATGAAAGAACCGGACAGGGTAAGTCAGCAAGCCTTCATTGAAACAACGGAAATCGACGGTGCGTAGTAGCTTGTGGTACGCCGGATTGAGAGGTATGATGTCTTCCAAGTCGAGCGTGGAGACATCGTACTGCCGAGCGACGCTCTCGGTTTCTGGGACGGCGAGATCGATAGCGAAAGCGTTCCTGGAGTACAGTGTGCGAGACGCCTCGTTGTGAAGCTGCTTGTTGACTCTCAAAAGAGCCACAGATAATCCGAGTGGCCCAGCCGCACGTTTGTGCGCGCAGACTGGCGTACGGACGAGACTGAAATTGCTCTGAGGATGCAAGCCCTGCATGTCTTCCATGGGCAGTTTCTGTGGGTGGAAGTGATGCGGTAAACGAGGCTCGAGCACGACCACGCCCATGAAGATTTCCGCGGGAGCCAGGAGCAGGTACGAAAATATCTTTTCTTTCAATTCGAGTGGTAGATCCAGCAGACGGATGCGACATTTCTTTGACTTGCTTCGTTGTTTGAAGTTGAGGACTCGAGATCGTTCGTTATCGAGCAGGACGAGCCTGTGGTGGAAGACACGGCATTGGGTGCCATGATGGTTCGATGGGCAGACCATCTCCGTGAATTTTGCTTTGACGCAATTCAACGGCATCTCTTCGACAGTTGAGAAACGTTGGAAAAGTGTGTTGTGATAAGCGACAGTTGAGTTTGAGGAGTCAGAGAATGCGATATGGCCGACCATTGTTTTTTCGTTGGCTTTCCAGCCCCAATCCCATGCTGAGGCGCAGCTCGTATCCGATTGCGAACGGAATGAACAGACCACCAACAGCCCAACATCAACTGTTGGCGTGAAACAGATCGTGTTTGAAGAGGCGCAGTGGTTGTGCCAACACTGCAATGTAAATGCTGAATTACGCGCCCTTGGCCAGGGATATAACACATAGATAGGATGGATCAGGCTGCTAATTTTTCCACATCATGGCCTACCTTCACATCCAGTAAGCCCATTTCGAGCCGGAAAACATGTCCGTCCACAAATCATCGCTTCCGCAATACACACATTCGCAGCAGTCCCAACAGCAGTCAACACAAGAGATGTCGTTCAGAGTGTTCAGACCGGAGTTGGACTCCGTAGCCCACGACCCACTCGATCCAGCAAAGCAATACCACGACGGCATTTTCGTCGAAACAGACCAATCTCTAGGCACTGGCACAATGTTCCAAGTCACCGGCGACGTCATCAGCCAGAACGGCATGAGGTTTGAAGAGAGAGTCGACTACCTCCCCGGGTCAGAGGCACCATTGCACCGTTCCACGCAAATCGGTGTGATATCAAAAGCCGACTTCGATCGAGGAGTCGTCAGCAGGATCTTGTCGAGTTTGCCAACGCCAAGCAAATAGCAGGGGCTCAATTTTTGGGAGAAGGACCCTCAGACTGGCAGGCATGAGTTGATTTGGACGAAAGAGAATGGTGACCCTTACGGACCTGGCGAGACGCGGAGGCCGACATTCAAGTGCAATGAATGGACGAGTCAGCATGCGATTCCGGCGTTGCGCAGAGCAGGAGTTCTGTGTGATTCGCCTTGATTCATCAGGTAGAGGGCGCGATTGGACCAGCTTGTACTCTTTCGCACATACGCTGTCACTTTGTTGCGCCATGCTCCTGATGTTGACCGTCCCTTCCTCATAAACATGCTGGCTTCTCGACGCCTGCCGGAAATGCAAGAACATTTGCGGAATCATCTGAAGTGTGTCAGTGGTTTGCACGATCGCTCTCCGACCCTTCTTACAAACGCAGAAACAATCCTGATTCGGATCAAGTATCAAGTTTACAGGGCCATATCTCTGTCGAACATGCGCATCATTGCGATCTCAGCAGGCCGTACTTGCAGGAATCGCGTAGCACACCAGCACCAATCTTCTTCCCAGTACACGAAGTCGGATGTGGACGACGCGCAAAAGAACTCCCAAAAGTCGGGATACCAACCAGAAGCCTCCCAATCAACAAGCACGACATCGAAATCACGCTCTCCATTCTCTTGGACTCCCTCGGTTTCAGCGATCATGATGTTCTTCTTTTGAACGTCTCCATGCGTCAGGGTCGGATGGAAATTCCCAAGAGCCTGGGCTAGGTATTCTTCGTAATAGCGGACTTTGAAGTCCGCGCGCCTGTTTCTTTCAACCAGAGCTCATACGTTTGCAACCATGCTTTCGACAATTCATTGGCGGTGGGCAGCGGTGGGGAGTTTTCATTCTTGAAAGGTAGCTCAACTGGAGTCCACATGGCTTGATTTGGTTGGTAGGTATTTAGCTGTAGGGTTCCTGAGTTACTAACTAACTGTCGCTGTCGGCAAAAGAAAGCGCACGGTTGCGGGCTGCTTACGCTCCCAACTGGGACTAGTGATTGTGATTACCCGAGACAGCAGATCAGCGATCAGCGATAAGGTCGAAAAGGTCGGCGGATGTGTCGGACTGCATCCAATCCCACGGTGCGGAAGCTTTGTACTTGCAATTTGCTGCTGTGAAGCAACTCGAGAGCATGGGGTTTTGGTGGACCCGTCGGTCAAGACGGAATTGAACCAAATCAGCTTTTTGCATTACAGTCGATGTCTCTGATGACGCGATTGTTTGTTCAATGCAAAGATGAAGATTGGCTCTCTTTTATATGGGCTTGTGCTTGGATCCGAATTTTACTTGGTGAGAAGTCAGGAAGAATGTCGGGAGTCGACGAATCGCGTGGATCGCCCGCGTCTAGATGATGCGGTCTAGAAGATACTGCTCAGCCAGCTACGCGGACTTATCAATTGTGATGTGGGTGCCACGAGATCGAGGGTTCATGTGAGCGTTGAAGCGGCCAAATCAGTCAAGCAGTGTATAGATCTCGAAGTGTAGGGATCGAAAGGTTTCGACATTTCGCAGGTGCGTGATAAGAACAACCGGATAACAGCTTGAGCCGAGTTCCATTCGTGTCAAGACTTGAAGGGAGTCTGTGCTCCGACATGTTTGTCCCTCAAAAGCTCCGAAGATTTTAGGACGACGTGGAGTTGATCCTGATACCACCTGCAGCATGTCAGTACATCCTGAGCGTGTCTCCGAGACTCGCAAGAAAGGGACTCACCTCCGGGCTGGGTGGAGCCGTCTTTGATTGTAGTTGAATCGATGGCCTATAGCTTTGGTCAGTACGTTAAGCAAACAGCAAAACATCGGACAACGCACAAGAGTGATGTAAGCAAGAACTCCGTTTTTGAAATCAACGCCATCGATCGGCTCGGCGTCAACGACGTTCATCGCACCCGCTATCGACAACGTTAGCACTCGGCCTCTCCATCACGGAACAGTCAGATTTGTCTCACATTGAACTTGTTGCAAAAAGACACCATCATCGTCGTTAACGACACGGTCGATCTGGGTGTGACTGGCGTAGGGTTCCACAGCCATGAGTTCCTCGGTCAGTTTCTCGTCAAAGTAGATCTGGCCGGTCTCGACGACGCGGCTGTGGTCGATCGTGCCGTTCTTTGTGATGGTCCAATTGGTGTGGACTTGGACATGGATGTGCAGGGTTCGGCCGATCTGGAGGATTGTGTTGTTAATAGGGGAAGTTTGAATCGTGTGAGTGGTAGGTTGGGGGGGGGGGATGTACATAGAATCCTGGAACGATGCTGTTGAATGAGGTTGCTCCGTTGGCGTCTGTGGGCCACATGCCACGGAGCCAGGTGCTGTCGTCGGTCACCAAGGCCTAGAGGGACAGGTTAGTTATGGCACTCGGCTAGCTCCATGGTTTTGGGATGGTGCGGTTCGACATACACTCAGATCTTGCCCGAAAGTGCCGTTGATGGTAATGTTCTTCTCAGCAACGAGATCGCCGAACGATGTGTTCGGGTCGTTGCCGGCGAAAGAGCTGTAAGAGCCGGTTGCGTTGCAGTGCTGATGGTCGTCAGAAGAATGTCCGCAGTGCGAAGCGGAGACATAAATACCCATAGACTGATCAAGACGTCCTCCATAGGCTCACAGGTGTTGACGTCGATCACACCGATATCCAGCTCCAGTGGGATACCGACCTGTGTTATGTTAGTATACGACTCCACTGCGTCTGTCTGTCACATCCAATCATCGGCCTGTCGTGCCTGCCATGATGGAAGAGCGTGAGACATTGAGACGGCAAACGTGACATGGCCGATTCCACCCTTCTTGGTTTAAGGCCAGCGACCGAACACCTACCTGATCCTGAACGATATCCCTCTGCAATAGCTCGCTCGGCGGGTACCAGTAAGGTCCCTGCGTGACCTCCGGATAAAGAATGCAACTCTCGTTCTTGATGAAGTCGTAAGTCGGAGCCTCAGCGTGGATGGTGAAGTCGGTCGGCTCGCTACGCTTGCGCAGCTGGTGTCGCTTCTGCTTCATGGCTCCGACATTGTTGGCGCACTTGCCAGCTTGGACTGAGCGTTTGGCGAACAAAGCCGAGTCTGGGTATGCGTGGCCGCCGGGGTGGGCTGTTGTTGGGAGTTAGATGGATTGTTCATGAGTGTCGTTTGTGGACGTGATGCGAACCTTCGACGGCGGCGCCTAGAAGGAGGCAAGCTGCGTATATGGAATTTTGGAGGAGCATTTTGAAGGCTTCCCTAGGCGTTGTTCTTGTTGCGTCGGACGTTATAGTCACCGCGAAGCAAAGGCTGAGACCGATAGCGACAACCAGAGCGACTGAAGCAGTATTTAAGTTGTCACTTTTCTGGGGGACAGTGACGTTGAGTTTGCGTCGAGTATGTAGCTAGATAAGCAGAAACGAAAAAGCCCTGTGTTTACTCCCTTGCAACCGCAGTGGTTCCTGATTGCGACCCACCCACCTTGTGAGGATAGTTTGCTGGCCCATGTTAGCCTTCATGTCACAGGACTCAATGTGCTGTTTCGGCTAAAACATCTTCCTGTGACGAGGGTTAGAGTTCTAGCGATTCATCGTCGTCAAAGTTATGATGGCAGAGCGCTGCTACACGCCCAGCAATTGACCGTGAATTGCAACTCTCGGTGCCAACGGCGTAGTGACGTGAGTCGTGTATTGATGTGAGAGCTCTCGACCACCAGTCGATGCTTGCTGACCGCTTACAACCTCTTCTCCCCTTGTTAGGGTTTCTCCATCACTAGTCAAGCGGGGACGACAGGTTAGGTCTGACGACGATCGTTCATACGGGATCGAGTTCCCCGTGGAAGCCGATGTTGAGCCCGCGAGTTGTACTGCAGTACCGAGACCCGGCCGGGAGTGGGTGTTCCGTTTCCCGGCAGATCTGGCGTCGGCTCCTGCGACAGACCCGGAGAGGGCATAATGTATTGAATGATTAGTTGGGAGGGGCGACTTCCTTGACGAGTGTTGAAATGTGCAATATTGTTCTCATATGTACAGTACAGTCGTGTTATACATGTCGAGATGCGCTTCATCTTTCGAAGATAGCTGATCCAGACTGGTCGCGTCCTCAAGACAACCGGGTTTGAAGTGCCTTCCAGGATTCGGCACTGAGCGCCCCCTGGGCGACATTCATAGAAATGGCATTGACAGTGGCTTCCTCCTCCATCATAATGTCGACGAAGTCGGCGAGGTCCTCTGCAGCCTCCTCGCTTGGGATCACGGTCTTTGTGTCCTCGTTGGGATCCCAAATGATGTCGGAGGTCTTGATCTGTGCTCCTAGAGCAGCAGAAACCGCCTCTCCAACCGTCTTGGTCTCCTCTGGTGCAGTGAAGACAACTACACAGCCGTCCTCGAGCTCGTCGACGTCTATTGCACCAGCTTCCAGAGCGGGATCCATTACTTCGTCCAAGCCCACGCCATCCTTCTGATCAAATACAATCCGTCCTTTCTTCTCAAACAGATAGCTGGAAGGTGTGGCAGTTCCACCATTATCCTTGATAACCAGCTTGATGTTCGCCAACGTCCTCAACTTGTTGTCCGTCTCACACTCCACAATCACCGCCACGTTGTTCGGCAAGATGCCTTCTACAGTCAACCTCTCCAAGCTCACACCAGTCAAACTCCTGCCCTGACCGCGCGCGATGGCGGCTTCAATTGAGGCTTTTGCGAAGCCTTCCTTCTTGGCTTTTGTGACCAAGTCCGCAAGCTTCGGGTTTGAATTGACATCGGGTCCGAATAATTTGGAGGCGGTGGCGATTTCTTGGGCGAAGATGGAGCGTTGGCGATTCTTGTATGCGTCGGCTTTTCCCTTGTCGTGCTTGATCTTGGACCAGCGGTTGTGGCCGGAAAGTTGGGATGTGGTTGCAGAGAATGCGCGGATGTGGTGGTATTGAGGATTAATTGACGCTGAACGGAACAACGGTCGTAGCGATGCGAGGCCTCGGCTGGGAGCCATGTTTGTGGTATGTTTGATGTAGCGTGTAGTTTGAGAGGGAAGAGGATGGGAGAGAGGCTGTGAATTGTAATTGCCTTTAGTCAATATTTGATTAATGCTAGACCCCTGATTCAATTTCCTGGGGAAAGGCGCGGGCATGCTTCCATGGAGCTGGAGCCTCCAGCCATGAGGTAAGTCATACTATAACAGGTAGGCAGACATAACCTTTGGTACAAGAACACGAACACGTCGCACGAACAGGCGACCTCACGCAGGACATGAGGCGGCGATAAAACGCAGTTAAACACTCTTCCACCACACAATGCCCGAACAGGAGGCGACGACACCTCCTCCTCCACCACCACCAGCTGAAAGCACGAATGACAACAACGCCGACACGAACCAGCCTACCACACACGCGCCCACGACGAATGGCACTGCGCCGACCTTCCAATTAGATGTGGCCAAACTACACACGCTTCCTTCAGAGCAACAGGATCTCTACCTACTCTCGCACTCGGCAGACTTGGCCAAGCATGTTGAAGCTCTCACTGCTGAAGGCGCAACTGCCGAGCAGACCGCATTGAACACCGAGCTCTTCAACATCATAAACCTCTCCTCGCCTGCTCCAACAAGAGTCATTCGGAACAATCTGGCACGATGCTACCACGCCATCCTCACCAAGGGTAGCAGGAAGATCTTGTACGAGTCAATCAATGGCTGCGTAGCTATCCTCACTGCTGGGAAAGAGAAGGATCTCAGAGCAAGACATGCGGCTGCGCAC
>Ga0265797_10009311_pt1 | contig 12807 bp, 14 predicted proteins | sample P2T30metagenome_FD_192433 | JGI IMG/M metagenome (GOLD analysis project Ga0265797, IMG submission 192433) | Plant litter microbial communities from East Loma Ridge, Irvine, California - P2 T30 | ecosystem: Environmental > Terrestrial > Plant litter > Unclassified | place: USA: California... | reverse complement strand
TACAGTATCGTAAAGGTGCCAAGGATCAACTGATACGGTGTAAAGTGCTCTGTCCATCAGCTATGCCTGAACCGAAGGCATTCAGTCCTCACTTAATCGCTCGTTTACCCTAGTCATCCATTCCGTCCCAAATCTACTACGTCCCACCAAGCCGACCCACAATCTCCACCACCATGTTCTATTCACTCCTGCACCCTTTCCCTTAGGTCGCCCGCCACCTGGCACCCCACTGGGTCCAGCGGGAAGACCCGTACTTGTCCGTGTAGGCAGAGGGGCACCATCTCCTTTGTACAGTCGCCAGATCCAGAAGAATAAGACGAGAAATATTTGTGATCGCCTGATCGATGCGGAAGGTCGCCCTAGGATATGGTCGATCATCGCAAAATGGTCGAGTTGGACAGAGAGGTCGTGGTGACTACCGCCGATGCCCCGTCGACTTTAGCACGCTCGCCGGGTGCGTCTGAGATAGTTAATATGGCGGTGGGGCTGCGTGCTTGAGGCTACGAGATTTTGAAATGTAGGAGGATAGGCAGATAGATGGTCAGCATGGGTTTGCCTTTGTTCCGCCCAAAGAAGTCGTCATTAAGCTTCAAGCTTGAGCTGGAATCGGTTAATTCATCCACCGGAACTTCGAGCTTCGATGGTTTTGCTCCAATTGTAGCGGAGTCGATCGGGACCACTTGTTCAGGCTAAGCTACAGGTTACAAAGTGCCTATGTTGTTGCGAGATGAAACGGATACTGCGACTGGGATTATCACCACTACTTGAGCCGGTCGACCGAAGTGACAGCTAGAATTACCACTTCGGGTAGATCGATGGTACTGATAACCGGTGCATCATTTATCACTCCTTTCGCTATCATCAATGGGCGGAGACAAGCCACCAAGGCATGTCGCCGTAGCCCTGGTCTTCGACAGAGGGACGCATAGGCTACTCATGGTGTCCAGCAGAGCTCATCCCGGCATGTGGATCCGTGAGCTACTTCAATGTGAGCCCGGATCAGCGCTCACCAGACGCTCTTTCTTGTCTTGTTTCTCCCTTCAAACATGATTGACGCTACATCTTACAGTGCCCAAAGGTGGGATCGAAGATGGCGAGACGTCAGGACAGGCCGCAGTCAGGGAGTCATACGAGGAAGGTGTGTCGAGAAGAAAAATGTGTAATCAAGCTAAGATCAAGCCGGAACACCTATCAAGATCCAAGCACCCGCCGACGAAGATCGCTTGATGATGCTTACACTGGAAGCTGGAGCAGGTCAGAAGAGAGCCGCAGTCTGGCATGTCCACATTATCGAGACTTCCGAGGAAGCCGTCTCTGCTCAAATCGAGTGGTCAGTGCTCACTCTATGTCATCGGAGGAAGCTAACCAGCAGGCCGGAGCGACATGAGCGTGTCCGAGAATGGGTGTCGCCCCGTGAATGCTTGTCTCGTATACAGGCGTGGTCCAACTGTCCAGGTACTGCTGAAGATATCGCAGCTCAAGGCGGTGTCGTGGTCGAGAGCAAGAAGGCAGGAAAGGAGAGTTCGAAAGCGAAAAGGGACAAAAAGAGCGGGGCTATGGAGATGGCGTTAAGGCAGTTCGTAGAACTCAAGGGCTGGGAGAAAAGTGCATAGGTCAAAGCTGACTGGTAATGACCACCTGATATCGTATTCCACGATGAGATTTATGCATGCAATCTAGAAGCCATGTACGTTCAAGATATTACTCGGGGTGTTCCCGGTTGTATTGTCCATAGACAGCTTCTCTAATCTGATCTTTTGGTGCCACTTTGCCAGTCCACATCTGGAACTGTCTGAATCCTTGCAAGCAGAGGATCTCTAGACCAGGAACAGCTTTCCAGCCGTCCTTCTGCTTCGCGAGCTCCATCAAAGCAGTCTTCCTGGGCTTGTACGCTAGATCGATCGCGACACCCTTTTCCCCCTTCAGGACCACATCTCCGTCTAGGTGAATCCCTGATTTGTCCAGGGTCAATGATTCCCCTGGGACGGTAGATACGACCACTGCAGGAACGAAGGACAAGTCCAGGCTGTCGATGACGGTGATGTTGAAATCTTGAGGGAAAGACTCTTTGACGGCCTGAGCATTCGCGATGGTCCGGTTGTAAAGGTAGATCGTGGTTGCGCCCAAGGTGTGCATCGCGAAGATAGCAGCCCTGCACGTACCTCCAGCACCGATGACTAGGACATCCAGCTTGTTGCCGACTAACGCTGAGGAGTCGAGGTTGGTCTTGGCGGCCTCGTGAATAGCCTGCCAATCGGTATTATCTCCGAAGAACTCCCTTTCTCCCTTCTCGTTCAAGTACGGAACGACAGTGTTGACTGCTCCGAGCAATTTGGCATTCTCTGAAACCGTATGCAGATGAGGGATAATCTTGAGTTTCAGAGGCATCGTAACGGAAGCTCCTCCAAAGTCGGGCGAATTGTATGTGTCCAACAGTCCTTGCTCAACCTCTGCGAATTCAAGTCGTTCGTACAAGTGAGGATAGCCTAGAGCCTTGAATCCGGCGTTATGGAGTGTCGGTGACATCGAGTGCGAGATGGGACTTCCGGTAATGTAGAACTTCTTTGTAGATAGTGTACCGATCAAATGTCGAGCTTTTAGGATTTCTTGTGCGGTCAATTGACCGGGAGCAGCTCGAGAGGGGAGTAGCGAGTGGGTGATAGGAGTAAGCACGGTGTTGTTGACCCGAGACAATTGCCCGAGAGCGCCCATGTTGATTGCCAACAGTGGCTTGGAGGTATGTGATTCGGCAAAGAGGGATAATTTAGCATTGTCAGACGCTGATTTGGCGAAGCCGACGAGTTTGACGATATCACCATATTTCGAGCATTGAAGGTACTTGGCCTCTACAGCTTGACCATCCCAAGCCATCTTTCCACTCCAGTCGTGCCATGATGCGAGTATAAGCGAGTGCTGCTTGGTTTTGACGATATTGTCGAGGACAGAAGTAGGCCATGCCATTTCGAGATCAACAAATTCGCATCCTGATCGAAGACCGAGCTCAACGAGTTCTTGGTACGCCTCGGCCTGATCGCCGGGGAAGAATCCACCCTGATCTTTCGATCGAACGGAGTAGACGATTGGGAGATTGGTGACGAGTCGAACCATAGATAGCTGCTTTGCCACATACGCGATGGCAGGCAAGTTGGTCTCCGTAGGCGTCTGACCGTGTTTGCTCAACAAGTCGACTCGAAGTTCGATCGCATCGGCACCTTGAGTCAACTGCGATATATGTGCAAGAGCGGGAGTGACGTCGGGGAAAGTGAGCGAGAGGAAGTTGGTAGGCTGACTTCCCTTCCCGGTCAACTTTGGTCGATTATCATCTCCCCCAGTGATAAATTGGAAGAATCGGCCACACTCTGCTCGCATCGCTCGAACGTGATCTTCTTGCGATTGTCCACCGAGCGGTTCGAGCGTGTTGTAGAATTCGTAATTCGAGCATAGTCTGAACCAAGGTTCCCGCCTCTTGAAGACTTCGGCGAATGACTCGCCCCAATTCGGTCTGGCAGCGGTCGATCCGATGGAATCGAGGAATCCCTCAATAGCCTCGAGTTCACGGGTCACGTGAATAACTACCCCTCCTGAAGCGGCGTGCTTGGTCAGGATGCTTCTAGCTTCTTCAGTCTCTACCACTCCTCCTCCTAGGCCGATAATATGATCTCCCCTGGTCTCCTTGGTGAGTTTTCCGAGGATCTCGGTTTCAGTCTTTCGGAAAGCGGGCCAGCCATGTGCAGCAACGTAGTCAGAGACAGACGATTGAGTGTGTTGGGCAAAGACGTCATCAGCATCGGTATATTCACCTCGAATGACTTCGGCAGCTAGTCGACCGATATAAGTCTTGCCTGCTCCTCGCATACCGATCAAGAAGATTGGGTGCTCCGACTTTTTGGCGGGCAACGTGGTCTTCGAAGACGAGGCATGAGACGTTTCGAGTTCGACACCGTCGACTGCAATTCCGATCTGTGGATCGGATCAATTCAACGCTCTTCATGTGTATAAATTGACATACCTTGTTCTGCAGATCGTCCCAAAAGTTGGGCCATGTCTTCTCCACACATCGTTTCTCCTCGATGACAGTCTTTGCGATGATGCATCCCAGCACACTGAACGCCATGGCGACTCGATGGTCATCGTAGCAGTGAACGGAAGCGCCTTGGTGGAGGGAAGAGTGCGCTTTACCAAAGACGATGATACCATCCTCAAATTCGTCTGTCTCGACACCAAACTTGGCTGGCGACATTAGCTAGCGTTTCATGCCGGATTCCCGTTGGCTTACCAAGTTGATCCCTCATTGCCTTGATTCGATTACATTCCTTAACTCGCTGGTTTGCGATTCCGTAGATCCTGCTTCCTTGTGGCTTAAGGCCAGAAACCTCCCGTCCAGGCAAAGGTGGCAGAGTAGCAACGGCAGCAAGGACCGACGCAGTCAAGAAAGCATCCGTCATGGGTTCCATATCCACATTGCCCAGTGCTCGAAGCTGTCCGACAGGTGGACCGGTGACTTTGGTCGAAGTAGCGGTCTGTTCGACTGTACATCCCATGGGCTCCAAGACTTCTTTTGCGAATCGAGCATCCCCCTGTAGAGATGATGATCCGATGTTCGATATCGTACAGGTGGTCCCCGTAATCGCAGCGATAGCAAGAGGATAAGTGGCACTCGAGGCGTCACTCTCAACACTGTAATTCGATGGGTTCGAGTAGACGCCCTTGGGGATGTAGTAGACATCAAGCAATTTGCCGGAGATCTCATCCTTCTGACGTTGAACATCGATACCGAATTCCCTCATCATGGCGATGGTCATGTCGATGTATGGTTGAGAAATAACTTGACCACCAGTGAGTTCGAGCGTGACTTGCTGTTTGGCGTATGGCGCGCAGAGGAGAATGGACGAGACGTATTGACTCGAGACACTAGCTGCGAGCTGAATGTGACCGCCTTGGAACCCATTGGCTTCGATTTGAAGGGGTAGACATCCCTGAGATTCTAGGTATTGTACCTTGGCACCGTTCGAGGCGAGAGCATCGACGAGGGGACCAATGGGTCGTTGTTTCATTCGTGCATTACCAGTGATGATAGTCGAGGACACGTCGGCTGAAGTATCGGAGACAAGGGCACAGACGGTAGTCAAGAATCGAGACGCAGTGCCGGCATTACCAAGGTATAGCTCCTTGCCTTTTGGTGGAACAGTCAAACGACCTTGACCACCTTGAACGACGATTGTGTCTCCTCCATCTTCCCACGAGAATTCGGCGCCCTTAGTGTCAGCTCAGATCTGGGTCACTGTGTGTGGGCTCACCTTGAGTTCGGCCAAGGCGTTCATCATGACGGCGGTGTCATCGGAATGCAAGAGGTTCTTGACTCGACAAGTGCCCTTTCCTAGAGCGGCCAATACTAACGCTCGATTCGAGATACTCTTACTTCCCGGAGTAGCCATTGTGATAGGCGATTTACTAGGAATAGCAGAAATTACGGTTGCCGCCTCGCATAGGACCTTCCGGATGACATCGTCCGCTACGACCGATGCCTTTTCCTCGTAGGTCTTTCCTATTCTCGAGAGTAAGACAATCTTTTTGGCGGGTCCAGAGTTCTTCTTGTCAATCTTCATGATATCCAATAGACGCTCGACGCCGAGTTGGCTGGATGCAGGGATCGAGGTGATTCGCCTATCGCTCAATGAGACGGGAAGGCCGTATGCCTGTAGACATCTTGTCAGTCGTCCAACGGCCACTTGAGAGAGGACTCCGAGTTGTCTAGCGACTTCAGCTTCGAGGATGATACCGACTGAGACACATTCCCCGTGGAGCATAGTGGGAGTGAGGACAGCTTCTATAGCGTGGCCGATGGTGTGACCGAAATTGACTAGGTTTCGCAGTCCAGTCTCTCGTTCATCGATTGTGACAATGTGAGCTTTGACGTAGATAGAGCCTGAGACGACTTGTAACAATAGTGTCTGGGAAGTTGTTCGGTCTGATTCGTGTTGACCAGCAGTGGGGTTGTCGGTTAGTCGAGTCGAAGACGCAGTGATGATTTCAGCAGAACGTGATTCGAGAGCAGCAAAGTCGTCTGCTTTCCAAATAGCGGCAGTCTGACAATGAGCTTGGATGAAAATGAGAAATGTCGAAAGCTGACCTTGACGACTTCTGCCATTCCATTCGCAACCTCCCTCGAAGGGAGGGAAGTCAAGAAAGCGAGATCCACAAATATGTAGCTTGGCTGCCAGAATGCACCAATCAGGTTTTTTCCATGCGGTGTATCGACGGCAGTCTTTCCCCCGACCGCTGAATCTACCATGGCGAGCAGAGTCGTGGGAATCTGGACAAACTTTACTCCTCTCATGCTACACATAAGCTCATGCGACATTGACCAGCAAGTAGGGCTTACAAAGTGGCAGCAACGAATCCAGTCAGGTCACCAATGACTCCACCTCCAAAGGCGAGAACAACGGTATCCCTCGTACAGCTCTGATCCAGTAGCCAATCCTCGATTTCCCCCTTCACTTTCCGGCTCTTTGCTCCTTCTCCAGGTGCGACTTCGTAGACCAGGAACCTGGCTTTACTTCCATGATCCTTTGCCGCCTTTTCGAAAGCTGCCTTGACATCGGGTAGATACAATTGAGCAAGATTTGTATCGGTGACCAAAGCGTAAGTGGAAGATGGGAGTGTCGAGAGGATAGTATCAAAGATGTAAGGGAGGAGGTGGAAACCGCAATGGATAGATTCATTTCCTAATATGGATATCTTGAGTACGTCTGCAAGCGATGACATGATTGCAGAGATCGTGAGCGACGTCTAAGCGTCGTTGTGCTTGACTGTGAGCAAGGTAAGGTATTGTAAATGACTTTTTCGGACCGACTCGAGCGATGAAACGCGACCGCTTAAAGTCGGTTAAACTCATTTCGGGCGAAAGGTCAAGGAGTGGCACAGAGAACAACTACCCTTCATGTCTCTGTAGGTGGAGCCCTTGTGAATGCATTATGGATATCCATGAAAGTACGATGGCTGGTCTCGAGTCTGTGCCGTGAGGACTCATGGCTCTCGGCAACCATTGAAGAGATCGCTGCCCCTGTATTGGGAGGCGGGGGTGTAGGATTGGTCTCGCATCTCATACATAAGAGCACGACCATGGTGTGTTTCAGTGGGCATCTCAATGTACAATCCTCTATCGGTGATGCACCGGCGCCTTCTTTGGCTTGACGTGATGAAATTCGTCATGACCGGGAGGCAGAACGTGCGCAAAAGAAAATCTCAAAAGAGTCGTACAGGCCTGATCAGGATCGCCAGGCTTGCCCAAGGAGGGTGTGCCAACTCGACTGGATAGCTGATCTGACACTTGTCACCCTTCCATAGACCCTCAGCAGCATTGCAACAATCCAGCTCATCTCGGAGCGCTTGTCCGATCAAGAGTTTAAGGTTAGTAATGTGTAATTCAGGGACAAAAAATGAGGTCCCGAAAAGGGCAAATCAGACGCGTAAAGATAAGTCACCACTATTGTCAAACATTATACAAATTATACACACAATCGGATAGGATGTACAACGGCAAGCCACAGCCCAGTCTGAACCACCAGGCTGGCGAAGGATATGTGGCTACGCCTGTACAGCCTGCGAAAGTGGAAAGGCCACCTACGATCTATGGTATCGAGCTCAAATGGATTTCGTGAGTCGTGTGTGACCGAAAGCGTGTAGCTAATGTACAGGCTGATTACACTATCATTGCAGAATGCTTTCCTCACCATCATCATGCACTATTCTCGAATATCTCAGTCCCCAGATCGAACGTATTCGGCAGCTAGCGCGGTTCTCCTGAACGAGCTACTAAAGGGGTTTATATCGGTGATATTCGCCTTGCGGAATATCGACGCAGACCTAGTCGCTTCACCCACGCCAGCTGTTTATTCGGATAGAGACTCTCGCATATCCCGCTATTCTCCATTGCCGACAATGCTTCATTCATCACGCTTGAATTCATTGCTTAAATCGATATTCTCCCCAGACTGCTACAAGCTGGCGGTACCTGCTATCCTTTACGTGATTCAGAACAATCTACAATACGTGGCTGCTTCCAACCTCGACGTCGCCACCTTTCAAGTCACTTATCAGATGAAGATTCTGACAACTGCTTTCGCCTCGGTCTTCATTCTGCGTCGACGACTATCGAAAGCAAAGTGGCTCTCACTGGTACTGCTGGCGGTCGGCGTAGGGATTGTGCAGATTCAGACGACTTCCGCTCCGTCGATCGAACTCTCGCCGGATGACGTCGATGAGAAACCGATTCTACTCAATGAACGAGTTATGCAGCCCCTCAAGGGATTCATGGCTGTGACGGCCGCTTGTGTCACCTCTGGTATCGCCGGTGTCTACTTTGAATTCATTCTTAAGGGGGGAGGCGGTGGACCTGCTCCCGACTTGTGGATCCGTAATACTCAATTATCGCTATTCTCGGTATTGCCGGCCTTGGTCCCCATCATCATCTTCCCCGCTGGTCCGACAGGAACGGCATGGCTTGAAAAGGTCATGTCAAGCTTCAGTAATTTCAACGGATGGGCTATAGGGACGATTCTCACCCAGACTTTTGGAGGACTAATCACCGCGGTCGTCATCAGGTATAGCGACAATATCATGTAAGTACCCAGCACCGTTCTTCCACCACACTGACAACCCAGGAAAGGATTTGCAACCTCGATTTCAATAGTCCTCTCTTTCCTCGCTTCGGTCGCATTGTTCAACTACCCAATTACTTTACCGTTCTGTGTAGGATCTTCCATGGTCCTGGTCGCGACATATCTGTACAACGCGCCGGCCGCGCAACGAGGTAATTTCGGAACCGAGAATGGCACGACATCGCAACCACCGCCCATCATCAGCGATGTCAAGCAGCCCGCTCGCTCGTCGGGACCTGGCAATGGCGGTAGACGCTGGATGTAGAGGCAATATGCATAGAATATTAAATTGATCTTAAGGCCCGGCGGCCCAGGCATCGCTTGGCACCAGAGTCTCCAGCAGCTCGTCCTGGCCCTCGATCTGCTAGAAATGTAACAACGGCAGAGCACGTGGTGCAGGAGCTTGTCGGGTTCTATGCTGAACGATCCCGTTGCAACCGTGAAGCACCATCCACATCGATATTGTCCGGAGATGGAAATTTGTCATACACAAGTTGTGACACGCCAAGAAACTGCCCCCCCCATTTAAGGAGATCCGCCGCACGATGTAACTGAGAAAAGAATAGATTCAAAGGACGCGTCTTTGCTTATCTTCACAATTTGCTCCGCTGTGTGTCCCTTGTCAAAGGCATCTATCAAAGCACACAGACGACAGGATGCCGCGCCTATTCACCCGCTCCACTATGATCGCAGCTGCATGCGCGATTGTCGTCTTCTTCACGTATCTCTCGACAACCGATCACGCCGACAGATTACGCGGTACATTTTACAAGACTTCGACTGCTGCTCGAAGACCATGTTTCGGTGCGATAGAAGCTGGCAGAGATAGGCTGTACGAAGTCTACTCCGAGTCACTGGCTGGCGTCACACACGTTGCGGTCTGCGATTGGCCATTCCATCATAATTCGGGCGACTCGGCGATCTGGCTGGGAGAGATGGCGTTACTGGAATCTCTAGGGAAGAAGATTGCGTACATCTGTGGCATTGACGATTGTGTAAAGGAAGATATGGACAAGGCGTTGGAAGGGGTGCCAAACGTTCAAACGGCAATAGTGATGCACGGCGGTGGTAATTTTGGGGATTTATGGACTACACATCAAAGGCTACGAAACCGACTTGTCGAAGAAATGCCTGATCGAAAAATCCGACACTTCCCCCAGACTTTCGAATTCGAGCTCGCCAAGCCGTCAGAACTTCTTAAAACCACGATGAAAGTTTACGCAAAACACCCCGATATCGAGGTGGTCGCGAGAGATACCGAATCACACGCAGCCATGACTGAAGCTTTCCCGACCTTGCCCGTCCGTCTGACACCCGATGCGGCTTTCTATATTGGCTACAACCAGGGATCCCCCTTGACACCACCCATTATGCGAGCTCCCGGCTCCGACATGTCGATTCTCGGATTGACGGGCAAGCACACTGCCACCTTTGACTCCGCTCCCTCGCCATATGACGACGCGTCTGCTGCCGTGAGATCTCCATTCGGCTGGCCACTCGTATCATTCGAAGCTCAACCGGAACATGATGTACTGGTTCTGGCCCGATACGATAAAGAAGGAGGACAAGATCGACAGGATGCATCTCATTGGATCCCCCCACTCGATCCACGTACTGTCCGAATCACCGATTGGCAGGACTCGTGGCGGGGCATCAAATCACCACCAAAAGCCAATTACGGTATGATTGAAGCTGATGGCAAGCAAGTGTCCTTCGAAGTATTTTGGAATCAAGCCGCACTTCTTCGGGTCCAATGGGCAATGGCAAAGCTATCGAGCGGGCGATTCGTCATTTCCGATCGGCTTCACACCGAGATCCTCACGACATTACTGGGACAAGGTCACATCGCTGTTGAAGACGGACATTTGAGGAAGATGGAGAAAGTCATTGACACATGGTTGGCACCTTGTTTGGTCCCTTACTCATCAATCGACGCCATAGCAGCCGGCGCACCTAGGGATACGGACGCCAATACAATCTTCGTACACAGTAACACTGAGGCAGTCAACGCAGCAAAGGCGTGGCTCAAGGCCGAAGACGGAGGTGTTCGATGGTCAAGGATCAGCGAATAGATTTAGTGGAATAAGGGATAGAAGGGATGTACATTAGCACAAAAATCCTGTGAGATCTGTTCGATAGGATCTCGAGAATGATATTCCGGATAGAAACATATCACAGCCGCTGCATGCAACTAATATGCGGATTGCAATGTGCAGTTATCTCAGTCTGAGATGTCACAAGGCCCAACCGGTACTGAGGGTTAAAGAGAACGCTGATTGCAGCCTGACGATCAATGTACAGTACTTTGGTCACCTCTATGGAATATGACCGAGATCAGGAAGAGAAGTCGCAAGATGACAATGCATTCAATATACGGTACAGATTTTACAAAACAGAGGCCATCTATCGAGTCTCAGCCCACACCCTGAACGCCCCAAACGTTCTCCTTTCTGGCACCTGTTGCACACGTGATTGCGCTCTGGGGAGGGCATCCAGTCCGCTCGCAGTCGTCCGGGTCGTCTTCCAAGGGGTTTGGGTCAGTCTATCCCGTGTAATCCCAAGTATTTCTGTCGTCCTGTTCTAGTCGTATATACCTGTACGTCAGCTCCGAGACGTCTGGCGCTGTAGCATTCCGATGGATAGTCAAGCGGGAGGGTCGAAAATACAAGTGGTACTCACTCCAGCATCAGCCTGAACATGTAACTTTGCATGTCCTCCCACCGCCAGTGCTCCTCTGCGAATATCCGACCATTCTCGGCAATTTCTCGTGCCAGATCATCGTTACCTGTCGAAGGTGATCCTGGCACCCCGATGAAGAACGACAGGATGAGGTAGAGCTCCGAATAAGAGGGCTGGACAGGCTGAACAGAGTTAGCACGTCAGGATTTAGATACGACCGACTTACTACGTAATGGTACCAGGGTATAAGCCAATCCTGATCGTCAGCACTGACCAGCATTCAGGGAAGGACATACAGTAAAGAACTCTGGATATATCGTGCTTTTGATGGCCATTGAACCTGAAGATAGCAGACGGTGGAACCGAGATGACCAGCCGTTACCGTCCACTGAGATGATTAGATTAGATCGAGACTTGGACAATGACTAACCATCGACGACGTCTGGTTGTCAGTCTTGAGACGGACAGTGAATTGCTGGACTTACATTTGTATTTAGCAGCCGCAGGTGGCATGACCCGCGGACTCCAATCTATCGCTTCTTGCATCTCTTCGCATGTGCCGTCTTTTTTGTTACACTGACGGTCAGCTGGATCAGCGTGTACAGGGCTGATATTTACCTGCATCGGCCCATCTGTCAAGCCAATGTCGGTATACGCCTCGTTGATCTTGCCCGCCTGCCAGGTCTGCATCTCCCACCCACCAGTGCTTGACTTGACATAAATGTCTCTATGTCCCTCAGTGTCGTGAGTGAGCGTATGTAGTCGTATTCGATGCGAATTCCTCCAATTAAAATCGTTTCGGTGACTGTATACATCTCCTGTAGTCTTGCCTCGCCAGAACAGTTTTGGCGTGTCCTTTTCGTCCCAGGGTGTGTACTGCCCTCTATTTTCGGCCGTGAAATTGAAATAGTAGTCCAGAGGCGTGACAACAAATTCGCCATTGCGCACAAATTTTGACTGGTGAAACATCGGTCGGATCATCGAGCGTTTGGGCTGGTCGGTGGATAGGGCACCATGGAATTTCAAGAGTTCAGTATTGTAACACAGATCGTATGTCGCTCGGGGATCGTGAATGAAATTGGGATCTTTTTGTAAGCTGTCGCCAATGGGCAAGACTTACTTTCAGCGTCTACTGGAGTATAAATGGGTCTAGGTGCTGCAGGCTTGCCCCCAGCTTCGGAAACCGCGACCGACTCGAGCCAAGCAGGGCTGTCAGGTGGACATGCGGTCTATCATATCAGAACCTGAACATCAATCGCCTTACTCACCGCCTGACCGGTGACCTTCAATGTTTTATGTCTGTCCTTATCGTCAAATGGCTTCAGCTCCTCGTCCGTAGCGTACTCTCCCTTCGCGATCTTATCTTCCAGAAATAGCCTTTGATCATCTGCAAGAACCGAGGATCCCAGATCGTGAGTCGATGTGGTGAATTCCACAAATGCTGGAAGGTGACGTGCCAGAGGTTCAA